>OGDN01000205.1_pt1 | contig 121013 bp, 121 predicted proteins | sample 1570271 | NCBI WGS metagenome assembly OGDN01 (sample SAMEA4384481, study PRJEB24528) | human gut metagenome
GTGGACTGACGAAAGAAAACTACTATGTGAAGCATGTTGAATTTCCACAGGATGCGACCCTCGAACAGAAAATAGATATGGCAGCAAGGTTGGTTCCCACTCCCCAGCAGGCTGCGTGGCAACAAATGGAACTGACTGCTTTTCTACATTTCGGCATCAATACGTTTACCGGACGGGAATGGGGCGACGGCAAGGAAGATCCTGCTATCTTTAACCCTGCGGAACTGGATGCGGAACAATGGGTACGCAGCCTGAAAGACGCGGGATTCAAAATGGTACTTCTCACGGCAAAGCATCATGATGGCTTTTGTCTGTGGCCTACCGCTACTACGAAACATTCGGTAGCTTCTTCTCCCTGGAAAAACGGTCAGGGAGACGTAGTGAAAGAACTGCGTAAGGCTTGTGATAAATATGATATGAAGTTCGGAGTATATCTTTCTCCGTGGGACCGGAACGCGGAATGCTACGGAGACTCTCCTAAATACAATGAGTTCTTCATTCAGCAATTGACAGAGTTGCTCACTAATTATGGTGAGGTACACGAAGTATGGTTCGACGGTGCGAACGGAGAAGGACCGAACGGAAAGAAGCAAATCTATGACTGGGATGCTTTCTATAAGACCATTCAGAAGTTGCAGCCGAAAGCGGTTATGGCAATTATGGGTGACGATGTCCGTTGGGTAGGTAATGAAAAAGGACTGGGACGCGAAACGGAGTGGAGTGCAACGGTACTGACTCCGGGAATCTATGCCCGTTCTGAAGAAAACAACAAGCGGCTGGGTGTCTTTAGCAAAGCGGAGGATTTGGGAAGTCGTGCGATGTTGGAAAAGGCAACGGAATTATTCTGGTATCCTTCGGAGGTGGATGTGTCCATCCGTCCGGGATGGTTCTATCATGCGGAGGAAGACAGCAAGGTGAAGTCATTGAAGCATCTGGCTGATATCTATTTCCAGTCTGTGGGTTATAACTCGGTACTCTTGTTGAATATTCCTCCCGACCGCAGAGGCTTGATTAATGAAGCGGATGTACAGCGGTTGAATGAGTTTGCTGCTTATCGGGAGAAGATATTTACCAACAACCGGGTAGAAAAAGGAAGAAAAGACTGGGAGGCCGTTTCCGGAAGCGAGGCTGTCTATTCTTTGAAGCCGGAGTCAGAAATCAATGTTGTGATGCTACAGGAAGATATTACGAAAGGACAACGGGTAGAGTCTTTCACAGTAGAGGCATTGACGGAAGAAGGCTGGCAGGAAGTTGCGAAGGGAACGACTGTAGGATATAAACGTATGGTACGTTTTCCAGCGGTAAAAGCCAGCCAGCTGCGGGTGAGGGTCAATGAGTGTCGTCTGACGGCTCATATCAGTCAGGTAGGAGCTTACTATGCAGAATCTCTGGAAGAAGAGAACCGGACGGAAAACTGGAATAATCTGCCTCGTGCCTCCTGGAAACAGGTAGCTGCTTCTCCATTGACAATTGATTTGGGTAAAGAGGTCGAAATCTCCGCATTCACGTATGCGCCTCTGAAAGCAGAAGCGAAACCGACGATGGCTTTCCGCTACAAATTCTATGTGAGCGCAGATGGCAAGAACTGGAAGGAAGTGCCTGCAAACGGTGAGTTCAGCAATATCATGCACAATCCGTTGCCGCAGACTGTTACTTTCGGTCAGAAGGAAAAGGCACGTTTTATCAAACTGGAGGCTACTACCCCTACAGCTACAACGGCGCAAGTAGAAATGAACGAAATCGGAGTGACCGTAGCTCCTTGATATGAACCTTATTAAAAAGTTAACCAGACTTTCATTCTAACCTAATAATTTATCAAAAGACAAGATGAGAAAAGAATTTTATGGCATATTGCCTTTAGCATTAACCTCCTGTTTGGCGTCTCATGCCACTGCTCAGGAAAAGCAGTCCAATCGCCCGAATGTTGTTTTTATCTATGCAGATGATATCGGTTACGGCGACTTGAGTTGCAACGGGGCAAAGACTATCCATACTCCCAATGTAGAGCGTCTTGCCAAGATGGGAGTGCGTTTTACGAATGCACACAGTGCGGCTGCTACCAGTACGCCTTCCCGCTACGCGATGCTGACCGGTGAATATGCGTGGCGAAAAGCCGGAACAGGTATTGCTGCCGGAGACGCTGCGGCTATCATCCGTCCGGAACGCTATACGATGGCAAACTTGTTTAAGGATGCCGGATACAACACAGGTGTCGTAGGTAAATGGCATCTGGGGCTGGGCGACAAAGGCGGGGAGCAGGACTGGAACAAGCCTTTGCAACCGGGAACCAACGATATCGGCTTTGAATACTCATTCATTATGGCTGCTACGGGCGACCGTGTACCTTGTGTGTTTGTCGAGAATGATCAGGTGATCAATCTTGATCCGAACGACCCGATTCAGGTAAGCTACAAGGCGAACTTCCCGGGAGAACCGACCGGAAAGGATAACCCGGAATTGCTGAAGATGCACCCTTCTCACGGACATGATCAGAGCATCGTGAACGGTATTTCCCGTATCGGATATATGAAGGGCGGAAAGTCGGCACTCTGGCAGGACGAGAAAATTGCGGAGACACTGACAGGAAAAGCCGTTTCCTTTATTGAAGGACACAAGTCTGCTCCTTTCTTCCTGTACTTTGCTACGCAGGATGCGCATGTGCCCCGTGTTCCGTCTCCACAGTTTGCAGGGAAGAGCGGCATGGGCCCTCGCGGCGATTGTCTGCTCGAATTTGACTGGTCGGTAGGAGAAATCCTGAATACACTTGAACGACTGGGCTTGGACAAGAATACATTAGTGATTCTTTCCAGCGATAACGGTCCGGTAGTGGACGACGGATACAAGGATCAGGCAGTAGAATTGCTGGGCGACCATACTCCGGGCGGTATTTATCGCGGAGGAAAGTACAGTTCTTTCGAAGCCGGTACACGTATCCCTTGTATCTGGAGCTGGCAGGGCGTGATTCGTCCGGGAACCGTTTCGGATGCGTTGCTTTGTCAGATCGACTGGTTTGCTACCTTCGCCGAAATGCTGAATGTCCGCTTGCCGGAAGGTGCGGCACCGGATAGCGAACCGATGCTGAAAGCATGGACGGGCAAACAAAAGAAGGGACGCGAATGGCTGGTACTTCAGAATGCCCAGAATAACCTGTCGGTGACAGACGGCAAATGGAAATATCTCCGTCCGGGAAATGGACCCGCATATCTGAAAGCGGTGAATATCGAGTTGGGAAACAGTAAGGAGCCGCAGCTTTATGATCTGAAGAAAGATCCGGGCGAGAAGAATAATGTGGCGGATCAGCATCCGGAACAGGTAAAGAAGATGGCAGAACAGCTGGAGAAAATTGTAGATGGACGTTACGGTCTGCCATTATAAAAGAAATGCTTAGAGAGTAGCAGTGGGACTGGCGGCCTTGATTTCTTGTAAATCAGGCGCCAGTCTTTTTTTTAAACCAAACGAGGGTTTTCACTGTTATCCTACTATAATAAACATGATATATAAAGATAAAGCTTATGTTAGTAGTCGATTTAGGAAAATGGATGAACAAAATCCTGATAGATTGGGGGATGGACCCGAAGGTTGCTGATCGCTTTGATGAAACAATTATTGCCATACTGATGATAGCGATTGCTGTCGTACTGAATTATCTCTGTCAGGCGATTCTGGTGGGAGGCATGAAGCAGTACACCCGCAGGAAACCGCATCTCTGGAATACGTTGTTGATGAAGCGTAAGGTGTTTCATAACCTGATTCATACAATTCCTGCCATCCTTGTCTATGCCCTGTTGCCGATGGCTTTCATGCGCGGTAAGGAACTGTTGCTGATTTCGCAGAAGGCTTGTACCATTTATATTATCTTTTCCCTGCTGCTGGCCATCAACGGGATTCTGCTGATGATAATGGATATTTATGATGGAAAGGAGACGATGAAGAACCGGCCTATGAAAGGGTTTATTCAGGTGCTCCAGGTACTTCTGTTTTTCATCGGAGGGATTGTGATTATCGCTATTATTGTGAATAAATCGCCTGCTAGTCTGTTTGCAGGATTGGGTGCTTCGGCAGCTATCCTGATGCTGGTATTCAAGGATTCCATTTTGGGATTTGTGGCAGGTATTCAGCTTTCCGCCAATGATATGGTGCGTCCGGGAGACTGGATCACACTTCCTTCCGGTGATGCGAATGGCACGGTGCAGGAAATTACGCTTAACACAGTGAAGATTCAGAACTTTGATAATACGATTTCTACAGTTCCTCCTTATACACTGGTCAGCAGCCCTTTCCAGAACTGGCGTGGAATGAAGGAGTCCGGCGGACGGCGGGTGATGAAGAATATCACACTGGATTTAACTACCCTCCAGTTCTGTACGCCGGAAATGCTCGACCGCTATCGGAAAGAGATTCCTTTAATGGCGGATTATCAGCCGGAGGAAGGGGTGGTGCCTACCAATTCGCAGGTTTATCGGGTGTATATCGAGCGGTATCTTTGTAGCCTGCCTGTGGTGAATCAGGATTTGGATTTGATTATCAGTCAGAAGGAGGCTACCATGTACGGAGTACCTATTCAGGTTTATTTCTTTTCCCGTAATAAGGTCTGGAAAGAATACGAACGGATTCAGTCGGATATCTTTGATCATCTGCTGGCGATGGTGCCGAAGTTCGATCTGAAGGTATATCAATATTCGGACTAGCTTCGTTCAGGTTAACTTCCGGGGGGATGTCTTTGCCACTGGCTTAGCACATCTTTGCCACCGTAGTGGCACAACTGTGCCAATGCGATGGCACGACAGTGCCAATACGGTGGCATAGTTGTGCCAACACGGTGGCACAAGCCTTTTGTCCGGATGTTACGGATAGCCGTCCGGTATGTCCCGTCAGTAGGCAAAGGGGATGGTTAGAAGTCCGGACCGTTTCTTGCTTCTTTCATCAATCGTTCTAAACGTTTTACGATATCCGGATGTTGTGCAGCCACGTCATGTTCTTCTCTGATGTCTGTCTCCAGATCATAAAGCTGCATTTGTGTATTGCCTTTCCGGATGTCCGTGATGATCCCTTTCCATTTTCCCATGCGGATTGCTTTGTTGCCAATCTTTGGGTCAGGATATTCCCAATATAAATAGGTGTGTTCTTTTTGTTTCCCTTTTTTGCCAAGCAATGTGGGCAGAAAGCTGATGCCGTCTGTCGGTGGGCAAGTGATGCCTGCCAGTTCCGCGAGTGTAGGCATAACGTCTTGAAAAGCGCAGATGTGGTCGCTTTCCGTACCGGGCTTTATTTTGCCGGGCCATGTGACAATGGCAGGAACCCGTATACCTCCTTCGTGCAAGAAACATTTGCCCCATCCGTATGCCGATTTGAAAAGTCCTCCACTGTTGAACCAGGGAGAATCACTTCCTCCGTTGAACGTAGGGCCATTGTCTGAAGTGAACACAATAAGGGTATTCTCGTACAGATGTTCTGCTTTCAGTTTTTCGATCAACAGACCGATTTGCTCGTCGAAATAACTGATCATTGCTGCATAGGTGGCATGCGGATACCGGCAGGGCAGATATCCCGCCTGTCCGGTATAGGGCTTTTCATCTCCGAATTTCTCTACATAATGCTTCACCCAGCGTTCGGGGGCCTGAAGCGATACATGTGGCAGGGGAGTAGTCCACATCAGGAAAAATGGTTGATGCTTGTTAGTATCGACAAAGCCTATCAGTTCATCGAATATCAGGTCGTTGGCATATTCCTTTTGCGTATATTTGGCGTAGCTGGCAGGATCGTTCGGATCGGCGTCTTTATCCAGAGGGCTTCGGTGAGGGTCTGTCACTTTGTTGGACAGATAGACGCGTTCCTCGTTATTATACAAGAATGGAGGATAGTACGTATGCGACTGGCGCTGGCAATTATAGCCGTAGAACCGGTCGAATCCCTGTTTGTTGGGAGTTCCTTCGGAACCCGGATACCCCAGTCCCCATTTACCGAAACATCCGGTGGTATATCCCGCTTGTTGCATCATTCGTCCGACGGTCATTGTGTTTGCCTGTAAGGGAAATTGCCCCTCCAGTTCTTTATGAACGTACATGGAGTCATAGTTGCTGACTGCTCCGCGTCCGGCTAACTCATTATTGAAACGGATTTGTGCATGCCCGGAGTGCATACCTGTCATCAGTACACAACGCGCCGGGGCCGATACGGGGGAGCCGGAATAGTGTTGTGTCAGTTTGATGCCTTCGTTGCATAAACGGTCGATATGAGGCGTTTCTATTTTTTCTTGTCCAAAACAGCCGATATCTCCATATCCCAGATCATCCATTAAAATGTAGATAACGTTGGGAGGTGTGGGGTGGGTTTGTCCTTGCAGGTAACCGCCGCATAGAGCGGATATGGTGATAAATAAATTCCTTTTGTTCATGATGTTCTTTCTTTTAATCCCATTTATAATCTTTTGTAACTTCTTCTTTCAGAGTCGGTCCGAATTCGAATCCAGCCTGTTCGAACCATGCTTTCCGGCGAAGGATGTTTTGGTAGAACTGATCGAAGTCGAGCGCTGTTCCCTGATGCCACATCTGTTCGGACAGAGCGAGGATACGGGGGAACAGGCGCCGGTCTATCATTCGTTCCGTGACTCCGTCATCAGTCCACAATGCACAACTCATGCCAAGCACCAACGGATTCTTTTCGCTGATGGCTTTGGCGGAAGGATTGTTCAGATATATGTCTTTCAGGTCGAAAGTGCGTGCTTCTGTATATCCTTTCCACGGGGTGACGGGGAAGTTCAGATAAGTATAGTAGTTGGAACTGCAAATGACCGGATAGTGGTGTTTGATTGCATTTTTGAGTGCAAGGTCTTTGTGTCCCCGATAGTTCCACCACTGGATCACCGTATTATCCGGCAACGGGTAGCCGTCATGATAGACTACATCGCCCCAGAAGATCGCTTTTCGTCCTTTAGACTTCAGATAGCTTGCCATTTGCGCTGAGAACCATAACTGAAGATCATGACTGTCTTTCAGTTGATGTGTAGCAATCCTTTTTTGGCAATCCGGACATTTGTCCCAGTTGCCTTTGGGGGCTTCATCTCCGCCCAAGTGGATGTAGGGCGAGGGAAAGAGAGCACATACTTCGTCCAGGACATTTTTCAGAAATTGGAGCGTTCCGTCTTTTCCTGCACAGAAGATGTGCTGGGTAAACCCGATTTGCGGTACTTCCACAGGCTGACCGAAACAACCGAGTTCCGGATAGGCGGAGAGGGCGGCTTCGGCATGTCCCGGCATATCTATTTCGGGAACAATGGTAATGTTCCGTTGCCGGGCATATTCGATGAGATCTTTTATTTCTTCTTGTGTGTAGAAGCCCTGCTGTTCTTCTCCTTTGCCCACCGAACTACCTGTTTGGGTGAGATGCGGATATTGCTTGATTTCGAGTCGCCATCCCAGTCCCTCAGTCAGATGCCAGTGGAAGTAGTTCATTTTAAGCAGTGAAGCCATGTCGATATACTTTCTGATAGTGGCAATCTTTTGGAACTGGCGTCCGGAATCCAGCAAAAAGCAGCGCCATTGTGTGCGGGGATAGTCTGTCACGCTTGCACAGGCAAAAGTAATGTGCCCTGCTGAGGTGGTAGCCCATTGGCGCAGTGTTTGTATGGCGTAGGTGAATCCTCCTTTGTCGGAGGCGGTGATCACCATTTGCCGTGAATTGATATTAATCCGGTAACCTTCGGGAGGAAGTGAAGAATCAATCTTCCAGCAGATATTAGCTTTGGATTCCTTTTTCTGCCATTTGACGGAAATTCCGGAGAGTACTTCCTTTTGGAAAAGGTTCAGATAAAAAGCGGTGGTATCTTCGGCATACATAGATACTTTTTTCCTTAAATTCAGGTTGCCTGTCTGCATTTCCACTTGATTGGGGGTAGGAAATACAATTTGGGCATAGGTGGCAACTGTGTATGAAAGAAGAAAGAGAGTTGTAAAAAATAGATGTTTCATGGGGATACAGTGTGTTTATTTAGATTTTGTAAGTGCCGGTAAAAGGATAACCCGTATTTGCTTGATGTCTCAAAAATACGAATATATTTCAGATACTCAACTATTTACTTGATTAAACTTACAAAATAGAAAAAGTGATAGGAGGAAGAGGCTGTGTCAAAAGACACAACCTCTCCCGGCTGATTCCGGGTTATCCGGTTGATGAGTTACCGGTTAGTTTCCATCTTCCCATCCCGGATTCTGTTCGAGTTGGGGATTCAGTACCCGCTCGTTGCGAGGAATAGGGTTGAGGTAATAATAATCCGGCCATAGATGATTCTGCTTCGGATGAAACTCCAGATATCCTTCGGAACCACCGCCGTCAATTGTGACATTGGTTCCTGCTGCGAAGTCTGATGAACGTACGTATTGTCCGAGTTTCTTCTTCAGTGCGTAGTGGCATTTTTTCCATCTTCTCAAATCGTCGAAACGGAACCCTTCGGAGAACAGTTCGATACGCCGTTCCCGTCGTATTTCCCACAATAGCGGATTCACTTCATAGTCGTTGGGATAATCCGTATTTCCGAGATCACGTTTCGGGTCGAAGGCGGTATTTATTTCTGATACTTTCATGGGTTTTACATTGGCGCGCGGACGTAGTTTGTTGATCGTAGCATCGGCAACAGTCTGGTCAAACTCTCCAAGTTCGCACATGGCCTCCGCATAATTCAGCATAACTTCTTCGATACGGAAAATAGGCATATCTGTTTCTTCATTTCGCTGGCTGCCCATGCTCAGATAACAGCAATAGTATTTCCAGTTGTTATATCCGAAGGCGGATTTATACCATGGCTGATTCTCCAGATAAAAATCAAAGTGAGGGACTGCACCCAGAATACCACCATCGTACCCCTGACGGAATGGTAATAGTTTCTGCCGTTCCTTACTGGTACCATACCCGATTCCCATGCGGACGGTGAGACTGTCGATGAAACTACGGTCTTTGGGGATGTCGGTAAATTTCCATTTATTATCCCAGGCAGTGCTGGAAGCCGAACGGTCTATCCGGTAGGGAGGAGTGATGTGCAGCCATAAACGATGGTCGCGGTTGCTGAATTCATTGTATATATCCTGGTCGCCCAGATAGGCATCACTGGTCCAGCGAGGCTTTCCATCCGTACACAGATAACTGTCCACTAAGTCGCGGGTAGGATTATAGAAAGAAGTGGCGGTGGTGCCTCCGATGCTGACAGCGTGTGTTACACTTACGGCATCCGAATATTCTCTGTACAGAATGACTCCGGTGACATCTTTCAGTTCCAGAGAACAGAACAGGTCGTCGTAACAGTCCGCTACGTTCGGGTAGGTCTGCATCAGTTCGGCAGATACTCTTTTACATTCCCGCAGATATGTTTCGGCATTATTGAGTCCGTGATATTTGCGCCATGTGCCTTCGAACAGGCAGAAGCGGGATAGTAAAGCCTGTACACATGCCTTGTTGATGGTGTTCTTGCCTTCTCCGTTCACGTTGATATTCTTTTCGGCAAATTGCAGGTCTTCCAGAATGTGACCGGCTATTTCATCTCTTGAAGCGCGGGGACCTTTGATCAGTTCTGTTTCATCGTCACTCAATACATGGTCAATCCAAGGTACACCACCGTAAGCCGACAACAGAGACAGGTAACGGTAGCTGCGGAAAAAATAACCTACTGAACGCCAGTTTGCCTTTTCTACATCCGTCATATTCGCACCGTCGATACGGTCGATCATCAGGTTGACCCGCCGGATATAACTGTAGTAATCCCAGGAGGTATTGTCTTTTTTGTCGGGGATGGTCACCAGTTTTCTGATCCAGTTGCTTTCACTCGTCCCTCTTGTCTGATTGTACGAGATGTCGTCTGTGGAATTTTCCGAGCCATATCCCAGTGAAGGTAATGTTTCATACAATCCCCACGCATAAGCCTTGAAGTTGTCGTATGTTTCAAAAGCCGTTTCGGCAGTCGGGTCTCCCAAAGGATACCTTTCCAGGAAATCGTTATTGAGACAGCTTGCTAACAAAACTGTACATACTAAATATAAATATTTTCTCATAATGCATTAATTATTAGAATGTAACATTGATACCGAAGGAGAATTTTCTCATGAATGGATATTCCCAGGCACCTTTTGACAGCATATCAGTTTCTAGTCCTTCCGGCAGGTGATCCCACGTGTACAGGTTTTCTCCGCTGAAGAATACTTTCACATCGTCGAAGTAGATACGCTGGGACCATACTTTGGGCAGGGTATAAGAAAGCGTGATGTTTTGCAGTTTCAGGTAAGAAGCATTTGCCAGATACTTCGACTGCTTCCAGTGGTTATAACTTGTGTTTACCCCATCATTGGAATATACGCGCGGATAGTATGCGTTGGTATTAGCCGGAGTCCAGAAGTCAAGAGTTTCTTTGAACAGGCTTCCCCAGCCTCCGGTAGGCCATGCAATCTGGTCAGTGCGCCAATAGTCCCGTTTGCCCACGCCCCGGAGGAAAATAGAGAGGTCGAGCCCTTTCCAGCTTACTCCTGCGGTGATGCCGTAGTGAAAACGTGGAGTGGAGTTGCCGATGATACGTTGGTCACCGGGGTTGTCGGCAGTTCCCTCACCGCTCCAGATGGTTTCGGTATCGTCGTCGAAGTTCTTATACAGTATGTCCCCCGGATAAACCTTTCCTGCTCCCTTCGGAATGGGGATTCCGGCTTTTAGGGTGCCGTCTGCGTTGAAGTCATCTTCCGTATAGAAGCGGTCGGTGACGTATCCCCAGATTTCTCCCATTTTCATGCCTTTGCGGTAAATCTTATCGCCTAGCAGGTTGGTCTCATTATTATATTTCGTGATTTCACTTTGTGAGTCGTACAGGTTAAATCCGATCCGGTAACTCCAGTCTTTGTTGATGCGGTCTCTCCAGCTCAGTTCCAGTTCCCAGCCGTATGTCTTCAGGTCAGCGGCGTTTTGTTTGGCAGCGGTAGCGCCCACTACCCATGGGAGGTCCATGCCGGGTGCCAGCATACCTTTGGTGTCACGGCGATACCAGTCGAAAGTACCGTTAAAGCGGTTGTCGAAGAATCCGAAATCCACTCCGAAATCCAGTGTATATACTTTCTCCCATGAGAAACTGCTGCTGACCATTGCCGGAGCACTCAGTGTGGTCGTCTTTTGTCCGTCTACCAGCCATCCCGTCAGATAAGGAGACATGGAAGGGATGTAGGGATAGTTGTCCGGGGTGTTGTCAGATTTCAGTATAATCTGGTTTCCGATAGAACCCCACGAAGCACGTAGCTTCAGGTTCGACAGGAAACTTTGGGTATTCTTCATGAACGCCTCTTCCGAAACACGCCATCCGGCGGAGAAAGAAGGGAAGAAACCGAAGCGGCTGTCTTTGGGGAACCGGGAAGTGCCGTCGTAGCGTCCATTGGCTTCGAACATGTATTTACCGTCATAAGTGTAATTGACACGGTAGAACAAACCTCTGATTGCATATTCGTCGAAACTGTCGGTGACGGAAGCCGTTCCGGTAGAACCGGAGAGAGACGGCAGGTTTTCCAGTAATACATCCGTGCGCTGCGACCATTGCGATTCTTTATGACTCTCTTCCTGATTGTAACCGCCCATAATAGCGATATCATGTTTACCTATTGATAAGTCGTAATTGGCGAAAGCGTTAATAGCATTATAATTGGTGAATCCTTGCGTCAGGGCATAGCGCGAGTTCTCCACATTGTTTAATAATCCTGTAAAGTTGAATCCTATATACTTATATTTGTTGACGTACATCCGGTTGTAGTCAGTAATCCGGTTGTAGGTATATTCACCCGTTATTTTCAGTCCTTTCAACGGTGAAATAATAACGCGTCCCAAAGTACGCAGGTTGGTTTTCTTGATAATTCTCGGTTCTCCGTAACGTACGAAAGTGGCGGATGTTTCGGCAGGATATTCAATGCCGTCTTGTTCGTACGGAAGTATGTTGTGATAGGATGGCAGGTACATGGCACTTCCCCAGACACCGTTACGCCCGCCTTGCTCCACTTTATTCTGGGTAGAGTTTGCGTATCTGATATCCAGTTGGGTGGTAAGCCACTTGTTAACGTCTACGCTCAGGAAGCTGGACATATTGATACGGTCGAATTTGTCCTTGTCCGTTATCAGAATGCCATCTTCACCGGTATATCCCAGGCTCAGACGGTAGCTGGTGCGCTGGCTGCCTCCTGATACGGAGAAGCTGTGGTTCTGCATGAATCCGAAGTTATCCATCATATCGGCAAACATGTCATTCTCCCGCATCAGGAACAAGTTGCCCTGATCGTCGAATATATACCCGTTTGGATAATTGGCGGGGTTCGCTTGGTAATCGCGTATGTAGCTCTCCCATTGGGTGATGTTTTTTCCGTCTACATAGGTATCGTTTGCCCAGCCCATTTCCTTGTATGCCAACACCGATTCCAACGGACTGGCTTTCTGCGGGAGTTCCGATGCTTTTGAGAAAGAGAAGTTATTGTTGTAATTGAATCTGGGAGCCATATCCTTTTTACCCTGCTTGGTGGTAATCAGAATCACACCGAAAGCTGCACGGGCACCGTAGATAGCTGCGGAAGCGGCATCTTTCAAGATAGACACGGATTCAATATCCTGCGGATCAATCATGTTGATATCCATCGGTACGTTGTTAACCAATACGAGCGGTTCACCTCCGTTGATGGACGTGGTTCCGCGGATATTGTATGTCATGTCGTCTCCCGGAGTTCCTGTCGTCGATTCAATCTTTAATCCGGGAACGACTCCTTGCAAGGCAGCCGAAACATTGGCAATCGGGCGGTCACCCAAAGACTCTTTGATATTTATAGAGGCTACAGCGCCGGTCATATTCACTTTTTTCTGTGTGCCGAATCCGATGACTACTACTTCGTCCATTGTGTGAGTATCTTCTTGTAGCTGTATGTTGAAAAGTGTCTTGTTTTTGACTGTAACTTCTTGTGTGACGTAACCGATGTAAGTAATCCTTAATTTACTATTTGCAGGTACTTCCAAAGAGAATTCCCCATTCATATCAGTAATAGTTGCCTGTTTACTGCCGTCAACCAGCACATTGGCTCCTATCAAGGGGACACCTTGCACATCTGTTACGGTACCCCGTATTTTTATAGGTGGCTGGGCAGAAGTAGTGTTATTGGGGGCTGCTTCTGCTTTTGCCGGAACAGGAATGATAATTATATGTTTACCTTCTTGCCTGTAAGTAAATCCTGTCCCTTTGAGTACGGAGTTCAGGACGGAAGATACTGCTTCTCTGACGAAATTGGCGCTGACCTTTTGTTTCACGTTCAGTTTCGTCTGATTGTAAGCGATACTAAATTCGGTCTGATCTTCAATAGTTTCGAATACTTTTAATAGAGGTTGGTTTTTCATAGATACCGTTATTGGCTGATTTTGCCCATAGGCTATGTTATAAAAACATAAAGCGAATAACAATATATAAAATTTATGAATTTTTACGGGGTAACCTATACCCGATAACTTATAAAATTTCATACTTTTGTGAGTTAATCATTAATACTAATTTAAGTGTACACAACTAATTTAAATGAAGTAATTTTGATTGATTTGGGGGAGTTGGTATCCGCAAAATGCCGGCTCCCTTTTTTTCTCTATCGGCCTCCTTTCTTGTTTAATGGTGAATAAATCAAGAGAATGTTCTCGTCTTCGACTTTGTAGTCAATGTTTCCTATGGTTTTAGTTACAATATTCATGATATCCCTGATAGGGGCTTTTTGCTTGAACTTGATGGTATATACATCGGTGGTAGCTAAGTGTGGAGGAACAATGATATGGATATCGTATATTCTTTCTATTGTGGTGAAAATATCGTTGAGAGTCATTGCTGCAAAGTTTAATTCTCCTTTGGTCCAGCCTGAATAGACAGAAGCATCAATTATCTTTTTATTGAATCCTCCGGTCGGGTTGTCGTATTCCAGTTGTTCATTGGGTGTAAGGGTAATGATATCCTCGTTGTTTGCCTTCTGAACGACTACCGAACCCGATTCGAGAGTGGTAATTGTCTTTTCATCTTCTGCGTAAGCATGCACATTGAATTTAGTTCCCAACACTTTTACTTTCAAGTGATTGGTCTTGACTATAAATGGATGTCTCTTATCCTTTTTAACATCAAAATAGGCTTCTCCTATCAGATATACCGAACGGATGTCACTTGAGAACTTTTGTGGATAAACCAATAAAGTACCGGAGTTGAGGTACGCTGTGGTGCCGTCGGGCAAGAGGATTTGCTTTTGTTCGCCTCTGGGCACATAGTATTCGACAAGTTCCGTATATTCTTCATTCGATTGTATATATAGGTAGGATATCACTATAGAGAGTAGGGGAATGAGCAAGATCGCCGCCACCTGTGCCCATCTGCGGAAGGCACGCGAAACAGTTGCCTTCCGCTGTCCGGGGGCAATCTTCCTGCGGAAGTTCTGATAAGAACGTTCGGTACTGGCATCGGCTTTGAAATCCTGCTCTTCCCATAACTCCATCATTGCTGCTTCTTTCTCATCCTGTTCGTTAGAGTCGATCAGCCAATTCCATAACTTCTCTTTAAGTTCCGGACTGAACTTATCGGAAGCAAAGTTTTTAATTATTTTATAAGCATTCGACATATTAGCGCATTTTAGGTGTGGTTACATATATAAGATACGTAACTGATTAACTACGCACAGCCTGAATTCATTTTTTTTTAGAAAAATAGAATAAAGGTTATGAATAATATTTTTCGGATGTCGGTAAGTGCTTGTGATAGGTGGTTCTCTACTGTTCGTTTGTTGATGCCTAGTTCGCGGGCTATTTCTTCGTTGTTCATTCCTGATTCCCGGCTCATCTTATAAATCTTCTGCCGTTGGGGAGGCATTTTTTCAACGACTATTGTCACCAACAGTTCGAGTTCTTTAAGGTGGATGTTGTCATCGATTTCGTTGCTCTCCGGGGGTGGGGAAAACTTTTCAGTTTCTTTTTGCTGATAGTTCTTGAACAGCAGGGCACGTTCGATGTGACGGTATACTGCATTTTTGCAAATACGGAAAAGATAGGCTTTAAGGTTGTTGATGGTATGGAGGGATGAGCGGTTGTTCCACAATGTAAGAAAGATGTCCTGTGATAAGTCTTCGGCCTCTTCCTGCGATTGCAATAGTCCGTTGATAAACCCTTTGATGCGGGGGTAATAGTATAGGAAGAAAGTTTTAAAAGCTTCTTCATCTCCTTCGCTAATAGCTTTCAGAAGTTGTTTTTCGTCAAAGGTTTCCATTGGGGGTATTTTTGGTAAATGCTGTAAACCCTGCAAAAATAAGTAAATTTTGTATCGAAGCTTGTTTATTAACATAAAAAACACTTTTTCGGGTAAAAATGAAGTCGGTGAGAAAAAAGAAAAGGAGCTTTTGAATCTCCTTCTCATTTATACTCTGCTAGAATAGTTGGCAGTGGATTTATGGTCTTTTTTATCTGTCGGTTAGTATACGATCAGTTCAAAATCTGCGTATATGGGGAGATGGTCACTGATTCCTCCTTGATATTTCATTCCTTTGTAAGTACGAAAAGGTTCGTCGTCGCCGTACTTCTTGTCTTCAGTCAATAGAAAAGGAAGGCGGGCAACGTTTGCTTTGCTTTCCTTGGTGAAGAAGCGGGAGGAGGTATCGAGTAAAGTGCCGGATACGATCAAGTGATCGAGTAACCCCCATTCTCCATGATATTTATAGGAGCCGAAATTACGGGACATCGCTTTCCGGGCAAGTAGATGGCAAAGCTTGGAAGGGGGAGGGAAGGCGGTTGCCGGTTGAGTCTCTGTCGATGATGGAGAGCCGGATGAAGTGGTAGCTTCGTTGGGTGGCATGGTGGCTTCTAATATTTCTTTGACGGATTTATTGGTTGGGTAGTCATTGAAATCTCCCATGATGATCAGCTGTGGATGAAGACGGATGCTCAGAAGGCTGTCGGCTTTTGTGCGTAGTATTCGGGCAGTATGGAGCCGGTAAGGTTCGGATTCTTTGGCTCCGCCGGATCGGGACGGAAGGTGGCAGACAATTACATCGAGTGTGTCTCCGGTTAGTAATAGTCCGCTGACATGTAATAAGTCTCTTGTAGGGCGATGTTGCTTGAAAGAAGGGATCGGGATGGAATGAAAAGATATTAATTTGAACAGGTCGCGTTGATATAGTAAAGCAACATCAATCCCTCTCAGATCGGGAGAATTTGTCATGACGTAGCGATAATTCAGTTCCTTTAAGGGAGAGCGCTGTGTGAGGTCACGCAATACACTGTCGTTCTCTACTTCGCAAAGACCTACAAGGGCAGGTGGATTCCATTCGCCGACAGCCGTAATGACGCAGGCTATGTCGGCCAGCTTCTTTTTATATTTGGTGTAGTTCCAGTGGCGGATGGCGTCGGGAAGGAATTCGTTATCGTTCTTTAGTGTGTCATGATGCGTGTCGAAGAGGTTTTCTACATTCCAGCTCATGACACGAAAAGGAACTCGCTCTTCGTCGGAAGATTTCTTTTGGGAAATGAACTGCTTGTTCATGGACGATTCTTTTCCACTGAAAGAAACTTGTCCTGTGATATATGAGGAGGTAAAAAAAGGCATCATAAAAAAGATTACGGTGATAGCAAGTCTTTCTGTGCTACCACCATAATCTTTTCTATCATGTCTTATCTGACTGTTATTTCTTGGCAGGAACATGTGCCAGAATATCCAACAAATGCTTCCAGAACTTCTCAACGGAAGGAATGTGCATCCGTTCGTCGGGAGAGTGCACTCCGGTAAGGGTCGGTCCGAAAGAGATCATATCTAATGTCGGATACTTGTCGAGGAACAAACCGCACTCCAGTCCTGCGTGAATTGCTTTCACTTTCGCATCTACACCGAAAAGCCGTTTGTAAGATTCTGCTGCCACTTCGAGGATTGCTGAATGAGGATTGGGTTTCCATCCCGGATAACCTTCACCGAAAGTGACACTGGCACCTGCCAATTGGAAGACGGCACGAACTGTATTTGCCATGTCATTGCGTGCGGATAGGATAGAACTACGTTGACTGGTTTCGATGCGGATGATATGGTTTGGTTTCATTTTGACAGAAGCAAGATTAGTCGAAGTTTCTACCAGTCCGGGGATGTCTTGGCTCATGGCATATACACCGTGAGGAGCAGCATACAATGCTTTCAGCAAGCGGGCGGTAGTATCTTGGTCGATAGCCGTTTTACGAGGAGTTTCCGATTCAAGAACCAGTTTCAGGTCCGGTTCGGTAACGGATAGTTCGTTTTCCACTTCGCTGGTAAAGATGTTCAGTTCTGTCCGGACGTCATGTTTGGCATCTTCGGGAACTGCACAGATAGCGTATGCTTCACGGGGGATAGCGTTGCGCAGGTTACCTCCGTTGATTTCGCAGAGATACAGATCCTGACGGTTCGCCATTCGGGACAGGAATCGGTTCAGTATCTTGTTTGCATTACCACGTCCCAAATGGATATCACCACCGGAATGTCCGCCTTTCAGCCCTTTAACTTCTACTTTGAAGAAGAAATATCCTGCGGGAACTTCTACTTCTTTATAGGCGAACTCCGCAACAGAATCAATGCCACCGGCACATCCGATAAAGATTTCTCCTTCATCTTCGGAGTCAAGGTTCAACAGAATATCACCGCTCATGAAGCCTTCTTTCAACTCAAAAGCTCCGGTCAGTCCGGTTTCTTCATCTACGGTAAACAAGCATTCCAGCGGACCGTGTTCGATGCTGTCATCTGCCAGGATAGCCAGCTCGGTAGCTACGCCGATACCATTATCAGCTCCGAGAGTCGTTCCCTTGGCTTTCAGCCATTCTCCGTCTATTTCTGTTTCAATGGGATCGGTGAGGAAGTCGTGCTGTACGTCGTTGTTCTTTTCGCACACCATATCGATATGAGACTGCAGTACGACAGTCTGAAGATTTTCTTTGCCCGGAGTAGCAGGCTTTTTGATCAGTACGTTTCCTGCTTCGTCTACTTTTGTTTCCAGATTATGTTTTGCTCCGAATGCCTTCAGGTAGGCAATTATTTTCTCTTCCTTCTTGGAAGGACGCGGCACTTGGCAGATTTCCTCAAAATACTTGAATACGCCAGCCGGCTTAAGATCTTTTTTTTCCATGCTGTTTTCTTTTATAATAGGAATAGGAGGTTCATTTCGGTTCCTCTTATTGCTAAATATGGTTAATTTGCTTGACTTATCTGAACTCGTTTCTCATTAAAGCCTATCTTTGCACTCACAAAATTAATAGAAATGGTTGAGACTATACTGATAACTTTGTTAATAGTTGCTATTTCCCTATTATTATTAGGGGTGAAAGTATTCTTTACGAAGGGGGGAAAGTTCCCGAATGGTCATGTGAGCGGTAATAAAGAGTTGCGTAAAAAAGGAATCGGTTGTGCGCAGTCGCAGGATCGTGAAGCACAAAAGAAATCACGTTTTTCTATTGATGAGTTGGAAAAAGCCTTGAACGATAGTATGAACTAATTAATTAAAAACAATATTTTATAGTTATGAATAGAATAAACTACCTCATGAACGGTTTAGCTGCACTTGCGTTTATCGTTTTATTCTCACAATGCGCCGGCAAAGCTGATAATCAAGTTGCAACTACTCCGGCTTCGGCTACTGCTGAATTGTCAGGGATGAAAATAGCTTATGTTGAAATAGACACATTGCTGGCTAAATACAATTTCTGTATTGACTTGAATGAGGCTATGGTAAAGAAGAGCGAGAATGTTCGTATGACATTGAACCAGAAGATGACTGCTTTGAACAAAGAAAAACAGGAATTTCAGAAGAAGTATGAAAGCAATGCTTTCCTGTCACCGGAAAGAGCTCAGCAGGAGTACAACCGTTTGGCTAAAATGGAACAAGACTTGCAGGAATTGAGCAATAAACTTCAGAATGGTTTGATGGAAGACAACAACACAAATAGCTTGCTTTTCCGTGATTCTATCAACGCTTTCCTGAAAGAATATAATAAAACTCGTGGATATAGCTTGATTTTCAGCAATACAGGTTTTGATAACCTGCTTTATGCTGACAGTGCATTTAATATCACTAAAGAAATCGTAGATGGATTGAATGCCAGATATTCATCTGCTAAGAAATAAAAAATGTTTTTTTAGGCCCTTGGGTTTTCTGAGGGCATTCATAATTTTAATGAATCAATGCCTATTCAAGACTGTGAAGTTTGAATAGGCTTTTTTTATTTCTCTTCTTTTGCTTCTTCCTGTGGAATGCGGAAAGCAGTGTAAAGTTCGAGTACGGCGGCAATAGTAAGACAGGCAATCCATTCGTTACCGCGGGTGGTAAACATGAAAGCTCCCGTAAGAATCAGTGCCAGTGCTCCGAATATCTGCTGGATGCGCAGGCGTTTTAATATTTTGCTTTTTCCTTTAACCGGCGTGTTTACTTGTGCCAATGCGATGAATCCGGCTCCGATGGTATAAATATAAGGAGCATAGTTCCATCCGGTGATATATACAGCAGCTCCTGTGAGAGCCATAATTGCGCCTACGGCGAAAAGTGCAGGTACTAATTGTTTCATTTATTATCTTCAAAAACGTAAATATCTTCGTTTGGCTTCTTCATCAGATACTTTTCACGGGCAACCTGCTCGATGGCATCCGGATTACTGTTTAACTCGTTGAGACGTTTGGTGTTCTCTTCGTAGTCTGCCCGGTATTTTTCTATCTCTTCTTTCAGTTGGCTGATTTCACGTTCGTATGCCAAACGGCGGAAGAGACTGTTCTCGTCCAGAAAACCAATGATAACAGCAAATGCTACGACGGTGATAAGATACTTACGTCGGCATATGAAACTCCAGATAGTGATCAGTTTATCCATAATTTCTCTTTTTTATATCCGCAAAGATAAAACTAATAACTTAAAAACTTACCGCTTTAGGTTCAAAACTTCTTTCTCTATCCTTTATTACTTATCACTTTTTTGTGTACATTTGCACTGAAAGCGAAAAATCAAAAAAAACAGAGAGAATCCCGGATATGGAGAACTATATTGTATCAGCTCGTAAATACCGTCCGTCCACATTCGAATCGGTGGTGGGACAACGAGCGCTGACTACTACATTAAAGAATGCAATCGCTACCCAAAAATTGGCTCATGCTTATTTGTTTTGCGGACCGCGCGGGGTGGGAAAGACTACTTGTGCGCGCATCTTCGCCAAAACCATCAACTGTATGACGCCTACTGCGGATGGTGAAGCCTGTAACGAATGTGAATCGTGTGTGGCTTTCAACGAACAGCGGTCGTATAATATCCATGAACTTGATGCTGCCTCCAACAACTCGGTGGACGATATCCGTCAACTGGTGGAACAGGTACGCATCCCGCCACAGATTGGCAAGTATAAAGTATATATTATCGACGAGGTGCATATGCTCTCAGCCTCCGCTTTCAACGCATTTTTGAAAACATTGGAAGAACCTCCCCGTCATGCCATCTTTATTCTTGCTACGACGGAGAAGCATAAGATTCTTCCGACTATCCTTTCCCGTTGTCAGATTTATGATTTTAACCGGATCAGTGTGGAAGATACGGTGAATCATTTATCCTATGTTGCTGCAAAAGAAAATATTACGGCAGAACCCGAAGCTCTGAACGTCATTGCGATGAAAGCGGATGGAGGTATGCGTGATGCCTTATCTATTTTCGATCAGGTAGTGAGTTTTACGGGAGGGAATATTACGTATAAGAGTGTAATTGAGAATCTGAATGTTCTCGACTACGAATATTATTTCCGTCTGACGGATTGTTTCCTTGAAAACAGAGTGAGTGATGCATTATTGCTTTTCAATGATGTACTGAATAAAGGATTTGACGGAAGTCATTTTATTACCGGATTGTCTTCGCACTGCCGGGATTTGCTGGTTAGTAAGGATGCGGCTACCTTGCCATTGCTGGAAGTAGGGGCGAGTATACGTCAGCGTTATCAGGAACAGGCACAGAAGTGTCCGTTGCAGTTTTTGTATCGGGCGATGAAGCTTTGTAATGATTGTGATTTGAATTACCGTGCCAGCAAGAACAAGCGCTTACTGGTGGAATTGACCTTGATACAGGTTGCCCAGCTTACCACCGAGGGGGATGATGTAAGTGGTGGGCGTGGCCCTAAGCAGACCATAAAACCCGTATTCACCCAGCCTGCCGCAGCTCAGCAGCCGCAGGTTGCTTCTGCACCGTCTGCTCAACAGACTACTGTTCATTCTGCTCCGTCTCCGGTTGCTGCACCATCTGTTTCCAATACTGCCGTGCGTCAGCCGCAAACGTCTGCAACTGCAGGCTCTGCTACTCCGGTGAATACAACTTCTGTTCCGTCGCAAGGGGCGGGAATTTCTTCGACTGCCAGGGAGGAACGGAAGATTCCTGTGATGAAGATGTCAAGTCTGGGCGTGTCTATTAAGAATCCGCAACGTGATCAGGCTGCTCAGAATGCAGCCAAGACTAATGTTGCCCAGACGCAAACTCAACAACCGGAAGAAGATTTTATCTTCAACGACAGAGACTTGAACTATTACTGGCAGGAATATGCGGGACAGCTCCCCAAAGAACAGGTCGCTATTGCAAAGCGTATGCAGGTGATTCGTCCGGTGTTATTGAATAATTCGACTACTTTTGAAGTAGTGGTTGATAATGAAATTGCCGCTAAGGATTTTACTGCTTTAATACCGGAACTACAGACTTATCTTCGTGGAAGATTGAAGAATAGCAAGGTGGCGATGACAGTACGGGTGAGTGAACCTGCGGAAACGGTTCGGGCGGTTGGCCGTGTTGAGAAATTCCAGATGATGGCTCAGAAGAATCAGGCGCTGATGCAGCTGAAAGATGAGTTCGGATTGGAATTATATTAAGGTACTGACCTCTATCAGATTACCATCGGGATCTCTGAAATAAATGCTCCGGATGGCTCCTTGGGCACCTTGACGCTGTACAATACCGCATTCTATCTCTATTCCCTTGGATGTTACTTCCGCTTTAATATCTTCTATGCTTCCATCTGCCAATAAGCAGATATCAGTACTTCCGAAGGTAGGGCATTTGGCAGCAGGGAGGAATTGTGCTTTCCCTACATGTAGATTGATTTTTTGATTGCCAAACTTCAGGGCAAAGCGCTGGTGGCTGGTATCGGCTTCCATTCCTAATATTTCAGTATAGAAATGGAGGCTTTGGTGTATGTCGGATACAGGTATGACAATATGGTCAATACTCTTGACTTTCATGTTAATGTAAGCGTTGATTCATTCTGTCGCCATATCCGTCGCTATATCTTTCTTCCGGCATGATGATCCATAGAATCAAGTAAATGATGACTCCTGCAAAAGCAGTGAAGATGGTAGCCAGTACATAGACTATTCTTACTAAGGTAGGGTCCCAGCCCAAGTATTCGGCTAAACCACCGCATACTCCTGCTATCATTCGTTCTTTTCTGGAACGGGTCAGTTTTTTGTTGTTTTCCATAAGGTCTATTGGATAAATAAAAAATAAGTCCTGTAAATCTTTTGCTTTACAGGACTTGTTTTTGAGTATTTCTTTGGGGTGGAAGACCGGACTCGAACCGGCGACATTCAGAACCACAATCTGACGCTCTAACCAACTGAACTACATCCACCATGTCTGCGTTTCTCTAACGCGGTGCAAAGATAGATATTATCTTTAAATCTCCAAAAGATTCTGCTACTTTTTTTTATAAAAAAGATATTCTTTTATTCCCTGATTATGCTTGTTGAAGAGGGCTCGCGCATCATTTGTGAAGATTCTCAGAGAGTTACGAGCATTAACGGGAATGGAGTCAGAGGGGAGATTGATGGGTAGTAATTGATGATTTTTTTTCCCCGATTGAATCGGACGAGCTGTCCATACTAAACTATATTCACAATGATTGAGTCGGATGGTACTATCTTTTACTAATTCCATTCTGACCATCAAGCCGCCATCTGTGCGACGGGCAGACATGTTGGAAATATAATTCCCCAATGAGTAAACTACAAGATGTTTCTCTTTTGTAAGGCTGTCTTCACGAACTTCAATAGGTTGTACGACATGGGGATGAGAACCAATAACATGATCCACTCCTTTTTGAAGCAGCCAGTCAGCTAAAAACTTCTGTTCTTTGCTAGGGAGTGACTGGTATTCGATTCCCCAATGCATACAGGCAATAATTGCGTCGGGATTCAGTGCTTTGCTTGCTTCGATATCTTTAGCTATGATTATTGTATCAATATAATTGACAATATTTGGGGGAGTGACAGCGATTCCATTGGTGTCGTACGTATAGTTGAGCATGGCAATACGGAATCCGTTTTTCTCTAATAAAAGGGGATATTTATTTTCACGTTCTTCAGAGTTGATGTATGTTCCGGCATGTGGAATATTCAAGGAATCTATAAGCTGTATGGTTCGTTCCAAACCTTTTCTGCCACGGTCGAGACTGTGGTTGTTAGCGGTTATCAGTACGTTGAAACCGGCGTTATGGATGGCCGTCAGATATTCATCGGGAGCGCTGAAAGCAGGGTAGCCTTTGTATGGCTTTCCTCCGAGGGTTACTTCCAGGTTAGCTATCGCAAAGTCGGCTCTGCTTATTTCTTCTTTGACATATTCAAAATAGGACGAATAATCGTATCCTCCTTCTGTGGTGCGTGCAGCATTTATTTGTCCTTGATGTTGCATGAGGTCTCCTACGAAAAGAAGCGAAAGAGTATCTGTTTTCAGGCTGTCTGTTGTCGGTATTTGTACGGCAATGGTATTCTCTTGTGCTTTGCCGATGCAGGAGAATTGTGTAACCAAAAGAAGGGATACTAATAGTTTTTTCATGGATTCAAGAGGGGTTATTGTGTCTTTTCGAGAATAATTTTACCTGAACGGATAGCAAACAGAAGGGGAGAGGGAGATTGTAGTTCTTTTCATAGTAGTCAGATTTAAGGGAGAGAAGGACAGTGAAAGTTACTTCACTGTCCTTCCATGTATTACTTATAAATAGCTTTTTTGCCGGCTAAAAGTGTATTTTTCATTAGCGATACAATTGTCATCGGTCCCACACCACCCGGTACAGGAGTGATGAAAGAGCATTTGGGTGCTACTTCGTCAAACTTAACATCCCCTGTCAGCTTGAAACCGGATTTTTTGCTGGCATCCGGAACGCGGGTAGTACCTACGTCGATAACTACTGCGCCTTCTTTTACCATTTCTTCTTTCACAAAATTAGGTTGTCCCAAAGCGGCGATAATAATATCTGCTTCCTGGCATTCCTTTATCAGATCTTTGCTACGGCTGTGGCATACAGTAACGGTTGCGTCACCCGGATACGCTTTCTGCATCATCAGAGAGGCCATTGGTTTGCCAACTATGTTACTGCGACCGAGTACTACACATTTCTTTCCGGAAGTTTCTATCTGATAACGTTTCAGCAGTTCGAGAATACCGTTAGGAGTGGCAGATACGTAGCAAGGAAGTCCGATAGACATACGTCCCACATTGATAGGGTGGAAACCGTCTACATCTTTACGATAGTCGATCGTCTCGATGACTTTTTGTTCGGAGATATGTTTCGGCAACGGGAGCTGTACGATAAATCCGTCTACGTCGTCGTCATTATTCAGTTCGCGTACTTTTGCGAGTAGTTCTTCTTCGGTCACGTCATTTTCATAACGGATCAAAGAGGATTTGAATCCACAAACTTCGCAGGCTTTTACTTTGGCAGCTACATAGGTTTCGCTGCCGCCATCATGTCCCACAAGAATTGCTGCCAGATGCGGGCGTTTGCCGCCACGAGCTACAATTTCGACTACTTCAGCTGCAATCTCTTGTTTTACTTGTTCGGAAATGGCTTTTCCGTCTATCAGAGTCATATTTTCAGAGTATTTATTGGTGATGGACAAAAGTAAAATAAATAACTGAACTCTCCAAAAGGATTGGAGTTTTTGTCAGGAGATGAGGCTTGGAATGTGTTGAGGGGGAGTTGGCGCCGAGCGAAAAATAGACTGCGATACAGTCTGGTTTATTGGTCAGGAAAATAGAATCTTTTACTTTATTCATTCAGAATATGTTTTTATAGAGGTATGTGCAATATTTGCGTATCCTTACTCTACTGCAAAAATAAAGGAGGAAGTACAAACTTCCTCCTTCTATCTGAAACAGAATAAAATTCTTTCTTACTTTTTCATTTTCGGCATCATCTTGCCCATTTTGCTGCTGGTCACCATCTTCATCATTTTGCGAGTCTGGTCGAATTGTTTCAGCAAACGGTTTACTTCCTGAATAGTCGTTCCGCTACCTTTGGCAATACGTGTGCGACGTGAGCCATTCAGTAATTCCGGATTAGAACGTTCTGCCGGAGTCATGGAATAGATAATAGCTTCGATGCTCTTGAAAGCATTATCGTCAATATCGATGTCTTTGATTGCTTTACCTACTCCCGGAATCATGGAAGCGAGTTCTTTTAGGTTACCCATCTTCTTGATTTGTGCAATCTGGCTGAGGAAGTCATTGAAATCGAACTGATTCTTGGCAATCTTCTTTTGCAGACGTTTTGCTTCTTCTTCGTCATACTGTTCCTGAGCACGTTCTACCAATGAAACGATGTCACCCATACCAAGGATACGGTCTGCCATACGTGCCGGATGGAACTGGTCGATAGCATCCAGCTTTTCACCTGTACCTACAAACTTAATCGGTTTGTTGACTACCGAACGGATAGAAAGAGCTGCACCACCACGGGTATCACCATCCAGTTTAGTCAGTACTACACCGTTAAAGTCAAGTCGTTCGTTAAATTCTTTGGCAGTATTTACGGCATCCTGTCCTGTCATGGAGTCTACTACGAACAGAATTTCGTCCGGATTGATAGCTTCCTTGATAGCGGTGATCTCGTTCATCATCTGCTCATCTACAGCCAGACGTCCGGCTGTATCGACGATTACGAGGTCATATCCTTTGGCTTTAGCTTCCTGGATAGCATGTTGTGCAATCTCTACCGGATTTTTGCTGTCCAGCTCTGAGTACATCGGAACTTCGATTTGTTCTGCCAGCACACGCAATTGTTCGATAGCTGCCGGACGGTAAACGTCACAGGCTACCAGTAATGGCTTGCGATTCTTCTTTGTTTTCAGCATGCGTGCCAACTTACCGGAGAAAGTGGTCTTACCCGAACCTTGCAGACCTGACATCAGAATAACTGCCGGACGGGATTCGAGGTTGATTTCTACAGTTTCACCACCCATTAACTGAGTCAGTTCGTCGTGCACAATCTTCACCATCAACTGGCTTGGCTTCACAGCCGTAAGTACATTCTGACCGATGGCTTTTTCTTTCACCGTGTCAGTGAAAGTTTTCGCAACCTTGTAGTTAACGTCGGCATCAAGCAATGCCTTACGTACATCTTTCAGCGTCTCCGCCACGTTAATTTCGGTGATTTTGCCTTCACCTTTCAGAATCTTGAATGACCGTTCTAGTCTTTCACTTAAATTATCGAACATAGTTGTTTAATTACGAATTAATATTTGAGCCTGCAAATGTACAAAAATCTCTTGTATTTATATCTTTTTATTCTGCCATTTTGCTTTTTTGAGATAAATATAGCTTGTTAACAGCAGTAAGGTATAGTACAGAATCTCAATCGTAAAGCAGATTTCAATCGGTGCTTTGAGCCACATTCCGACAAAAACGATGTAGGAACCATAAATGGCAATCGTGATTGTTTCGAGCAATAAGGCTGCCTGCGTATTTCCTGTTCCGGAGATACCGTTGAATACGACATTGGCTACTGATGCTATGAGCATGGCGCAACAGATGACATATACCGAAGGTACGGATTCTGTGATTAACGCTGCTTCGCTGGTATAAACGGAGAGCAGGAACTGCGGAAACAAAACCGACAACCCTACTAATCCGAGCATAATAAAGAACGAAAATCGGGCTATTTTATTGATAAGTGGCATGACGTACTGGATACCTCCTGCACCAATCGCATTGCTGACAAGGCTGTTAGTCGTCGTTGCCAGTGCATTTACCGGAATCAGCAGTACGACATAGATACTGCGGACGATGTTGGCGATAGCCAGTTCCCGCTGTCCCAGCCGTTCTACGGCAACAAAGAACACGAACCACGTTGCCATCGACAAGAAATATTGAAGCATGGTGAAGCATGAGATGCTGAGAATACGCATCAGCAATGCCGGATCGAATGAGCGGAGACGGTTCAGACCGTATTTTTTCAGGTCGACACTGATATACGTATAGATCAGGAAGAAAAGAATGGAGGAAGCTTCTGCCAGTACGGAAGCGATGGCGGCTCCTTTGATACCCATTTCCGGCAGACCGAATTTACCGAAAATCAGTGCATAGTCCAGTATTACGTTGGTCAATGCCATGACGACGGCATTAATGGTCAGTACCTTGGTACGGGTGATACCGATGTATAGTGCACGGAACATCACATTGATAAACGAGAAGAAGAACCCGTAAATACGCCAGTCCAAAAATTCCATTGTGCCTTCGTAGATGGATTCGGAAGAAACCAATAACCGCATGATATTTCCTCCGAACGCTTTGGTAAAGCCGAACATCAATATGGCTATCAACAGAAGGAACATGACTCCTTGAATCATTACCGGTCCTACATCACTGTAACGTCCTTCTCCATTGCGTCGTGCAATGACGATCTGTGAGCCTGTACTGAATCCGAAAGCGATAGTAAATATACATATATAGAATAGTCCACCCATGGCCGAAGCTCCCAGAGCTACTTCGCTCACGTGTCCCAGGAAGGCGGTATCGGTGACATTGATGACATTTTGCGCCAGCAAGCTAAGTAGTATCGGATAACTGACACTCCAAATCTGTTTGTTGGTATACATAATTAAGCGTTTAAGTTTACAGTTTGCAAAGATAGTGCTTTATTCCGATTCTGAAGCAATGGGATAGGCGAAAACAATTTCCGAACCTTCTGTTCCTTGTGCATTAACTTGATAGATTCCTCCGAAATAAGCCAGCAGTAACTGGTTGATTTCATGCCGGATAATGGTCTCCTGTGAGGTGAAATTCTCGTCTGCCAATGGAGAATTGAGAATACGGAACTGAAGCATTCCGCCATTCCGGCTCACTGTAAAGTAGATGATTCGTTCCTCCGGTTGTTCTTCCGGTTCATATTCTTGCGGATAGGTCAGAGTGCTGAGTAATGCATGTCCCAATCGGGTTGTATCCGTATGAAGAGAAAGTGAGTCTACTTCCGAAGTGAATCGGATTTGAATACCTGTCTTTTCATTATTCATGCGTGCCATGTAGCATACTTCGTTACAAAGTGCGACAGCGTCATAGTCTTGTATCTGGAATTTCATCATTTTGGCTTCCAAGCGTGACAAATCGAGTACGTCATTGACAAGTCGCATTAATTTCTCTGAACTTTGGTGGATAATTGCTGAATATTCTTCTCTTGTATTTTCGTCTATGTTTGGTTCGCTGGCTATGAGTTGTGAAAATCCTACTACATTATTGAGCGGAGTCCGGATGTTATAGCTCATATTTGACAGAAAGCGGTTCTTGATTTCATTGGTCACCCGTACTGTTTCTGCTGCTTTGCGTATTTCGCTTTCTGAGTATTTCAAGGCTTTTCGAATTTTGAAGAGCCGGAACAGGGAAATGAACAATACAATCAGAATGGCAGTGATTGCCACCAGGCTGGTCAGGCGGATCTGATTGGTTTGTTTTTGTTGTTTCAGTTCTATCTTGTCCAGATTGTAGCTTTTTTTAATTTGCTCCATTTGGGTGTTGGAGAGTGCCATAGCAGCTGAGTCTTTGATGGCTAGTGCCTGCTGATAGAGAGTCGTAGCTTTGTTATAGTCTTCAGCTTCTACCCATATTTTAGCCTGTTTTAGCAGTTGTTCGGCATAGTCGCTGGTAAAATCCTTCTTCAGCATAGTTAATGTAGTATCGATATAGGCTGATGCCTGCTGGTATTGCTTGATACTCTGATAGTATTCTGCATAGATGTCGTAGTAGAGCACCTTATACATGAAGTAGGTATTTTCAGTCAGATACTTTTTAGATTTTTCTATATGTGAATAGGCTAGTAGGGGTTGATTGGTATTCAGATAATAATGTGCGTAGAAAATCTCATTGAAAATGAATACGTCAGCAAAACCGTCTTTTAAAGATGGGTTGTCGATGATGAATTTGCGGAGTACACTTTCCAGTTCTTGCAGGTACTTCAGTTGCCTGTTATTGTCTTTCATTTCTTTGGTCACAGATATGAGCTGAGACAATACGGAAATATGGACTACTGCATTGCCCTTTTTCGGAAGCAGCCTGTATGCTTCTTCCAGTGCTTTAAGACCTTCGTCCCAGCGCTGGCTACCGATATAAGCATTGGACAGACATTGGTAAGCAGCTACGGTGCCCCGGTTGCTGTTGGTGTTGAGGGCTTTCTGCTTCATTTTGTTCGCTTCGCTGATGGCGAGCTCATATTGTTCGGTAAAAGTATATAAATCAATTTGGAAGCGTTGAGCATCGAAAAAATAATCCCATAGACCGGATCTCTGGACATACGGTTCCATTCGTACTATCCATTTGGCTACACTATCCTGTTCACTGCGATTGTAATAATACAATAGATGATAATAAGCAGCTAAACTGGCATACTTGTCATTTTTTAGTTTTAATGCTTCCTGCATCAGCGTATCTGAATATTGGATACATTTGTAGTTGTTTTGCTCTATCTTAATAATATCATTCAGGGTAGAGAGACGGGTGGTGTCATGCGGCAGTGTCTGCAACACTTGTAGCAAACTGTCTGAGGCTATGTCGGTGTTTGCATGACCCGGCAACAGACAGTAACAGGTAATCATCAGTAGTATGAGTCGTTTCATCTGGTTTCCTCCTCTTTTATCTGCCCTTGGCGAATCGGGTGTGTGAACAGAAAACGTGCTCCTTTGTCATAGCCCGGGTCAATCCATATTTTGCCTCCCAATTGTTCGATAATGAGTTGACAGATGGACAATCCGAGCCCTGTGCCCTGTGCGTTTTCATCGAGTTTCTCGAAGCGGTTGAATATCTTATTCTGGTTTTCCTTGGAGATTCCGCAACCGGTATCACTGACGGAGAAGAGTGCTGTGTCTTCCGTTTGTTTTATCAGTTCCAGTGTGATTGTGCCTTGTGTCGTAAATTTCGTAGCGTTGATGAGTAAGTTGATTAATACTTGTTGGAGGCGGGCACTGTCCGTTATCAGTTTCAGCGAACTGAGAGGGGTGGAAAAGCGTACTTCTGCCTGAGTCTGCTTTATTTTTTCAACCATGTCAATGACATTTTTGCACAAAGCTACAATATCACATTCCTTGAATTTGAATTTCATTTTTCCGATTTCAAGACTGGATAAATCGATCACGTCATTAATTAGTTTGAGTAGTAATTCCGAGTTCTGCTGGATGATATCATTGCATTGCTGTTTCGTTTCATTATCAATGGATTCTTCTGTCAAAATGGACGAAAAACCGGATAATGCATTAAGAGGAGTGCGAATCTCATGGCTCATGTTGGAGAGGAAAAGACTTTTGGTATGGATAGACTTTTCTGCTTGTTTCTTTGCTTCTTCCTGCTCCCGTTGCGACTGCAAAAGGCGATTGTTGTTACGTTTGATATGGAAAATGGCACTGATGATCAGTACTACAATAATCAGGATAACGGAGAGACTCCAGTAATAAAGATTTTTTTGTATGTTTATATAGTTATGTTCACTTTTGTCTATCTGATATAAGGTGTGCAGTTCGTTTATCTGGCTGAGATAGCTTTGGGCATCCAATGAATCTTTGAGATTATTTATTGCTTCATACACCTTGCATGCCTCTTGCTTTTCACCCATAAGTACTAAAACTTTGGCGCGTTCCTGTAATAACTGAACGTGCCTGAATAAAGCGGACTTTTTTGTTATTGCAAGTAATTCATCATATTCTTTCAGTGCTTTATCATATTCTTTTGATTCAATATGATAGCTGGCGTACATATAGCTGGAAATCGAAAAATAGTATGGATATGGATATTGCTTGCAGATTGTGTCTAATTGTTTCAGACACTCTAATGCCTTCGGGAGCATATTGGTCTGGATATAATAATATGCGTAACTACAAGGCAGATAAAAGTCATTAGGCAAACCGGATTCCTTGTGGTAGAGGGATTCCAGATATGCAAAATCCTTCTGGATATCTGCCATTGGTTTAAATTTGAGTTCGCTCAGAATCAAATAGAACATACTTGTTTTAAGGTATGAATTGCTGGCGGGAATTTTCTGCATTATTTTCAGAGATTCCTCATAAGACTCCATGGCAGATTGAAAATTTCCTGAGCTTTGATAAGTATCTGCAAGAGCGCGCAGTGCCAGTGCTGTTCCGAAAGGATAATCTATTGTTTTGGCTTGCTGATACATCGAATTTGCATTGTTGATTGCCAGGCTGATATTACCTTCTGTGACTAATGCCTGAACCGCCATCATTTTCAGTGGAAACAGAATATGGTATTCTTGCCGCTTTTCTAATTCAGGACTTAAAAGCTTTTCCCATAAAATGATGCTGTCTGTGGTAATGTTGATATCTGTATAGAAAGAAAGGTCATAATCAACAAGTGGTTGCAGTGAGGCTAATCGTTCTTTATTCAGGTTTGTTGCATGTAGAGCCGCCGATATAAATATGGCTGCAATTGTTGCTGATATATGCTGTAAATTACTATTCACTATTTTGTTTGTTCGTATGGTGATGTGCAAAAGAAATAAAAAGAGCGAAGACTGGCAAGGAATCTTCACTCTTTTTTATAGAATTATTTTCTTTTGATGATTTCACGTGCTCCAGGACCTTCGTGACTGGGGTAGCCGGGAGTGTGGTTTCTGCACCGAGGGTCGGCATCTACTTTCAGACTGCGGTAATCATCTTTGGAACGTGTGATATAATCGTCCAGCAGAGCACGGTGTTCGGCGAGTATTTTAGAGTATTTAGGGTCCTTGGCAAGATTTTTTCTTTCACCCGGGTCTTTTTTCATGTCATATAGTTCTTCTCCGTTTCCTTCCAGATAATGTGTGTATTTGTATCTGGGACCGCGCACCATACGTCCGGGAGTAGTGACGTATTCATATTCGCTGTGCCATTCGGAAACAACGTAAGGATGGCTTTCCTGTTGTTTCTCTCCTCTTAGAGTCGGTGCAAGGCTGATGCCGGCTTTTTCTGCCGGAACTGCAATGCCTGCCAAATCGCAAAGGGTAGGCAAGAGATCTAATGTAGGTTGTGTCAGAAGATGATCTACAGGCTTTTTCTGCTGTTTGATGCCGGGACCTGCGAAGATAAACGGAACGTTGGTCATTTCGTCATAGAAGCTGATATGTTTGGTCACCATGCGATGAGATGCCATACCGTCGCCGTGGTCTGCCAGGATTACGACAATGGTGTTTTTTCCGGCAGGGGTGGAGTAAAGGGCTTTCAGTACGCTCTCTACTTGCTTGGATACCATCTTGGTATAATGCTGGAAAGCAGCGATATAATGGCGATAGTTTTCTTCGCTCCAGTGGGCAGCCTGTGTCATGCGGCGGTGGCTGCAACAGATATACTGCACGGGAGTAGGAATATTACTCCAGTCTTCTACATCAAAGTTATCCGGTAATTCGGGTAGGGGACCGCTGATGGGGCGATCTGTGTGTACGCCTGCGTTTTCACCGATGAATCCGCAAATGTTATGTGGGTTTTGGAAATCCGCAATGCAAATAAAGGGTTCTTTAGGCGGATTGTTGAGGTAGGCAACTGCATCCTCACAGGTACCTACATCTAGAAAACTGTCATTGTTGACCGGAAATTCGGGATCGGTAAATGGCTTGGCTACCGGTTCTTTATGTTTGAAACCTCTCAGTGAGCCCATGTCATGAGTCTTTCCGAAGTGTACAGCTTCATAGCCGCTTTCGGAAAAAAGGCTTCCCAGTGTCGGCACGCTTTCCGGCAGATGTGTGTTGATGGGTTCGCTGGAATTTGAACGTACATTAGTTTGATGGGGCATCATGCCGCTCCATAGTGCTGCACGTGAAGGCTGACTGAGGGGACAGCCTACATAGGCGTTAGAGAAGATCACTCCTCTTGATGCAACTTCGTCAATGGGAAGTGTACAGCCTTGTGTATGCCCGTAAGCACCTACTACACGTTGTGTCAGATGGTCGCACTGGATAATCAGAAAGTTAGGCTTTTCTTGTGCCTGAGTCGCTGCGCCACAAAGGGCCAATCCCATGAATGGATAAATTGTTTTCATTCTTGGTTAGAATTAGGTGATTGATTTTGTAGCAAAAGTAGGAAAAAACAAAAAGCAAAAAAGAGCAGGGAAGTGCTTTTGGACGTAAATGAAACTAATTTGTACAAAAATGAAATATGAGATGAACGATTTGTGGAGAACGGCGGATGTTTGCGATGAATCGTGAACAGTGGGCTATAGAAAGAACGGTGGATAAACTGCGATTATTTATCGTTCCAGTTTATCCACCGTTCATTATTTGTTGCTCACTTATTCTTGATTAGCTATTCATGCTCATCAGGAATTCGTCGTTGTCTCTTGTTTTTTCCAGACGGTCTTTTACAAAATCCATTGCTTCGATAGGGTTCATATCTGCAAGGTATTTGCGTAATATCCACATGCGGTCGAGTGTTGTCTTGTCAAGCAGCAGATCGTCGCGACGAGTGCTGGATGCAGTGATGTTGACAGCAGGGAAGATACGCTTGTTGGACAGGTTGCGGTCGAGCTGTAACTCCATGTTACCTGTACCTTTGAATTCTTCGAAGATAACTTCGTCCATTTTGGAACCGGTGTCGATCAGTGCAGTAGCAATGATAGTCAGCGAACCGCCGTTTTCGATGTTACGGGCAGCGCCAAAGAAACGTTTGGGTTTGTGAAGCGCATTGGCATCCACACCACCGGAGAGTACTTTGCCGGATGCGGGAGATACTGTATTGTACGCACGTGCCAAACGGGTGATAGAATCGAGGAAGATTACTACGTCGTGGCCGCATTCTACCAGTCTTTTTGCTTTTTCCAGTACGATGCCTGCGATTTTGACGTGGCGTTCTGCCGGTTCGTCAAAAGTAGAAGCGATAACTTCTGCATTGACGCTGCGTGCCATATCGGTTACTTCCTCCGGACGTTCGTCGATCAGTAGCATAATCATATATACTTCCGGATGATTGGCTGCGATAGCGTTGGCGATATCTTTCATTAAGATCGTTTTACCTGTTTTGGGCTGTGCAACGATCAGTGCACGCTGTCCTTTACCGATCGGGGCGAAAAGGTCTACAACACGGGCAGACATGGAATCTGAATACCCGCCCTTGCAGAGTCTGAATTTCTCGTCAGGGAAGAGCGGAGTCAAATGTTCGAAAGGAACACGGTCGCGAACGAATGCCGCATCACGTCCGTTGATCTTTGATACCTTCACTAACGGGAAATATTTTTCTCCTTCTTTGGGTGGACGGATGATGCCTTCTACCACGTCACCGGTCTTAAGACCAAATAACTTAATTTGTGACTGTGATACATAAATATCGTCCGGAGAAGAAAGATAATTGTAATCAGAAGAACGGAGGAATCCGTATCCGTCCTGCATGATTTCCAAAACACCTACTCCGCTGAGGATATCATCAAATTCGTAGGGTTTTTCACGCTCAATCACTTTGCGTTCCGGCTGTTGTTGTACAGGAGGAACGTTTTCGGCAACATTATTCTGCTGTGGTGCAGGACGTTGCTGCATCGGAGGACGCTGATTGTTATTGTTATTACGCTGGAAATTATTATTGTTGTTGGCGTTAGCATTGGCATTGTTGTTGCCGGCATTGTTATTATTATTGTTGTTGTCGCGTGGACGGACAATACGCTGGCGTTGTTGCGGTTGAGAATGCTGTTGCTGTGGTTGTGGAGCCTGTTCGGGGGCTGCCTGTGCCGTTTCTGCTTTTGTAGCTTCAAATTTGCCGAAGAGTTCGGTAGGAAGCTCTATTTTTTCAGAAGGCAGGTCTTCGATTGGGATAAAGTCGTCATCGTCGTCGCTGGACAGGATGTTGCTTTCTTCGTCGATCACCGGTGCCGATTTCTTTTGTGGTTTGGCGATTACTGGTTTTTCTGCAATAGCCGGCTTGTTTTCCTTTACTTTCTTTTCTGTCTCTTGTACCGGAGCAACTTTTTCAGCAGGTGCAACTACCGTTTTTTCTGCAACCGCTTTTTCTTCTGTTGCTTTCACTATCGGTTTTGCATTTTCCACTTCCTTGCTTTCTGCTTTTTCAGTGGTGTTGGCGTCTTTGCGTGGACGGCCTACTTTGCGTTTTGGAGCAGCATTTTCCGCTTTCGGTTCAGCAGCAGGAGCCTCTTTGGCTTTATTGGCTGCTTCTTCTTTAGGCTGTTGCTGAACTTTGGCTACAGGAGCATTTTCTTTCTTTTTAGCTACTTCAGCGTTTTTCGGCGCGGGTGCTGCTTTTTCCTCCTTTTTAGGTGCGGCTGTGCGCGAACGCTTGCTTTTCTCTCCTTTGCGTTCTTCTTTTAATTTCTCTGCGGCAACTTTCTTAGTGGCTCCGGCTATGGCTTGCTCATCGAGTATCTTGTAAACAAGTTCTTCTTTTTTAAATGAGTCTGCTTTTTTGATGCCTAGCTCTTTGGCAATAATTTGAAGTTCCGACAGATTTTTGTCGTTCAATTGGATAATGTTATACATATAGTATGGTAAGTTATTAAAATTTCTGTCTTGATGAAATATGGACAGCATTACTACAGCGTAATAACCGCAGATATGCGAGCATATGTTTTGTTTTTAATTATGAATTAGGGATGTATATGTTGAATCGTAGAATGTTTCAACGGGGCAAAGATAATAAATATTTTTGGTTTCATGAACAATCAGACACTTTTTTCAGCGTAAAAACGTATCTTTGCTGTATAAAAGAAAATAGTATGACAGTAAATGAAGCTCGTTTAATTTATTTTTCGCCTACACACACATCAAAACAAGTAGCCGAAGCAATTGTTCACGGAACCGGTATAAAAAATGTCGTTCCGATGAATCTCACATTGCAGACTGTCGAGGAAACCGTTATTCCCACTTCTGCATTGGCTGTTATCGTAGTTCCTGTATATGGAGGTCATGTGGCTCCTTTAGCTATGGAACGTCTGGAAAATATTCGTGGACTGGATACTCCTACTGTATTGGTCGTGGTTTATGGAAATCGTGCTTACGAAAAGGCATTGATGGAACTGGATGCTTTTGCTATTCCCCACGGGATGAAAGTGATTGCCGGAGCAACCTTTATAGGTGAACATTCATATAGCACCGATAAATGCCCGATTGCAGACGGGCGTCCGAGTGAATCGGATTTGAATTATGCGGAAGATTTCGGAAGAAAAATAATGGAGAAAATACAAGCGGCTGCTGGAGACGAGACTCTCTATCAGGTCGATGTACGTGCTATAAAACGCCCCAGTCAGCCATTTTTCCCTTTATTCCGCTTTTTGAGAAAAGTGATCAAGTTGCGCAAAAGCGGTACTCCGCTCCCTCGTACCCCTTGGATAGAGGATGAGAGCTTGTGTACTCATTGCGGTATCTGTGCGGCTCGTTGTCCGGCTGGAGCAATCACCAGAGGGGATGAAGTAAACACAGATGCGGAAAAATGTATTAAATGTTGTGCCTGTGTGAAAGCTTGTGCGAAGAAGGCAAGGGTGTATGATACTCCTTTCGCGTCTCTGCTTTCCGAGTGTTTCAAGAAACAGAAACTACCTCAGACTATCTTATAGATTATCACCCGTTTGGTCGTTTCGTCTATGCGAAAGCGGTTATCTGTCCGTTCACCTATCAACCATGCTATGCGTTCGCCGCAGCAGAGTACCCATTGGCGCTCCTTTTGGCTGATAGAGAATTTGCGGTCGGTCAGATAATCGCTTACTTTTTTCCTGCCTTTCATGCCGAAGGGAATAAATGTATCGCCTGTCCGCCATTTACGGCAGTGTATTTCCTCTGTTAATTTATCGGCATCGAAACAAGCGGTCTTTTTATCCCGTGGAATCTGGAAATCGGGAGAGTATTCTCTTTCTTCCTTTATTAATTGATAAGGAAGAGTGGTTCCATCTTCCGGGCGAATACTTTCCAATAAGAGCAAATTACGGTCTTTGATAACTCTCCATTCTTTGCTGATGAATTGTTTTCCCGGTTGCCCGTGGAGGGAGCTTGCTATATCTTTGATTTGTGCCGAATTAAATCCTAGTGGATGCAGCGTCTCAAATAAAAGGGTTTCAGGGGTGGGGGCGTCCAATAAAGCGTCGATTCGGATACCTTCCGGAGTGATAATCTTCTTTTTGGTTTCGTCTATTACCTTATTATATATAGTAGCAACGTCATTCAGATAATTGCTTGTCTCTATCAGGCTGTTTTTGACTGATGGATTTATTTCCTGCATCAGTGGGAGCAGATGGAGACGGATTTTATTACGGGTGTATTCATCTTCCAGATTGGTGCTGTCTGTTACGAAGTCTTGTCCGATCTGTTGTAGGTAGCGGATGATTTCTTCCCGATTGATGCAAAGCAGTGGGCGTACGATTGCTCCGTTTCGGGGACGGATTCCTAATAAGCCGGTGATGCCTGTTCCACGAATGAGGTTGAGCAGCATCGTTTCTACACTGTCATCCTGATGATGAGCTACGGCGATTACATTGGCTTTACATTCTTTTTTTATTTTTTCGAACCAGTTATAGCGAAGTTCTCTGGCTGCCATTTCTATCGAAATCCGTTTTTCTGTTGCATACTGAGTGGTGTTGAAGTCGATAGTATGCAGATGAATCCCATATTTTCGGCAAAGTTGCCGTACAAATAGCTCATCCCGATTTGACTCTTTCCCACGTAAATGAAAGTTGCAGTGGGCAGCTTCACATGGATAACCTGCTGTATGGAGAACACACAACAAAGCAACAGAGTCGGCTCCACCACTCAGGGCAACCAGAATCTTATCATTTGATGAGAATAAATGCTCCTTCTCTATATATTGTATAACCCGTTGTTGTATCATATCTGCAAAGATAATAGTTTATTGAGCTATCTCAAGTGAATGCTAATTGTTTTATCGGACTAACTAGGAGAAAAATTCCCATAAATTAATTTTTTTCTTCGCAATATTTAATTCGTCCTACTCTAGTTTCTCTTTCGTGCCACTATAGTCGGACGCAAAGGGAACTCTAGTGATTCTTGTGTTCCACTATAGTGAGACAGATAAGTTTTTGCATATAAAGTCAGTCAGGATAGGCTAAAAAAACTTAGCCGTCGGAACCTGAACTTTTAATGAGTTAATTTAGCTACTGTCGGCATATGAAAAGTCTGCTATTTAAAAACATTCTAAATAATTTGCGTGCTCGGAAGTTATGAATTATCTTTGCCGAAAATTAAGATAGTTATGCGTTTATCCGAATTAGGAACAGGTGAAAAAGGTGTCATCGTTAAGGTATTGGGACACGGCGGCTTTCGTAAACGTATTGTGGAGATGGGTTTTATAAAAGGTAAAACTGTTGAAGTATTGCTGAATGCTCCACTGAAAGACCCCATTAAATATAAAGTCTTAGGTTATGAAATTTCTCTTCGTCGTCAGGAAGCGGAAATGATTGAAGTGGTAAGCGAGGAAGAGGCAAAAAAGCAAGCCGAAGAAACTATATATCATGAAGGACTGCCCGAAGACGTTTCTGTAAAAGAAGAAGATATGAAACGGTTGGCGTTAGGTAAGCGTCGTACCATCAACGTTGCTTTGGTCGGGAATCCGAACTCAGGCAAAACTTCTCTTTTTAATCTAGCTTCCGGTGCTCACGAGCATGTAGGAAACTATAGCGGTGTGACCGTAGACGCCAAAGAAGGGTATTTCGATTTCGAAGGTTATCACTTCCGCATTGTTGATTTGCCGGGAACTTATTCATTATCGGCTTATACGCCGGAAGAAATTTATGTCCGCCGTCATATTATTGATGAAACGCCGGATGTTATCATCAATGTCGTTGATTCTTCAAATCTGGAACGGAATCTGTATCTGACTACCCAGCTGATTGACATGAATGTTCGTATGGTGGTGGCTTTGAATATTTACGACGAACTGGAATCCAGTGGTAATACATTGGATTATCATTTGCTGAGTAAATTGTTCGGAGTACCGATGCTGCCTACTGTCAGCAAGAAGAATCGTGGATTGGATACCTTGTTTCATGTAGTTATCAACCTTTATGAAGGTGTAGACTTCTTTGATAAACACGGGAATATGAATCCTGAGGTTCTGAAGGATCTGACCGAATGGCACGATTCTCTGGAAGACCGGAAGAATCATGAGGAAGAACATTTGGAAGATTACGTGCGTGAACATAAAAAAACGGGTCGTGTATTCCGGCACATCCATATTAATCATGGTCCCGATCTGGAAAAAGCGATTGACGCTGTAAAAGAGGAGGTATCCAAAAATGAATTTATCCGCCATAAATATTCCACTCGTTTTTTGTCTATCAAGTTATTGGAAAACGATCCTGATATAGAGAGTTTTGTGCGTACACTGCCGAATGCGGGAGAGATTTTCCGTATCCGTGACAAGATGGCTAAGCGTGTTCAGGAAACAATGAATGAAGATTGCGAATCTGCTATTACAGATGCCAAATATGGTTTTATCAGTGGTGCGTTGAAAGAGACATTCACTGACAATCATCTGGAGCAGGCACAGACTACGAAGGTGCTGGATGCGATCGTTACTCATCGTATCTGGGGATATCCAATTTTTTTCCTTTTTATGTATCTGATGTTCGAAGGGACGTTTGTGCTTGGAGAATATCCGATGATGGGAATTGAATGGCTGGTAGGACAAATTGGTGATTTGATTCGCAACAATATGTCGGAAGGACCGTTGAAGGATATGTTGGTTGACGGTATTGTAGGTGGTGTAGGCGGTGTTATCGTCTTTTTGCCCAATATTCTGATTCTGTATTTCTGTATTTCGCTGATGGAAGACTCCGGATATATGGCACGTGCAGCTTTTATTATGGATAAAATCATGCATAAGATGGGCTTACACGGAAAGTCGTTTATTCCGTTGATTATGGGATTCGGATGTAATGTGCCTGCAATCATGGCTTCCCGTACTATTGAGAACCGGAAAAGCCGTCTGATTACGATGCTGATTAATCCGTTGATGTCTTGTAGTGCGCGTTTGCCCATTTATTTGTTGCTGGTAGGGGCTTTCTTTCCGAACAATGCGAGTTTGGTGTTGTTAAGTATTTATGCGATCGGGATTTTTCTGGCTGTATTGTTGGCTCGACTGTTCAGCAAGTTTTTGGTGAAAGGTGACGATACTCCTTTTGTAATGGAACTTCCGCCTTATCGAATGCCGACGGCAAAATCTATTTTCCGTCATACCTGGGAGAAAGGAGCACAATATTTGAAAAAAATGGGAGGAATTATTATGATTGCTTCTATTATCATCTGGTTCCTCGGATATTATCCGAATCATGAGGCATACGAGACGGTAGCTGAACAACAGGAAAATTCTTATATCGGCCAGTTGGGACGGGCTATAGAGCCGGTAATAAAGCCGATGGGATTTGATTGGAAACTGGGTATCGGTTTGATTTCCGGAGTAGGTGCGAAGGAACTGGTTGTTAGTACACTGGGAGTTTTGTATGTGGATGATCCGGAAGCCGATGAGGCTAGTTTGGCAGAGCGGATTCCGATCACACCTTTAGTGGCGTTCTGTTATATGCTTTTTGTGTTGATCTACTTCCCTTGTATTGCGGCATTAGCAGCTATTAAGCAGGAATCCGGCAGTTGGAAGTGGGCGTTGTTTGCGGCTTGCTATACAACAGGGCTGGCTTGGCTGGTGGCATTTTCAGTTTATCAGATTGGAGGATTGTTTGTATGAATAATTGGCAGGAATGGGTAGTCGGAGTACTGATTGTACTCTGCATTGCCCGTGTAATATATGGAATTTATCTTTTTTTTCGTCGTACGCGCGAAAGTGAGAATCCTTGTGATAGTTGCGTAAGTGGCTGTGATTTAAAGGATATGATAGAAAAGAAACGTCAAGAGTGCGGTGTAAAGAAAAAAAGTACAAAGAAAAATTGCTGTGGATAGTTGGTAGTTTCAAAATTTGTACTACCTTTGCAACCGCAAACGAGAAAAAATGGTTCCTTGGATGAGTGGCTTAGTCAGCGGTCTGCAAAACCGTGTACGGCGGTTCGAATCCGCCAGGAACCTCGAAGTGGCCAAAATGCCGGATACAGCAATGTGTCCGGCATTTGCTATTTGTTGATATTCACTCAATTAGCTACCTCTTCATTTGTGTGACAAACTGTGCAGGTGTAGACCGATGGTCTGTTTTTTGCCTGTAAAAGGAACCATTGTAGATCATGGTAACCATTAAAGTATATTTAAGAACGTATGGGAGCGACTCAAAAAATGGAGTCGTATGGTTATCCTTTTATGTTAATCGTGAGAAAGTGAATTTTTCCACGAAAGTCTCAGTTGAGGTAAAAGACTGGAACGATAAGAAATTGTGCGTAGGAGCAGGGGATAAGTCAGCTAAAGATAAAAACTTGATAATAGAAACTATTCTAGCAAGAGTTAACAATGTCTTTGTGAAGTATCGTCTTCGTGACAGGAAACTTACTAGAGATGCTTTCCTCAAAGCATACCATCGCCCGACTGATTATAATACCTTCTTTGAGTTTGTATCGGATTATCAGAAGAAGGAATCTCTCAGACTTGAAGATTCTACGTACAAGACCAACCTGTCGGTAATCAAGAAACTGAAGGAGTATAGTCCTAACCTTTATTTTGATGATATCACAAAGGAATGGCTTGATGAATATTTCTTCCATTTAATGCATGAGTTGGAGAATAATCAAAATACAGCTAATAAAAACATGGCCACAATTAAAAAGTATGTCCTGGCTGCTTTCAACGCAGGGTATATGGATGAGAATCCTTTCAAAAAATGGTCAATCAAGAAGGGACTCCCTTCAGGGGAATACTTGTATGAATATGAGCTGCAGAAGTTGATGGAGTTGTATACTTCCGGAGAACTGGAATATAAATATCACAAAACTCTTGAGCTATTCTTATTTTTATGCTTCAGTTCATTGCATATAGGGGATGCAAAAGGATTGACTTTAGAACAGTTCTCTGAGACTACTTTCACTTATTTTCGCATGAAACTGAAGAAGAGGAAGCCAATGCCAATCCAGGTGCCGATTTCTGATCCGCTTCGGCAGTTATTGAGGAACATAGTTGGTACTAGGAGGAAAGGCCCTGTCTTTGAGAGGCTGTGTGCCGATCAGACAATGAACAGGTATTTGAAAGAGATAGCTGTTATTGCCGGGATAGACAAGCATATCACACATAAGGTGGGGCGGCATACCTTCGCAACCATTTTTTTGCGTAAGACTAAAGATATCGCTTCTCTGAAGGAGATCCTTGGGCATTCGGATTTGAAGGAGACATTAGTTTATGCTCACGTGTTGAATGAGAGTAAACAAGAAGGAGTACAGTGCTTCAACAGTTTTGCGTTTTAAATCGTACTTTTGTACGGAATGTGACTATCTTATTGATAACTAGCAAATAGCGGGCGTACAATTTTTGTACGAATGTGTACAAAAATGATGCGCCCGCACGATTTTCAAGGTATATCTATACGTTTAGCTCAAATTTCACATTTTCATTCCCTTCTATTGAATCTCTAGTATTAAAATCATGGACGAACCAAAACCGGAGGACAATAGCCGAACTCTGCAGCTGCGTCAAAACATGGACACATTTTGATCCATTCGCTTGGTTCTACAATCCCATTATCATTAAGATCCGGAGAGGTGTCTCGATGGCCGAGAATCTCAATAATAGGATATTTCTGTTTGAGGTTCATTACTAGTTCACGCATGGATTGTTTTTGAGCATCAGTGCGGGTATCGGTTGCCTGCCCGTTTGTATCAAGGCCACCGATATAACAGATACCAATACTGTGTTTATTGTATGATACACCGGAAGATCCTTGTGTATTGCAATGTGCTCCTTCCACTGTAAGGGGCCTGCCTTCTTCAATTGTACCGTCTAAGTTTATCACAAAATGATATCCGATCTGGTTGAATCCACGTGCACGATGCATATGATCAATGTCTTTTGCCTTAAAATCTTGCCCGGCTTTAGTAGCAGAACAATGAATAATGATAGAATCGATGTTGTTCATTGAATTGTTTTTCTTTTTAATTATTAATACTACCTTTGCAACTGTGTGATACGAAGGTGTAGTGCCCTTCGTTATTTTATTTGTGTATCAAACCGCTAACTCGTGATGAGCAGGCGGTTTTCTTTTTAATAGAAGCGCATCCAAGCGAAGTACGTGCTATTCTCTAAGTAGTTATTATTCTTCTCCGCTAGTCGGGCTTCTTTTTCGAAGGAAATCAGTCGGTAGGCATCGTAATCCTCCCGGCAGTCAGCGAGAACACTAGCGATCATCTTGCGGATGCACCACTCGAGGATATACCATACATAGAACGTAGCCACGGAACAGATCAACCACCATGCCGAGTAATTCCAGATTAGCATTCCGATCCAAATAAGTAATCCGGATGCGACAGTCAGTTCAATCCACTGTCGCGCATGAGTACATTCATGATTGATTGTTGACTGCCTGGCCTCCGTCTTGGACCATTTCGTAAACACCCACGCAAGAAGCGTGATAGTTGAGTAACCTGATAACAATAAATGTTTTGCGATCCAGCTCTCGTAAAATACCTTTTTCATAAGTTCTATTTTTAAGTGATTAATGTCCGGTTATTTTAGGTTCTAATGCTTTCGCTTAAACTATCGGCAATGACATACCATACGCACTTAGTATCATGTTTAACCGCTAGAAATTGTATGACTCCTCCTTTACCTGTGGTAATTTGTGTCACTTGTTGTAGTCCGTATTGAGATGTATTTAATGGATGATACATTCCCCCTCTAATGTGGGTCTCAGGTGCTGCTCTTGTCTTAATTGGATTATCATATATTGTTAACACTGTGCCAATATATTTAGCATCGCTTGGCAAGTTGACTATATATAGGAGATAACTTGTGGTTTCTCCTCTTGCTTCAAGATTGAAATAATCGGATACAGTATATTCTCCAGTGGTAGGATTCCGGATTGCTCCTTCCTCGAAAGTTTTGAATGGTATTTTCAAGAATCCTTCAAAGGTTCCGCTTGTGGCATTAATTTCACCGTTTACTTTAACTTTTGCTTTTCCATCCTCTACCGATACAATGAATTTATCATCAATGTTGATACCGGTAGTCATGATAGCTTCAACTAAAAGTTGACCGCTAATCTTGACCTTTTTACCTTCGATCAGGATTCCTGATGCGTCAGCATTGATAGCGGCAAGTATCGTGTTGGGATTACCGTCCTTATCTTCACCCATGATCTCTACTTTCCATTCTTTTGCATTTTGGGTGACTTGGGTACCTATTTCTTTAATGATGTCGCCTTCAGCATCTGTAACAGACTGTTTGAACTTACTAGTCAGTTCTTCTGCAGTTTGATTGAGCTCCGACTTATGACTTTCAGTTGTAGCCTCAATCTCTCCGTTAGCATGTATCGTTTTCTGTTGAACGTTCTCTTCGAACTTGGTTGTCAGGTTCTTCGCAGTTGCTTCAATCTCTGATGTGGCCGTATTTTTAGAGGTAACGATCGCTCCGTCAGCTTCCTTTGTTTTTTCCTCTACATTCTTGTTGAAGGTTACTGTTAATGCTTCAGCGGATGCCTTGATGTCTGATTCAGCCGATTCCTTCTTATTAGTAATTGCACCGGTAGCCTCTTTCGTTTTTTCCTCTACTGTTTTCTTGAATTGTAGATCAATTTGTTCAGCAGTCATAGCTAATGATGACTCAGCTGTTTTCTTAGCCTCAGAGATCGCTCCGGCTGCCTCTTCTGTTTTAGTATCTACCAGTTTGGTAAATGCAAGTATAAAGTCCTTGGCTGTGAGTTGAAGAGTACCGGTTGCTTCTTCCGTTGCTGATGTAATAGCCCCTAATGCGTCTTTGGTTTCTTCTGTTACTTTGTCCGTAAACTCAGCGGATAGCTTTTCGTAATTGACATTAAATTCTCCTGATAGCTCCTCGGTCCTTTTCATGTACTCCCCGGCTGAATTAGCTGATCCGGCAGCGGCATCGGCTGAGTCGGAGGCTTCCTTCGCATACTTGATGACTTCTTGCCATTTGCCGGTGATCCCATCTTCGCGAATTTGGAAGTCACCCCGTATCTGAATCTCACGATTGTTCAACTCATCTTCGATTGTCTTGTCATTATGAAGAATAAACGTACCACGAATGATTACGCCATCAGCGATCAAGCCGAACCAGCGTTTCACACCCCCTACAGCTTCTTTTGCCCAAGCGGGAATCAGACCGATATCCGCATGACCGAGGACGCATTTTACATGCCCCGGATCAGAATAGGCTGCCCAGCTGTCAATTCCGTCATAGAAATACTGACAGTTGGTTTTCGATGAGATACGGATGAATGATTGTCGTTCTGCATCAACTATGTTTCCGACACGTGCAATGATCATGTGCTGGTAAGGGATAGAATCCCCTTCAGCTTCAAGGATAATTGACTGATCGCTCCCTGGATCAGAGATGGCGGTAAACTGCTGGACTGAGTAAATTACCCCACTGTTGCCGGGGTTATGATAATACCCCAGCAGCAAATCACTGTCGGCAAGCGGATTATTGTCTGCTTCACGTAGATCCGGATAGACAGTGAATGTCCCGTCTCCGTTGTCTATGCTGGAGGCTATCTTGATACTGCTTGATATGATCTCTTCATCTTCTGTTACCCGGATTCGGTTGTAGACAAACTCATTCGTGGTGAACTTGTCACGTACAAAGACTGATTTAAACTCCGCATTACCTAGCTTGTCTACTATCCATCCCGATACGCCAGAGACGAATGTACTTACCCATTCATCGACCTCTTCGCCTGCTGCGTTGAGCATCTTCTTTCCGGTTGCTTTGGCTGAGGAAATGAATCCCCAGATACCGGTGTTGATTAATCCTGCCATTCTGTTCCTCCTATCATTTGAGTTAAGAGTGCCACCTGCTTTTCTAATCTGTGATAGTCAGCTACAGTGATCCTCTTTTTTTGTTCTACATCAGGTTTCGGTTCATCCTCTATGATTTCAGCTTCTTCATCCATTAGTGGCGTATCCTCGTCGATAAGGACGTTTTCTTCGTCAGTAGGATCATCTATTTCTTCATAGTGCTCAGGAAGCTCCAAAAGTGGCTCTTCTAGTTTCTCACCTGACAAGTAGTAGGTGTATCCGAGATAGATTTCATTTCCGAACAGTTGCCCGTCACTAATTCTACGGAGTACTTTACCTTCGTCCGCAAGAATGTGTCTATTGTTTAATTCATCTATTTTCATATTTCTTCCTCCGGGAAATCGGTTGCAAATTGACTCATGGGCTTAATTCTGTCTGCTAACACGGTCCAGTTAGTTGCTGTTTTGTAGGCGTCTACTGATTCGTCAGGTACATAGATCGGGCAGTTATTAGTGTTATCAAATGCGTCGCTAGATATTACGTGTGGAGTTGTTTTCCTTGATTTGATGTATCTCAAAGATTTGCACCCTGCATATGACATTCTGTTTAGTGACGGAAATGAGATGGGTAGATTAACTTTTTGAAGAAGAATACAATTGCGAAATAGAGATTCGATATATGATACTTTTGTAAACGTTTCAAACTCTTCACCCACCACTTCTCTTAATTTTGAGCATCCCCAAAACATAGAACTTAAACTAGTAACATTTACCATCCCTGCCAAAGGGGTGAGATCAATGCTGGTTAAACCGGAGCAATTGTATAGAAGACTTGCCAAATTAGTAACATCCGTCATCCCTGCCAGTGGTGTGAGGTCAACACTGGTTAATTTATTGCAACCGGATAGAAGGTAGCCTAAATTAGTAACACCTGTCATCCCTGCCAAAGGGGTGAAATCAATGCTGGTTAAACCGGAGCAATTGTATAGAAGATAGCTCAAATCAGTAACCTTTGTCATCCCTGCCAAAGGGGTGAAATCAATGCTGGTTAAACTGGAGCAATTGTATAGAAGACTTGCCAAATTAGTAACACCTGTCATCCCTGCCAGTGGTGTGAGGTCAACACTGGTTAATTTATCGCAACCGGATAGAAGACTTGCCAAATTAGTAACATCTGTCATCCCTGCCAGTGGTGTGAGGTCAACACTGGTTAATTTATTGCAACCGGATAGAAGACCACTCAAATTAGTAACACCTGTCATCCCTGCCAGAGGGGTGAGATCAATGCTGGTTAAACCGGAGCAATTGTATAGAAGATAGCTCAAACTAGTTCTATCCGTATCATTCTTAAATACATACCCAAAATATTTTAATTTCGAACATGAGTTAAAAGTTATATCTTTTACTACACTAGCGCCTATGCTCCAATATGCCACCAAACAAGATGAAGAGCCGATACATTTGGTTATTCCAGAATGATCTTTCACCTCCATCTGGAATAAACCATCATTCGAATAGGTATGATCATAAGTTTTGCTACCTGTGCCAATAGCTTGATCTATTGTCCCGTCTCCCCAATCTATTGAATATCCGTCTTCTGTTGATGATATAGATATAGAAGCAGATGCCCCTTGAAGCAACATTTGAATATTTCCGTTTTCGGTAGGTTTTAAAGATTCAATATTAAGTTCTAGCGTAACGTTGACAGTAATCGCAGAAGTACCAACTGTAACTGTGCCAGAATAGTCGTAGTAGCTAGGATGACTAACTACATATTGAATGTTTCCTTTTCCTAAAGAAAGCACACACTCTCCGTACTGGTTAGTGACGGCAGTTTGTGATCCTGATTTAACCGTAGCTCCTTCGATAAGAGTTGTACCATATTTAACGATGAATTTCACGTCTACGGATGCGTATATCTCTACCGTATTGGTCGCATCCGATGTGATGGCAGAGAACGAAAATGTATTCCCTGCATATCCATACGCTGAGACAGTACCAGAGACAGCCGCTCCGGAACGTGGTAAAATGACATATCCGTTGTCATCGGATATATATGATTTATCTCCGATTGTCACGGTCGCTCCTTTTACATATACTGACTGATTGTATACTTTTACTCTGATTGTACGGACAGGGATATATGTCACCTTATAACTTTGAGTACGTGTACCTGCAGTCGTATAGGTCTGAGACAGTTCTTCGTGGTTGTCAGCCTTATATGTGAAATCAACCTTAGTTCCGTCTTCTACGGCTACTTTATATTGGGTTTCACTTACTTTTTCAAACTCAACATTACAGGTGAGCATTGAATTAGTTAATGTTTTGTTATGTGAAGAAGAGAAAGTAAAGGTAGTTACAGGAGTCGGTTTTAGCTGTCCGTAAGTAACAATTAATTCCGGAAATGCGGCTGTTATCTTGTTGAGTTGAGCCTGTGATGCAACATTCACGTAACATTTACCTGTGACAACAGCTTTGTCTACGTTGTTGCCGTTCTCATCCATCCCTTTTAGATTGATGAGCTTAACAAACAGATCGAGAGTAGGTAGATTCCAGTCAACACCGATCAGCCGGATACGCTCTAATTTCATATCATCTAAAGCAAAGCATCTGTCAATGATAGATAATACACTAGCCTTGTTGGTGTTCTCCCATCTGATTGTCGAAAGATTCTGTACCCCGTCAAGAATCAATCCAGCATCAGTCAGTTCTGTTTGATTCCGGACCGTTAAGTTTGTGATGGTATCCGGCAGGTGAAGCAACGTCAAGTTACCACCTTCGGGTAATACGACAGCGGATGTTCCGGTTCCTTCCGCCCATATTTCGCGGATGTTAGTACATTGTGCAAGGTCAATTGCCTGCTTCAGGTTCGGACAGTTGCGGATATCCAGCTTTCGAAGCAGATTGTTTGCGCCTACGGAGAGGACCTCCATATTCGTGTTCTGATAGCCTTCTGCTCCTGATCCGATGATCAGTTCTACCAGTTTGGTCATCTTCGATACGTCAACGCTGCCGGGATAGAGAGCTGATAAATCACCCAAACTGCTGATTTGGCCGGCTCCGAATATGATTGTTTCGGTATCATTGAACTGGATAGCAGGAGCCTTAATTTGTACCGGTGTATTTCTTTGTGTACGTTGTCCAACAGTGTAAGAACCGTATTGGACATTCACATACTGGCCGGCATAAGACGTAATAGTCATGTCCGCATTCGGTTTTACTCCTTCCCATTCGCCAGGTGTATAGAGTCGAAGAGTTGCGAAGTCGTTTTTGTAGTCACCGGCAATGTATTTAGAGTCCATGTATTTGATTCGGTTGTACAGCCACCAGCGACGGTGCATCTTACGGCTTCCCTGGGCAGCATACAGATAGGACCCATTTCCTTCATCGAGTAATGGACGGACATACTTGAACCAGCTGTCTTCATTGTAAACCGCTTCGCACCATGCGTCACCCTGTTCCGTGTCCATGAACCGGATGCACTCTTCATAAGTGAGTAGTTTCTTTGACCGCATTTCAGCGTACATGGCTGCGATCTCTTTGGCATACGCCTGCTCGATGTTGTTCCAGAGAGTTGACTCTGCACCGTTCCATACATCCTTGTTACCAATTTTATCGTGGTATTCAACAGTATAGTCAAATGCTGCCACGCCTTCATTATTCAGCCCGCAGACAGTATCATTATCATAGAAGATACAGATCCAGTGGATTCCGTCAAAGGTGGTCAGGAACATGTTCTTTGCACGCTGATCGACCATCGCAAAGAACTCTGTTATCGTGTAATAAGATAACATGAAGTCCATGTCAAGGTATTGATCAGCTTCAGCCCGGAACTTGGCCGGATTATCCTTCACGGAAACAAACCAGTCGGTCAGACGCTTCAGGTTTGTATAATCTTCGTTTCCGTCCGGATAACGGGATTCGAAATCTTTCAGCCATTCGATGTTGCCTTCTGAATCGACAGTGATATAGTCCGAGCGTTTAAACAGAACACGGTCTGACGTGTTGTTCAGGATCTCCCAACTCTCACAACCGGCTTTGAAACCAAATGTTTCGTTGGTCGATTTATCGTTATTGAAATTGTATTTACCGTGAAATGTTTTCTCTGAGTTCTCAGATGCCTGATGCCACATGATTGCGGGACGACCGTTTACTGTTGTCCGGACGCGGGGATCTGACTTTTGCGCTTCAGTCAGGAATCCCATGCCACGAAGCATATAATCAATCAGCCGTGCCATACCGGTGTTGTGCACTCCGGAGCTTTCAGCAAAGTCCGCTTTGAAGCAGAATACATTGACAGGTATCTCACCCTCAAAGATGGCAACCTTATCCGCATGTTCTCCGGATTGTGTCATGGTGAATCCCTGCTTGCATTTTGTCTTGAAGTTCTTTCGAGGATACCACTGTGATGATGTGCCCTGTACGTCGATCTCTACTCCGGTCGCTGTCCAGCTGCGTTCAGGATGTTCCCGGTCCTCATAGACGAGGGTGACAGTCTTCTTGTCGCCTTTGAAGGTAGGGAGATCACCGATGATGGTGAATGAGATATTTTGGTTGACCAGCTTTTCATAACTTACATTCCCGTAGTCGTCATAGATGTTGTTACGGGCATAGAGTTTACGTTTCAGCTCTAAATTGTCCATGTCGGCAATATAGTTGTCGAGAAGCTGATAACGGTTCAGGTTGTTGTCATACACACGAATGTTGAAAAGATCGGTCGTACAGTCTCTGTTACCGATTAAGATCCCGGCAGGATTGGGCTGAGTGAAGTTATCCTGTTCCGGATACTGGATCACTCCGCATATCTCACCGTTGATGTAAACGAAGATCAGCCGGTTCTCCGCCTTCTTCTCGATCACGAATGAGATTCGCACCCGTTCATCTTCTTTGAATTGTGTTTCGATTGAAGTTTGTTCGGATTTAAAGACTGCTTTTTGTGCGGTCACTTCAAGTCCGATGCCGGCATTCATGCAGCTGAGAACGACTGCGTCATAGTCGGTAACGTCTCTTGTTTCAAATTCAAATTCGATCGTTTTACCGGTTGCCCGGAAATCGTTGGCAAAAGAACTATAGGGGATAGTTACACGGGCATCACCGTTGACACGAAGAGCTACGAATCCGTCGATTGTTTTGATCCATCCGTTTGTTGCAAAGTTGAATGCGGCAAGTACAGCGAAAATCTCACCGTAGTTCCAGATGGTTTTGCCTTCTTCATTATTACTTCGGTTTACGGAAGTGAGGAAGAGAACAAGATCCGCTTCCTCCGGGTGGACATCGATCTCTGATTCCGTGACTGTCAGATTGAATATTTTGCTCACAGGTCCGCACGCAATTTTCAGTACTAGTTCTCCGGGAGTTTCTGCCCGGTAACTCCACGTCTGCCGGGTACGATCTATAGTTTGCTCACTGATCACGGCTCCGGAAACAGACAAGGTGATATTGCTTGTTGTTGTAGCCGGATTATAAACGATGTAGGGGATCTGAAGTGTGCCGAACTGCTCCACTTCGGTAGCCTTGAAGGGAGAAGCAATAATCGGGGTGTTGTTTCCGGAGACGATGCTGATTATATCATACCGGAGGTGATCACTCTCGACTTCAGTTTCATTGATGATTGCGGTCACGTAAACATCCAGTATGTGTGCACCATGTGTTTGTGCCGGGATTGTATATGTCTGTTGACGATTAGACACGGATGTGATATAGGTACCTGTTTCTTTGCCATCAACGACAAAGTGAATGGTTTTCTCGACTGCACCCATCGGAGTATATGGGAATGAGACCGCTCCGGTATAAGCCTTCGAATCGTCAAAGGTAGACGTCACAGCAATGCTTACTGCGCTGATCTTGAATGTCAGCTTGCGAGTAGCTCCGTAGCTGTCAGTAACCTGTACGACGAGTACGTTATCACCGAGTGACAGGTATTTGCCGATGTTGAAACTCACTTCCCCTTGATTGATCGTTTCAGAGGCTACCTGCTTACTGTTTAGGGTGTAGGTTGCGATGCCTTCTCCCGTCTCTTCTCCGGACAAGGTAGATGAGTATGTGTATTTGATCAGCGTCTCTTTACCGTAAACGGCTGTAGCATTTGATGGGGTGACAAAAGCAAGGGTGAGTTTGGTTCCTCCACCGCCTGCAGCAGCTTTCACGGGATAGAACACACCTGCCCGTTTTTGCATCATATAGTTGCCGTCGGGAACTAGATCGAATGATTCATCTGTGTTGTCCATCTCACCTAGTGAGGTAGAACCGAATCCACTGTTTTTAGGAACTTCTGTTAATCCTATTGCCATAACATTATTATTTTCGGGATTTTCTTTTTCTGATTCTGTTACTCCGTAATCGGTGTCGGCCATCACGACGACACCGCCTTTTAGACGAGTCAACTTTTCGACGTTCAAACCACCGCTTTCGATGTCAATGTCCCCTTTGGAAGTGACGCCTTTTTCTAATGTATCCTTGATGCCTTTTTGAAGATATCTGTCATCAGCATAAGATTGAGAGGCGACCGGTTCCAGTTTAAAGTGTTTCTTACCGTCTTGAATGGTGATTGATTCGTCAACCACAAGGGTGTACAAGTTTGTCTTTCCGCTTTCTTTGACTGTTATTATCTGACCGTCATAAGGGAAATATGCCTCCTCTTCAAGATTTTGCGCGTAACGGTCAGCTTCTTCCTTTGACTCCCAGTTATCAGTTGAGTCGATAGCTCGTCCGGTTGTTCTTCTATATTGAGCAGCGAAGCTTGAACCTTTTATATTCAGTTTTGTCATATCCTTATACTATTTTAAAAGTGAATGTATCCGGGTCGTTGAGTCCACCGGTTTGTAAGTACCACATGTTGTAGTCAATAGCTTCGCTACCGTTTGCGCCTTCTACAGAAATAGAAATCGGACCTATGCAATATTCTTTATCTTCTGCAAAGTTGGCAGGGTAAGAAGTCAGAGATAGTTCTGATAGTGTGCCTGAAGGAACACATACAGCTACTATTTTCCAGTTGGATGCAGGAAACTTAAAGGTACCGGGACCGGTATAGAATCCGCTTGTGCCCAATGCCCGCACATCGGCAGATGTCTGAGGAATTGAGTTACATACACCTGCGAACCATTTACGATGCACGTTCACGCTAATTTTATTGGTTAAAGTTTGTTGTGGTATGGTATTATCAGCACTTGCAGCATAAACAACCGTAGCGGCATAGGTATCTCCCTGAGTGTAGAATCCTTCTAAGACTCGTACAGCTCTTTGTTCACCGTTACTCTCAGGAGAAAATTCCATTTTGAATGATTCGTTGTAATCGTAATAGGCTTTAATCATTTCACCATTGCCATACCTGTTTGCCACATAAGTGATCTGGCCTTTTGCCGTTCCATATTCGACATCATTAGAAGTTGATAAATGTCCTGCCAGGGATGCTGACTCAGCATGTGAAAGCATTGTCCTGAAGAGATTTTCGTATGTTGTTCCTTGTTTCAGAACATCGCCGGGCTTAATGTATCCGGTTTGTGGAGCTGTGACACGAATGTCTTTAGTCAGACTGCCTCCGGATCCGGATACATTTTTATATCTTTCATTCAGGAAAGACAATACGGCTGCCACATCCCGGTTAGATACGCTGTTCTTCAGAATGGCTTGATCAATGTAATCAATGAGTTTATCTATGACTTCCTGGTTATCTGCCATGTCAGTTGAATTGTGAAGTGAATTGTTCGGTATGTATGCGTGCGGATCCAAAATCATCATCACCGAATGATCCGGTAACTCTTTGCTCTGAATCACTAAAATGCAAGGTTAACTTGACACTCTCCGGAGAAGTAGCGCGAGCTGCTCTGGTCAAGTTATCAGCCGTGACGTTAACTCTGATGTTTCGTCCGTCCATGCCGAGAATTCGGACGTCTTCAGAGGATAACATATCGATCAAAAAAATTAGTTCATCATTCGTCCGGTATCCTGATTCTACAGTCATAGATTCTTTCCCGGACAATCTTTCCCAAGATTCTACATAGTCGTCTATAACTTCATCATACGCATTGAATGCGTTCTCCTCATCAGCTTCGCGCTTGATGGTTCCGATACCGGTGATTTCGATTAACTCATAGGAACCGTATGAATTGAGAAACTGCAGGAGATATCTTTCGCGGCTGATTGTGCCCGGCGTAATGGCGATCGTACAAGATTTTTTCTCTCCTACATAAACATCAAATACGGAAGCTAGAATATGGTGCGTATCAAATAGCTGCTTTCGGAGGCGGTATATGTTTAGAGCAACCGGTTGCCCGGCTGATCCTTCTATCGTTGTCTCTATTCCGTTTGCGAGGACTTTCATAACTCCTCCTTCCGGATAGATAAAAGGTATAGGCAGCAACTCCGTTTCCCTGATCGTGATAAGTTTCCCGGTCGTTCGTGTAGTCTGGAAGAAGTTTACTTCCGGATTCATTAACTTCCAGAGAAAGACGCTTTTGTTTTCTTCATGCAGATGTCGGAGCATTCGCTTGCTGACTCCTCCGATAAATACGTTTAGATATAAAACCTTTGTTTCTCCATTTGCGTTTGAAACGTTGATTGTAATGCTTTTGGCACAACTATCTGCTTGGAGCAGAATCTTCTCAGACTCATTATATAATTGTGCCGGTTGCACGACATCAGCAAGGATGTCTTGTAGAAAGACAAAGAAGTCTCCTTCTCCGCTGCCGGTGAATATTTCTTTTCCATCAGCCGAAATGGTATAGGTTGCACGCGAGCTGCTACTGATCGATAGCTTGATCGGGTTCCCTGCCAACGCCATACTGGCTGGATATATGTTTGCAGATAGTAGGCTCATTTTACTTGGTAGTTAGGTATAACAATAGATCCCTGTACCTGATAATCACAAGCACATTGATGCTGTAAGAAAGCCTCCCGCTCCGCAGTCGGGAGAGTGAGGAACTCAAAGAACTCATCAGAAGTAGCAGAGGCATTCCCTGAATACGATTTATACGCAAGCAACATTTGTTCGATGCCGATGGATTGTATAGCTGCTGTAATGGTCACTTGATTATTCATAATTGCAAAATTGAAGATTATAACATGAGTGATAAAGGACAACTAAAACAGTTCGGCACGCACAAATTGGTCATATTGCACATCGTAATGCACTCCTCCTTTAGGATCGCTGATATCGTAATGCATGGTACCGCCCGATGTGCCCAAATATGTCCGTATCCGGTAGTATAGATCAAAACTGTGCGTTGCCTTGTAAATAAAGTATTCTTGTTTATTATTGAAGTCCTCTTCAGTCGGGACAGACAAAGGTATCTTTGCATTAGGAGCATCCGTTGATGCGTTCTTATATTGCAGATCATAAATGGTTTGGTCTTTCCCCAATTTACTTCTCCATTCATCTACTTGGCTTTTGGTCGCTGCGTTGACAGCAGCTGATCTATTATCGAATCGTTTCCATGTATAGAGTTGTTCAACAATAGGTACAGTTTGCTCTTTGTCCAAATCAAAAGGCTTAAGTAGTTTGATCGTTCGCAGCTTTACTTTAGCCGGATCGGAGGAACGATATGGGAGTGTATATCGGACTGAATCAGGCAACATACGTTGACCATCCAGCAGGATAGGAGACAGGAAGCTCGGATTCATACATTGTTGTGCAGACAGATGCACATCAGTCTCGACCACATGATTGGCATGCCGGAGTATTGTATCGTAGTCACGCCAAAAATGGCTGAACAATCCGTATTGACCAACAAAAGTGAGTGATATGTCACAGGCTTCACCATATTGCTTATCCAGTGCCGGCTTACCTTGTGAATCTAAACAGTTTTGCGATCCATAGACCAAATAGCTGTCTGAGTCAAAGAACGAGAAGCAAAAAGAGAGTGGAGTCTGGTATTCCAAATTCTCGGATATGTCGATGTCTGAACTTGTAATAGTAGTATAGCGATGTACTTTGCTGAAAAGATAAAGCGGCACAGAGATAACCTTGGTCGTGCTTACTTTAAACATGGCTAGCTTGGAAGGGAGGAATTCATCAACAGAGGAGATCTCTTTGTACGCCATATCTGCTCCTCTGTCCCAAGAAAAGAATTCGGAGGATACAAATTCTGTTTGTTGGGTGACATTGTCTGTTTTGTAATAGGCTGTATACTGAGGCTTATAGACTAGATATCCTCCTACTTTAGTCGTTACAATATAATTGTATGGTTTGAGAAATTTGTCCAGTGATTCGGCGGCAGGTGCAGCCGAAGATTCATTCGTCGGACCTTTCACGTTGGTCGAAGCTGATAACTTAAGTTGCTGTGGCTCTTCAAAATTAATGACCGGTTTAGATGCTTTCAATAGTGTCCAGTCCGAAGAGTGAGGAGCGTTGATGATATCTCGTATGAATTTAAGCCGGACGCTGCGGGTGTTTCCATCGACAAAATAGAGTAGACCGAAACGGCACCACAGCGCCTGCATAAATTCATTGATGGTGCAGTCCGGCATCAAGTCGGAATATTTCAGGATACCTTTGACACAGCAGTCTGCGGCATTGTTGAGTACTACCAGCTGTTTGAGCTGGTGGTGTGTAGTGAATGGATTTTCGATGATGGTGTATCCATAGGCTGTGAAGATGGTTTCAAGTATGTAGCTTACTTTTAGAAATGGTGCGACTCCATAACCTTCGGGTAGTGACACTTCTACCGGCCCGTCATCTATGAAAAAGGTTTCTGTTCGGGCTGCTCCGAACGATCCGTTATAGTTGTTGAGATATTCTAGGTAGTCTATGGTCTCTTTATCTACTTTACGGTTGTAAGATACGGCTATAGGAAAAAGGCAAAACGGAGAGTCTTCTTTTAGTCTATTATCTAAAATATAGGAAACGAGAGCAGATACTCCTCCTTCCGGTTTGTAGACCGGCATGTCCAGAGATTGTAGGGAAACTGCGTTCCAAATGCTGTATAATTCGGACTCACTAAAACCAACATTAAAGGTAATACCTTCTTCCTCGGATGCGCTTACCACATTCATCTTCCCGACGCGGTGATATACGCCATCGGCAATCGTGATACGATCATCTTTGGCAGGAGCGGTATCAATGTCGGTTCGCTCAATGTGCTTGTTTAGGCGAAGGTTCTTCTTTGTGCCCGGTATGGTGGCTGCGATGGACTGGGAACCGCGCTCATTATAGATAGGAGAACTGTCTTCTATCTCTGTATTGAAATCTTTCTGTAGGTCGAAAGTTCCGGAGGCGTTAGATATTTTGAGTGACATGGCTGATTTATTTAGTTGATCGGGTAAACGGTTTCTTTGTCTTTTCGTCCAGCTCTTCTGCTTTATGGATATCGCGTAGGGTGACGTATGCTTTCAAGGTTTTAAGCGTACTAGTGAGGCGGGCTATCTCTTTGATCAATCCTTCAAGTTCGGTAGCGGATAGTGCTGCTTTGCCAGCTTCCTTGCTGTTCTCATTGTAATTGTCAACAGCCGAATAATTTCCGGAGGCACGCTGGGGAACATGTCCGCTGCGGGCATCTTCGATGGCATCCACTATCAAAGGATAGTTAATGTGTTTCTGTAGTCTGGCAAGATCTTCAGCGTTAATAATTAATTCAGCACCGTTTTCGGAAATCAAAGAAGTGCGTTGGACGATTCCGGTAGGGGAGGATCCGATGTAAGGTACATTACGGTAGTTCTTACCATCATCTTCTCCGATCACATCATAACGTCCGGACGCCCATTGCGACACGCTGACTGTTGCCCGTTTGGTAGAATCGGTGGAGTCAGTATCATTGGAAGAACTGGATGAATGCTTTCCGCCTACCAGTCCTTTTAGTGTGGACTTGGCTGTCGCAAGTGCTGCCATAATTAATCCGGAGAGGATGGCGGCGCGGGCGGCACCGGAAGCTCCGAATGTGGCGACAGAGTCAGGCATGGCCATCGCTTCTGCCGTAGATCTAGCTACAGCACCTGTGGCTGTGGCTGTTGCTTTGATAATTTCTGCATTAATAATCTTACCCAGCACATCGAATATGATATCAATCATAGTATCGGCAAAGCCTTGCATAGCATTTTCTTGTCCGGAGATCAGGTTACCCACCGCAGATCCTAACTCGGATCCATATTGCTTATATGTGTTGATACGTTCCTGGTATTGTTGCTGTTCTTTTTTAGTCTGTGCTTCGGTCTTCTTTAGCTCAGCGTCTTTTGCTTTAGCATGTGCTGCTTGTTCTTCTTTCAGACATTTTACTTTGAAGTCCAGCAGCTGCTTCTCAACCTGCTTCCGTTGTTCCGCATTCAGTCCTGCGAGAGAAAGCATACGTTCCAGGTGCATGACGGTGAGCTGTTCCATTGCATCATTATAAGCTGCCTCAGAATTAAGATTCTCATTCTTTCCGGAAGCATATAACTCTTTTAATTCCTGTTGCTGCCGTTCATAGTCGACTTTTTCTTGATCAATCAGTTCTTGGGTATGTTCTTTTTGCATCTTCAGCTTCAGATCATTGATCTGATTTTGGATCTCAATGCCTTCTTTAGATTTTGTATCGGTGACTTTCAATGAACGTTCCAGGTATTCCATCTGAATGCATTCCATTTCTTTCTGAAGTTGTTTTTCGGTTTGCAGAGTTTCATCTCCTCCTTCCAGGTACATCTCTTTTAGGAAAGCCTGTTTCTGAGCATAGAGCTTTTTCTCTTCCTCAAGCTGCTTCTTCATTTTCTTTTTTGCTTCCGTTTCGTCAACAGGGGTGAGTGTTGTTTCTTCAGTCTTTGTTCCAGTGATAACTGTGTCTGGAAGAAGGTTATTGTTGATACGATCCAGGAATGGTTTGAACTTAGCTTCGGTCTGAGCTACTTTCTTTTCCATGTCATATACACTCTTAATGTAGTCTTCCATATACTCACCCATTTCATTGCTCAGTGATTGCCCTTTGAAGTATTTTACACTAATGGTATGGTAGGCTTGTCCCCAAGCCTTTTCCCATCCCATGCCGGCTTTTTGGAATTCAGTAGTGGTTTGCTTCAGGTCATCGATCACCATGCTGACGAGTTTTCCGTTCCCAAGTGAGCTTGTTAGCTTACTACTGATGTTCTCCAGCGCTGTTGCTTGAGTCTTTATCTCTTTTGAAACAATCTTGTCTGTAGCTTCATTCTTTACTTTAAGGGCGATCTGCGTCTGGAGTGATCCGTTAATTCGTTTGTAGGCATTGTTGATTTCATCAAGAGAACTCTTCTCTGTCAGAAGGTGAGGAAGATACTGGCCATAAGTTTCGTTCACTGCTTTAATGAGTTTGCGGCGATCTTCAGTTCCTTCCCCAGCTCTTTTTAATGCTTCGAACAAGTTGTTGAGTGAACGTTGTTCTTTCAGTAGTTCCCCTTGGAATTGCTTCTGTGCTTCAGTTGCCTCATTGGAACGTTTAGTAAATTGATAAATAGCAACAGCTGCTGTAACCAATAATGAAATGATTATCCCCAACATGTTACCTTTCATTGTAGCATTGAGACGCTGCATGGCGGCCGTGACCATCGCAGTATTGCCGGCTAGTGCATATTTTGCAGCAGACAGGGCTAGGGTAGATGCCAGCCGGATCTTACTCAGAGTCTCAGAGATCTTATCGGTTGCAATGCTTAAGAGTTTTGCGTTCCTGAGCTTTGTCTCATAGAATTCTGCGGCTTTCACAGCGAGGTAGTAGGTTGTGATTGCTGTAGCTAAGGTGATGATTGTCCTGGAATGCTTTATCATGAATCCGATCAGGTCCGCAAATTTTTGTCCCCATTTGACAGTACCATCGACAGCATTGACAATTGTAGGATTCAGTTTTTCAACTAACTCCATCCCAATCTCTCTCAACTTATTCTTAGCCTGTGCTAATTTTGCGGCTGCTGTGTCCGATTTGGTAGCTGCCTGTTCCATAGCAACACTGGTTCCCGTGATTGCCTGAGTGTAGTATTTGACCTTTTCCGCCTCATTGATCAGGACAGATGCGACGTTATAACCTTCCTCACCGAACATCTTTTTGATCTTCGTTGCTGATAACTGTTTTTTCTGCAGATTATCCAAAGCCGTTTCCAAACCTACAATTTTGGGATTGGTGTCATCAGCTCCCGTTTGGAGGGTAAGAAAGAACCTCTTTAAACCGGTGCCTGCGATTTCATCCTTGATACCCTTCTCTCCTAAAGTTTCGATTGTACCAACGAGTTGCTCGATAGGGGTATTGGCAGATGCTGCTGCAACTCCGGAACTTTTGATAGACTTCGTTACGGATTCGACAGCAGCAGATCCGTATTTAGATCCGGCTGCCATGACATTCGCATAGCGAGCGGCCTGATCAGCTCCATCCCCATATTGATTAAGTGACAGAGTAACGGCATCAACAGCATCTTTCAGAGTCATCCCGGAAGCAGAAGCAAGGATTAGTGTTTGTTCAGTGACTGCGGCCAAGGCTTCTTTATTGGAAAGAAGTTCAGGCTTGGCAGATCCGACCAGTTTAAAGGCGTCCATGATCTCTGTTGCCGATTGGCGAATACGAATGCCTGACTCTGTTACTGTAGTGGAGAGGCGTTTGGCTTCTCCCTCTAGCCAGTCAATACTTTCTTTTGATAAACCGGTTAATGCTTCTACATCAGCCTTGGTATCTTCGCGCTGATCACGTTTTTCTCGCAACTTATTTAGCATGAAAGTCAGGCCGGTGACAGAAGCTATAACCGTAGTTATAGTACCGATATACTTTTTGAAGGAGTCGATGCTTCTCCTGATGGGAGTAGCTTGTGCACCTATCTCCACCTGCATATTTCTCTGTGCACGGGCTACTGCTTCTGACACACGTCTATTTTGTTCCAGAGCGGCATTGTATTGTTCAGTACCAGGAACTGCAGCTCGGAGCTCCTTCCGAACTTTTTGGCTGACAGCTAACAACTCATCGTAGGTTGCTCCTGAAAGATTCTTCAGGATCCTATCAGTCTCGGCAATTTTTTGCTTGTAGGTGTTAAGTGCTTTGTTTTTGCTTTCAAGCTCTTTCTGTAGGATCTTGGATTTACTAGCGTACCCTGCTTCCGTTTTATCAAGAGCAGAGATCTTATTCTCTAATTGGAAAATGGCATCTTCTATCTTTTTAACTCCAGCAGATGCTTCACTTCCGTCGATGAATATTTTAATACTTCGGTTTAGGTCGTTCATAGGGTTTACTTTTCAATATATATTTTTGTTGCATCGATAAGCATTGTGTCGAAATAGCGCATGCAGATGTCTGCGAGTTCAGGGAGTCTGTTCTTGATGACAGGATCGAACCAGCGGTAAGCACGCCGGTTACCTTCGTCCTGCTTACCTAGGGATGCCGGATTAGTGTGCCTGATGATGCTGGTGTTGATTTCAACTCCATTGATCCGTTTCAGATAACTCCATTTGGATCCTGTAAAACCACCCTGCCCACGACCGGCACCTTTATGGATATAGACGCCATGACGCGGGAAGGAGAAGCCAAGCCGGTTAATCAATCCGTAGTTATCTGTATATGCTTTCGGTTCTAACTCACGGGCTATTCGTAAGCTGCGTGATCCGATGGCAGCTTTGAGTTGTATGGTTACAGAATCTAGCCATCGCTCCACTTCTTTATTGAATGCGGTGAGCTTATCTGCGTTCTGAGCAAGGTTGAATCTTTCAATTTCTGAGATGGTTTCCATTCTGATCAGGCGGGAGGATGGGGAGTCGGAAAACTTCTGTGTTCTTCGCCTGGCCGCATTATAACGTCTGATCTCAGCCTTATTTTCTGATAATCTTTTATAAAGTCCCATCAGAGAAAGTAATTAGGATCAACGAAGAATTCTTCCGGAAGATTCAGGGAAAAAGTTAGAACTGTGCCATAGAAGTTGTCTCCGATCGGCCCGATGCCATTGATTTGAGTATTTCGGTCAAGACTCGTTCTTAGGTCAGGATCCTGTAGCAGTACATTGCGGATCTGTTTGCATATCTTCTTACAATGTTTTGCTGCCTTGTTGATGGTGTCAACTTCCCCGGAGATGGTGTTCCTAGCGACAATGAATGAGTACATTTGCTTGTCGTTTAAACTGTCACCCTCATTGTCCTCTGATTCTGACTCGCAACCATCTACGGCAATAAGGATTGTACCGATGACTGATGATAGCTGATCGTCAAGACTCGTCAGATCTTCCAGTCCGAATGCGGTGAAGAACCTTCTTTTATCCGGTGTGTGGGAAATGTCTTTGAATGATGAAGCGAGAGCTTCTCCATAGGCAAAATGGTCGTACTCCATAACTTATATTATTTAGGTTATAGGCACAAAAATAGCCCGCTGCTGGCGGGCTATAAAGGACATAAATGCTTGTGGTATATTGGTGCAATCTACTTCTTATGAAGAAGGAAATCATGTTTGATGATTTTAGATTTTTGCTTTGATCCTTTTCGTGGATGTTTTAAGTAGGTTTGCAGAGTCTGTGACAATAGTTGCAGATCCTCTTCACAGGCAACGGTAGCAAAACGGCAATCCGGAATTGATGATATGCCATTTGTATAATCTACATTGATGCTGATCCCGTTCCCGGAATCATTGATGTGGAATTGGGTGCATCTAATGTTGTACTGATGCTCAAGAACTTCGGTGGATCCTGCCATCATTCGCCTCCTTTCTGCTCTAAAAGGTGAGAACCTTCCCCAAAAGAATAATGACCACGAACCTTGCTATAGGAAATAAAGCAAACAGGTGTATTGTCATCTTCTCCTAGTCTTATGCTCCATTGTCCTCCGGAGGGAGTTTCATGGCTACTCCTAAAAATGAGAGTCTTCTGGTTAGGGTATTTCTCATTAAGTTTTTTGACTACTTCCTCAAATTCACATTTCAATGAATCCATTGCACATTTATCTTGTACTAGAATCCTGTCGTATGCCTGAGCAAATTCACACATTTCCTGCCCTTTGTTATTAACCTTTCGGTAGGTCTTTACATCATAAATGAATATCATTTCTTACCTCCTTTCTTGCATTGTTTAGCCCGATAAACACAGATGGCTGCACCGATCACGGCAGGAGGGAAGATAAAGGTAAGGCAAAAGCAGGCTATGGCAGAGACGTAGTAAGCGTCTGATGCGGAGTTGATAGCACAGTCTTTTTTCAGTTCACTGAAATAACGTTCTTGGAGAGTGTTTACGTTTGTTCCGTTGGTACGGAATGAGGGTACAAAGGTTGTGCCCATGTTCTTTTGTTTCATACTGATATGTTGTTTGGCATTAAAAATAAGAACGGCTATCCGTTCCCTAAAGTCGCCAAACAACATATCAACAAACCAGAAGGTCATTCATTATGTCGGGAAAGATAGCCGTAATTTCGTATGAAGATTCTTTTTATATCTGATAGCAGATAAAAAAGTAATCGATGAGCATAAAAAAAGCTCAATTTCGTATTGAGCGTCTCGCTTGACACTTCTAGTTGTTAATAAAATTGTTTGGCACTACAAATATGAGGATAATATTTGAGAGTGCCAAACATTTGAAATACTTATCTGTATTATTCTTGATTTTTATCAAACCCTGATAATTCTTTTGCTTGATTATCGAGGGTCTGGAATAAATCTTCATCAATCGTATTTTTTACTAAATTTCGGAATGTTTTTAAATAATCGATATAATCCTTAGCTTTGTATTTCGGATTATATCTCTTAATATTTGTTCCCCTAATCTCTCGGATTTGTTGATTTATGACATCTACAAAGGCGAGATTATAATTACGGGCATCAGATGTCCGAATGTATTTTGATTTTAATTCTTCAGAAGCATTTGTATCTAACTCTGCTTTAAGTAAGAACAATCGACTTTTCATTTCATTTATTGATTGAAGTAAAGTTCTCCTCCATTCTAATAAAATATCAATGTTCGTTTCTTTTAGTACATCTTTAGATGTTATATTTAGAATTTTATTTTCGAGCATAATATATAGTGCAAATGAAATAGTTCTTTTTAGAAGGTGTATGCTAATCCTCCTCCGGCCCCGTTTGTAAATACTCTAAGTGATTTTCCGGCTTTAAGTTTATAATCGAGAGATACAATCTCAAAGCAGAGAGCTACTGCGAAACTTATACCAGCACCGATAAACAGACCTTTTCTAAGTTTACGATCTGATTCCATTTTATCTAAATCCCCTTCATAGTCATCATTTCCTTTTGTCCCAATGAGTGCCCCTGCAATGGATAAGCCTGTGCCAATACCTGCAAAGGTTACAGCTCCGCATTGAAACTTTGTAGATTTTTCCATCAACAAACAATACTCATTGATCTTACCTGCGGATTGAGGACTCTCGATTTGATGGATGGCATTGCTTCTATTCGTTGCTCCTTTGGCCCATTTTTGCAGATCTGCGTTCTGTGCAGAGATACTACACGCCATTGCGGTCATGACCGCAAAAAGTAGAATAATCCTTTTCATTTGAATGCTTGGTATATTGGGTTCTCATCAACGTCTATAAATGAATCCTCGCCGATAGCTTTGAGATGATCACTGAATTTCTTGTTTAAAGCATCTATGCATTCTTTATGGTAGTTTTCGTTTCCACCAGTTAATACCTGCTTAAACTCCTTAGATTCCATAATGCCACGATAAAGTACTTCTTTTGCCTTTTCCTTTTGTCCGGCAGCCACCATCACGGCAAAGTCTTTTTTCCAGCTAGATTGAGTCTTTTGTGTCCGGATGTTGACAGAGATCTCGACAAGGATGGAGAGAACGGCCCATCCGATTAAAGTTCCCATGATACAATAAATGAGAACTGGGAAGCCTAGCCAGTTAATTCCGTCTACTCCTACTATACCTCCGGAGTATTTGGAATATTCCCATGCAATACACGAAGAAAAGAATGCGAATACTGAACCGATGATACCTAACACTAGCACTGTTTTTGACATAGCTGCCAGAGTGCTTTCGGCAGCAGTTAATTTTTTTGTTTCCATTTGTGTGGTTTTAATTTGTTACAGGAGACAAAGATAAGGGTAATAAAATAGAATGTACTAAAATAATGTTGTATTTTAGCTCAAAAATAGAGTTAGATATGGATCAGGAGCAAGAAATAAATAATCTTAAGCGTAAACTATTAAATCTTTCGTATGACTATTATAAGTTTCGTGTGCCTCTTTATTATAAAGTAATCTTTATTTTATTATTCCTTTTACTAGGTCTAATAGTAGGATTCCTGTTATAAAAGATAGATACTTAATAGCGTTTGCTTGAGGTGAAATTTAAGGTCCTTAATATAGCCATTATCATTCTTTGCATAGGATTGATATTATTGCAATTAATGTTCCTGTATTTTTTTAATAGAAAGGCAACCGTTATTCGGCTGCCTTTTCCATTATATTTCTAAATTCCTTGAGCTGATCAATCGCTGTATTGAATGTCGGATTTTCCCAGTTCTTTGATACCATTTGTATCATGGTGTTTAGGAAGGATCCACAATCAAGGATTTTAGTGCTTTTATTTAGTTGAACATTTCCTTTTGGATAGGCTTTATTCTCTAATATTTTCTGTGCCCAAGAGAGTATCTCTTGGACTGATTCTTGATTATAAGTTTCTGCCATCTTTATATATAAATAGGTTAATAGTGCCCATGTTCGGTAATTATGGAGTTTACATTATCTGTTACTTGATGTAAAAAAGAACCTGCGTTCACTATATCAACAATAACTGTTGGATCAGGATGGTATTGCTTTTTGTGATTACTATCTGTACAGACAATAGATATTGAACCTGGATTTATTATTGTCGATCTAAAATTGTGTTTTGAACCATGATGTGGTATTTGTATTGTTTGGATAGTTGCGTAGAGATTTTGTAAACGTTTCATTAGTCTATTACAGAATATGTTTTTATCGGTATTTACATCGCCGTAGTATATGCAATTTAATCCTGTTTTATACATTTCGTATCTTCCTGTTTGATAAGAAAAAAAAATGTAGGGAATGAAATTTAGGTGCATTCCAGAGAAGACCACTAAGGATGTATCATTAATATTTCCAGGTAAACTTTCGTATACTTTTTTGATTATATCATAGTTGTTTTTAATATAAGATACTGAATCGAGCTTAGAATGATCTAAGCCTTCAGCCTTTAATGCGATTTGCAATTGTTTGACTTTAGCAGCATAATTGTAATTAAATGGAATGAAGCACCAATCAGCAACCGGTACTCCAATGTATGTAGCTGTTATTGATCTACCGCTAGGCATTGTAAGTTCTTCATCTCTGGTTTCATTGTTGTTATCCTCGCTTTCTTCTTCTGGAAGTATCCGGATTATTTCTGCTTCATTCCTAAAATAGTTCTCAGTATTGGTGATAAGTTCTTCATAACCAGTTAAATCTCTATTTGAGTGTGCGAATAGTACCCTGTCGCCTTTGGGAATATAAGGTATAACTACTCTTTTTATTTTGCAGTGTTTCATTAGCTTTGGGATTCCGCTAATGTGGTCTTCATGAAAATGGGATATGAAAAGAATATCAATTTGTTCTCCTTTATTGAATCTAGATTGAATCATCAAATCTAAATTAACTCCAGCAGTAACAGTACCACAGTCGTATACGATATTGAAATATTTCATAGTATGTGGATCAACGTGTTTTTCGGTATAGAAAGCACCGAAGCCTACAGGGTGAAAAATCCGTGTTAACTCCATAATGAAAATGGGCGAATCCCTCACTATAGTGCGCCCACCGGTGTTATTAGCCGGAATCAGCTGTCTGATTACACTATGGTAAGGGATTCATGTTTTAATAACGATATTGGGCAGGTGCTAAAGTACAATCTTTTTCAGATTCGGCAAAAAGTAAGCGGAGTTTTTTGCTCCGCTTATTAAATGAAAATTAGAAGTTGGCTACTTCGTAATATTTAAAAAAGTAATATAGCGCTACCTTGTGCCATTTAGTTAGTTCCTTGTCTCCGGACAGGAGTGAGGATACAGTGCATTTATCAATGCCTGTATAGTTGCTCAGATGTTTGCTTTTTAATCCTAAGCGTTCCATCCGTCTTTTGATCCAATCAATGGTGATTCCGTCGATATCTTTGCGATCGAAGTTCACAGCTGACACAGTGAGCTTCCAGTCGTCTGGGATTTCTCCCTTAAACATATCACGGATACGTTCCGTCAGTTCCTTTTTGGAGAGGAACTTGTCATTTACCAGGTCTTTTTGTTCAGCGCGAACAATTAAGCGGCCTTCATTATAATCGACAATCTCAACAGAGATATGTCCCATGCGCTGATACTGCCTTGCGAATTCGTCGATCCGCTTTTTACTCTCGGCAGGGAGAGGTAGTAATTCAAGATTCTTCATAATTCATCAATTTACGTTTTGACAATCGGGTATTTAATAATACAATATACTTTGTAATGGAGGGGCTTTCGCCCCTCCGGATCACAATTTGATGAGTCTCATCTGCGAGATGTCGAAAATAGCGATCTGCCCATTTTCACGCCCGAATTGCTTGGCTTCTTCGAGATTGGTGAAAATCCGGATGGAATCGAAGTAGAACATTCCGTTTTCTTCGTTGAACCACCCGCCGACTTTCTTTTCGTTCATCATAGCATGGTTAAGAACTCTTTTCAGTCCTTCTTCTCCGAAACTGTCTTGAGTTTCAAGATAGGCGACCGAAATACCTTTTGTGACCTTTTTTAAGGTTGTGAGGTCAACCGTGAATCCATCAGGATTCGCTTCTGCTATCGCTTGGATAGCCTTGAACAATTGTTCCATAATGTAAAGAACTTATGCGGACGTCACCCGCGTTTGTTATGACTCTACAAAGATAGAGAAAAGTTTGTTAGTAACAAACAAAATAAGATAAAAAGTTTGTTACTAGCAAACTTTTTATCTATTTCTCAGATTTTCTTCGGTTTCTTCCTTGCGTCTGATGGATTCATCCATTGAATAAAGCGCATCAAGCAGCAGACCTTTTCGAATTTCCGGTTTCTTGGTCATGTCAGACTGTGCTAAGGAATCAAGTAGTCGCAGCTGGGCATCGAATATGCGCCCATTATTTTTCCCTTCCCCTGAGAATATTCGTGGATAGGCTGCGCTCATGCAGGAAAGACTTCCAAGAACGTACCAGTACATGATCATTTTCTTGTCGTCAGGAAGACGATTCAGAATAGCTGCATCCTTGTCTAGACGATTGATATCAAATTCTTTCCCACGATGCCACAGGCAGGCTAGGAGATGGTTGATCTTTTGAGGATCCAGCTGCATTGCATCCAAATAGGTTTGCATATACATGAACTGCTCAAAGGTGATATCGAATAGCTGATCTTCCGGGCCGATGAATTTCCGGCACCGGAAGCGGAATGTCGGGTATGGATTCGCTGTCAGCTCTGGATTAATAAGATATAGCCTCTGTGAAGTGATACGACTTTCTTCTTCACACATCAAGAAGTTGAATTGATCAGCTAGCAGGTTGATCTCTTCGGGATGAAGGAGGTACCGACGGCTGCGGATCCGGAAGCGGACAGTTTCACTTTCCTGCCCAATTTTGACACGGACATATTCTTTGAATATTTTCTTGTGGCGGCATACGTGAGCTTTCAGGCAATAGAGCATCATGTAGATCTTGACTTGTTCTACCGGTATATTCGATTTTGTGAGTTTAACCAGGTAAAGGAGCTGCTTTGGGGTGAGTTCGTCCCAGCTTCCAGGCAGAGTGTATGTATCGTCATTGATTTGTATTGTATGCATAGTATTATGATATTGAAGTGAATAGCTTCTTTTTCTTAGAGTTAAAGTCGATAGCCTGGGATCTTGTTTCAATGCCTAGTTCTTCTGCATTTTCGGCCAGATAAGTGTGTATTTTCCCGGCATAGTAGGTTGCCTGACTAGCAAAGAAATTACCGTTTGCGTCCGGATCCTGATAAATCGGGCGGATGGCAGGTGAATATTCTATTGCTTTGCTGGCGACACGTTGCTCGGTTGTTTTTTGTGAGGTATAGAGCTCTGCCGTCTTATTTGCCAGGAAACGAATGATATGATCAATGAGAACCTGCTGCTTGGGTGTCGGTTTATCCTTAGAGTATGCTTCCCTTAAATCCGCATATACATTGTCCGGTATCATTTCACGAATATTTCGTTCCTGAAGCTGACGGATTGTGGGGTACATGATACGATAAGACAGAGTGGAGTAATCGATGTCTACCATGCCAAGATCCTGAAAATCGTGTGCATTCCGGATAAAGCAGAAAGGGGAAATATGGTCTGTTACGTACTCCGGAAAATCTTCCTTATTTTCTTCCAGGTAGGTTATAAGCCGGTCAAGAGCTTGCATTCCCCGGAAGCACAGGTTCTCCTTTGCCGCCGCTATTTTTGAATCACTGGCCGGAGAACGTTGTCCTTGTACATTACTGACCGTGATGCCGGTATCCCCGAACATGACTCCGAGTTCATTCGTCGCAAGCATTAAGGTCAGCGGGCCAAGCGCACGCAATAATTTGCTATATATCTCAGATCCTTGGTCTGTCAGAGCTTGTTTAATGACGGATTGCCCTATATAGGGCTTAACATAGATATCAAGAGCGTCCTCGATATACGGTTCAATAGACTCGTAAGGCAATGATGAATTGATCTTGACTACCTTCTTTAAGGTCTCAATATCGGGAATTAATGCGTTCATTTTTCTTCAGTTTCTGGAGTTAGACCTGTGTTTTTTGTAGCTCCCGTTCCCTGATCAAGGGTGGTGAGCTGGCAGTTGGTTACAGAGAAATAGATGTCCGAAGGCCATTGATTAACGGCCTTGGCAAAGTACAGAGGTTCAAGGGTTGCGTTCTGGTACATCTTCATGAGAGCTTGCTCGATGTTGAACAGTTCGCGTGCTTCAGTTCCATTAATGCTTTTACCTTTACCGGGTGCGGATCCGATGATGGAAGGATGTACTCCCATTCCATAACACATCATGTTGCTTACTTCCTCACTGTCCTCAATATATTCGCCACCTTTGAAGAACGATTCAAGAGGGGTAATGATGATGTCCTTATCCTCGTAGCCTCTTACTCTGTCATATCTGAAATGTGAAACAAAGCCTTTCCCGGCATTTTCCTCGCCGGCAAGGAAATCGTTCATGTCATCAAGGAACTTTTGCCTGCGGGCAGTTTTTTCATCATCTTTGACGACCTTTTCGTCTGCAAATAGCTTCTCCCAAAATGTATCCTTGATATATACGATATACCTGAGAGCCATCTGATTTTTAATCAGAGATTTCTTGAAGATTGGAATGGCGCAGGAGAAATCATACCATCCTGAAGCAAATACGCTCCACCAATACGGGCGACTATAATAAAAGCGTCCTGGCGTCGAAATACGCAGATTGTGAATGAATCTGCGATCTTTCCCGATAACGAGGTTTCCTTCATCATCAGGCGCAAGTCCCATCCTCTTCTTAAGATCCAGCAAAGGAGTCTGGCGATCGAGCAGGGGAGTAGCGACAAGATCTTCAGGGGTTCCTTTCTTCCATTCCGCCGAATACCCATGCCATTCACTTTTACCGGTCTTTTCATCGATCTCGCTAATACGTGAGCAGGTTGCCTCTTTTGCTTTGATCTGTACGAGCTTGGGCGATTTCGGATCATTGCTGAGTATGTATTCTAAATAAGCATCGTAGAAGATGACAAGATCATTAGCGAGTTCTACACGGATGAAGTTGAAGTTATTGTTCTCAAGGAACTCAAAGATTTCGGGTTCTTCTTCCGGAAGCACTTCCTCTTTGATGATTTTGCAGGTTTTTCCGTCGCGTTTCTTCCTGTAGACAAGGATGCTGTCCCCAAACACGACTTTATTCTTAAATTCAACATTACTGCCAATGGTAACATTGGTGCCGATTTTACGCATGATGTCGTACATCATGTCGTTATTCCTTCCGCGTGGAATGAACTTTATCGGATCCTTTTTTCCCTTGGGGACGACTTCAACGGCTGATGCCTCCTTGTCAGTCACAATGTCGCTGTTATCGCTGAATTGGATAACTTTCTCACCTCCTTTTAGGACTGCATAGGTTTCGTACCCTTTCATAACTAGGTTAGGTTGTTGCTTTGATTCCATATTAAAAATATACTTTGAGATGATTAAACTGGGTGATAAGGCAGCGTCGGATCTTGCGTGGTGTGGCTTCACCGGCTTGCAGTACATTGATTGTACTACCGCTGCTATGAAATGAAGTGAGTACGGCACGTTCATAAGTGATCAGTTCCCCGGTACTCTTCTTGCAGAACTGGATGGAAAACTCTATAGGCTTCCCATCTGCATATCGTTCCATCAGCTTCCATATTTTACTTTGATGGATCCTTTTGCTTGAATCTTGCATGGATGATTAATGTTAAGATGATAAGAATAATAGGGATCTCGATGATCAGGCCATACTGGATCCCGTTGTCTATCCCGGCAGCTACAGAACTGCCGGCATCTTTGTGGGAGGCTGACTGTTTGCTTTGCTGAAGCGTGAGATCATTCTTCGTTTCTTGACTCTCAGATACGTGTATAGTGTCATCTTCCTGTAACAAGGTCTTAACTGTCTTTTCGTTCCCTTCAATCTCGATATTCGATATCGGGGATAAGCCAGTCTCCGGATCTGCCGGCTTTGATGTGTCGAAGTTAACTTTGACTTTCCAGCCTTTGCCTGCTTCTTCTTGATTAAGGTTGAATCGGGAGCAGGCATCTTCAGTTCTGATGCGTAGAGCTGAGTCTGAGATAGAAAGACGGGTTTGCTCTTGAGTGCTACTATCGTTTTGATAACTAGTACGGCAACCACAAAAAGAACAAGCGCATGCAAAGCAGGCAGTACAAATAAGAATGTGTGCATAGTGTTTCATTGTTTTCGATTGTTACACGATAGGTTTATACATTTGAATCGTTTGAGATCAGCTATTTCTTTTTCGTTATCCGCTATCTTTTTATCCTGCGCTTGCTGATTGTTTTCCAGCTTCTCAATGCGGGTTGCCCACCTCGTTTCGCTTTCCTCTTTATCTTTTTTCATAGCTAGCTTATCAGCTCTCAAATCAGCGATGAGTTCCTGATATACGTCCTGTACAGAGCTTAGGGCCTTAGCTTCTGCCTGTTTTTTAGTGTATTTGAGGGTGACAAAACCTGTGATGGTTGATAGAAAGCTACCACCAAGAATGAATGCAAGTAATTGTTGTTTAAGGATGGGGTCCATGTCTTCTTTTCTAGCAAAGGTATCGGGTATGCGGTAGGTCGTAAAGGACATAGGATATCCCCGAAAATAGGAGAATGAAATATATTTACAGCTTGCAAAGCTCAGCATATAAGGGGTGAAAAAAAACTTTAGATCTAAACTTTTTCTCAGGGCGGTGCGTGGTCAGACGGGAGGAAAAGGAGAATTTTTTTCTCTTTTAATTTGTTTATGTGTTGAGAATTAAAGTTTTATATTTTTAATGATGAGAACTATCTGAGACTTGGGATGGACTATATAGGTTGTGAAAAATGAAGTGCACCTCAAAAGTTTTTTGTCTAACTTTTGGAATGCACTTCAATAGTTTATTTTAGTTTTGGCACTCTCTCTTTAATATTTAATTTCAGTTTTATCGAGGAGATATTGATAAATAATTCCATAATGGATCATGTATTTTCATTTTATTTTCTATTACTAGTTCATCGTCTCCACGAAAAGAATAACGTATATTTTCTCCTGTATTTCCTATGATTCCAATGGTATATAAGTGGCTCAATATATCTCCTATTTTATACTTGGCTAATAGCTTGTCTAAACTTGAATACATTTTTCTACTTTGATCACATTTTTGAGAGATTTGAGCAAAAGTAAATGGACATTTTAATGCTGTTAGCATTTTTTTTATGCCGTCTATTTCGTCAGCAGAATAGAATGCACTTAATTCTTCCGCATGTTCAAACCAACTTTGAGTTGAGTACTCTTTGTTAATACCATCGAATACTTGATGAGAAAACTTTGCTTCATTCGGATACTGTTGTTGTGCTATATTTAATAATCTAACTATATCTCTAGGTCTATACCAAGTTCTATGTAGGATGAATTCTCTTGCAGGTTTCATGTTAATCTGTTCTGGAAAGTATTTTTTCCAAATTTCATCTTCCGTGGATACATCAATCCCTAATGATTTTTCACTTGATTGTATTTTCTTGTTTATGATCCTAATTAATGGATGTTCATTAATATTTCCTCCAGATTGTTGCCACTTTAAATTTACTCCAAAATCTACGATAGGTTTATTGATTTCTTTACCAGTGGCATGCATTGCTGAGATTACTTCACTTCTGATAGCTGATATAACATGGATATCATACTTTAATTGTTTAGATATACTATTGATATTATATATGGCTGTAATAAGATCTCGAATTAATCTTATGTCCTTTTGATATTGTTTCTGTTTTGAAAGAGTAAGCTCTAACTCATCAATAAAAATATATAGTTTATGACTACTTGGTGTCAATCTTTTGTATAGTTCACTAGCCTGTCTTACTATTTGTGAAAATTTGACTAATTTAGCTTCTTTATTATCCCATTCGAACTCTAATCCGAGTTTTCCTTTCAAAAGTTCTACATCTCCTTCGATTTCGACATTACCTCTTTTTAATTTGGGAAATAAAGCAAAAATGCCTGATGCTTCATTACCTAATTTAGGAGCTAAGACACAACTGCAATATTTCTCCCAATTATTATCATCCCTAAAGAATAAATTGGTAGATTGTTTGGATAGTCTGACTATTTGTCGATGAAGAAACCATTGCCATACATTTGAGAAGTCTTCATCTATGTTGGTATCTGGATTTTTTAATGCTATATATGTGTTGGCTGCTTGGCTGAAGGCAGTTTTGTCCTCTTCTGAAAATTCGGATTTAAATAATATGAAGGAAGAATGACACTTCGGTATCGTTTCTAAATGTAAATCAATATATCTTAGAAGTGCAGTCTTTCCGGTTCCTTTTAGTCCTGAAATATAAAAACGTTTTCCATCAATAAAGTCTTTTATATCAATGTTTTCCGGTATAAGGAAGCTGTTGCGGAAAAGTTCTTTTTCTTGGGTCGTATTTCCTGCAAGTTCATTTTTAGCATCTGTTTTTCCAAAGAAGAGATCCTTGAGTTGAAGTGTTTGTAACATGATTATAAACATTTGAATTTAGGTTGCTAAAATATAGAGAAATATTGATACTTAAAAGTAAAATGATATTTATTTTTAAAGTGAATGTACCTAGTATGGTTGTGCTAATACAGGAAAATATATATTTAGATGTATTTTAACAGTGATTTTATTAATTTTTCAAGAAGAATACACCACTGGTGTTTGATCCAGGTGCCGTGAAATAGAAGTTCATGCCTAACCACAGCGTGTCAAATGCATCAGTTATGTGCGTCTTATATTCATCCGGATTATCAGGAGTGTCATCGCTCCCTTCAGGCGTTTTATCCTTTTCAAATCCATTCTTTCCTTGCTTGATGCCAGTCTGTTCCATTGCGATCTTCAGAAATTCATTTTGATGCAAGTTTATTTGGATCCACAGAAATTGCGGATCTCCTTTCAGAGTCAAGTCTATATTCAGATGTTTCCACTCATGTTTTGGGGCTTGACCGACATAGACCATCGTCACGTTGTATCCATTCTCTTTGAATACCCGTTCAATGATATCGGCATAAGTTTCTGTAGTGGATCCTGACTCCCAGGTGAACGTATGATCATAGTAGACTACTATATCGTGATTAAGTTTCGGACGGTAGTAGTCGGCTATCATCTTGACAAGATCTTGTAGCTTCCCTGGTGTTTTGACATAAAACGACTTGAGAACGCGCATCGTGTGTTCATTCAGCTGTCCCACTACTGCTGTGGAGATGGACGCATTAGAGTCGAATGCAAGGTGTAATTCCTGATCGAAGTCAAGATCTCCGTCTCCCAAGCATCCGCAGGATGTCAGTTTACCCCAGTTACATCCAAGATCCCGGAGGCGTCCATTATCTTTCGGGATATAGAAGTGAACATTATCATCCAGTGCAGAATAGAATCCGTTTGGTACACGGAACAGGCGTTCGTTCATGAAAGCGGTACGCCAAATAAGCGGTGGTGAGTTGCGATACATTTGCCAGATAAAATCTTCTCCCAATACTTCAAGGTTGTCGAATACGTCGTATTCACCATAGAAAACGGTATATTCTTTAGTTTTCCCCGGCTGCGGTTTGATTGGAGGCTGATATTTCCTCGCTAGATTCAGGTCAAATTGATATTCTTTGATCTGACGCATCACATGATCCGTGAGCGGCTTGCGCTTGTATTCCTGTAGTTTGAGATATAAGTTTCTGATCAGGTTGATGTGAGATGGAGACATTTCATCCATTTTGTCCAGGATCCATTTTCCCATTGATGCGGTCGGCATATCTGTGGAGTAGCTTACGCTGTGATGGTGCGGGCATTCACCGAAGTATTGCCGGTTGCCTCGGTTGGCAGGATCCACCTCACTTTTAATCTTCTCATAGTTGAGAAACTTAGCTTCAGGACCTATCACCCAATCCAGCGACATGGAGTTGGCAGACATCCCTTGGTTGAATGACAGGATCACCATAACCGTACCATTCCAAAAATGGAATGCATTGCTCCAACCTTCACCCAGGACAGGACGGACAGGCTTGGCGAATCCCATGCTTGCCGGTGCTTTATGGCCAACGACATAGTGAATGCCTTGAATGTATCCCCATTCAGCCAAAGCTTTGCAGATTGCCGGGAGAGTATTTCCCCATGCTTTGGCGTATGACGGAGAGATGAGACCACCCAAAGATCCCGGCATTTCCCATACATTCCGGAGGATGATCCTGGCATCAATACCTTCGGACTTCCCGGTCCCACGTGAAGCGACTATGTATTCGTCATGTGCGTTGATAGCCATCGCTTGTCGTTGCATTTTGTTGAAGAATTTGTCTACGACTTCATATTGCTTTCTACGACGTTCACGGGCAGATAAGATAGGAGAGGGGTGTGTACTCATTCTTCCTTCTCCTCTTCGATGGGATGAATGTCCACCGCTTTTTTACTCAACATTCCCTTGAATCTGCTACGCATTTCTGACCTGGTTCCTTCCAAGTCTTCAATAGGTTCAAGACCTTCCAGGAGGGTAACGTCATCTGAAGGCTCGAATGAAGGAGGAATGAGCTGGGAGTAGTCGAATTTCTCATCTTCTTTGTCCGAGCGGGTGTATTTACCTATCTTATCTAATGCTGCAGCTGCTCCCTTTGCATCTTCTTTGTCCATTGCCATGTTGAAGGCTTTTTTCCCACCTTCGACAATCATGTATCGGTACCAGGCTTTTGCGGCCAGTTGAATGTTACCAACCAGTTTGTTGATCATGCCGATGTCCCGGTATGCTTGTGACTGTGATACAGCATCTGTGTTACCTCCGCATCCATTCATCAGGAAGTTGACAAGTTCGGTGTCTTGGATCAGGGGATCTTCCATTTTCTTGCTGACACATAACATCATCCGGTTTTTGATTTCCATTTCTCGTTGAGACAGGATGTTTGATGCGTCCTCTTTGTCTTTGAACAAGGCACGTTCTATCCGATCGTATGTGGGATCTTTTTTAGGCATAACTATAGTGTTTTGTTGTATTTAAACGAAAGCGAGGACAACACTAGATGTATTGCCCTTGCTTGTGTATGAACTGTTCATAGATTCAGGGGCAATGCCTCTGATGTTATGCCTTACTTGCGTCCTGTTGTGTCGCAATTTCCTTTTCCAGTGCTGCCAGTTCTTCTTGGTAGCCGGCAACACGATCTAAAGCATTTTGCATAACAGTCTTTTTACCTTGAGATTCGGCGCGGTTGGCAGCAGATTGACTGTTAGTAATGTTTTGTTTCAGGCGTTTAATCTGACGGGCGATCTCAATACCGCGTACTACACCATTCTCGCTGTATACCGGTCGTTTCTCTTTAAGGTTCAGTTCACCTTTCCCTTCTGCCCAGGCATCGATCTGCTTCCAAAGCCGGCGGCGTTCGTCATCGAGCTTACAGAGTTCTTCGGCTATCGGCTGCCGTTCTTCTGCCGGTATCTCTGAATTAGCTACATCGTTATGCAGGCTTGCATATAGAGGCGCGATTTCTTTGATACGGGCATAAGCCTTGCGAATGGACGGACTGAGTGACTCTTCAGTGATGATCTTGATGCCTGGTGTATTCAGAGCATTCACTTCGTTCTGCAAGGTAGATAGCTCTGACATTTTTTCGTCAATTTGCTCCTGAAGGGAAACAAGTTCGTCAGCGTGACTTTCACTGTCGTCCTCCAGGTCGTCGATTCGTGTCCGGAGGTTATCGACTAATTCCTCCAGGGATGCGATATCTGCCTGCTTGGATTCGATTGTTTTTTTACGATCATTCTCACTCATGGTCTTTACAACAACAATTTCTTCCATTGCGGCAGGATATAAGGAAGGGGAGAATTTTATCTCCTTGTCGAGTTTGGATAAGCAATTAACGAGCTGGGTGAAATGCGGATCAAAAATGTGTGGGTCTTTGGGAGCTGCTGTCAGGTAAGCAGCAAATTTCTTTTTCATTGACTCTTTGGCGAGTGCATTGAAAAGAACCAGACCGTCAGCATATTTGCGCTGACGGTCTCCTAACCATTGGTTGAGTTGTTCTTGTCTGATCATATTATTCGCTTGGAGGTGTTGGGGCTGGTTTTAATCCGCCTACGACTTCCATATCGATGGGAGTTTCCAGGAAGATTGCTGAATAATTGGAATCGGCGGTAGCTGTATAGGTGGTACCGCGACGGTCGCCTCTTGCTTTCCCTCCGTTGAATGAAGGAGCGGTAGAAGCGTATAATCCTGGCTGTCCCATAATCATTTGTCTACCATCAGAGTCCTCAAAAATGTAATAGCCTGCTGTGTTTTTTACTAATGCATTGAATGCATGCATTTCAGGAGTATTACCTGGGAAGAAAAAGCTAAGTGTTTGTTTATAGCTGATCCCGTCAGCTTCTCCCTGCTGCTCCGCTTTATATTCGACTGTTGCATCCGTACTGTATAGGTAGATCGGTTGTTTATAAGCACCTTCCGCAGGGAATGCAAATGCGCCGGCTGCCGTTACTAATGATTCATTATCTGTTGCTTTACCGGGATCGGGGACGGTCGGTACAGTATTGGGCGCGTCAAAGGGAACAAAGAGTAGTCTTCCTTTATAACCACCCATATTGTTTTGACCAACACTCCATTTCAATGGTGCGAATGCAGGACCTGCAGCGAGCATAGTTAAAGTATCTCCGTCGAAATGGTATGTCTGTGGATGCAATTCAGGAATAGTGATGATCAGAGCTACGAACAATACGCAGAGAATCAAATAGATATATTTTTTCATTAGTGTAATTGTTAAGTGAATGGAATAGAGCGGTTAATGATAACCGCCCATTTTTTTTAATTTAGGAGTAAGCGCCAGTTGCGGTTGCTACTTCGCCCTCAATAACGGTAACTTCTTGATCAGCAGGTTTGGTTTTACCGTCTACAGCTGCGAATTCAATAGTGTATTTACCCGGTGTTAAGCCAATGATACACTGGCCATTGGTACGCTCTGCAACTTTCCCTTTGATGGTCCAAGTCGCATTTTCTGTTCCTGTGATATCAACTTGTACGCCTCCGGTCTTGCAATAGTCTCCTGCGAGGTCAAGGGATTCATTCTTTTGCTCATTACAGCGGTATACTTTTTCATGCCAGTCACGGATACGGGTGTCATAACCGGTTTGGAGCCAGAACTGCCATTCATTCGGATCTTCGTAGATATCACGAATTTGACAGAACTTGGTTGCGGCTTGGGTATTGAAGGCAACATCCATATTTCCTTTCTTCTGAAGGATCAGGCGTGATCCCTGCCCTAATGCTTCGTGAGAGAGGATTTCAAGGGCAGGGCACATTGCGTCTTCACGCAAAAGCTCAATCATGCGTTGCATGGAAGGATACTCCTGCATGCTCAGTTTGTTGCGGAGAGCAGAGCGTGCAGCTATCAAGACCGTTTCGGCACAAAGTAACTGTGGAATCCCCGACTTGGAAGAACGCAGGTAAGTGTTGGCACCACCAATCCATTCAACCAAATTTTCATAAGCGGCGGAGTCTGTATCCTTCGTGGGCAAAGCAAAAAGACCTGATGGAGCAAAGTTGCCGCGAGCAGCATTGACATCACCTGTTGTAATCAGCATGTCGGCTTTGGTGAACAGACCATCAAATGCACCTGACGGTGAAGTTGAGTCTTCATCACGTTCTGCATGAAACAATGTATATACTACATCTTCAACATGGGATTTTACTAATGTGAAGGCAACACGTGTTTCAAGAGGATGTTTCTTATTGATGTTGCTGACCGGCTGACCTCCTACGATCAACAGTTCACCGTCATCGTATTTTTGAGAGTTTTCCTTTGTGATACATACAACATCCTTCGGTTCGATAACGGAAGGTTCATAGCCGAGTAGCTTATCAACCAGCCGGAAGTTCTTACCAATCTTGTAAGACTGAGTTCCGCCGGCACGACGGCGTTCATTGATCAAAGCATGTTTACCTTGCAGGTCCATCACGTTTAATCCCAATTTTGCGGCAACTTCCTGCAGGGTAGCAAATGGAAGAGCGCGAAGTGCCTTATCGTATGTGATTAAGGTTTGGTTCAGTTTCGATACGTCAATTAATTTTTGGGACATATTCTTTAATAGTTAAGGTAGGTTAGTAAATTAAAGGAGTCCGTCGGCCTTCAGGCGTTCTGTGATTCCCTGATAATTGCCGGCATTTTCCTCGCAGTAGGCAGCCAGTTCCTCTTTTCCTCCGTTTGCGGCAGGTTCACCCTTTGGAGCAGGAGCTGGTTCACCCGGTGCCGGAGCTTTCTTCAGATTGGCTACTTGTTCTTTGAGCTGAGTGATCTCAGAATCCTTGCCGCTTGCCTCGGTTTTCAGATTAGCGATCTCTTGATCTTTCTCACTTACTGCTGTCTTGAGAGTTGCTATTTCAGTAGTCGCATCAGATAATTTCTGATCGATCTCCTGTTTAGCTTGTACGAGAGAACTGTTCTCCGATTTCAGACGGGCGAATTCATTATGCAGGGAGTCGAGGTCCTCTGCTGATAGTTCGGTCGTTATTGCCTTATCTTTACTGATATTCAGAAAAGATAAAAAAGCTGACCATGATTCTTTTAGAGTCATTTTGTCTTTGAATGAAGTTGTTGATAATGCTGGCACGGAATTCGTGTCCATACCCGCTGCCAGGAGAACGGATGTGGAACGATCATAGAGGCGAACGGCATTGGAATTTGCCGGTATGTCCACGATGGATGCTTCCATCAGCTCTGACTCTGTGACTGTTTCACGAGTCTGACCAGGTACCAGAAGGTCTTTGTTGGCTGATGTAGCAATGATGCGGATACCGACACTTGCGGCGTTGTAAGTCCCTGCTTCGTATTTTGCGGCAATGTCTTTAGATAGTTGATCAACTTTGTCGAAAACAGGAATGGCAGAAAGTACATCGCCTTCAAGCTGTATATCTTCCCAATGGCCGATAGCTTTAGTTTCTCCCCAAATGGGAGATCCTTCATCACGAAAATGCATATACAGCATCACCGGATTCCTTTTGAATGCTTCGAGGAGCATACCCGAAGTAAGGACCCGGTAACCGTAACGATTAAGTGATGAATCGGAAAGAATGATACGTTTTTGGCTCATTGCGCTGATTTTTGTGCAATGATACGCCTATTAGTAAGGGTGCGGAAGGACGGTTAAATTTCGATATAGGAGAGCATCGGATGCAATGAAGTCCCGGAGAGTTTCAGCTCATATCCGGTGAAGTCAGTTACTTTTTTCCCTATAATCAGGTTTAAGGTTCCGAGGAGTGGGTATTCATTCGTGCCATAGATATACTTGTGTCCTTGTGTGTCCTGACAGCGTAGGATACAGCCTGTCTGAACTTTATTGCGCAGCTCGTTTGCTGTATTCTCCTCTAATGCAGATCGGGGAAACTGGATGGTCGCTGAATGCTTATATGTGATTCCTGCGTCTTTAGTATCATCAGAAGTGACAGTTGGAGCTTCAATGACTCCTCGCGTTGGAAGCGGATACCAGTCGTGTCCTTCCTTGCTCCTGATGCATGCCTGGTTCTGATGTACTGCAAACAGGACTATTTCGTCTGTATTCAGGATTTCGGCAAATAATATGCCTCCCATATTATTGATATTGCTCATAACTTGTTGATTTTTAATTAGTACGCATTTTTAGAACATTATTTGATCAAAAAAGGGACAATTAACTACACTTGCTCGGTCATGTTTTTGTGCGGTGATAGCCTCTTTTTTTCTCTTTCCGTCGAAGATTAGCCCTCCAGCGATAATAATTCTTCTTGAATGCATCTTCGCTGATGGAATCAATCCCATACATGGTCATGAAGTTGTGTATCCCGTCGATATAGGTGATTCCGTAAGTGTGCTTTTGCTCATCCAGGTAATCATGCACCTCTGCCCACAGCATACGGTCAATTTTGCGAATGAGAATTATCTGTGAACGTATTCCCAGGTAATTGTAAGTTTTAGGATCCTTCCCGGTACTACGCTCAGGAAGGATGATGGTGAGATTACCATAATCCTTAAAGATGTTGGCTGGACGACGTTCTAATAGATCGTAGATAAAATGGTAGATATCCGTTTTATCCGGGAAGCGAATCGGAGAGTCCTGCAAATTGCAGAACTTTCCGACCAGATACTCCTTAAGATGTGGTGGAACTTCAATCTTGGTAGTAATCATATAAAGCATAGTGGTTTAGGTATGGAGCTAATGTACAAAATATAACTGAGTAATCCTTGTCTTTGTGCTAAAAAAATGAGGTATTGTACATATAACCCTTGCTGATACCGTACTATTTTTCTGTGCAATCGTGCAAAATGAGCAACATTTTCAGCTTATGTGTTGTCTATCAAGTAGTTGTAGCCGTACGAAATACAGTACTTTTTAGCACAAAATCTTCGTATCCCGTACAAAATGCATTTTTGTGCGTTTTTGTACGAATCGTACGTTTTTGTACGAAAATCGTGCACTGTTTAAATATCTGATTTATAATGTAATAAATACCGAAAAAGGGGTACCTGCACGAAAGCACAAAATTTTCTCTTATTTTTAGGTAGGGTATTTTTAAGAAAGAAAGAAAAATAAAAAATATATATATGTCCCCTGTTTGCATTTAGCGCTTCCCTTCCGTACATTTGTTCAAAACGTTTTTGATGGATGAAGGGGAGGCGAGGGGAACGGGAAAAGAAAGCCCGGTAATGCAGAAGCATCACCGGGCAATGAATGATTCGACTTGTGTTAACGCAAATCATCAGGATAAAACACTTGCGATATCAATTCGTACTCACGCGGTAGTGACTTGACGCCAACGACTATACAGATACCCCTTGCGGCAAGCTCGTAGAGCCGCTGTGTTGTGATGACAGAGCCGCGAAAGTTGTAGTTGCTGCAGAGGATGAAGTAGGCAGTAGGCAGGTCAAAGGAATAGATATCCTTGCGGATGATTTTCTTAGCGTCCGAAGGGACTTTGGCAAAACCCAGCCGAACGGCCAGGCGGGAAATGAATAGTTCCCGGTCGTCGCTCGATGGAGCTATTACTACCATTATTTTATTCTCTTTTTTTATCGTCATAATGTTGCGTATATCAGTGAAAATTAGTATCTTTACAGAGTAATAAATTGGGATAATCTACTCATCTTCGATTCGAGTAAAAGTGTGGCCGGACATGTGCCGGCACTAATTTAGGCACATGCCGAATGCTGCTATAATCGTCAGAAAACTCTAAAAAGTCATCCAAGACATCTTTCCTTGTTGTTTCTTCAATAATATACATGCTAGCTATTTTGATGAATAGATCATGTGATGCGGGCTTACAATGCTCAGCAATAAGAATACTTTTGCCTTCGGGTATTGTAGCAAGAATATTGTTGACGGCGTGATAGAAACGCATGAAGCGTTCCGGATCCTGCCGAAATAGAGGAAGAACTTCGTCTAATATTTCTTGATAGGTTCCCATGCTTAAGTGCAGAATATTAAAATTGATAATTTATATTCCCTGCTGTATAGCTCCATATTCCGGTGTGAAACCTGAATTTTAGCGTCTCAATGATCCCTTTTTTTTGAGGGGTCCAGTTGTGTAAAGCATCGATGTCTCCTACTTCCGGCTCAGGCGGAAATACATATAGGTGGAGTCCGATGACGAACCATCTCATTCTATTCATGTTCCAGGTATTTTTTTAATTCACTCCGTTTTATAAAGAACGCACATGCCAGATATTCTCCGGCCATACCCGTTTGGATTTGGAACCTGGCGTCATCGCCCATTTCCTTCTCTGTACCGAATCCGACTATGCTTCCACGCTGTTCTTCTGTAACATTGACTAATGTGGTGGTCATTCTCAGACCTTGATTATTATCCATTGCCATTTGTTGAATGGCCGCTAGGATATTAGTGCCTCGATCTTTGCTCATTTGTTTTTATGTAGTTAATTACCTATGATTTGATGGATAGAATATGTTTGTTCTCCTTTGAATTTAGAAAAATCGACTAATGGCTGCTTTTGATAGAGCTTGATAGCAATCTTCCGGAATCTTTCGTAATTACGGCCATCTATCGGTAATAATGAATGCTTTTCCATAGCTTCAAATAACTCTTTACGGGTATGGGCGTAATGCCCAAAACAGCTGTTCTCCGCAAATTCATGTTGAATAAGATGGTTGTGATAGGATTCATTATCCTTTGATAGAAAGATTCTCAACTTTTCTAATTGCGTAAAACTTAAACGCTTATTCCCTTGCCTTGATATTTCAGTCTCTTCTAACCAGGCAACAAGCTCAATATTGTAGAAGGATTTATCATATTCCCTTCTGTAGAAATAGTGTATTTTCATATTAGTTCGTTTTTGATTTGTTATACTCCAATTATCTCATCATTGATACGAAATATGCTATCACTCACAAAATCGTATATCTTATACATAAGTTCCGGTTCTTCCTTTTTCGGAGAATATACCATTACCCTTTTACCTGTACCTTTCATCCATCCGGCTTCTGTGTTCGCCGATCGACCACAAGGAAGAACCATAACACAGACATCCGCCCACTTCATGCCGTTAAAATCTGAATCAAATCCTTTTTGTGCAATCGGATGATTAAGAGCTTCACGATATTGCTCTGTTGTCCAGTTTTGCCAGTCAGGGTCTATATCAGACCATTGGAAGCCACCATTACCATGAGGGGGATTCTTAAAATCGTAAACCTCATGTCCTAAATCACGGAGAATATCTACAACGTCCTGTTGAAATACATTTCTCCAACTACTTGCTACATAAATTTTTGCCATAATATTGCTATTTTAAATTACTATTTATACTTTTGTGCTACGCCATGCGTGACGGATGTATTCATTAATTTAATCTTAAAAATATGATAAATGAATATATCGCAGAATGGATTCAGAATAATCCATTGTTAATCGAGTTTTTGATACTTCCTTGTATAAGTATCATTTATAATGAAATCTGGAACCATGTAAAGAAATGGTTTAGTAATTATAAAACTCGTCGTTATCAAGACGCACTGGCAGAAAGGTTAGGTGAGAGTTACCTTTTTATTAAAAAGAATCTCTTTTTAGGCGCTCCAGAGCGTCTTTTTCTTTTATAAATCATTCATTATTATATTCTTATACGTTAGAAAGTTGGGCATATTCACGTTTAGATTCAGATATAGCATTTTCAAGCTCTTCATCATCTTTAGGCTCATGGGTGTATCTCTCATGACAATAACAGTAATTACTTCCGTAAGTCCATGTATGAAATATCTTATTTAGTTCCTCACCTATTTCCCATCTGGCATTGTTATTAGGTATCCTTCCCTCTTGTAACCATTGCCAGCTAGTTTTCATCTTCTCCCGGTATTCAGCATTTTCTTTTCGCTTCCGTTCTCGTTTCTTGGCTGCATCCCGGTACTTCTTCCTTTTGGCTGATACAATAGCTTTTGCAGCTACAACATCTTCATGTACTTCACTTTCAGTGAAACGAATAACCCGATAACGGTAATAATTGTTATTCCAGCCTTCTTCACCTTTAGCATCCATATTAAGTACAAAGCCTTTTTTAGCCCATTGCAATTCAGTTAGTTCCATAAGCTCATTTCTGATATGTTATTAGTTATTCTTTGAAATCCAGTTATCAGTATCACAGTGAAAGCAATATCCACTTTTAGGATGTTCTGCACCGTCTTTAGCTCCACAAGTCCCACAATAATACTCCTTATCATATTCCGGGGAAAGACCTTTATTTCGTTCTTTAATGACGGCTTTTCTTTCTTCAAGCATCATCATTTTATCGGGATTACGACTCAAATAAAACTTTCTGACTTTATGTATTTGCTTTTCAAATAGTTCGTCAGATTCAGCTATTTGCTTTGCTATATATTTGCTCATATTTGATTGGTTTTTAGTTTGCTCCCGACATTGATGTCGAGAGCAAAAGGTTCATTCTTATACCGATTTATCCATTTACAATTGATACTTCTTGTATTCTAATAGAACCGTTATTAATGATTCCACCAGGTTCTAGTTCTACCCCCTCCAATTCGAGTAATACTTCAGTGTCGTTGACGAGTTCTTTAACGACAGAAAAACCTATTAAATGACCATGAATAGTGGCAGGTAATCTTTTCCCGATTTCCATATGTGTCCCTTTAGGAACTTGAATTTTAAAGATCATATTTAATTCTTCCTTTGTCTTGAACAACCACACGGCAGGTCAACTACTGTATGGAGTGTGGTTATTCTATAATTACCCAGTCGCTAGAAAATATATCTTGCCAGTCAGGTACATAATTAGTGGCCATACATCCAAATTCTGCGTCTGGATATACCACTAAACACTGCTCACGATAATGAATTGAACCGCCTGCATACTTACTGATTTCTTTCTTAGCTGCATTTGGTAGTGATTGCATATTAGGCACAATATCTGATGCTATATCAGAATTGATCTGTTTTACAATAAAGCATTTACCACCCCATTCTTTACAAGCAATATTAGACCCTCGTTGGAGAGCAATCAAAGCTTGTCCAAATGTGCCAATTTCACCACTTCTTAATTCTGCATTTTCGGTAGCACCTATAACATAAGCCGTTTCAATCTCTCCCTTGGTATAGTTACCACTCTGATTGCTTAGTTTTGCTGAATATTCAGCGGATTTTTCATCTAATGTTTTCATTGTATATATGGGTTTTACAAAGCCGCCCAAGGCTCATCTTTATTTTTAAAAGTCTATTTGTTTCTGTTGATCCTCAAAGCTGTTATCAGCAGAATAACTGTCACCAGTGTAAGTTCCAGTGCCAACTGTGAAATACTCTATTCCTCCAGCTTTGTCGTCGATAATAGGTCGTCCGTCTTTATCCATCTGAAATGGATTCCCGGTCTTGCTGTCGTATTTATGAGGATTAAAAATATACCCTTTCCATTCACAGTACATAATAAATTTCTTTTTGAAAGCCGTGGGGGAGATGAACTTCCTTTGTGCCGGATCGTATGTACAGAAAGCATCATAGAGATCTTTGCGGATAAGACGTTGATTCAAATGATCCTCATTTGAAAAGTATTCATCTGCCCAAGATATAAGAGTTTCTCCCATTTCTTGACGAAGTTTTCGTTGTTCGAGTCTCTCGCCAGGAGCTTGTATAACTCCAAACTGCAGATAGAGCTGGATGCAGTTTGCCAATAAGTTCCAAGTAAGATTCCATTGATCAAAATCCCATTCCGAGAAAAAGAGGGTACCGAAATCATCAACTGGCTTGTGGCTATCATTATAAAAGTCAGAGAAGGCAAGTAGCCATTGCCGGTCATTGAAACTGGATCCGGATCCCTTTAGTGCGTGATTTGTTGCAATATAGATTTTGGCGGATCTTGAGAAGGGGATAGTAAACCTGCCTTCACCTTTATGATTTACACTCCAGTCTCCGGTGATGTTCGGAAACAGAAACTCAAAGTTGAAATTTAATAGCACATCATCTATGAAAACTATCTTTGTATTTTCTTGTACGTCATTCCAGATAAACTGATCATTGAATATATCCTGCCGTTTACCAGGAATATAAACTGTCGGAGTGACATGTCTCATAAGCTCGCCAAGTAGCGATTTTCCTGAACGTCCATTTGATTCGCCGACTTCGGATTGTTTCCCGTCCATGCCGACGACAGCTCTAGCGACATTGTTGTCTTTTGCTTCCATTGCCATGAAACCGATGGCGCATAGTTTACTCAATAAATGAATCTTATTTTCAATGATTTCATCAGGTTCTATTTCTTCCGGAGATTTACGCCATGTGAAATTGGAAGCATTGATCAGGAATTGGAGAAAATGACATTTGGTCCCATCCTCTGAAAGTTCATACGAGTATTGCCCATTTGGATCGACGCTGAAAGTGATCAAAGGTTTATTGAGGTACTTAGCTTTTATTTGCTTCCGTTGCTCTTCCCAAATGTGATGCGTTATGTTTTCGTATCCCATTTCTAAAACCTGATCCTTCGTGATATACCAGCAGTTACTATCAAAATAGAAAAACTGGCTTTCCCGGTTAGGTTTAATGAAATTAGGTTCTATGAAGTTTAATAGTGATAATTTGTCCGGCCCCACATATTGGGAGACGCCTTTGATCAACATTTCATTAACTTCCTTTTTGCAATAATGCTTAGCAAACTGGAATAAATAGTCGCGTGCATCTGACGCCTCAATCATTCGAACTACCGGAGGATCTAATTGGATAAAGCGGTATGACTTGTCCAGCATTCTGAGTCGTCCAAAACCTCTATTTTGTAGGAAGTTGTGTGAATTGACATAGCAAAACTGGTATTCGATGCGAGATTGTCCGGATCGATTTTCCTTTTCAACTTCTTCCCAAAATTTCTCGTCATCATCAAAAGGCTGTGCGAGGACGAATTTGCCGGAATCGTCAAATTTCCAACGATATCTTCCGAAGACAAATTCCGGAAGATTCTTTAGTATGTCTTTATGGCGTTCGGCAAATGCTTCAGGTGCATGCAAACACCAAAGTTCTTGCAGCTTATGGTCTGTCCAAGTTGTTATCTTGAACATTTCTATATATTTACCTAGACCTTTCTTTTCATTACAAGCATAATCTATATCCTGAGTTAACTCGTCCTCATGCCCTCTTAGGCTGTTGGCCAACAGATCGTCTACTCCTTTGTCTCCAGCTGGATTTTTTTGGATATGCCCAATGAATATCTCAACATAAATATTCCGGTTTTTTAAGGTGCGCATATATTCCTTGAAATTACGAGCTGCAAAGAAGAAACAGCTAGGGCGCTTTTCTACCCGATCATTGAGGCGAACATTAGTGCTTATATCGTCCCAATCCGAATCAAAGATAAATGCTACTTCCTTTACACCACAAGTTGTGATGATACGAACTAAATCTTCAGGAAGAGCACCATTCAAACCGAGATTCTGTATGCCACTAACAGCAATAGACGGAATCCCGTGTTTGCAAGCTTTTTCTGCTTTTTTCTCGCCTTCCTGGATATAAAGCCTGTGTATCTGCTGTTTCTCTTTATATAAACGCCGCAGTTTTTCAGGAATATAGATTGGAGTGCCGCTTCCTGATGGTGATTTGTATTTATATGGCTTCCCTTCTTTATCAAGGTGAGCGTCAGGAAATTGCCATCGGACACGGAAATATTCTTTTCGTTCCCCTGTTTCTTTTTTTCGGTGATCTTTTCGCGCGTATGTTATTGGCATACCTTCAAGATCATAGTATTCAATGATTACGTCATCACCTTTGGGATCGATGACTCCATTTTCATTAATGGTACCTGGACGAAAAGTGCGTAATTCAAAGACGGAACTAGTATCACCGGTTTTATAAACTTTTGCTGTAACATCTTCAAATGTCAGACCTGACTCGGAAAGCATTCTAGCGCAAAAACTATCTACATCGTTCCCTTTAGCTTTCTTGCTTCCTTTTTTCATCTTAGTAACCGACTTCTTTTTATCTTCCGGACGTTGGTCAAGTAAGATGCTAAATTTGTGTGCTAAGTATTCGAGAGCTTCAGGAAATTCTTTTTTCTCTACTCTCATCAAGTAGTCAAGCGCACCTGATCCGGCTATTTGGTGGCAGGAGAAGCATGAATAAATATCTTTAGATGGATTGATACTAAACTTTTTCGAAGCTTTGCAGACGGGACAGTCACAAACGTAGCTAGTACCGGACTTTTGGAGATTCTGAAAGTCTTGTACTACTTCGACTAAATGTTTAGCAGAGGCATCTTTGATGCGTTTTATGTCATCATCAGTAAAATGCATAGTTATGGTTTATTGTTTTTTAGAGGGAAAATAACTTCTTTGAGCTGTGAGTGAAGTTGTTTTTCAAGGACTTCAATGGAATGAGATAAAAGTTGCTTGTCTGCTTGCTGAATGATTTCTTGAAGGCGCTTTGCATCTTCAGGATGAATATCGTTAATCGTGAGATAACCTCGATGGTCGTTGTCTACATACATAGTATTATGCTTTTTTACGTCCTCCTACGGCTTTGCGGTGATAATCTAATTTATACCGCTGCCGTAGTTTTTCAGCATGTTCTAGTGTCGCATCTTTAGGATCTACGAGAACTTGTGTCCGGGCGTCTATTCTTAACAATATTTTGTTTGATTCCTGCTGAGCAGATTGCTGACATAGAGCTGCAACTTCTTCCGGATCATCATTCTCGAAAAGATTAATTTTTTCTCTTTTCTTTGGATTGGCGGATGGACTGGGAGAGTGTACAACTTTCATAGCTTGCTCTTACATCTTTTTTAATAATTCGTCTATGAATTCCTTCAGATAAGGAGGCATTTCAGTCATTGTTCTTTTCTCTGTTTCTCGGATTTTGTAATATTCGCATGCCCCATGTAACAGATTACGAGTTTCTAGAGATTTCAGCATGCTTTCTACAATTGCTAGTGTGATTTTGAGAGAGGATCCATGGATTATTAATGGGGTGGCGGAAATTCCGGCTTCTTCCTTATGTAAGATGCAGATTGCATCCATCCCATTTGTTGTGATAATCTCTGAAATTTGATTCATTGCCGAAGCCATTCTCTTTGTTGCTTCGTCTAAATTTTCCATAATGTTTATTCTTAAAATTAATACTAGAAATCGTGGGCATTCGAGGATCGAACCTCGTATCATCGGAGGAATGCTGGGAAACTCCGCTGTGCTACCTTACACCACTACCCGTATGCCGGGAATTTCACCCGGCAATCTTTGTGTAACAAACCTTAACCAGGGACTGGATACCCTACGTGTCTCCTTAACACGGTGTTTTAATGATTAATAAATGTTATGATAAACTTCTATTCTCTTGAGTAGAATATAGTGTATAAATAAAATCTTCGGACTCGCACCGAACGCACTCCTTATGCGTATTTAGTTAAATAATATATGGTTGATTAATAGAAGTTTCCTGTCTTCTAGTCCGATACTCTGTTCGAGTTCCGCGAGAGCGACGAACTGTACATGTTGAGTCCCTAAATATTGCGATTTCACCTCCTAGGAATACGAAAAGTAGGGTAGATGCGACTATTTTCCTTGCGAAAGGAGATAGGTCAAAGCTGATATCATGATGCGTACAGAACCACCAGGCAGAAATCTCATTGATCTTGTTTAATCCCAATTTCTCTTTGATTCTGCGGAGTGTATTATCGACAGTCCGAACGCTGATCTGAAGTAATGAGGCAGTTTCTTTATAAGATCCTCCCCAGGCTACGCATTCAGCTATTTCATTTTCTCGTTTTGCTAGTGTGATGTTTCGATTCATAGTTACATATCTTCGATTGTCCAGCAGTCTGTTATGCCGTATTTTTGGAATACATTCGTAATTGCTGTAAATAGGGTAACAGAAATATCTATAATCCCAGAATTTAGCTTCTTTGAGAAGTATGACCTTGAAGGGTTATTCAGTACTACTTTCAAGTCATTTTTTAGCTTATCTTTTTCCTCTAATGAGACTTGCAGATATCCTTTTTTAAAGGAATAGCGTTTTTTCGCTATTGCACATGTTCTAGTTTTGTTGTACATTTGTTGCATTGATTTTGAAACTACGTTGCAAATATATAGAACATTTCTATATAAGCAATGGAGAAATGAAGAAATTTTCTCTTTTTATTGAGAAAAGTTCTAAAACGGTATGATATGAAGAATATGTCAATATCTAAAGAAGCATTCATAGATCGTCTTGAAGCTTTTATGAAAATGGAGAAATTGAACGCTAATAGCTTGACTGTTAGTGCTAAATTATCAAATGGACTTGTGAATAAAGCTTTGAAGAATAGGTCATCAATGAATTCTGATAGTATAGAACGTATTCTATGTGCTTATCCACGTCTCAGTGCAGACTGGTTGATGACCGGTAAAGGTACTATGTATGTGGAAGAACTTCCTGAAATCACGGATTATATGTCTAATACGCATAATAATGATAGTTTAATCTTTTTTTTGCGTGATAGAAATAAAGAGTTGGAGTGTGAAAATAGGAAGTTGGTCTCGGAAAATGCATCACTGAGAACTAGGCTGGAGTTACTTGATAATTCCGCAGGTAAAACAGGATGAAGATAATTAAAGGCGGGAAATTCCCGAACAAAAAACAATAAAAATAAAGATTTGTTCCATAAGGCGTTTATGCATAGTATTATGAAGTATAGTCTGAATCAAAATATTATTGTAGCTCGTAACATAGGTAAGTTCTTGATTGCCTGTGCTTGGAGCAGTGCGCCAGGAACCTCAAAGTGGTCAAAATGCCGGATACAGTAATGTGTCCGGCATTTTTTTTATTTGTTGATATACAAATATTTAGCATTAGGTAATGCTGTGTTATCATTCTGAAATATATTTTGTACTTTTGCTACATATTAATAATTAGGAATATGAAGATTAAAGATAAAATAGTTCAGACTCTTGCAAGTATGACTGCTGAATTGTTAGAAATAGGTCCTGATTTCTATATCATAGGTGCAGCTGCTATGATTTTGTCAGATATAGAGATTGGGGAAACTTCAGATATTGATATTTTGACTACTGAAATGAATTCGCTCAAACTACAGTGTTCATTAAAAGCATATATGGAAATTGCTCCGGAAACAAAAGAGGATGGTTTATTTTCTTCTAATTTTGCCAGATTCAATCTTCCTTTAATGGACGTAGAGGTCATGGGGAATCTTCAAATCAAGAAAAACAATGTTTGGCAGTTTGTTTATGTGCAAGAATATAGAGAGATTTTCATCGGGGATTTGATTATCAGAATACCGACAATGGAAGAACAGAAAAGAATTTTATCTCTTTTTGGCAGAGAGAAAGATTTAAAGAGAATTCTAGTGCTAAATCAGTATCTTTCATGAAACAGTTCTTTCATAAATAACAAGAAATATGATTATATCATATAAGAATTATCAAATATTTGTCTATCACAATGGGAGTACAGCGATATTATTAAAGTCAATGGATTGATAATATCTAATTTAATGCGAGGATACATATATGAATGCAGATTTTGTGAACTTAACAACCGAGAACCTTAATGATGAGCATTTATGCTGCATTATTCGTAGTAAAAAGCCTCATGCGGGTATTGACGCGAAGCGGCGATGGCTTTCCGACAGAATCAATGAAGGCCATGTTTTTAGAAAGCTCAATGCAAAGGCTACGGTTTTTATAGAGTATGCTCCTCTTGAGACAGCCTGGGTTCCTGTCATGGGTGATAACTATTATTATCTTTATTGTTTATGGGTTTTAGGGGGACCCAAAGGGAACGGATATGGAAGAGCTCTGATGGAGTATTGCTTGGCAGATGCCAAAGAAAAAGGTAAATCAGGTGTTTGTATGCTCGGATCAAAAAAACAAAAGAACTGGCTTTCCGACCAATCGTTTGCGAAGAAATTTGGTTTTGAAGTTGTTGATACAACCGATAATGGATATGATCTGCTTGCGCTTTCTTTTGATGGAACAATACCGAAGTTTGCGCAAAATGCCAAGAAGATGAAAGTTGAAAACGAAGAACTGACCATTTATTATGATATGCAATGTCCTTATATCTATCAAAGGATTGAAATGGTAAAACAATATTGTGAAACAAATAACGTTCCCGTATCTTTAATTCAGGTGGATACACTACAAAAAGCGAAAAACTTACCTTGTGTTTTCAATAACTGGGGTGTTTTTTATAAAGGGAATTTTGAGACGGTGAATTTACTTTTAGATGTCGAACATTTAAAGAGAATACTCAAAAAATAAAAAAAAAGACAGGTGATACGGGATTAATGCGATAGGATTATTCTCTGCTTTTCATCTCTTTATTTCTTTTGTTTATGAAATAACAAGTGGGCCAATAACCAGATAATTAAGAGGAAAATTCCGATAGCCGTGAAGACCATCATAATATTGCTCTCTTTTGTTATCTTTTTGTTTGTGTTTATTCCGGTTGTGTCTTTGACTGTGAACTTAACTTCTTTTATTTGGTAGGGAGTTCCTCCGAAAGACAGATTTTCACATGAACATGTGTAGTTGCCGGTTTCTGTGAAAGTAACTGTGTAATAGAAATCATATTTTTCTTTTTTGTTGGAAATTGAAGAACCGTTTCCGCTTGGTTCGACGGGGATACCATTCAATAATAATCGTGGACTTTGACTGTCGGGACGACGGTTGCAGGTTAGTAGAATCCTATTTTGTTCTCCTTTGTGATATGACTTGTTTAGCTGAATGCTACATTTTACACGATCGATATTGGCATCAGCCGGATGCACCCATACACTGACCAAGGGTGTTTCGTATTCCTTTCCGTTTGCTTTGATAGATGCTGAAGGTAATTGGGTGCCTCCTGATTTCTTGAAGCGTATTCGGTAGCTGAACCCCTGCTCGTAGATATCTGTCAGTATGCCATTCCTTACTGTATGACCGGCCTTGTGTGGTATTGGTCCTTTTACGTTTTCTATAAGTGTTCCGAAGTCGGGAGGGGACACGGAGTCGAAGTCGGCTGTACAGATATATTTTAATTCTAGTTCTTGTCCTACTTTGACTCCATTGCGGGGAGTATCCAGTTCCATATAGAAACGTATTGTCTCTTGGGCAAAGCTTTTCAGCCCTATAGGCAAACCGATGGTGGTAAACAATATTATTTTTATTAGCTGTTGGATAATAGATGCGTGCATATTTCTTGTATGGGATATAATTATAAATAATGGCAAAAAAATATTGCTTATTTTCGGTTTGCCTATTTCTGTTGATGTACTTTTAGTCTGTATAAAAGTCAGCTGGGATTAGTTTGAAATCTATAAATTGATTTTCTACGGGAGCGGACTTTAACAGAAAAGGGACGATGCCGTCGGAAGGCAAGGCTTTACGTGGCAGTGCTGACTGTTTGTCGAATTTATAGGTGGCACACCATGCATTGGCATCACCACATACGCTTTTGCCGATACGGAAACAGAATTCGCTGGTGTTGTCACGTAGCGTTTGGATTAAATTACGGCAATCTCCGGGAACTTGGTCAGCATCTTGTAATGCATTTATTTCTTCTGCTATTTGTTTTAGCCATTCGATGTCGTGAATTTGTTTTTGATCAAGTGCAAAAACAAATACGGCAGGGTAATATTGGTTGTTACCGGGTGTCCATAAGGCGGTGTTTGCTTGTACTACCGCGGCATAAACAATGGGAGCTTCAGTATACTTCCTTTTCCAGCGATCTTTGAACAGCCAGGGGGCGTTGCCTGCTGTAGCTTTGAAGAAAGGGGTGTCTGTGTCACGTGGTGTTTGCAGATAAGGGGTGAGCTTGTTCAGATTGGTGGGATTTTTAAAGTTTTCCCGTTCTTCTTTTTCGCGGAGGTACTCTTTTTCTTCTTCCTCTGCAAATTTTGCACGCTTGGCGCGTAGCTCTGTTACATCATAACCTTGTGCTTCCATTTGTGCGATGTCTTCCTCGCTCATGTTCTTTTCCCAATCTTTGCCGGGATTTACAAATAATGCCATAATCTTTGTTTTTTAATTAGTTATTTACTGCTTCTTGGAAATAATATTTGTTTTGTTAGATATGTATTTATATATAAAATATTATTTTAAATCATTGATATATAATGATATTATTGTTTTGTTGGTTAATATAGGCTATGTATATTGTCTCAAAAGTACATCCTTTTATTTAAAAACAAATAATAAAAGAGAGTTTTTTTGTTTGCAAATCTATTTTGAATACAAAATGAGACGATATTTGGTTTCTTTTTATACTTTTGTACGCAATTGTATGAAATAATATGGAACAAGCGAATAACAAGCGAATACGTCGTACGCGGGCTGAGCTGGAGGCGGATATATTTGATGCTGTCAGGCAATTGGCAAGTGAGAAGGGGCTGGCACAGATTTCCTTTACGGATATTATGCAAAGAGCTGGTATACAAATGTCTGTCTTGCTTAAGAATTATAAGAATATAGAGCTGTTATTGGATAAATACGCTTATTTTTCTGATTACTGGTTGCATGATCTTTTTGATGTGGATCATCCTACCGACAAAGCTAGTGAAGATTTGATGAAAAGAACTTTTAAGGCTTTGGCTGCCTATTTATATGACAACACAGATATGCAGAACTTGTTGATTTGGGAACTGGAAGCAGATAATCCTGTTACACGACGTATGGCCCGTAGCCGTGAAAAGCATTATAAAGCAGCTATAGAAGGATATATTCGCTTATTTGAAGGTACAGGCATCCCGATTGATATCATAGCCGGACTGATAATTGCAGGGACTTATTATTTAATACTACATCGCAAGCGTTCCACATTCTGGGGTGTCGATTATCAGCGCAAGGAAAACCGCAAACGCTTGTATGATGCACTCGAGTATCTTTCCGGTATGCTGTTCTCTGCACTTAAAGAGCATGATCACACGATAGAGATAGCCCGTAACTTCAAGCAGAAAGGGGTATCGGATGATGTGATAGCTGAATGTACAGGGTTGCCGGTTGCTGTGATCACTGAGTTGTGAAATAATGTTTGATACTTTGATAACTTTCTGTCGGATTTTAGTCGGATATATTCATGAGTCGTATAAAAGGTATACTTTATGCAGCGGTCTCCTCTTCCACTTTTGGACTGGCTCCGTTTTTTTCTATCACTTTGTTGCTGGTTGGTTTTTCAGCTTTTGAGGTACTTTCTTACCGTTGGGGGATAGCTTCGGTCGTATTAATTATATTCGGATTATTTTCCGGTTGTGACTTTCGATTGAAAAGAAAGGATTTTGCGGTAGTTTTTGCTTTGAGTTTATTGAGGGCGATCACCTCTTTCAGTTTAATTATTGCATATCAGAACATTGCCAGTGGGGTAGCGTCTACGATTCATTTCATGTATCCGCTGGCTGTTGCATTGGTTATGATGTTTGTTTTCCGGGAGAAAAGGTCGGTGTGGGTGATTGTTTCCGTGTTGATGTCCTTGTCCGGAGCATCTGTACTTTCATTGGGAGGAGCAGACGTGAAGGATGGAAATGTGTCGATTGGATTGGTGTCAGCTTGTGTTTCTGTTTTTTCATATGCTGCCTATATTATAGGAGTACGTAATACGAGCGCTGTGAAGATTAACTCTACGGTGCTTACTTGTTATGTCATGAGTTTGGGAGCACTTTTTTATATAGCAGGAGCTTGTTGCACATCCGGGCTTCGTATGGTGACAGATGGTTATGTCTGGCTGATTATTTTAGGGTTAGCCTTACCGGCTACCGCTATTTCCAATACAACTCTGGTACAGGCAATAAAGAATGCAGGGCCTACTCTCACTTCTATTTTGGGGGCGATGGAGCCACTGACAGCAGTTGTGATCGGTGTCTTTGTTTTTAATGAACTTTTTACGCTGAATACATTTATCGGAATATTATTGATTCTGGTAGCCGTGAGTATCGTTGTGTTCAGAGAACACCGAAAAGAAAGGGTATAAAAAATGCCGCATATAGCGGCATTTTAGTTAAGTGAGCCTCTTGTCGGATTCGAACCAACGACCCCGAGATTACAAATCACGTGCTCTGGCCAACTGAGCTAAAGAGGCGTTTTCTGTTTTGCGGGTGCAAAGGTATGAATTTATTTTAAAAATACAAATACGTCGTGTACTTTTTTTATATTTGCAGTCTCATTAATGGTTATAAAGAAGATGAAAAAGAAAATTATGAATGTATGTGGTGTGGCTTTTTTAGCCATAAGCTTATTGGCTTGTTCGGGTCAGAAGAAAGGAACGGAAGTTACTGAGGGTACTTCTGATACGGTGAAAGTAACAGATGATGTGATGGCAGTGCAGGCCGATAGTACAGGATATATCGTCAGAGTAGGAGAGATGGCTCCTGATTTTACGATAACATTGACAGATGGCAAGCAAGTAACTTTGTCGTCGCTTCGTGGAAAAGTTGTCATGTTACAGTTTACGGCGAGTTGGTGTGGAGTATGCCGCAAGGAGATGCCTTTTATAGAAAAAGACATTTGGCTGAAGCATAAGGATAATGTAGGTTTTGCATTGATAGGTATCGACCGTGATGAACCGCTTGATAAAGTACTAGCCTTTGCTAAGTCCACCGGAGTGACTTATCCGCTGGGGCTGGACCCGGGAGCAGATATTTTCGCAAAATATGCGTTGCGCGATGCCGGAATCACTCGGAATGTGCTGATAGACCGCGATGGGAAAATTGTCAAACTGACTCGTCTGTATAACGAAGAGGAATTTTCTTCTCTTGTTCAGCAGATCAATGAAATGCTGAAATAAGTGCACGTAGCAGGTCTCTGAACCGTATTTGGAGGCAATCCATATAGTGTCACTATCACGTTGGGATAGTGACGCTATATGGTTCATATGGTTACACTATCCCGATAGGATACCGTCACTATCCTAAATAGAGTTTTTTCGACTTGAAATAATACTTTGTTATGCAAGACTCAGTTTTGCCAGATAGTCATAATGCTTTCCTTCCTTAATTAATTCCGCTTTGAATCCATATTCGGAAGCATATAGGCTAAGTGTCTGGAAATCTATGTATAACCAATCAAATGTATCTCCTTTTATATCCTTGTATTGCATTTGGAAATCAACTTCTCCATAGTAATCTCCTGCCAGATCGATCAGCATGCTGCCGTCCTCTTCTTCGAAAAGATAGCGTAGGTCGCTGGAATCCATCAGAATGTACCCTTCGGGGCGGAGTATGCGTTTCATTCGCTGGAAGAAGACGGGCATATTATCCAAGGTTCCTATGATTCCGGAACCATTCATTAGCATCAGAATCGTATCGAATGTTTCAGTGAATGTTTCATCAAACAGATTGATGAGGCGGGAGTCTTTCACTCCACGTTGTTTCATTACCTCGTTGGAGAGTGGAGAGATATCAATGGCGCAAACTTCTTTTCCCATTTCCTGTAGTGCCAGTGCGTGGCAACCGCTTCCGGCGCCTACATCCAATATTTTTCCTGTAGCTATTTGCAGTGCGGTACGTTCCAGTACAGGCATCGTTTGAAAGCTCCGGAATAATTCCTTGACGGGAATTTCATCTTCTTCAAACTGAGAAGAGAATACTCGTAAGCGGTCAGCTCTGTGATGATTGAAATAATCGAAGATTGCAGCTCCCATCGGGTCTTTTTCTGCAGGAAGAGTTGTTGTTGCCATTTTGAGGGTTTCGTATTGTTTTTAGTTGACAAAGATAAGCAATTCCATAGAAAAGCCTTATCTTTGTAGTCAGAAATGTGAATACTAACAAAATGATATATGAGTATAGAAGATGCAATAATGGGTGGAATCGTCTTTAAAGGTAAGAAAGATAAGCCCCGGGAAGAGGAAAAAGTAAAAACAAAAGCAAAAAAGGCGACGTATATTCGTGGACAGCATGGTTCCGGAGCTGCGAAGATGAAAGCGGATATTAGAAAAAAAAGAGCTAATAGACATAAAAAATAAATGGGAGTAATCGTTTTCATATTATCACTGCTGCTCTTTTTTCGTGGAGGTGGTATGGTGATGTATTCGTTTGTGATTTCTCTCATGATTTGGAGAATAGAGAAAGAATATCCTAAGAAAATATATGGAAAAGTGGTTGATATCAAGGAGGATGTTGATAGAAAAGGAAGGACTCTGATGCGTCCGACTGTCGAATACTTATGGAAAGGGAAAGATAAAACGTGTTGTAAATATATTAATCCTAATATAGATGTGAAAGGTCCTGTTCCAGAAGCGGATATCGTATTTTCTCCGGACAATATACATGTAGGCGATAAAGTGACAGTCTGGTATAACCCGGATAATGAAACTTCTATGTTTGTTCAGCGCAGAATGAAAGTAACACGATTGCTTATGTCTTCATTGGTTCCCGGATCTTTTTTTATATTATCAGGTATCTTAGGAATGTGTTATTTATTTAGTAACTGATAACCCTTTATATAAAAATAGCCGGTAGGATCATCATCCTGCCGGCTATTTTTATGAAGTTACTTCTTTTGTGGGAGTATCTCGATCCAATAATCATCCGGGTCATTGATAAAATAAAGCCCCATGGCTGTATTTTCAAAACATACACAATTCATTTCTTTGTGATATTGCCGGACGGCCTCATAATCACCGGCTACGCGAAAGCACAGATGGCTTTCGTTTTCACCCAGTTCATAGGGCGTGGTATGGTCTTTCAGCCAGGTCAGTTCCAGAAGAAAACCTGTTTCGTTGTCCGTCAGGTAGACCAGGATGAAAGAACCGTCGGAAGCTTCCTTCCGACTATGTTCTTTTAAGCCAAGCGCCTTTTCATAAAAAGCAATGCTTCGCTCCAGATTTGTTACATTGATATTAAAGTGATCAAATCTACTTTTAATTTCCATGATTGCTATCTTGTTATTTTTTCATCAGTAGCTTCACGATTTCTCCGACGTATGTACGGGGTTGTCCCGCTTGCGGAGCCGTTTGTGAAGGTAGTTTCTTACATTCGATAATAGCTGAAGGAGCCGTTTGGTTCGGAGCATATAGTTTCAGCGTATAAGTATCAGCTTTTTCTATAGCTTCGTAAGGCTGGTCAGCAGACAGTGTGCAGTAAGCCACAGCTTTACCGTTCTGATAGCCCAGTGCGCCACCTGCATTGGCCGTCATATTGGTCATGTTGAATTCATCCTTACCGATAGAAATTACCAGTTTGCCATTGCCCATCAGTGCATATACATCACCCGGAATCTGTTTCAGGTCGATTTCTGTATATCCCGGCATATCAGCTGAAGCCTTGCCAACAGGAGTTGCAGGAGTGAGAGTTGCAGCAGGAACAGTGGCTTGAGCCGGTTCTGTTGTGGTCACTTTACCACCTTGCCCGATCACCACCGGACCGGCAGCAGCAACGATTGATGGTTTCTGTGCTTCTTCTTCTTTTTTCTTCTTCTCTGATTTCGGACGAGTGTCGGGAGCACCGAAGGCTACAGCTACATCCATAAAGATATCGTCGGCAAAGTCTACCGTTTTTCTACGCCATTTAGCCAGGCCGCGTACCAGTTTGGTTTTTGACTTGTTCAACGCGTATTCGTCTGTGATCCATTCTTCTGCTTTATATTTTTCTGTTTCGCGATAGGTAAAACGGATTTTCTCCAGTTCTACCAGACAGCTGCCCGGTTTGCAGGTAACGGTAATTTGATAATTAACCCAAGTGCGGTCCAATGATAATGCACTGGAGTAAAATGTGATCCATTCTTCACCTACACCGGCGATTGTTCCTTGTGCTTCATCGCTGAAAACGACGCGGCTGTCCGGATTGTTATTCTCTTTCAGGCGTTCGTTCATCCACTTCATTACAGTGTCGTAGATTTGCTTCTGACTCATTCCCGGAATTTGGAATTCCTTGGAAAATACTACTTTACCATCCACTACCGGAACAGCTCCCGCAAGGTATCTGGTATCATCTCTTTTTTCTTTGTGCGAATCAGCTCTCATAGCCATTGGCAGGCATGTGAGAAGCATGGTAAGAAACAGGATTGTTAACTTATTCATAATTATTATTGTGTTTATTTGGTTATTTCAAAACTTTCGCCCCGATGGGTGATGCTGATAAACCGGCATCCTGCATTTTCGGCAAAATCACGGAGGGCATTTCCGCCTTCGTAGTCTTCACTGAAGTGCATGGGTACAAATATAGTAGTTTTTATTTGTTCGATGAACTGTTTTGCACCTTTCATATAATCTTTTCCCATCCTGCGGTCCACTGGGAATAGCACTAAATCAATCTCAGGTGCTTTTTCTTTTAGATATTTAACTTCTGCCAGGAAGTCTCCGTTGGCTTTTCGTATCTCCGCTTCGGTTGATTCTTCACTCCAGTGCCAGTTGTTCAAGTCTCCTGCATGGAAGATACTCCAATCTTGCAGATGAATAAGGAATGAACTGCCGACATCAGTCGAACCGAATGCTTCGATGCGGATGGTGTCGTCTTCGTAGATTTCTCCCTTTTTTATATAAATAGCATCTTCGGGCTTTGCCCGGTGACTTTTCAGAATATCTTTGGAGAAAATATACCGGATGTCAGGACGTTCCTCTTTCCAAGTCAATATTTCACGGTTGAAGTGATCGGGATGGAAGTGGGTAGCTAATACATAGAGTTTACCCGGTCTTTGCAGGAGGTAGTCATGTACGATTCCCCGGTTATGTTCAGTTTCCGAAGAGTCTTTGTAATAATCGATGATGACGGTCACGCCTTCTGTTTCAATGGCGAAACCGCTGTGATAAATATAATCCAGTGTCATAGTAGGCTGATTATTTTTACAGTTGCAATATTACGTATTCTAGTTGGAGTTGGCAAGAAAAATCAGTGAAATCAAGGAGAAAGTCGATTGATTTCCCATTTTCCGTCCGTCTTTAGTGTATACAGGAAGCGGTCATGTAATCGATTGGGGCGTCCTTGCCAAAATTCCATTTGGGTGGGGGTGACGGCATATCCTCCCCAATTATCAGGTCTTTCCACTTCCTTTCCAATCCATCGGGCAGCTTCTCTGACGAAAGCGCGTATCAGTTGCATCCGGCTCGCTATCGGTTGGCTTTGCGGTGAAATGCGTGCACCGATTCTGCTTTTATAAGGACGTTTTCGGAAGTATTCGTCCGATTCTTCGGAAGGAACTTTCGTGGCGATTCCTTCTATATGTACTTGTCTTTCGAGTTCGTGCCAGACAAAGGAAAGGGATATGTATGGATTCTGTGCCAGGTGTTTTCCTTTGCGGCTTTCGTAGTTGGTGTAGAAAATAAACTTTCCGTCATGCAGCCCTTTCAGCAATACGGTGCGGGTAGAGGGTCTGCCTTCGGGAGATACGGTGCCTACGATGACGGCGGTCGGCTCTTCTACATTTGCGTCAATGGCTTCCTGCAGCCAGCGACTGAAAAGCGAAAGCGGGTCGCCGGGAAGTTCGCTTTCCCTCAACCCGCTTTTACTGTATTCTTGCCGGATATCAGCAATATTTGTTTTTACCATATACGTATCAAGCAATATCTAATTCTTATTTTTAAATTTTAAAGAGTTTACATCGGTACTTCTATCAGTAAGATATGTGAGTCCTTCAATGTCTCCAGTTCGAAACTTTTCGTATCATAGATACCCATTCCGTCACGACGTTTCAGTATTTCTCCGTCTACTACGATTTCTCCTTCAATCAAAAAGATGTATACACCTCCGTGACTCTGATGCATGTGATAGCCAAGTTTCTTTCCGGCTTCTACCTTTCCGATAGAGAACCAGGTGTCTTGTAAAAGTGAAGCGGGCGTACTGCCGTCGGGTGATACGATTACTGCCAGTTCGTTGGGGCGTTCCAACTCTTTGATGCTGAAATCTTTGTAGACGGGGTGCGTGTTCCGTTCTTTCGGCATAATCCAAATTTGCAGGATTTCTACCGGTTCTACAGGACTGGCATTCACTTCGCTATGAAAGATTCCGGTTCCGGCACTCATTGTCTGAATCTCTCCGACAGTGATGATCCGGCTATTCTTTTTGCTGTCACCGTGTTGCAGATGTCCTTTCAATGGAATGGTAATAATTTCCATATTTTTATGCGGATGCGTCTGAAAACCTTCTCCGGGAGCAATCTTATCGTCGTTCAATACGCGAAGGGCACCGAAGTTGATACGGTCAGAATCAAAGTACTCGTCAAAGCTGAAAGTGTGATAACTATCCAGCCAGTCATATTGGGAATGTCCTCTTGTATCTGCTTTATGTATTACTTTCTTCATAATTTTCTCCTTTTCTAATTGTTTATATACTTCTGTAACAAGGGAAGTTACGTAAAAGTTCTATCTCTTCACTTCATTTAGCAGAGGCTTGTGGTTGATGAAGTCTTTGATATTTTGCAGGGTTGTTACTGCAATATTTCCCATTGCTTCCCGCGTGAAAAAGGCCTGGTGCGAAGTGACAATCACATTATTGAATGAGAGCAGACGTGCAAGTACATCATCATCAATGATGCGGTCGGACTGGTCTTCATAGAAGTATTCGCTTTCTTCTTCGTATACATCCAATCCGGCAGAGCCGATTTTCTTGTTTTTTAAACCTTCGATCAGGGCATTGGTATGGATCAACTGTCCGCGACCGGTATTGATAATCATGACTCCGTTTTTCATTTTACTGATAGAATAGTCATTGATCAGATATTTAGTGGCTTCGGTAAGCGGGCAATGCAAGGAAATGATATCGGAGCTATGGTACAGTTCATCCAGAGAAGTATAGACTATTTGTTCTTCGCGTGCGAAGTTGTAGTCAGGATACAGGTCATAAGCCAGTACGTTCATTCCGAATCCCTTTAATATATGAATCAGTATTTTGGCGATTTTTCCTGTGCCGATGATACCGGCTGTCTTACCGTGCATATCAAATCCCATCAGACCATGAAGAGAAAAGTTGCCGTCTTTCGTACGCCACGAAGCACGTGGAATTTTCCGGTTGAGAGAGAGCATGAGGGCTACGGTATATTCGGCCACGGCATAAGGCGAATAGGCAGGAACGCGCACAACGGTGATTCCGGCATTGGCAGCTGCATTCAGGTCTACGTTGTTGAATCCGGCACATCGGAGTGCCAGAAGTTTTACTCCGTTGGCTGCCATAGCGTTGATTACTTCAGCATCGGCTGTATCATTGACAAAAATGCAGACAGCGTCTACACCTTGTGTTAATAACACATTATTCTTATTCAGATGTCCTTTATAATAACGGAATTCAAATCCGAACTCTTTGTTCTTATCATTGAAGGATGCTTCGTCATAGGGCTTTGTCCCGAAAAATGCAATTGTATAGGCCATAATCTTTTTCAGTTTTTATTCTTATTAATAAACGTAAAAACAGGGTCGTTTGTTTATCTCTACCTTCGTCTTGAATGTGAATTGTTTCATTAGAAACAGTTTTTATTTTCAATTAAAATAAGAAGTAAGAAGAAAATAAGTGCACAAACATACCTCCCGTGTGCAGGAATATTGTATCTTTGCGCCCGAATTAATTTAAAAAAGATTTAGATGAGAAAAAATTTCTTGATTGGATTTGTAATGTTAATCGTTTCAATTCCAACTTTTGCCGGAGATTATCTAACTAATACGAATCAGAATGCTGCTTTCTTGCGCATGATAGCCCGCGGCGCTTCCATCGATGTTGATGGAGTTTATAGTAATCCTGCCGGATTGGCATTTCTTCCTCAGAACGGATTTCAAGTAGCACTGACTATTCAGAGTGCATATCAGACTCGTGACATTGCTGCTACAAGTCCTCTGTGGACTATGGATGGACAGACTTCCGTGCGCAATTATGAAGGAAAAGCTTCGGCTCCTGTTATCCCTTCTGTACATGCTGTATATAAGAATGGTGACTGGGCATTTTCCGGTAGTTTCGCTATCGTTGGTGGTGGTGGAAAAGCTTCTTTCAATACAGGTTTGCCTATGTTTGATGCAGCTGCTATCAGTCTTGTAAACTCAGTGGGTCAAGGTATGTTGAAGCCCGATATGTACAATATCAATTCGGCTATGGAAGGTCGTCAGTATATCTATGGTTTCCAGTTGGGAGCAAGCTATAAAATCAATGAACACTTTGCTGTTTTTGCAGGTGCACGTATGAATTACTTTACAGGTGGATATAAAGGTTTCTTGAATATTGATCTGAAAAATGGAGTGGCGGAACAGTTGGGTGCTGCCATTATAAAGCAACTTACAGATGCTGGTATGACTTTGGAACAGGCTCAGCAAGCAGCATTGCAGAAGTCGCAACAGCTGAATGACACGAAACTTGAACTGGATTGTGATCAGACAGGTTGGGGATTGACACCGATTATCGGTGTGGATGCGAAGTTCGGTAAGTTGAATTTGGCAGCGAAGTATGAGTTCAAAGCTAATATGAATATTGAGAACAATACGCATAAATTGGAATATCCGGATGCTGCAGCAGCCTATATGGCACCTTACCAGCATGGTGTGAACACTCCAAGTGACCTTCCTTCTATGTTGTCTGTTGCAGCAAGTTATGAATTCTTGCCTTCTCTTCGGGCTTCAGTAGAATATCATTTCTTTGATGACAAGAATGCTGGAATGGCTGATGGTAAACAGAAGACATTGAAACATGGAACACATGAGTATCTGGCTGGTGTGGAATGGGATATAAATAAACTGTTCACTATCAGTGGTGGCTATCAAAAAACAGACTATGGATTGAGCGATGATTTCCAAACGGATACAAGTTTCTCTTGTGATTCTTATTCTGTAGGTTTGGGAGGCCGTATTAATCTTAATAAAGCGTTAAGTCTGGACATTGCTTATTTTTGGACTACTTATAGCGATTATACAAAAGAGAATCCACGTGGTTTGGATGCTTCTATGGCTTCAATGGATAAAGACGTTTACAGCCGTACAAATAAAGTGTTTGGTGTAAGCGTGAACTACAAGTTCTGATCTTAAAATCCGTTACGATTTTATATAAAAAGAAGCCGTCTCAAACATTGTTTTGAGGCGGCTTCTCATATTATATATTATAATAGGTTAGAAAGAATATTGTACCAGCATATTCAATCGGTTTGCATGACGGGTGGAAGAACTGAAGTCTGTGCGCCAGCCTCTCAAATATTCAACACCCACTTGCATATTACTGGTTACATTCCAAAAGGCATTTGCAACAAAGTACTGACCTTTCCGATAAGCTTCCGGGTTAGCACTCGGATAGTTGTTTTCAGAGTAAAGTCTGGACAGGCTATATGTTCCGGATACAAAGACATTCGGGCAAATATTATACTGTAAGCCCGCATACCATCCCAGCATCGGGAGGACCTGCATCTTTCCTTCATTGTCTGGGTCGGGAACAATGTCTACATTCAGATTACTTAAATCATTCAGATAAGAACCGATTCCCTTTCCATAATTAAGCTGTCCGAACACTTGCCACTTCTTGGTGACATTAAATGTAGTAGAGGCTTGCAGACCAAATCCTGTAGTAGAAAATGCCTTATCGTGTACATTGCTTGAATAAGTCATGCTGCGTACGATTGCTCCCAGTTTAATATGACTGTTACTATTCCAGTTATATTGTGCAGAAGCTGCAAAATCCGGCATTCGCTGAGTGCTGATAGATACATCACTATTTGTGGTACCATCTACTGAAGGCATTTCCATAGCAACGCCGAATTTCCAGTTCTTCAGTTTATCGCACATGTAACTCAGCTGAGTAGTACGATAGAAGGCGGAACCGTTGGGGCCGGCGAAGTCGATAGTAGCCGGCAGAGCCGAAAGGTCCATGAATGAACCGTAGCTGTATCCGATGGTGAAACCTAAAAATTGCGCATACGCATTCTGTAGTTCAAAAGTCTTCCCGTCGCCACGGAAGTTACCGGCGGTATAAACTACAAAGTCTCCCAGATGTTTAGTTCGGCCTACCAATTTAAGGAATAGGGTAGAAGTGGTGATGTCCATCTGAAATTGATTCTTGGCAAAATTGCCACTACCACGTTGTGGAATCAATGCCGGATAGAAATCTACATCGTCTACAATACCACCGAAATCATATTCTGCCGTAGCACGTACATAGCCTCCGATACCCAGGGCGAATTTCCCTTTCTGGTCAGTCAGCAAGAAGCGGGGAGCATTCGGATCATGGAAACGCATTTGCGAACGGTCGTTCATAATCCGGATGATTTCATCACCGGCTTTGTCCCGTGAGACAAACATGATGGAATTTGGTTCCTCATCTTCGATGACTACTTTCTTTTGTGCATGGGCACAAACGGGGAAAATTCCAATCCCCAGTAGCATAGCTACCATTTTAAAGCTTGTTTTCATTATCAGTTAAGTTTTAGGTGAATGCCCAATGAACAACTAAAAAAAGAAATGGTTGAGAGGGGCTAAGGAAAAATTGCCAAACTTATCGGAAGAATTGCTATTTATAATCGTTCTAAAAAAGCAGATCTTTGTACCGTACTAATTAGATAAATAAAATACGAGAATGGAAAAAGTAGATTTTACTCAAGGAATATTGGCGATGGAGTCAGACCTGCATCGTTTCGCATATAAGTTGACTTCAGACCGTGAATCAGCCAACGATTTAGTTCAGGATTGTGTATTGCAGGCATTAGATAATCATGAGAAGTTTACGCATGCCAAGAATCTGAAAGGATGGATGTTTACCATCATGCGCAATATCTTTGTCAACAACTATCGTCGCACTGTTCGTGAGATGAATCTCATTGATGATACCTACTCTATCAATCAGCAGAGTATGATAGAAGATGAAGATGGCGACCGTTTTGAGTTTGCTTATGATATGAAGCAGTTGTATCGAGTGATACATTCCATCCCCGAAGATATGAAAGTACCTTTCCAGATGTTTGTCGCTGGATTTAAATATAGGGAAATTGCCGAAAAATTAGGATTGCCGATGGGGACGGTAAAGAGCCGTTTGTTCTTTATCCGTAAGCGTCTGAAAGAAGAACTGAAAGATTTCTCCTGATGCACTTTCTAATTGAGTGATGTGTTTTAAGGTCAAAGTAGAGCCTTCCTGTCAAAATACGACGAATGACAGGAAGGCTTGTTTTTTTGAAATATTCTTCAGAAACATTTGGTTTATAAAATAAACCTGTTTATATTTGCATCGAGTAAGAGAGATGCGCAGCTCCTTACTTTTTTTAATCCATATTTGGTTTATAAAATAAACTAATTTAATCAAATTAACTAATTGATCGGGAGGAAGAAAAAGATGAAACGCCTGTTACTCATTGCTTTAGGGATTATTTGTTACCACGTTGTTACTTTTGCACAAGAAGTAAAAGTAGAAGTTCGGGGTATTCGTAGCGCAAAAGGTGCCATTATGGTCATGGCTCAACAGGATTCGGAATCAAAGCCGGTATATGCGATGGCAACTGCTGTTAAAGATACAGTGACTGTTGTTCTGAAAGATGTGCCGTGGGAAAAGTTTTTGATCTCTCTTTTTCATGATGAGAACGGAAACTGGGAACTCGATAAGAATGAGCAGGGGATACCGGTAGAAGGATATGCCAGAGAAAAATGCAAGAAAGAGCCGGAAGCTTCGGCCACCGTTAAGGTGAAAATGTATTATCCGGTAAATGACTGACAGCATGAGACGCCTGATATTTTCGATACTGACCGGCTTTGCCGGAATTGCTGCTTGGGGACAGACTCCAGTGGCTGCTCATCCGACGGCTGCCAATGATACTTTGACAGAAGATTCCACTTATGCGTTGCAGGAAGTAGTAGTGCGTACAAGTCCCGTGAAGCGGAAGGCGGACCGCTTTATCCTGTCCGTTCCTCCTGCACAGAACAAAGACGGAGTAGAACTCCTTCAACAAGCACCCGGAGTATGGTTGTCCGACGAGCGGATTTCCATTAATGGTTCTTCCGGCACGAAGGTGTATGTAGATAATCGGGAGATAAAACTTACCGGAGAAATGCTGATAGGTTATCTCCGTTCTTTGAAGTCGGACGATATTGCCCGTGTTGAAGTGCTTCCGATGGTGGGAGCCGATAAGGATGCCGATGCTCAGGGAGGTGCTATACATATTATAATGAGACGTCATACAGATAAAGGATTTCAGGGAAATCTTTCAATGAATGCTTCTTTTGCTTCTTCCTTGCAATCTTATCAGCCTAGTGGAAGCTTGAATTATCACAATGGGAAGTGGGATACGTATGGATTTGCTTCCGGCACGTTGATTCCGCAGAATAAAGGAGATTTATATGTTACTCGTGATTATGCAGCGGGAGACAAAGGTTTTTCCAGTCTGACCCGTATGAAGCAGCCTTCCCGTTACGGGACCATTCGGATGGGAACAGTCTATACGATGGATTCTTCCAATAGTTTGGGAGTAGAACTGGAGTATGTTCGTCGCGGATATATCTGGCCGTCTCAGAGTTACTCTACTCTGTCTGTCGGACCGCTGGGGATGGAAAGTCAGGGTGTGTATCGTCAGAAAGAAACTTATAATATGTATACGGCTACTGCCAACTACATACATAAACTGGATAAGGACGGTTCTGTGCTGAAACTTGTCACCGATTATATTTCTAAGGATCTGCATGGCAGAAATCAATATCAGATTTTTCAGGAGATAGGTACTTTAAATAAAGATACCGTTTATCGCTCCCGCTCTAATGCCACTTATCAGATTGCGACTGCCGATCTGTCGTGGAAACAACAACTGTATAAGAAATCGTTTTTTCAGGTAGGAATGAAATATACCTATACGGGAATGAAGGATGATGCCTGTTACGAAGGGCTGGAACCTGACGAAAGTTGGAAACCCAATGCTGCTTATGGATATGAGCTCGATTACCATGAGAATATCGGTGCTTTGTACGGCACTTATTCTTTGGATATGAAAAGAGGAGCTGTCCATATTGGGCTTCGGGGAGAATATACGCAGACCTCCAATGAAACGGAACGTCAGACGAGAAGATACTGGGACTGGTTTCCGCATATCGACGGAAGTTTCTATTTTGATGAAATCCATAAGTGGATGCTTATCGGGCAATATGGGCGATATATAGAGCGTCCGACTTTCTCGGCTCTCAATCCGAACCGGATTCAGACTTCCGAATACAGTTATCTGGTCGGTAACCCGATGTTGCGTCCTACCTATATTAATAAGTTTAGTATCACACTGGTCTATAACTTCCGGTATACGTTGACTATTGGCGGTAATTTACATCATGACCTGATTCGTCAGTTTGGTAAAGAAGATGCGGAAAATTCGGATATATCGTACGTTATCAATGAGAATCACAATCGTGAGAACCATTGGTTCGTAGCTGTTACTGCTCCCTGGCAGCCGCTCAACTGGCTGAATCTGAATGCCAGCTTTATTGGAGTAAGACAAGATATCCGCATGTATCGGGAGGGCGATTACTTTGGGCATTTCCTTTATTTTGCCAATGCCAATGCTACAGTCCTTTTACCGTCGGACTATTCGTTGGAAGCACAATATAACGGAGTTAGCCGGTTGTATTCCGGCAATAGCGGGATCGATCCTCGTCATACATTCAACCTGCATCTGCGCAAGAAATGGAAAGACGGGCGTTGCGTAGCCACTTTGGGAGTAGACAATATCTTCAACCGATATAATTCTTATTTCAGCAATGTACCGAGTTATTCATCGCAGAATCGTTTTGAGCTGGCTTCGAGCGGAAGGCTGATGAAACTCACATTCACCTGGAATTTCAATCATGGAAAGAAATCGGGTGCAGTGACTGTAGAAAAGAAATCGGCAAGCGAAAGAAGCCGTATCGAAGGAAAATAAACAGGTATTTTTGGTTTATTACGTAAACAATATTATTTTTGAAACAAAATTGATAGAACATGGAAGACAAGAGAATTTCCGAGAAAGAGAGTTTGGAGCTGATTGCCCGTATGATTCGGGAGACACAGGACAATGCAGCCCGTTATGCAGCCTATCCGTTGTTGATATGGGGGTATACTACTGTTATCGTATCGCTTGTGGTATGGTATTTTTATTTGCAGACGGGAATGTGGCAGATCAATTATCTCTGGTTTGCTTTGCCTGCCATTGCCGGACCGCTGACAATCTTCTTTAATAGGAAGGACAAGAATAAAGGAGCGAAGAATTATATAGACCGGGTGACCGCCCAGATATGGACTGTGTTTGGAGTAGTGGGTTTCTGCCTGTCCTGCATGGCATTTGTTGTCCGTATTGATATTCTGTTTGTCGTTTCCTTACTGATGGGGATGGGAGCTACTCTCACAGGTTTGGTATGTAAGTACAAGCCACTTAGCATAGCAGGAATCATTGGTATCGCCCTTTCTTTTTCCATGCTTTTTATTCATGGAAGCGGAGTATATCTGGTGTTTGCCGCTATCTTTATAGTGATGATGATAATCCCGGGGCATATAATGAATAAACAGATGAAGAAACAATGTTTAAAGAACTGAATCCAATATTGCACTCACAGCTTCGTCTAGCTATTATGTCTATTCTTCTCACGGTTGAGGAGGCGGAATTTGTCTATCTGAAAGAGAAAACCCAGTCGACAGCCGGTAACCTGAGTGTACAGTTGGATAAGCTAAGCGAAGCGGGGTATATCGAAGTCGAGAAAAGTTTTGTGGGCAAAAGGCCGCGAACCGCTTGCCGGATCACTAAGGACGGGCGGAAAGCGATGGAGGAGTATGTGGAGACGCTGAAAGAGTATCTTTCGGGATTGTAGTCCATGCTAAAGGGAGCAGTCCGAAAACCCGGTTTGAGCTTTATACTGTACCGAAATGAACTAAATTATAAGTTAAGGATTAGGCACGGATGACACGGATTTCACGGTTTTAGTGCTATGATTACGTAAAACAACCGTGTTCATCCGTGTCATCCGTGCCTAAATATATTTTTATATTGAACATATCTCCAGAACAATCAGGCAATTAAAAAGTACTTTTGGGTGGGAGGAGCCTTAAGTCTTTTTATTCATCCAAATATTTATATAAATAGGAGACGTCTTCATCCGTATCATCCAAGATGTTCAGTTCTTGCAGCCGTTTCATTATTCTGCTCTGTGTTGTAGAGCCCAATTCACGAATTTTTGTCAGTCGGTTCCATCCATATTTGTAGGTTAGTTCTAATAAATCCCGGAGGGTTTGTATCCCTTGCTCGCATAGAACTCGTGATGCTCTTACTTCAAATCCTAAATTTCCTATAGGGGTATTGAGTAGAGCAATTGCCTCTTTTTCCTCTTTCGTCATCCCGTTTTCTGTGTTCATTGTGCAGAGGCAGTCTTTTCCGTAATACATTTCGTAAAGTCGCAGTGCTGCTTTGAGGTGTATCATTTCGTTTTTATAGGTTTTGAGGAATCCGGTTCGATTTTTGATTTCACGTATAAGTCTTTGAAATTCGTCTTGCATATTATAGGTGTTTTGGCAAGACTGCTTGCAATATTCTTTGAGACTTCCTTCCAATGCGATAAAAAGAAACATCCGTCTTCTGTTATCGTTCTGTATCATTCCGGCAAGCTCTTTTATTATCTGATGCATAACCGGAGTAAGTTCTTTCATAGACTGTAGTAAGAAGATTTCCTCTTCACTTTCCTTTATTAGTCTTTCTTTGCGTTTTTCAAGCTCCTTTTCCGTAAGACTAAGCTGCGTGTTTCGTTCAATGCATCTCAGCAGACTGTCTTCATCGAGCATCAGATAGTGGTCGATTTCCGAGCAAGTAATTTCCTGTTTTTTACACCACGTGTTAATACATTTAGAAGATACCTGATACTTTTTTGCGGCTTCTTCAATTCCAATCCATTGTTTTGTTGTCATACCTCATTAGTTTTTTTAGTGTATGCGCCGCAACCGGATTAAATAAAAAGAGGTGCGAGTCATACATATATTTCCATGTTGAGGCAGTCGCAAGCCCATAGAAGATAAATATAGTACGCCCGCACCAATGCTTATATGTTTTAAATTGAATATAAGTTCGGTGCGGACATCTAATAATATCTTCTAGTTTGAAAATGCGACTTCTCAACACGAATTAATTAAATGTCCTAAAACATGAGGGTTGGCTGTCAATGGTCCAATCCTCACTGCAAATATAATTCTTTTTCTGGAAAGAGGGATGTCAGAAATGTCTTTTTTCTTAGGCAGTAGTTCAAAATAGGTATTATTTAATGGAAACTTGATGATTAAGTTATCTATGATATCTCAATTAAGTCCAAAGTATTCGGCAGACTATCCTCATCGAGCATCAGATAGTGATCAATTTCCAAGCTAGTAATTTTCTGTTTATACATCACGTGTTAATACATCTAGAAGATATCTGATTATTTTTTGCGGCTTCTTCAATTACCCCCCCCCAAATATCCCAACCGGATTAAATGAAAGAGGTGCGAGTAATACATGTTTTCTAGCTCGTGGTAGTCGCAATACCAACAGGTGAAAATACAGTATACCCGCACCAATGCTTATGTGTTTTGATTTGGATATAAGTTCGGTGCGGACGATACATGTATTTCGAAACAGAGGTAGTGGTATAACCTATAGCTGAAAATACAGTATGCCCGCACCAGAACTTAAGTATCGAATGAGGATATAAACTTGGTAAGGACACCTATATTAACCAGCTATTTAGAAAATACGACTTTTCTGTTCCAATAATTAAGATGTCCTAAAACACGAAGATTGGCAGTCAATGGTCCAATCCTCATTGCAAATATAATTCTTTTTCTGGAAACAGAGATTGAAGAGATTTCTTTTTCCTTAGCCAGTAGTTCAAAATAGGTATTATTTAATGGGAACTTGACGATAGGGTTGACTATGATGTCTCAACTAAGTACAAACTATTATCCGATGCATTATGGCTAGTTGCAAGTTTTTTATTATCTTTGCACCCCGAAACAAGTAAAAAGACGTATGATACCGTGAATAGCGGTCGTGTATTCTAGAACACCACGTAAAAAACAGGAGTTATGAAAGAAAAAGTATCAGTACCTTTTATGTTGCTGGGCATTCTTTTTAATGTATGCCTCATTGCAGCCAATCTTCTCGAGACGAAAGTCATCCAGATCGGTAGTTTGACCGTGACAGCCGGATTATTGGTTTTTCCTATTTCCTATATTATCAACGATTGTATCGCCGAAGTCTGGGGATTCAAGAAAGCGCGCCTTATTATATGGAGCGGTTTTGCCATGAACTTCTTTGTGGTAGGACTTGGTTTGATAGCCGTTGCGATACCTGCCGCCCCTTTTTGGGAAGGTGAAGAGCATTTCGATTTTGTATTTGGCATGGCTCCCCGCATTGTGGCAGCCAGTTTGATGGCTTTCCTTGTCGGTTCATTCCTCAATGCATATGTGATGAGCAAGATGAAGATAGCCAGTCAGGGCCGGAACTTTTCTGCCCGCGCTATTTTGTCGACGCTTGTCGGCGAGACTGCTGACTCACTGATCTTCTTCCCGGTAGCTTTCGGAGGCATCATTGCCTGGAAAGAACTATTAATCATGATGGGACTTCAGATAGTTCTGAAATCTATGTACGAAGTTATCATTCTTCCGGTGACGATCCGTGTGGTAAAAGTCATCAAGAAGATAGACGGCAGCGATGTATATGATACCGACATTTCTTATAACGTGCTGAAAGTAAAAGATATCTAATATAACAACTTCTTCAAGCCTGTTTCGAAGGCTGAGAGTATAAAGAGTATTTTATGATGGACAGAGAGGCTGCATTGGTTGTGTTCAGTGGCGGACAAGATTCCACTACTTGCCTGTTTTGGGCGAAACGCAACTTTAAGAAAGTATATGCTTTGAGTTTCCTTTATGGTCAGAAGCATCAGAAGGAAGTGGAACTTGCCAGAGAAATAGCCCGAAAGGCGGAAGTGGAATTTGAGGTTATGGATGTGTCTTTCATTGGGACATTGGGGCATAATTCATTGACTGATACTGCCATGGTAATGGATCAGGAAAAACCGGCAGGCAGCGTACCCAACACATTTGTCCCGGGACGTAACCTGTTTTTTCTGAGTATTGCAGCAGTGTATGCCCGTGAACGTGGTATCAGCCATTTGGTCACGGGAGTTTCGCAGACCGACTTTAGCGGATATCCCGATTGCCGGGACGCATTTATCAAGTCTTTGAATGTGACGTTGAATCTGGCAATGGATGAACAATTCGTGATCCATACCCCTCTGATGTGGATTGATAAAGCGGAAACATGGGCATTGGCAGATGAACTGGGAGTGCTGGATTTGATTCGTAACGAGACTTTGACATGCTATAATGGCATTCAGGGGGATGGCTGCGGGCATTGTCCTGCCTGTACGTTACGCCGTGAGGGGCTGGAAAAGTATTTGAAAAATAAGAATCAATAATATCTCTACATAGAGACTAAAAACGTGTTTTTTTATTGTCACTTGTCACTTTTGAGGGTTAACTGATTGATTACGAATGAATAATCGGTGATAATAGATGGTGATAATAGGGTGATAATAACTAATGAATGCTTTTTTATTGTCACCTTCATTGTGACTGACAGATGCTTGCCATTGTATTATTGGCGTTCATTTCATTTCAAGATGTACAAGGGTAAAGAGTCATTGCCGGTTGTTTCAAGAAGTTTCAAGCGGTTGAAACTTTGGTTCCATACGCTTGAAACTCTAGTTTCTATTACTTGAAACCATAGTTTCATACGCTAGAAACTTTTAGTTTCAAGGTTTTGAAACTAGAGTTTCATCCTAGTGAAACACTTCATTCCTTTATAGGAAATGACTAAAAGCAACGGTCGTTTTGATAATAGGAGTACCGGATGATAATAGGCGTACCGGATGGTGAAAGATGAAAGATCGGTGATAGATTGCAATAATTAATCTTTCATCACTGAACTATCGATGAATAAGCCGTTTCAGTGAACATGGTGACAGGTGAAAGATGTTTTGCGTTTTTTTCTGTGTGTAGAGAGTTTAAAACTACATTAAACAATGGCTGAATTAAAAGACCAACTTTCCTTATTAGGAAGAAAAACGGAGTATAAACAAGACTATGCTCCTGAAGTATTGGAGGCTTTCGATAATAAGCATCCGGAAAATGATTACTGGGTACGTTTCAACTGTCCCGAATTTACGAGCCTGTGTCCCATAACCGGGCAACCGGACTTTGCAGAAATACGTATCAGCTATATCCCCGACATCAAAATGGTGGAAAGCAAGAGTTTGAAACTTTATCTGTTCAGCTTCCGTAATCATGGCGCATTTCATGAAGACTGTGTGAACATCATCATGAAAGATCTGATAAAACTGATGAATCCCAAATATATCGAGGTTACGGGTATCTTTACTCCACGTGGCGGTATTTCGATTTATCCGTATACCAATTATGGCCGTCCGGGAACGAAGTTCGAACAGATGGCGGAACATCGGCTGATGAATCGGGAGTGATACTTTACAGCCCTTATTTTTTTATCCAGTTTTCGATGTTAATATTGGGGATGCGGGCGAGGTGCTTTACATTTTCTGTAACCATTATTAAATTACAAGTCACTGCGGTTGCTCCGATAAGTAAATCAAAGTCATCAATCAGTTTGCCTTGTTTCTTTAGTACAGCTTTGCAATCCCCATAACATTCTAATGCTTTTTGTATAGGTATTACTGTGAAATATTTCTCTATGGCTTTTACTCCTTTTATCTTATGTTCTTTTTGTCCGCTATTTGAAGCACCAAAATATAATTCGGCTAGTGTGATGTCTGAGATAAAACAATTTTTGTTGCCTACAGCTTTAATGTGTTCGGCAACTCCGTATTGATTTTTGAGAAAATAAATACAGATATTAGTATCTAATAAATATTGCTTCATTTATAGATTAATTATATTACGGGTCGTATCTTGTCGGCGAGCCGTTTGTAATTCTTTGATTTCTTCTTCAGCAGTCAGACCGTCGTCTGCCCATGAACCACAAATTTCTTCAAATAGACGATCGTCATCCTGTTTGCTATCTGAAAAAGTCAGGGAAGCTGCTAATAGTTCGATTAAACGCCTTTTTGCTTCATTTCCTAAATTGGCTAATTTATCATTGAAGATTTCGTCAGCCGACCATGTTGTATCCATATAAATATCTCCTTTCTTTTAAAATGAAGAACATTGCAAATATAAGAAAAGTTTCTTGTGCTTCCAATAATTTGATATCTTTGCGTATAAAATCAGAAAGTGAAAAGCGATTTTAAAATGAATATTCCTATAGAGTTATGCGAGCATATCCGCGAAAGGATTATCCCGCAATATGTCAACTTTGATAAGGCGCACCGGATAGACCATGTCGAAAAAGTAATCGAAGAAAGTATGAAGCTGGCTCTTCATTATGAAGTCAATTCAGCAATGGTTTATACGATTGCCGCTTACCATGATTTGGGTTTATGTGAGGGACGTGAGTTTCATCATATCGTTTCGGGGAAAATTCTGTTTGCGGATGAAACTTTGTGGCAGTGGTTTACCGATGATCAAATGTTGCAGATGAAGGAAGCGATAGAAGATCATCGTGCCTCCAATAAACAAGCTCCGCGAAGTATCTACGGGAAAATTGTTGCTGAGGCAGACCGGATTATTGATCCGGAAATAACACTGCGCCGTACCGTACAATATGGTTTGTCTCATTATCCGGAGATGGATAAAGAGCGTCAGTATGAACGTTTCCGGAAACATCTTGCCGATAAATATGCAGAAGGAGGGTATCTGAAGTTGTGGATACCCCAATCTGATAATGCCGGACGGTTGGCGGAGCTGCGTCAGTTGATTATCAATGAGGAAAGAATAAGAAGGGTGTTTGATCAATTATATGAGGAAGAAAGTATATTGCCTAAAATCCGCAATCTTTAGTATGTTTTCTTTTTATTGATTCTAGTTTGGCTGCTTCTCCTGATTTTTGTCTTTTTGAGCCCCTTTTCGATGTAACTATCTTACATGCTGGCAAAATTTCCCCTTTCCCCATTGTTTAAAGGTTACTCTGCGCATCTTTTCGTTTTTGCCTTTGTATGATTAAGTGGTAGTGCTCTTCTTCCAGAAAGGAAGTAAAGGGAATGGAAGTGACTTGATAAGATTTGCAAAATTCTTCATTTTCACTCCATTGCGAATTATAGGCATAAAAGTGATATTCCCATTCAGGAGAAAGAATAGCATCTAAAACTGAAATCGCTTTGTAGCACCTTGCAAAACGATAAAATTCGTGTGTGTGGCTAATAGAAAAATGTAAACAACAATGCTGATTGTCAGGAAAACAGAAGTGGGTGGGGTGCAATGTGGGTTACGACTACATAATCTGCTGCATAACATATAGCAGATTTTCCGTTTATATTTTTTAAATACTATCTTTGTAAAAAGCACATAAAACAACAATCAAAAATTATCAAAATGAAAAAATTAAAATTTGTTACACTTGCTGTCCTAGTTTTGGCAGCGGCTTATTATGCCACATATACAACGTATAATACTAAACATCAATTAACGGATTTGGTGCTTCTCAATATAGAAGCCTTGGCAGTAGATGAATCAGATTATGCTGACCCTATAAGATTCAAACAGTGTTACACATTTACTAGTACAACTTTATTACCTGATTACCCCGCAGAGTATGTTACAACATGTTATGGATGTTATACAGTGAAGTCTACCACACATATTAATTCTCTGTATTGTGCAGGGTCACAAATAATCTATTAAATAAACTGATTGTAAAAATAATCTTATAATGGGGAAAAGTATTTATTTATTACTGGCTTATGCCTTGTTTAGTGCATGTACAGTACAAGTTACTGCACAAAAGCAAGTATCAGAGGAAAAAATAGAGCCATTTCCTGTAGAAAAATCCCTTCAAGCAGAGAAAATAAAAGTAAATGAAGTATTTTTCCTTGATGGTATAAAGGTAAAAAAGGGAAGTATCTTTGCTCTAGATTCAAAAAGTACTGACACTTTGTTGTATCAATATTCACTCCCAAAATTTCAATGTATTTACAAAGGAGGGAGAAAAGGAGGGGCAGAAGATGAATTCCAAATTTCTCCTACATTATGCAAGACTGTTTCTGATAAAGTCTATATTTTTGGATACACTCCATTCCTCATTAAAAGTTTTACATTGGACAGCAACAACCATCTGTCACTTGAGAAAAAATTGGAATTACCTGTTTATGACGAAATACCCAACCACATGAATGTGGTCAATGATTCTTTATTGATATACAGTACAGTTCCCAATAAGCTTGATATAGAAAAAGTCAATTTAAACACCCGGCAGATAACAGGGCGAATTTTAATTGAACAAGAAAACCACAAAGAAAATTTCTTCGATAAGAACAGAGGACATCTTGCAGCTAACGATTCTCTGATAATCTATGCTTATACCTATAAAAAACAAATAGATTTTTATAGAATAAATGACATGATACTCTGCAAAAGGCTTGTTGACGATACCGTAATCCCTCATATAGTAATGGGAAATTTCAAAGAAACAATATTTCATCAGCGTGAGTTGGTTGCGGGTAAACACTATTTCTATATAAGGTGCTTCAAAAAGGGAGGAGGGTGTTTTATAGAAGTATATGACTATTCGGGACATTCTATTGCCAGATACGAATTAGACATCCTATTATATACCTTTGACGTGGATGAAGCAAACAGAACTATATATGGTTATAATGGAGCCGTATTTGAGGATGGTTTTTTGATGTATAATTATTAGGGATATTCACTAATGATTTTCTTTCGATTTATTACAGTTCCTGCAAAATGGATAAAGTCAGGAAGACAATGGGTACTCAATATTTATTCCGACAAACCATACAAGTTACTTCGGAGTTCATAAAAATAACTGTTTGTGGGATTACTTACGCTTTTACCTGGCAGGGGAAAGGGGGGAGGTGCGACCAACTGTGTAGAAAATAAGGAAAAAGAGAGAAGATAAGTAGCTAAAAGAGACCTTAAGTGGCTAAAAAACTATTTGAATTGTTTCTAAATTAGTTGCGGATTTAAGGTATTGATATTTTGATTATTATTCAGTGTTCCATATTGTAGGATTCCGCAAACTTTCATGATAGCATCGATATTCTTCTTTAGAGGTGTTTGAGATACAGCAGATGTAAGCTAAGGCTTTTGGATCAAGGGTGCGTAATGACTTGCATATTGATACGATTTTGTCCAATCCATAATAGGAACGAATTAATTGCCAATCTTCCCATTGTCCATATTCTAATACACGTTGTATGATTTGTGCCGGACAGGTATCCATATCTGCTTTTGTTATGTCTATATCCCAAAATAAATAGAGAGATAGTTTTGATATATATTCTTCCTGTTGCGACATTATTTTATTAAAATTCTGCTTTATTCCTCTACAAAGGAAGGGTTTTATTTTAGATTTGCCAAATAGCTAAACTCTTTTAACAGGATAACAATATTCTTTATTCGTGATGATACGGCCCCCCATTCAATATTGTCATCGCCCGATAAATCTGTTCTACAAAGATCAGCCGTATCATTTGATGAGAGAAAGTCATCTTCGACATTGAGATCTTTTCGTTAGCCACCTGATACACTTTTTCCGAAAATCCGTAAGGTCCGCCGATGATAAACACCAGCCGTTTATTCACCGTATTCATTTTCCGCTTCATATATTCGGCAAATTCGAGCGAACGCATCTCTTTTCCATGTTCATCGAGCAGTACGATTACATCTCCCGGCTGCAACGCTTTCAGTATCAGTTCCCCCTCTTTTTCCTTTTGCAGGTCCATCGAAAGACTCTTTGTATTCTTCAGTTCGGGAATCACTTCCATATCAAAAGTGATGAAGCGTTTTGTACGCTGAATATAGTCATTAATCGCTGTAATATAGTGCTGTTCTACGGTTCGTCCAACGACGAGCAAAGTTGTTTTCATGCGTCTACCATTCTGATTCGTGCACAAAAATAGGCATTTTTTATGTTATTCTGCAATTAATGCTTACCTTTGCCT
>OGDN01000206.1_pt1 | contig 120869 bp, 141 predicted proteins | sample 1570271 | NCBI WGS metagenome assembly OGDN01 (sample SAMEA4384481, study PRJEB24528) | human gut metagenome
AATATTTTCAGGTATCCTGAACTGGCAGACCAGCAGAAGGCAAGTGAGCTGATCAATACCTTCGAAGAGAAGGATAAGCTGACAGAGCTTGTACAGGACAGCCTTTCTGATAATAATGAAACAGGCATTCAGGTTTATATCGGAAATGAGACTCAGATCCAGTCCATGCAGGACTGCAGTGTGGTAACTGCCACCTATGAACTGGGAGAAGGCATGAGAGGTACGATAGGAATTATCGGACCAAAGCGTATGGACTACGATAAGGTAATTGGAACTCTGAAGACCATTACGCATCAGCTTGATGAGCTTTACAATAAAAAGACGTAGCAAGGAGAGGAATGAAGCAGATGGCAGATGAAAAGGATATTAAGAAAGAAATTGAAATAGAAACACCGGAAGAGGAACCGGAGATACCTGCAGAGGAAACAGAAGCAGAATTGGAAGAAGCTTCTGAAGGAACAGAAAAAGCGCAGGAAGAGGAAACCAAAGAAGAAAAGAAGGCTTTCAAGAAGAAACAGAAGGCAGATAAGAAACAGGATGCCATGAAGGAGAAGATCGAGGAGCTGGAGGATAAGGTCAGACGCCAGATGGCAGAATTTGACAACTTCCGTAAGCGTACCGATAAGGAAAAGACAGCAATGTTTGAAACCGGTGCGAAGAGTGTGATCGAGAAGATCCTTCCCGTGGTAGATAACTTTGAAAGAGGTTTGGCCACGATCCCGGAAGAGGAGAAGGGTACTCCTTTTGCAGAAGGTATGGAGATGATCTACAGACAGCTCATGACAGAGCTTGACAAGATGGAGGTAAAGGTCATACCGGCAGTGGGAGAGGAATTTGACCCGGCACTGCACAATGCAGTGATGCAGGTAGAAAGCGATGAGTATGAGTCCGGCGTGATCGCTCAGGAGCTTTTAAAGGGCTATACTTACAGAGATGCTGTAGTAAGGCACAGTATGGTAGCAGTAGTTGCTTAATAAAGGAATCACAGTTATTTTTCAATGTAACAGAACAATAAAAGAGATTAAACTTTCAGGAGGAGAGAATTATGAGTAAGATCATTGGTATTGACTTAGGTACAACAAACAGCTGCGTAGCAGTTATGGAAGGTGGTAAGCCCACCGTTATCGCCAACGCAGAAGGCGCAAGAACAACTCCTTCCGTAGTTGCATTTACAAAGACAGGAGAAAGATTAATTGGTGAGCCTGCAAAGCGTCAGGCAGTTACCAATGCAGAAAGAACCATCTCTTCTATTAAGAGAGATATGGGTACCGATCATGGACGGACTATTGATGGTAAGAAATATTCCCCGCAGCAGATTTCCGCAATGATTCTTCAGAAGCTGAAAGCAGATGCAGAAAGCTACTTGGGAGAAAAGGTTACCGAAGCAGTTATTACTGTTCCTGCATACTTCAATGACGCACAGCGTCAGGCAACCAAGGATGCCGGTAAGATCGCAGGTCTTGATGTAAAGCGTATCATCAATGAGCCTACCGCAGCAGCACTTGCTTATGGACTTGACAATGAGAAAGAACAGAAGATCATGGTATACGACTTAGGTGGTGGTACATTCGATGTTTCCATCATTGAAATCGGTGACGGCGTAATCGAAGTATTAGCTACAAACGGTGATACACACCTTGGTGGTGATGATTTTGATAATAAGCTGACCCAGTATATGATCGATGAATTTAAGAAAGCAGAAGGTGTTGACTTATCTAACGATAAGATGGCACTTCAGAGATTAAAGGAAGCAGCTGAAAAGGCTAAGAAGGAGCTTTCCTCCGCAACCACAACCAATATCAACCTTCCGTTCATTACTGCTACCGCAGAAGGACCGAAGCATTTTGATATGACTCTTACCAGAGCAAAATTTGATGAACTGACAAGTGACCTTGTAGAAAGAACAGCAATCCCTGTCCAGAATGCGATGAGAGATGCCGGTTTAACAAATGCAGACTTAGGCCAGGTATTACTGGTTGGTGGTTCTACACGTATTCCTGCTGTACAGGATAAGGTAAAACAGTTAACAGGCAAAGAACCTAGCAAGAGCCTGAACCCGGATGAATGTGTAGCACTTGGTGCTTCCATCCAGGGTGGTAAATTAGCAGGTGATGCAGGTGCAGGTGAAATCCTTCTTCTGGATGTAACTCCTCTTTCCCTGTCCATTGAGACCATGGGTGGTATTGCAACCAGACTGATCGAGAGAAATACAACCATCCCGACCAAGAAGAGTCAGATCTTCTCAACAGCAGCAGATAACCAGACAGCAGTTGACATCAACGTTGTACAGGGTGAAAGACAGTTCGCAAGAGATAACAAGTCCCTTGGACAGTTCCGTCTGGATGGTATCCCTCCGGCAATGAGAGGTGTTCCGCAGATCGAAGTTACTTTCGATATCGATGCAAACGGTATTGTAAATGTATCTGCTAAGGATCTTGGAACAGGTAAGGAGCAGCACATCACCATCACTGCAGGTTCCAACATGTCTGATTCTGATATCGAGAAGGCTGTTAAGGAAGCAGCTGAGTTCGAGGCACAGGATAAGGCTCGTAAGGAAGGCGTAGATGCTCGTAATGAGGCAGATTCCTTCGTATTCCAGACTGAGAATGCAATGAAGGAAGTTGGCGATAAGCTGGATCCGACCTTAAAGGGTCAGGTAGAGAGCGACCTTCAGGCACTGAAGGATCTGGTAGCTTCTACCGATATCAACAACGTAACACCAGATCAGACTGAGCAGTTAAAGGCAAAGACTGAGACCTTAAAGAACAGTGCACAGCAGCTGTTCTCCAAGATGTATGAGCAGGCACAGGCAGCTCAGGGTGGTGCACAGGCAGGCCCAGACATGAACGCAGGTGCAGGTTCCTCATCTTCTTCTGACGATGTTGTTGATGGAGACTACAAGGAAGTTTAATAAAAAAACGCTTAATTAGAAAGTTTGAAAAAAATATCAACTGTGGGTTGAAATAATTAAGAAGTTTTAGTAAGATAAAAAATGGCATTGCTCTTGGGGACTTCTCCAGGAGTTTTGCCATGTTAAGAGTAAGAAAAGTATTGGTAGCCCTTTTGGCCGAAGCGGCTTTGAGCGGTTGCCCAGATGGGAGTATTTATGGCAGAGAAGAGAGATTACTACGAAGTCCTTGGTGTAGCGAAGGACGCTGATGATGCCGCCATAAAAAAGGCATACAGAGAGATTGCCAAGAAGTATCATCCGGATATTAACCCGAGCGCAGAAGCTGCAGAAATTTTTAAGGAGGCCTCAGAGGCTTACAGTGTATTAAGTGATAAGGAAAAGCGTGCACAGTATGATCAGTTTGGTCATGCAGCATTTGATGGCAGCGGCGGAGGCTACGGCGGTGGTTTTAGTGGCTTTAGCGGCGATATGGGAGACATCTTTGGAGATATCTTTGGAGATTTATTTGGCGGCGGACGAAGCAGAAGAAATGACGGTCCTATGAAGGGCGCAAATCTTCGAACAGCAGTACGCATTACTTTTGATGAGTCTGTAAAGGGCTGCGAGAAGGAGCTTAAGTTAAATCTGAAGGATCCTTGTCCGACTTGTCATGGCTCAGGTGCAAAGCCAGGAACTTCTCCTATTACTTGTCCGAAATGTCAGGGACGCGGTCAGGTTACAATCACACAGCAGTCAATGTTTGGTATGGTTCGTAACGTTCAGGTCTGCCCGGATTGTCATGGAAGCGGTAAGATCATAAAGGACAAGTGTACGGATTGTCGTGGTACCGGATATCAGACAAAGTTAAAGACCATTCAGGTTACGATTCCAGCTGGTATTGACAATGGCCAGAGCATTCGTATCCGCGGAAAGGGTGAGCCTGGTATTAATGGCGGCGAGTGGGGTGATCTTCTTGTTGAGGTTGCAGTATCACAGCATCCGATCTTTAGACGTCAGGACTACGATATTTTCTCAACAGTGCCAGTATCTTTTGTACAGGCAGCGCTTGGTGCAACGATTAGAATTGATACAATTGACGGTCAGGTGGAGTATGAGCTTAAAGCAGGAACTCAGACTGATACGCAGGTACGTTTAAGAGGCAAGGGTGTTCCGAGTCTTCGCAACAAAAATGTACGCGGTGATCATTATGTTACTTTTGTAGTACAGGTACCAACCAGTATGACAAAGGAGCAAAAAGAGGCACTGAAGGCATTTGATGAGGCGATGAATGGCAAGACGACTGCCAATACAACGACAACTAAGAAAAAGCATCCAATCAAAGATTTCTTTGAAAAAGATAAGGATAAATAAATAGTTTTTAGCAGGGAGAGCTGCTGCAAAATGGATGTCATCATCCGTGGAGCGGCAGCTCTTTTTGGGCTATTGTCTTTTAATAGCAGAAGGGAGAAGCGTGGACATGATAACAATACGAAAAGCCAAGCTGACTGATCTTGATCGCATGATGGAAATTTATGCCAGGGCAAAGCGATTTATGGATAGTACTGGAAACACAACGCAGTGGGAGATTGGTTATCCAACACGAAAAATGATACAGGATGATATTGAAAATGGATACAGCTTTGTCTGCATGGGAGAGGATAACATTCCCCATGCAGCATTTAAGTTCTTTGTGGGAGAAGATCCGACGTATCGTGTGATCGAGCAGGGCAGCTGGAAAAATGACAATACATACGGAACAATTCATCGTGTTGCAAGTGACGGCACAATCAAGGGCGTATTTTCACAGATAGTTTCCTTTTGCGAAGTGATTTGCCCAGAGCTTCGCGCCGATACACATAAGGATAACAATGTCATGCAGCATTTGTTTGAAAAGAATGGATTTGAGCGCTGTGGTGTTATATATGTAGAGAATGGAACACCGCGATTTGCTTATCAGCGCTGTGCGCGATAAAATAACGTGGCATTAAAGTTCCGGGAGGCAAAGAAGAAAATGACAAAAATACTACTGGTAGAGGACGATGACCAGATTGCTTCGTATCTGGGCGAACTGCTTCGCGCAGAGGGTTTTGATACGCAAATTGCAGGCTCTAAAAAAGAGGCGGGCGAATGCCTTTTGGCACAAGCCTTTGATCTGGTGCTCCTTGATGTAAGTCTGCCGGATGGAAATGGCTTTTCTATCTGTGCAGAAATAAAAAGAGAATACGAGATTCCGGTGATCTTTCTGACTGCATCAGGTGATGAGTACAGCGTAGTCGCAGGCCTTGATATGGGTGCAGATGACTACATAGCTAAACCGTTTCGCCCTCGTGAGTTGATCTCAAGAATCCGCTCAGTTCTTCGCCGATGCAAAAAAGAACAGCGCATTTTAAGCTGTGGCGATCTTAAGGTCAATGTGTCATCAGCAACAGTGACAAAAGGCGAAAAAGAGTTGTTCTTATCGGCACTTGAGTATCGTCTGCTGCTTCTTTTACTGCAGAACAAAGGTCAGATTTTGACGAGAAATCAGCTGCTTGAGGAGATATGGGATGCATCTGGCGAATATGTAAATGATAATACGCTGTCTGTGTATATGAAGCGTCTGCGTGAGAAGATTGAGGAAAATCCACAAAGTCCACGCCTGCTTCATACTATTCGAGGTATTGGATATCGCATGGAGGATCGGGTAGAATGATGAAAAGGGGAAATTTCCTATGAGACCAGAATATAATAAATTAATCATGGCAGACAGTATGCTTGCAGCCGCCGCACTTATCGTTTTCTTTGTGTGGGGCTGGCAGGCTGCTGTCTGCATTATTTTTTCTGCATTTGTTTTGTCTGGCGTGTTTATATCTGAGATTCGCAGGCGTGAGACGCAGGCATCTAGTCTGTCAGACGAGATCGACCGTATTCTTTATGGGGAAGAACACTGGAATCTGGACGAATACAGCGAGGGAGAGCTTGCCATTTTGCAGGATAAAGTACGAAAACTTGTCATAAGACTGCGTGAGCAGGCAGATCAGCTTCAAAAAGAAAAGAATTTTCAGGCAGAGATGATGGCTGATATTTCTCATCAATTAAAAACACCGCTTACTGCAATGCGTCTGATGATCAGCAGCATTAGAAAGCTTGAGGGAAGCGGAGAGGACGAAGTGCGCCAGCGTGCAAGACGTCTTACCGAGATGCAGCAGCTTGTAGATCGTGTAGATTCGCTTGTTGTAGTGCTTCTTAAGATGGCAAAGCTTGATTCAGGAACTGCTATTCTTCAGAAGGAGAAGATTTTTATTAAGGAGCTTATTTTACATAGTGCAGAGCCGCTTGCGATTTCCATGGACTTGCACGGTGTAAAGCTTTGTCTGAATGGAAATGACACAGACAGCTTTCAAGGTGATTTTGGCTGGAGTGCAGAGGCAATTACTAATATCTTGAAAAATGGCATCGAGCATATGGAAAACGGTGGCAATCTTTATGTTAGTTGGTCTGAAAAGTCTGTATACAGCGAAATTGAGATTGAGGATGAAGGAAGCGGCATAAGCGATGAGGAACTGCCACATATTTTTGAGCGATTTTACAGAGGGAAAACGGCGCGCCACAGCGGATTTGGAATTGGTATGGCAATGGCACAGAGTATCTTTGCAAAACAAAATGGAACAATTAAGGCGCAAAACAGAGAGGAGGGCGGCGCAAAATTTGTCATTCATGTGCGCAAGTGACAAAAATGTCACCAAAAAGTAAGCAAGCTGTCACTTATAGCGTGTACCATAATAATTGAAAACGGAAAATTCAGGAAATCAGGAGGGATGAGAATGGAGATTTTGCGGGCATCACATTTGTGTAAGACATATGGAAAGGGCGAGAATGAAGTAAGAGCTCTTGATGATGTCTCTTTTTCGATTGAAAAGGGAGAGTTTGTTGCAATTGTTGGTACATCTGGTTCTGGAAAGTCTACGCTGATGCACATATTAGGCGGAGTAGATCGTCCAGACAGCGGAAGTGTATATATGGACGGACAGGATATATATAAGCAAAATGATGAGCAGCTGGCAATTTTTCGTCGCAGGCAGGTGGGACTGATTTATCAGTTTTATAACTTAATTCCTGTGCTTGATGCTGTTGAAAATATGACACTTCCGGCGCTTCTTGACGGTCGAAAGGTGGAAAAATCACGCATCAATCAGATGATAAATGATTTTGGCTTAAAAGGGCGTGAGCATCATCTTCCAAATCAGTTATCTGGTGGTCAGCAGCAGCGTGTTTCAATTGGACGGGCGTTAATCAATTCGCCAACTGTGATTTTGGCCGATGAGCCGACTGGAAATCTTGATTCGAAGAACAGTCAGGAAATCATGAATCTTCTTCGATTGTCGAATGAAAAATATCATCAGACCTTGATTATTATCACGCATGACGAGGAGATTGCAAATCAGGCAAAGCACTTAATCCGTATCGAGGATGGGCGGATTTGCAGAGATGAGGTGATCCGCTGATGAAAATTTTATTTTTGTACACAAAGCGGATGCTAGCAGCGAATAAGGCGAGAACGGCAGTCACATTTGCGGGAATTGTCTTGTCATTTGCATTGCTGACAGCAGTACTTACGGGGACCTCAAGTTTATTTCATTTTTTTAGCGAGTTTATGAAGGTGCGCGACGGCGATTATTATGGCGTGATTTATAATTGTGACGAAGAAGATGAGGCGCGCTTGGCACAGTCTGGGGAAGTGATGCAGATCTGTCGCATGGGCATTGTCGGCGTTGCCGAGAAGAATTTTGGTATTGAACATGAAGTTTCGCTGTCGAATAGAGTTTATGTGGCGATCGGAAGCGTGGATGCAGACTTTTTTGCTACGATGGGCGTAAGGTTGATTGAAGGGCGTTTGCCGGAAAATGAAAATGAAGTTATCATTCCTCAAATGATGACAACAGCTGGAAAAGAATTTCACATTGGAGATACAATCACCTGGCAGATTGGCAAGCGTATCGGGTCAGATGGCAGAGTCATACAGCATCAGGAACAAAGACGCGAAGACCGAAGCAACGAAGATTTTTGTGAGAAAGAGACGATACAGGCAGAACATGCAAAGACATATACGATTGTCGGAATCAGCACAAATCCAGGCTATCAGATGTTTGCGGAGCCTTGTTATCTTGTGCTGACAACAGGAGTGCAGACAAAGACTTCTGATATTTATTTAAAAACGAAAAGCATTGATGATACTAGCGACTTTATTGCAAAAAATTTTGGTGATCACCAGTCGAAGATTAACGAGACATTGTTACGTTATTTTGGAAAAGGCGTTTCAAATGTGCGCTACATGTTATTTGGTATGTGCGCGGTGTTGATGGTGGTGATTGCGATTGCCAGCGTTGCGCTGATCTATAACTCATTTTCAATATCTCTGACTGAGCGAACACGTCAGTTTGGACTGTTCAAATCCATTGGTGCTACGCGCTTTCAGGTTATGACGAGTGTTTTTTTTGAGGCTGGATTTCTGGCAGTATCGGCAATACCGGCAGGATTATTTATTGGATGTGCTGGAGTAAGCTGTGTATTTAAAATTTTAAAGAACAATTTTGATGCAATGATCAATTCAGCAGGAGCTGCATATGCAGGCAGTGTTTCAATTATCTTTTATACGAAAGTGTGGTATCTTGTGGTCGCAGCAGTGGCAGGCATTATTACCATTTTAGTATCAGCAATGGTGCCAGCCTTGCGTGCAGGACGGATTTCTCCTATCGAGGCGATTCGTCAGACAAATGATATTAAGGATTCTAAGTTTGCAAGGAATATCCGGGGACGCGGTATTTTAGGAACTGTATTTGGCGTGGGCGGTCTGATTGCACATCGCAATGCAAAGCGCAATAAAAAATCATACCGTGCGATTAGTTTTTCTCTGGCAATCTGTCTGTTTTTGTTTCTTGGCGGAAGCGGATTTATTTACTACATGCGTTTGAGTATGAAGGGACTGAATGTTCCGTATTATTATAATTATCATATTCAGTTTAACAGTATTTATAATGATACATTTGATCAAGAATATCTCACACAGAAATTTCGAGAGAATTTTATTCGTCAGCTGAGAACATCATCAAGTATTACAGACGCAGTTTTTGTCCGCAAAGTTAATTTGCAGATTGCAATGGATGAGAGTAATCTGACAGACGTAGGAAAACTTGCTGTAGGGGAATATATTGTAGATGGTCAGATGAATTATCGAAAACAAATTTATTTTGTGGAAGATACAGAGTATGAGGCATATTTAAAGCAGCTTGGATTAAATCCGGAGGAATATCTGAGGGCTGAAAATCCAAAGCTTTTGATTTTAAATGCTGTGAAAGGCGCAGCCGATTTTGATGATGGACGAAGACGGTTTTATGAGGGATCTATGTTTCAGGATAGCAGCAAGCTGACTGAAATCTCAATCATGGAACAAAAGAAGATTGGAAATGCCTCATATGCTTATCCAGACCCTGAGGATCCAAGCATGATGATTTATTTGGTGGGAGATGGCAGGACAGCACAGTCAGATGATGATTTTAAAAAGTTTAAAGTTCCAGTGGAAGAGTCCATGGAAAAGCTTTCATTTGAAATCGGAGAGACTGTAAATGCAGAGGATTATCCATACTGGGCATGGGCAGGAGACTGGGGCTTTGTGCTGCCGCTTAGCGCCTATAATGAAGACCTGTTTATTACGCCTAATATTCAGGACTATGCGTATTTGAAAACAATTGATTCCGAGCGCGCATTAGAACTAATGTCAGAATTGAGAAATGAGTACGATGAATCATTTGATATTGGAATGCCGCCGCAAACTGATCAGTATGAAGCAAATATGATGCGCATTCTCAATGTGTGTTTGATGTGCTTTTTGATTCTGATTGTTCTTATTTCACTGGCGAATATTGCCAATACAATCACGACGGCAGTGCGGCTTCGCACAAGGGAGTATGCGATGATAAAAGCAGCAGGCTGCAGCAAGTACACATTTTTAAGAATGATTTTCGCGGAGAATTTAAGCTATACGCTTCGAGGCTTTGTGATAGGAGGGTTGATGGGAGCTCTGGCAAACTATAAGTCATATTCCTATTTGAAGTATTCTATCTACACAAATAAAGTCATACCAATTGGGCTGTATGCAGTTGGCGCCGCGGCATTTATACTCGTAATGATTTTTTCCACAGTTTATACGTGGCGAAAAGTCAAGAGAGGAAATATTTGCGAAGAACTGCGGCAGGAGGCAGTGTAGGGGAGTTGAAATCTCAGAAAGGAGATTTATGAAAAAACAAGCATTTGGAATTAGTATAGTATCAGTTGTAATCATAGGGATAGGAAGTCTGCTGTCAAGCTGTGATTTTCGGATGTCGGTAAAAGACCGTACTGGTGAGACACAAGAGTATACGGCTGAAAGCGCGGCCGCTGAAAATACACTGCCATTGGAGGTTGTGAAATATCAGCAGCTGGATATTAATCAGATTGGAAAAGTGCTGTATGATATGTCAGAAGAGCAGGTAGAGGACTATTTGCGGAACCAAGGGAAGGATCCGTACTTCTATTTGGGTGTTAGTACAAATGGCGAAGGCTTTTATTCGATCAATAGCGAATTGGGCGATTATTATACAACCGTATTAAGTACATTCTCAGATGACAGAACACTGGATTCCTATTTCTCAGCTGTCGACATTGGTGACACTTCTATTGATGCAATCGGGGTACAAATCGAGCAGTGCTTAAAAGATGCGGGCTTTTTGATTGCTTTTTGCGAAAAGTATGCGTTATGTGCAGAGGGATTAAATCAGCTGCAAAAGGATCTTTACGACGAAGAGGAATTTAAACTATATGCACCTGGTGCCGAAGTGGATGAAAATGGAATGCAGACGGGCGAGTTAAATAGCTGGGGAGAAGCTGATGAAGCCTATCTATTTTATTATTATATGGCGTATCATAATACTTATGTAGCTTCTGTTTCGGGAAGAAATCGAATTCAGATTGTATATAGTCCATCAAAGCATCAAGTTGTTTATGGAAATGGCAATCTGTGTCCAATTCTTACACAGGAGGTTGTTTCATCAAAAGAGGTGTACAGTCTTGATGAAAATGAGGCGATTGCGCTGGCAAAAAAAGCGTTGAGCGAGGCTGGAATAAAAGATGCCAGATTTGTGTCGGCAAAGCCTGTATATGTGAATAATTTTGGCGATATTTCGTTTGAGGATCAGACAATGACATTGATACCAGCGTGGAGGGTGGAATATACCGTTGAAAAGAATGGAAAAACTATCCGAAATTGGCTTCATTTGAATGCGGAAACTGGAGAAGTCTATGACAATACAATCAAATTATAGGCAAACAAATTACAAGCAGATGCGACGAAAGAATCGAAGAGGTCTTTTAAAAAGCGAAACATTCCGCTGCTTTTGTTCTTGGCATTTTTTACTAACGGTGTTTGGCGTCGTATGTGTGTGCATGTTAGGAATCTTCCAGACGCTTACGCAAGCGGTAAAGAATCAGCAGGTACGCGAACTTTTCAGCAGTGTGCAGGCAATTGAGCAAAGTCTGGTATTTGATCAGTATAAGTCATTGCTAGTCGCTGTATTGGCAGGACTTTATAGTTATACGTTTGCAAGAGATTATAATTATCACAATATAAGAAATTTGTTGGTACGTGTCTCGTATAAGGACTATGTCACTACAAAAGTGCTTGTAAACATTGGAGGAACAATTGCGTCTGTAATCATAGGTTTTTTGCTGACCAGTTTTTTGACGATTCCGGTTATGCCGCTTGAATCTAGCGCAGATATTTCATATAATTCGGATGCATTTCGCACACTAATGACAAATCCAAGCGGCGCAGTTTTGTACCTTGTTTTGCTTGGAACGAATTTTGGTCTTGCAGCCGCTGCGCTCACGACAGCAGGGATGGCGCTCTCTGTTTGGAGTCCGAATAGTTATGTTGCGATCGGCGGTTCCGTGCTTCTCTTTTATTTTCTGTATTCGGTTTCGTTATTGCTGCCGGACCGAGTTTCTTTTGAGTGGATTAGTTCTGGATTGCAAAGTCTTCCATCGGAAAATCCAATATGGGTAGCGGTATATCATCTTGGCTTTTTGCTCATATGCAATGTTTTTTCGGGACTATTTTTTTATTATGCCGTGAGAAAGAGGTATCAAAATGGAGATTTATAGAACTGCATGTTTGGTCGCAAAAAGCAATTTTATGCGCTGGAAAAAAGATGGCAGAATTTTGCTTACGTTTCTTTTAATGATTGTGTTAATGATACGCTATTTCAGCGGATTAAGCAGTTTTGGAATTAAGTATCATACAAAGATTACGCCATTTCTATTGTCCGTGGTATTTGCTGATTGCGATATCACGAATGGACTGCTAAAAATATTAGTTTGCTTTGGATGGGTTTGCTTGCTATGTGATGTTCCGGTACGTGATCCATTTTTGACCTATATCGTTCTTCGATCCGGAAGAAAGGGCTGGTGGCTGGGAGAAAATATTTACATTTGTGCATCAGCCTTTGGTTACACCGTCTTTTTATCGGTAATTCCAGCATTGATTCTACTTCCGAGCGTAAGCTTACATGAGTTTTGGGGAAGTACCATTACGCAAATTCTAAAGTCAGATGAATATCAGGTTCTTTATCTGGGAAATCTAGTGCTTCCGCGAAGAGTAATTTCCATCATTTATCCGTATGGCGCACAGATATTGGGCTTTCTGGCGGTATGGCTGCAATTTTGGTTTCTTGGAATGGTGATGTACAGCATCAACTTTTGCTGTAAGAGCAATACGTTGGGGATTGCAGCAGCTGTTTTTCTGATATTGCTAGATCCGGTTGTCGTATATTGCGGAGCTTCCATGACAACGAAATGGATGTACCGTTTTTCACCGGTGAACTGGAGCAGTATAGAAAACTGGACGATTGTAGGCCAAACACAGCCTGTCAGCATGACATATGCGTATGGAATGTACGCAATCATGATCGGAATTGGGATGTTCTGGACAAGGTGGAGATGCATCAAGGAAGATATTCGAGTTGATGAAAGATTGTAATGAGGTGGGAATCGAGTCACAGTATAGGGGCAGTGTAGAGGTTAGTAAAAACTGGCTTTTTGAGTTTATGCTATGGCTCAATTTAAGTCGTCCTCAAGAGTTAGAACAAGAATCTAACTCTTGAGGGCATATTGAAAAAGTTATTTTGACTTAGATGAACAAAGTCTTTGATTTTACAAAAAATATTCCACTACATACAACTGATTTGTATCTTCATCAAAAAACATAATAAGATGATCACTGTTGCATTCTTTTCTAAGTAAAGTCGTATGTTTCCATTCGTTCTGTTTTGGACGATCTTCTAATGGTACGTCGATGCTATCCAGCCATTCCTCCATTTTATCGGCTAATTCACTGTCTAGTTCACCAGCTTCCCAATCGAAGCTTTTTAAAATGATATCTGCACTTTCTTTGTCATATTGGAGAATGTGGTATCGGATACCGTCACCAGTAAAGCTGGCGCCAGAATCTTTTACATATATTTCAACATCCGTTTCAGGCAAATTTAAGTGCCAGTTTCTATTCATGCAATCGGCATATCTGCGTATTGAAGTAAATCCGATTCCTTCACAGCCACACAAGCCAAAACAAATGATGAGTGCCAGTAGACATAGTTTTAATCGTTTCATTTGGAAAATTCCTTTCTATAAAATTTAAATTGGAAATTGTAGCTAATATACAGTGATAAATTCATTGTTACTTAAAATTATAGCATAGCTACAACAATAAATCTATTGTTTTTTGACGGAAAAGAAAGGTGCAGGAGAAGACAAGTAGTGTTGCAAGAACAAATATTCGCAAACGATTGACAAGGTATTGGAACTATGCAATAATAAGAAATAAGAAAAGTCATTGAGACAGGAGGGCGGACATGGGAAGATTTGTTAATCCAGATAATTCAGCATTTGCCTCCAACATCTTATCATGGCATTAGTAAAAGAAAGTGGACAAACTGGGAGATGCTATTATGAAATATGATTTGCCGGAAAGACTTGTTAAGGATGGTGTTATTCTATATGAAAAAACTTGATAATTTTTCAATTGCCTTAGAGTTTTGAAAAACGCGGATTTTGAATTGGCAGATAGTAATGAAATATACAGAACGGGTGTCATTGGACAATTTAATCTCACGTTTGAGCTTGCATGGAAAGCTTTGCAGGCTGTATTGAGACTTCATGGCGCAGAGGGAGCAGATACAGGATCACCAAGAGAAATCTTACAGTTGGGCTATAAATTTGGCTTTATCAACGATTCTTCTGTATGGATGCTTATGCTTAAAAAAAAGAAATTTGTCTGTTAATATTTATAACGAAGAAGATGTAGAGAAAATGATTGTACTTATACGCGATAGTTTTATTACAGCATTTGTTGACTTGGAAAAAGTCTTAGAAAAAAAGGTAGAAGAAGTCGATGAGAGCTGGGAAAGTTGAAATGCCATGTTTAAGACTGTAAATTGAATTAATAACTAACCTCGATATTGTGCGAATCCGCCGAAGATGCAAGAAATGGCCTAATTTGCATCCTCGACGGATTTTCTGGTTATTGCCTCTCTTTTTTGCCAAATTGTGTGATCGCCAGCGAAAACACCAGGCAAAAGACAAGAATCGCGCAAGGCAAAAACGGAAATAAAGAAAATGAAGTATCAGAAGCTTCTGATGTAAAATCGTGCAGCGAGCAGGAAACCAAATAGCCGCTGTAGCAATAAGGGTAAGCAATCCAAAGAGGCGTATTTGCAACCAAAACACTTGGAATGACAAGAAGCAGATTAAGGCCCACCGATAGCAGTGGTTTCTCAAAAAGGACAGTAATGGCCCACATTGTCCCAATACAAGGAAGCATTGTAAGAAAAAGGGAGAAGCACCATTTCAATAAATAAAAAATAGGCAAAGTTTCGGTTACGCCCATTGTCTTAGTTGCAATCAATCCACCAATGACAAACACAGCAAGAAAGACAACCATTTCCATAAAAAGATAAAAAATTAGTACACAAAATTTGACTGCGGAAAGCGCATAGCGGCTAACAGGCAGCGCCAGCATTTTCAGAATCCCATTATTTTCAGTTTCACGGCTTGCAATCATGACGCAGACGACGATCATGCTAAAGGGCAACAGATAATATGCGTAAACAAGTGCGCTTTGAATGAACATAGCGGGCCATGCATTTGTATATTCTGGTGTGAAATAGCTGCTTAAATTTGCAATTCCAGAAGAAACCACAAGCAAAGGGGCAATAAAAATCAGGGGTACGATTTTGGAACGCTTGCATTTCATAAATTCAATTTTGAGCAATTCTGAAAAGCTCATTTTACTTATTTTATTTATTTCACTCATTTCAACATCCTCCTTATTCGTAGTGCGTATAGTTTGCCAGTCCCAAACCGATGGCAAGAAACAGAACGGTTTCTGCGAGAGCAACAAGAGCAATTGATTTGTCAGGTTGGGCGCTCATCGCAACCGCAGGCTTTAGCATGACAACAAAAGGATGAAACATCAAAATGGCAAGATCGGAATTTGCCAGTGCCATTCCGCTTAAAAAGCCAGCGACACCGATGCCAAGAGGAATCCACATATTTTCAAAGCGCGAGGAAATCAGCAGCAAGAAAGATAATACCGGCATAGAGGTGATAAACGAATAGGCGGCGAACCGAATAAGTGTCGGTAACTCAAATGTACCCTGCGGCAAATCGGTCATGCCAATTTTTATAAGTGCAAGATTTTGCAAAGTGATTGCAATCAAAAGCAGAATTGTCAGAATCAAAAATTTGTACAGGTACATTTTGGGGACGCTTACAGGCAGCATATATAATTTTTTTACGGCATTTCCTTTAAATTCCATATTGTAAATCATACAGGTGGCAACGATGATGCCAAACATATTTAAAATCAGAAGCGTACCATAAAGCTGGGTCAGTAAAACATCCATCGGGGCAAGTGGCAGAGATAAAAGTGTGTTTTTCCTCACAAAGAAATTGACAAGGGCATAAGCGGCACCTAAAATGCCAACGGCAATCAGTACGGGAATAACACCGGCTCGTTTTTCTTTTTGAAGTTCGATTGTAAGAAGACTCATAGCTTTGCCCTCTGCTTTCTGGTGGTATTGTCGTTGTCAATCATTGAGAGGAACATCTCTTCCAGATTATCAGCTGCAAATCCAGCCTGCAAGGCGTTTCGCCGCAGTTCATCTAGGCTACCTTCAAACAATAGTCGACCATGATTGAGAATGCCAATGTCATCTGCCATCAACTCAATCTCGGATAACATATGGGATGAGATTAAGACGGTGCAATCATAAAGCGTGGGCAGAGATTTTACGAGATTGCGAATTTCATGGATACCGGATGGGTCAAGACCATTGGTCGGCTCATCTAAAATCAGAATAGGCGGTCGGCCAAGCAAAGCACCAGCAAGACCAAGACGCTGCTTCATACCAAGTGAATATTTTTTTGCCAGTCGGTCACCAAATTCAGTTAGACCAACTAATTCTAAAGCCTCGTCCACAGTACTTTTCGGCAGTTTTAAAATTCTGCGAATAATATCAAGATTTTCTCGTCCTGTCAGATTGGAATAAAACGAAGGCGATTCGATAAAGGAACCAATCTCCTTTAAGATTGCAAGGCGATCAGCTGGGAAGTGTTTTCCATCAATGGTAAAGCTGCCAGATGTCGGCTTGGTCAGACCCAAAAGCATTTTCATCGTGGTAGATTTTCCAGCCCCATTCGGACCGAGAAAACCATAGATACTGCCTTTGCGGATGTGAAGCGAAACATTGTTGACAGAAGTGAAGTTTTTGTATTTCTTTGTCAACTGTTCGGTGGTGATAATGCAGTCTGTAGTATGATCGGTAGCGCGATCTGTAACATAGTTCATAAGAACATCTCCTCCTGATAGATAAGTGTGGGTTTTTCGATGCTTTTATCGTACAACGTGAACCTGACAATAATCTTCTCGCGTCCTTACTTTTATCTTACTTTTTTGAGATATGCCCCTCAGATGAGATTCTCTGTGATATACTATCGCTGGTTGTGGTTGCAGTCATAACTATAGTTGTGATTATGATTGTAGCTGTAATGATAGTGATAACGATACGCATGGTTGTAGTTGGAGGTAACACGATGGACAATTCATTTTTATATACGAAAACACTCCTGCTTGTGGATGACGAGCTGGATTTGCTGAAAATGCTATCCGATATTTTAAAAGATGCTGGTTTTCAAAAAATTCTTATGGCTGCTACGGGGAAAGAAGCGGTTGCAGAGGCAAAAAAAGGAAAACCGGATCTGATCATTTTGGATGTGATGCTGCCAGATAAAGATGGTTTTTCTTTGATGGAGCAGCTTCGCTCATTTACTGATGTGCCGATCATCTTTTTGACTGCGAAGGATGAGGCAGCGGACAAACTTGCCGGGCTGGGGCTTGGAGCAGATGATTATATTGTAAAACCATTTTTGCCGCAGGAATTGATACTTCGCATTTATGCAGTACTGCGTCGCTCTTATAAGGAAGACAATCCACTGGTTGTGCTGGATGGATGCACGGTAGATTTTGATAGAGCAGAAGTCTACAAAGGAAACGAGATTTTCTTTTTAACGGCAAAGGAACACATGCTGTTAAAAACACTTGCCCGCAATGAAGGAAAAATTATTACCGTTGATGCGCTTTGCGAAGCACTATGGGGCGACAATCCATTTGGCTATGAAAATAGTTTGAATGCCCATGTGCGGCGTGTACGAGAAAAGATCGAAACGGATCCGTCAAATCCCAAGTCATTGATCACAATTAAGGGTTTGGGCTACAAATTGATTATGCGAAAGTGAGGTCAGAGATCATGAAATCATTTGGCGCATATATTTCAAAATATCTGGCATCGTTTGCCGCATTTATTCTACTTCTATTATTTATCAATGTAATAATTTTTGTTGTCGCATTTCATAAAACTGTGACAGAAGATTATGGAGCCGCGTCTCCTCGAACAATGTTGGAGCTAACTGCCGCTTCGGTAACTCATGATGCCTTATCAGAGGAGGCAGCACAAAGATTGCGTGAGCAAAATATTTGGGCGCTGTATCTGACGCCTGATGGCAATTGCTTTTGGGCATTTGACTTGCCTGCTGAGATTCCGCAAAGCTATACGATTCAGGATGTTGCATTATTTTCCAAGGGGTATTTGGCTGATTATCCTGTTTTTGTCTGGAATACGGCCGATGGTCTTTTGGTACTAGGCTATCCGAAAAACAGCTATATGAAGTTAACCAGTAATTATTATTCAATCGCGGCAATTCAGAGACTTCCGCTTTTTCTTATGGGAATGCTGGGAGCGGATCTTATATGCTTGTTTATTGCGTATTATTACTCAAGGCGCAAGATCATTCGAAATACGGAACCGATTGTAGCGGCAGTGGAAAAACTATCGGATGGCAAGGCAATTTCCCTTCATGTGGATGGAGAACTGGCTGAAATTGCAGAAAGTGTAAATAAGGCATCAAACATTTTAAGTAAACAAAATGAGGTGAGAGCCAACTGGATTAGCGGTGTTTCTCATGATATTCGCACACCGCTTTCCATGATTATGGGATATGCAGAGCGTATTGCACAGAGCAAAGAGGCTAGTGCATCAATCAAGGAGCAAGCCGAGATTGTGCGAAATCAAAGCGTGAAGATCAAAGAGCTTGTACAGGACTTAAATTTGGTATCGCAGTTAGAATATGAAATGCAGCCGCTTCATCTGGAAGTCATTCGCTTATCAAAGCTTATACGTTCTTACGCAGCGGAACTACTTAATTCTGGCATTTCAGATACCTATACGATCGAAATTGAAATTGCAGAGAATGCTGAAAATGCAGTTTTGGAAGGGGATGCTCGTTTAATTCTGCGTGCAATCAGTAATCTTGTGCAAAACAGTATCAAGCATAATCCAGATGGCTGCAAAATTTATCTTGCGCTGGAATGTACAAAAAAATATGCGAAGAATTGTCTTATCCTCTCTGTTACAGACGATGGCATCGGGATCTCACCTGAGAAACGATGCGAGTTAGAAAAAAAGCCACATTATATGGAAAGCACAGACGAGCGTCTGGATTTGCGGCATGGATTAGGACTTTTGATCGTACAGCAAATCGTGAGTGCTCATAAAGGCACGATGCAAATTGTAGACGCAGTGCCACATGGGTGCAAAACGAGTTTGACTTTTGTTTTGTAATTGACCGAAGTGTGCAGATGCGCTATACTGAAACCATGACGAAGCCAATAGGTAGCCTGCTGTTAAAATATGGCTGTAGATTGGAATCATCAACAACGACATCAAATAAGCGAGGAAGAAAATGAGAGTTTTTGATTTCAGTAACCAGACAGAAGAAAAGGTTAATCCGGAGTGTACATATACGACATTTCGTTCTAACGAAGAGATCTCTACACCAGAGCATCCAATTTTTGTTCTAGATAATAAAGAAAAAGAGCATGCGCATCATTCCACTGGATTTTTTACCAATCCGACAAAGAGAACAGCATTTGAATTTAAAGAGGAAAATTCAAAAGAATCCTATACCGCTGATATTTTGAAGGTAGATTCACGTTTTGTCGGACTTGTGCGTTGGCTTGGCGACAACCATATCAATGTGCGTTTGTCAGGAGAAAATACAGCAGAAGGATATGCAGTTTATAAGATTCGTGAGATCGCATTTGGCGGCGGTACAAAGCTTTCAGCAGAGGATGGTTTCTTACAGTTTATGATTGACCGTCTGCTTGCAAGCGATGCACCAGCAGAAGAGGCTGAAGATGAAGATAAAGAAGAGCTTGGCGATGATATGAAGATCACTAGCCTTCAGAGCATTACAGACTTTTTGACATGTGCAGGAAAGACACTTCCAGACAATATTCGTCTGTGGGCGAGACGAAATCTGGCTGTAGCCCGTTCTCACGAGGTTTCCCCAGAGGAGAAGCGTCATGCGCAGCGTGCGCTTTCTATTATGATGAATATCCAGTGGAAGAGCAATTATTTTGAGGCAATTGATCCAGAGTATGCCCGTCAGGTGCTTGACGAAGAACTTTACGGCATGGAGCGCGTAAAGCAAAGAATTATAGAGACTATCATTCAGATTAACCGTACACACACACTTCCGGCATATGGTCTTTTGCTTGTAGGACCGGCTGGTACTGGAAAATCTCAGATTGCCTATGCAGTTGCCAGAATCCTGAAGCTGCCGTGGACCACACTCGATATGAGTTCCATCAACGATCCAGAGCAGTTAACTGGAAGCTCACGTATCTACGCAAATGCAAAACCAGGTATTATCATGGAAGCTTTCTCAGCAGCGCGTGAATCAAATCTTGTATTCATCATCAACGAGCTTGACAAAGCAGCATCAAGTAAGGGCAGCGGCAACCCTGCCGATGTACTTTTAACACTTCTTGATAATCTTGGATTTACTGATAACTATATGGAGTGTATGGTTCCGACTGGCGGCGTTTACCCTATTGCAACTGCCAATAATAAGGATCAGATCAGTGCTCCACTTATGTCTCGTTTTGCCGTGATCGACATTCCAGACTATACAAAGGAAGAGAAGAAGATTATTTTCACAAAATTCTCCTTGCCTAAGGTACTGCGCCGCATGGGTCTTCGTGAGGGTGAGTGCATCGTCACACCAGAAGCAGTTGAGGCAGTCGTTGATCTTTACGCACATACAACAGGTATCCGTGATTTAGAGCAGGCAGCAGAGCATATCGCTGCAAATGCACTGTATCGCATTGAGGTCAACAAAGTGGAAAATGTTACTTTCGATGTCGCAATGGTGAAAGAATTGTTTGCGTAATTATAAGTTAAATGAAGCGGAATCAATGAGTTAGTGAAATAAAATTTATTGAGAATAATATGATAGAAAAACACATTGCAGGTTATAGAGTAATTGCAATGTGTTTTTTTGTACTTTTTTTCTACAATGACAATGAGTGACATCTTTGTATTCTATAATGGAAGTTGTAAAGGAAATTGATTGACTTTTTGCAGGTGGATGATATTATAGAGATAACATATAATATTTATAAAAATATTATCGGTACTATTATAGTGAATAAACAAAAGGAGAGGCCAAGATATGAAAAGAAGACATATCAATATCTTTCTAAGGCTAGCAATGATAGCAGCAGGAATGTGTGGATGCAAGGAATCAACGACGAAAAAGTATTCATCAGCGCCGAAACTGATTAACAAAGGACAATACAGTTAGGCAGTAAAAAAGTTGAGGGAAATTTCAAGCTACGAGGACTCTTCACAGTTATCACTTTATGCGAGTGCAAATGCAGCGGCAGTAGAGGGTAGTTTTTCAGAGGCAATCACAACGTTTCAGTCATCAGGAAATTATAAGGATTCTCAAAATCTAATCGTGTATTATACGGCAAAACAGATCGAGAAACAAGAAGATGCCTATGATATACAATATGTTGTAGGCTATAGGAATCCATTTCGCTATTTCATGACAGCAAAGAGCAAGAGGAGGCGCATATTTGTCGGGATGGTATCAGACTGCTGTGGAAGACGTAGAGGGAGAATATTATGCAGATTCTTATTCAATTTTTGATAACTTGGGGACTTATAGTGTTATAGTAGATTAGGAGAAAACATATGGTTAAAAGAATGGTATGTCCGAAATGTGGAATGCAGGGTAAACCGAATGATCGATTTTGCGGTAAATGTGGAATTTTGCTTGTAGAAAAAGAAGTGGAAGATACAAATCAAAGTACAGAAAACATGAATAGTCGTGCTAATGCAAAAGCAAGGCTGAATGAAAACGATATCAAGCAAATGTTTTCTAAATTTTTGTATTTTATTACTCATATGTGGTTTCGAGGATTTGACGGAGGAGAAGAGGAAACTGATCAGGCGAGATATGTTTTAAATCCACAGCCACTTGAGAACCAAATGAAAAAAATAAAAAATTTTTATCCGATATTTTTGATTTGTATTGGTATAGGAGTTTTTAATGAAGTATTTTTGGCAATTGGACTCATTGGTCTTCCAGTAACTTGTGTAATTGATGGATGTTTAACAGAGTATCGCATGTATCGTTTGAGAAGATTGAAATTCTGGGCAAATTCTGAAATGACAGATGAAAGAATATTTGAAAAACTTCAGCCAGTTATGTTTTCAAAATATGGAATTTCTATAAGCAGAAATGAGAAGAATCAAGCAGTAATTATAATAAATGATTTTAGCTATACAGTGATATTGAACTTTGATTCTACATTTTGTATTCGATGGGATGCATCCCTAAAACGAATGGCCTCTATCATTTTAATGCGTAGCTCAGTATATTATAAGTATTATAAAGAAATGCTTGGTGCAATGGGAACGATTGCTTATGAGGTACAGGCGCAATTTGGCGTTGTTCAGAATGTGAACGAAAATCAAAATACTCATACATATCAGCAGCGGGAAAAAGAAAAGCAGTCAAGTGGCAAATGGGAAGGAAATTCCTACAACTTTAGTTGGAGTACATTGACAAATGCGAAAACAAATTGGATTGCCGTTGTAAGCAGTATATTAATGATTATCTGTCCATTTTTACCATATGTGAAAGTAACAGTATTTGGTGTTGCATCGACAGAGTCATTGATTGGAGGCGATGGGATCTTCTTTTTAGGTATTGGAATCATTGCGCTAATATTAGGCTTAAAGGGAAAAGATAATGGTGTTATGTTTACTAGTATAGCAGCAGGAACGTTGACGATCATAGAGGTAATCAATTTTTCTAATGCTATAAATGAAGAGGAATTTGGTTACTTAATACAAAAAGAAAGCGGCTATTATTTGATGATTGCCTCGACAATTGTTTTGGTAATAGCAGGTTTTTGTCGAAAATTTATGCCAGATGCGAATTAAAGAAAATGATTGAATGGCGAAAAATGCAGATTACAAAAGGAGGAAAGAAAGATGATATGTCCTAAGTGTGGAAACAAGGTAAAAGAGGGAGATGTATTTTGCACAAACTGCGGTGCAAAAATAGAAAAAGAGCAGGGAAAATCACAGACGATGAATGAGGGAAAGAATACTTCGTTCAAGATTAATTCTGCAATTCAGAAAGTTTTAAAAAAAGAGTGGGTACCATTGGTAGTTATTGTTATTATTGCAGTTTTGATGGCAGATGTTATAGGAAGAATTTCAAAGACAACAAGCAAGGGTAATTCAAGCAAGACAACGACAAAAGCTGCTACGTATGAAGCAATTGCAGACACAATGGAATTTGATATCTCAGATGATGCAATTGCTTTTATAAATGATAATCCACAGTTCTTTCCAGGAAATTCTTCTAATACTGGAGCCATAAGTGATCATATTGATTTTAGCATGGACTATGCACATGTAGCGAAAAATCCATTTAAATATTCCGACCGTCTTATGTGTATATTTGGTGAAGTCGTTGATTGTCAAGAGTTAGAAGAAAGTGGAAAAACATTGACATATGTACAGATTGAAGATTATTCGGGTTATGACTATTGTGTATATTACTTAGGAGAACTTCCTAATGTATTTGAAGGTAATGATGTCACGGTAACTTTTTTGCCGTTTAATGTAATTACATTTGAGAATATAGGTGGCTATTATACAAAGGCTATTGTTGGTGCAGCATGCTATGTGAATTATGCTGAATAATAAAAATTGTTATAATACGCTAACATGAACATAATGATAGATCTTGATAACACAAAGAAAAGTTATAGGAATGCATAAAGAACCTACCGCTTGGGCAAAGTAGTTTTGAAATGAAAACTATATCCATAACAAGGAGCGATTATGCAGACAGGAACAGCAAGTATACGTTTTGAGAGGCCGCCCCGCATTCTGCAGGCGGCCTCTGTTGTTGGCCCAAAAGAGGCAGAGGGGCCATTTGGCGCACTATTTGATGAAATTGATTCTGACGGAAAGTGTGGACAGGATAATTGGGAACAGGCAGAGAGTGAGCTTCAAAAGCGAGCCGTAAAGAAAGTAATTGAGAAGGCACATCTTTTGCCGAAGCAGATTCGCTATGTATTTGCAGGTGATTTGCTTGGCCAGTGTATCGCAAGCAGTTTTGGAATTAGTGAACTAAACTGCCCGACAATTGGCATGTATGGTGCTTGCTCTACAATGGGACTTACACTTTCAACGGGTGCTATGTTTGTGAATGCAGGATATGCAGATCACGTACTTTGTGTGACAAGCAGCCATTATGCCTCTGCCGAGAGGCAGTTTCGCTTCCCATCTGATTATGGAAACCAGAGACCACTCAGTGCAGAATGGACTGTAACAGGTTCAGGAGCTGTTGTACTTGAAAGTGTTCAGACACACACTACAACCCAACTCGACATTCCACTTGCCAAAATCACAGGAGTAACGACAGGAAAAATCGTAGACTATGGAATAACAGATTCAATGAATATGGGTGCGGCGATGGCTCCTGCCGCATGTGATACGATTGTGCAGCATTTTGAAGATTTTAAGACAAAACCAAGCGATTACGACAAGATCATTACAGGCGATCTTAGCCAGATAGGTAGTAAACTATTAATTGATTTGCTTCGCGAAAAAAAGATTGATATTTCTGATCGTCATATGGACTGTGGACTGGAAATCTTTGAACGAAAAGAGCAGGATGTTCACGCAGGTGGAAGTGGATGTGGCTGCAGTGCTGTGATATTGGCTGCGTATATCTTGCCTCAGATTCAAAAAAAGATCTGGAAACGTGTGCTTTTTGTTCCGACAGGCGCGCTTTTGTCAAAGATTTCATTTAATGAAGGTGCAAGCATTCCAGGCATTGCACATGCAGTAGTCATTGAAGCGCTTGACTCATTCGATGAACGTTTTGAGAAGAAACAAAAGGCTATGTCATTAGCAGAAGGAGGCAAATCATGCAGGAATATCTAATTGCATTTGCAGTCGGTGGCACGATCTGTGCGCTTTCACAGCTTCTGATGGACAAGACAAAGCTGATGCCAGGTCGAATTATGGTTATTCTTGTGGTTACAGGAGTAGTTTTAGGTGCATTCGGCATCTATGAGCCATTTAAAGAGTGGGCAGGAGCAGGGGCAAGTGTGCCGCTTCTTGGTTTTGGCAATACGCTCTGGAAAGGTGTCAAAAAAGCAGTCGATGAGGAAGGGCTGCTTGGCATCTTTAAGGGCGGACTGACAGCCGGCTCAGCAGGTATCTGTGCAGCTATGGTATTTGGCTATATTGCATCGTTAGTCAGTCATCCAAAACTAAAAAAATAAACTGCAGCATTTACAGCGCCAATTGTATCAGCTATAATAGTGTCAGAATCAGTATTCGGAGTGAAAAAATAACACGATAAATCCGACAGGATACGAAGCAGATTAGGAGGACACACAATGGAAAAATACATGATGGCGCTGGATCAGGGAACAACTAGCTCTCGTTGCATTTTATTTGACCGAAAGGGAAATATCTGCAGTGTTGCTCAAAAGGAATTTGAGCAGCATTATCCAAAGCCAGGCTGGGTAGAGCATGACCCGATGGAAATTTGGGCATCACAGGTGAGTGTATTATCAGAGGCAATGAATAAAATAGCAGCGCTTCCTGAGCAGATTCATGCAATCGGCATTACGAATCAGCGAGAGACTACGATCATTTGGGATAAAAAGACAGGTCGTCCAATTTATCCGGCAATCGTATGGCAGTGCCGCCGTACAAGTGAGCGAATTGATCGTCTAAGAGCAGATGGTATGACGCAAAAGGTTCGTGAAAAAACAGGATTAGTTCCAGATGCTTATTTTTCAGCAACAAAAATTGAATGGATCTTAGATCAGGTGCCAGGAGCCAGAAAGCGTGCACAGGAGGGCGAGCTTCTTTTTGGAACGGTTGATTGCTGGCTTGTATGGAAACTGACAGGCGGCGCTGTACATGCAACAGATTACACAAACGCATCAAGAACAATGTTGTTTAACATTCATACGCTGGAGTGGGATAAGGAACTTTTGGAATACTTTAATATTCCGCAATCTATGCTTCCAAAGGTTCTTCCAAGCAGCTGCATTTACGGAAAAACAGATCCAGAGGTTACAGGTGGTGCTATTCCGATTGCAGGTATTGCGGGAGACCAGCAGGCAGCACTTTTTGGTCAGTGCTGTTTTGAACCTGGTGATGTAAAGAATACATACGGAACAGGATGCTTTCTTTTGATGAATACAGGTGCAGAGCCGGTAAGCTCTGATCATGGACTTGTCACAACAATTGCAGCAGGTTCGCCGGGTGAATTGCAGTATGCGCTTGAGGGAAGTGTGTTTGTTGCAGGAGCGACAATTCAATGGCTTCGTGATGAGCTTTGGATGATTAGAAGTGCTTCTGAGACAGAAAGCTTATGTCAGTCTGTTGAGGATACGGCAGGTTCTTATCTGGTGCCGGCATTCACAGGACTTGGTGCACCATATTGGAATCAATATGCAAGAGGTACGTTTGTAGGACTGACAAGAGGTGTAAGCCGTGCTCATTTTGTGCGCGCGGCCGTTGAATCACTTGCGTATCAGGTACATGATGTGCTTGAAGCAATGGAGCAGGACAGCGGTTATACAATTGAGATATTAAAGGCAGATGGCGGTGCAAGTGCAAATAATTTCCTTTTGCAGTTTCAGGCAGATATTCTTGATGCACAGGTAGATCGCCCAGGATGTATCGAGACAACAGCACTAGGTGCAGCTTACCTGGCAGGCCTTGCAACAGGATATTGGAAAGATAAAGAAGAGATTCGTGCTAATTGGCAGCTGCAGCGCTCATTTATGCCGTCAATAGGAGAGACAAAGAGAAAGCAAAAGCTAAAGGGCTGGAAAAAGGCAGTTCGCTGTGCGCTTTTCTGGGCAAATGATGAGGAAGAATAGCGGTAATAACAGTTGTTTGAAGAAAAAAATAGATATTGATAGTCCCGGCATTTTAGAAAATATATGGTTCTAAAATGTCGGGTATTTTAAAAAAGTGGTATTTAATCGTTTAACTTAGCACAAAAAGAGTATACTAAAAATGAACAGAGCTTATTGTATTGAATAATCATACTATTTATACAATACAAACGAAAAAGATAGGAATATAAAATAATATAAAAAAATAATTAGAAAACACTTGACATGAAGGCTGATATGGAGTAATATCAATGACATAAAGTAACGAGTTGATTTTGTAAACAATTATAAAAAACCAGAAGCAGTAAAAATGGAGGTGATTTTTTAAATGCTGAACTGGTTAAACGATTAACTAAAAGGAGAGAATATGACGTTAAAAGATATAGCAGGGATGGCAGGTGTGTCTGTTGCTACTGTATCTCACGTACTGAATCACAGAGACAATAAGGTAAGCCCTGAGGTGGCAGCTAGGATTAGAAGTATTATAAAGGAAGTGAACTATCAGCCGAATACTGTAGCTAAAGCACTCAGAAGCAGTAAGTCAAGCATCATAGGTGTGATGACAGAAGATCTCTCTGTATGGCAAACGGGGAGTATTGTGCAGGGTGTTACACATTATGCACAACAAAATGGATACAGCGTGATTTTATCTGACCTTGGTTTAAAGGATAAAATCAAGACGGATTATGACAGCATTTATAAGTATAGAGGGGTGATTAGTAAGGAATTGCAGCGATTGCAGGCCGTTCGTGTAGATGGTGTAATTTTTATTGGAATGCATGATCGAGACGTGAAGGGATTGATCGAAACAGATATTCCACTTGTATATGCATATTGTACAACAGAGAATGCAGATGATGTGCAAGTGGGATATGATAATAGAGAGATCTCAAAGAAGATTACACAGATGCTTTTGACGCGTTACGGTGAAGAAATTGCAATTATTGGAGGACCGATTCAGTCAGCTCCCGCTGGACAACGTATGGCTGGTGTAGAAGAAGCATATGCAGATGCTGGAATTTCTATGAATTTAAAACTGCGGCAAAATGGCAATTGGGAGTTTGAAAGTGGCCTGCAGGCTTGTAGAGATATTTTAAAATCAGGTTATCCAGTAAAAGCAATTTATGCAATGAATGATTTAATGGCACTTGGTGCAATTAGACAGATCCGGGATTGTGGATTGCAGGTACCAGATGACATAGGAGTAATTGGATTTGATGATTCTGAATATGGCTGGTTTTCAAATCCATCACTGACAACAGTGCATGTGCCGCTTGATGAAATTGGAAGAGAATCAGCGGCAGCACTGATCACAAAAATTGAACATGGAGTATTAGAAAAAAAGAGAATTCTTTTGGAATGTACATTAGTAGAACGAGAGTCTTACCGGCGTAGGCAATGAGACTTAACATAATAAGAAAAAAAGGAGACTTGAAGTATGAGTGGAAAACGAGTAGCAACATCATTTTTAGCAGCAGCAATGGCAGTTGGAACACTTTCTTCAGCAGCATTTGCAGAGAACGGAACCGTTGATCCAGCAGATTTGAATTGGGAAAAGCCAGAAGAAACTATTAACATTAGCGTGTATGCAGGTGAGGGTGATCAGGAAGAATTTTTGGCAGATGAAAATGGCGGAAAGGCCGTTATGGACGAGTGGCTTCTGGAAAATCTAAACGTAACCTTTGACTGGCAGTATATGACAGGTGATATGACTGAACGTTTAAATCTGATGTTGGCAGATAATAGTTATCCATCTGTTATTACTAATATGCCTGATGATATGGCTGAGAAATTTATCGCACAGGGCAAGGCTGTTGACTTGACGGAGTATCTTGATGACATGCCAAATTTGACAAGACGTATGGGCGATTATATTAATATGCTTAAGGATGACGAAGGTCATATTTATAAGCTTTCTACACTTTGGGGCGAGAATCCTAATGTAGCAGGACTTGATTTTGGTGTTCGCTGGGATTATTATCTGGAGCTTGGTGAGGAGAAAATGTATGAGACGCCTCAGGAGTATATTGAGGTTATGAAGAAGATTCTTGCAAATCATCCAACAAATGATGCCGGACAGACGACTTACGCGTTTACAAGTGACAATCAGGGCAAGAGCTTTTTAAATGCAATGCTCGGTGCTTACGGCTTTGTAAATGGTTATAAGTTAAATGAGGAGACAGGTGAGTTCACTCATTGGCTGAATACTGATGAGGGTCTCGAGATCGCAAAGCTTGTAAATCAGATGTATCGTGAAGGTTTAATTGATCCAGATTATCAAAGTGTTGATTATGAGACATACATTTCTAAGTTAGCGAACGGACAAGTACTTGGAAATTTTGGAACTTGGTGGTATGCGTGGGTAGGTGGACATCAGACATGGGCCGTACAGGAAGGTGATGACTACGATAAGAATAAGAGATTTGCGAACGTTTCTGTTCACGGAGAAGGAATGAGCATGGAAGATACCTCACTTCTTACCTCCAACTATGTGGGAAGTTACCGCATGATCATTACCGACAAGGCAACTGAGGAAGAAATTCAGGGTATTGTTAAATATTTGAACTGGGAAGCATCTGAACTTGGAACCTTTATTATGGGTTTTGGTGCACCACGTGAAGAAAATGTATGGAAAATTGATGATGATGGTACATGGCTGTTTGATGATGAGATTATGAATGTTGACACAAAGGATACTACATATCATGCTGTAAAAAATCATTATGCTTGCGAGTACTGGGTAGCAATTTGCGGACAGTGGCTTAAGAGTGATGGCCGTTCTGTTTTTGATAAGATTGATCCGAGAGTAGATCGTGTATCTATTTATGATTATTGGCCAGTAAATGAGGACGGAAGTTTTGCGGATGAAGGCATTAATATCTGCTGGGGTAACTATACTGCACCGGCAAAGGATACTACAATGTATCAGACAACCTTTAATTCCAGAGATATGATTGCAACAATTAAGCAGATGGTTGACGATACAATTACTTCTTCTTGGGCAGAAATTATTAACAGCGCTAGCGAAGAGGATTGTATAGCAGCATTCGAAGCAGCAAGAGATAATTGCAATGCAATGGGTCTGGAAGAATTAACAGATTATTATGAGAATTCCTACAAGGCTAACGTTGAGAAGTACGAAGGCTGAAAAATGAATGGGAGAGGTGGGATTTCCTGCCTCTCCTTTTAGATTAACAGCGAACGGGAGGAACTGGCTTATGGCACTAAGAAAAAAACATGCAGTACAGGGTGGTGATGCAGGTCGGTATGTAAAAGTAGAAAAGAAAAAAGGCACTCTGTTAAAATCATTTCATACGCAGAAACAAATTTGGTTTTTGTGTCTGCTTGCCCTTATATGGGTAGTAATCTTTTGTTATATTCCTATGGCAGGAAATATCGTGGCGTTTCTTGATTGGTATCCAGGAATGTCACTTTCACAAAGTAAATTTGTAGGACTTGAAAATTTTAAGCGTTTCTTCCAATTACCAGAGTGGAAGATGGTTATTCGAAATACACTTGTAATTAGTGGATTGTCGCTGACAATCGGTTTTGTCAGTCCGATTATATTTGCACTTTTATTAAACGAAATTAAGAATAAGATGTTTAAGAAGGTCGTACAGACCATCTCTTATATGCCTTATTTTGTATCCTGGGTAGTAGTAGCTTCTATTATGATGTCTCTTCTTGGAAGTGAGGGTCTGATTAATGAGGTGTTGCTTAAGCTTGGCGTAATTGATAAATCAGTAAACTTTTTAAGTAATCCAGATTATTTTTGGGGGCTTTTGACAACAGCAAATATTTGGAAAGGACTCGGATGGTCTGCAATTATTTATATTTCAGCAATTGCCGGTGTTGATCAGGAACTTTATCAGGCCGGTGCTGTTGACGGACTGGGACGTTTTGGAAAGGTATGGCATATTACAATTCCAAGTATTATGCCAACGGTAGTAGTCTTGTTTATTCTTGGTATAGGAAATATCCTAAATGCTGGCTTTGAGCAGCAGCTTTTGATTGGTACTCCAAGTACAAGAAAAGTATATGAGGTTATTGATACTTATGTATACCGCTACGGCATTCAGCTTGGAAACTATACGTTTGGTACTGCAGTAGGTTTGATGAAATCTGTATTTGGCTTCTTCTTAGTATGGCTGACGAACTTCATCTCAGGAAAAGTACTGGATATGAGAATTTTCTAAAGAAAGGGGTCAAAGCATATGAGGCGTACAAAGAGAAAGAATTATACTGTTAAGCAAAATCGTATTAAGAAAAGCGTTGGCTCACGAGTGTTTGATGTTTTTCTTTATCTGTTTATGATAGCATTTACCTTCTGTATGGTATATCCATTTTGGAATCAGCTAGTTATCTCATTAAATGAAGGTTCAGATACCGTTCTTGGCGGAATTACCTTTTGGCCAAGAAAGTTTACCTTACAGAATTATATTTATATTTTTCAGCGTCAAAACCTTCCAAAGGGTGCAGCAATGTCAGTTGCGCGCTGTGTAGTTGGTACATTCACAAGTATTGTCTGTACAGCATTGCTTGGCTACATTGTAACAATTAAACATTTTGCAGGAAGAAAATTCATGCGAATCGTAATGATCATTACAATGTATTTTGGTGGTGGAATGATCCCGACATATTTGCTGTATTCTTCCATTGGTTTGACTGATTCATTTGCTGTATATTGGCTTCCGGGACTGCTTTCTGCATACAACATGATTCTTGTTTCCTCATTTATTGAAGGAATTCCAGATTCACTTGCAGAGTCTGCGCGAATTGATGGTGCATCGGAGGTTCGTATATTCTTTAAAGTTATTCTTCCACTTTGTAAGCCAGTTATTGCAGCGCTTGCAATTATGACAGCAGTTGGTCATTGGAATTCTTGGTTTGATGTTTATATTTACAATCCGAGTGGTCGTTTTGATACATTGCAAATGTATTTGAGAAAGATTCTTCTCGACAGTGAGGCGGCATCGAAACTTATGAATGACCAGAAAAAATATGAAGCAATGAAGAATCTGACAACAAGTTCTGTTCGTGCAGCAACCACAATGATTGTTACTATTCCGATTGTATGTGTATATCCGTTTTTCCAGAAATATTTTGTAAGTGGTATTACAATCGGTGCAGTAAAGGGATGATGAGGGAGTGCGATATGAAGGAAAAAAGAAAGATCTACTATTTGACAAATGCGGAGTTTGACGTACAAATATCAAAAGGCATGATCATTTCAATGAAGCAAACCGGAGACAGTTATCAGACGCAGTATGCAGATGAAAAGCTCGGATTTGGCGGAATCTGCATATTGTATGAAGATGTACATAAAAATATAGTTGAATTTTTTGCAAATGATCAGGAGACATATCAGGAGTCAGGCGTGGTTCGTAGGGATAACGGTCTGTCCTATCAGGCAAAATCATCCGACGGTACAATTTCTGTTTCAATCTCTTATGAGTTAGAATATGACAAGCTCTCGCAGAAAATACAGGTTATAAATACATCAGAAAAAGAGATTACGCTTTGTGATGTCGGCATTCGTCAAGCATGTCACACAGAATTTAAGTGGGGTGAAAGCGCATCTCCAAATGTGATTGGTCATTATCATATTGGTGGCAATAGCTCACACGGCACGTATTATCGCGTAGATGGAGAAGGACCATGCTTAATCTTTGCACCGCAGGAAGATACTCAGCTTTTGTACTATGATGTACAAAAATGGTTTAATCCAGAATTAAATGAAAGAGAGCAAAAGGAAACAGAAGAAGGCAAAGGTTTTACGATGCTGTATCCGTTTGCAGTAAAGAGAGCAGAAAGAGCAGCAAAAAAGGGAGCGCGTCTTCGTACACAGCAGCACACCGTTTTATTAAAGCCAGGCGAGACAGCATCATTTTCATTTGCTTATTTATGGGCAGATCATTTTCTTAGAGCAGGAAAACGTATGGCACAGGAAGGATTGATTCATGCAGTCAGCATTCCGGGTTATACTATCCCACAAGGAACGAATGTGCAGCTTTGCCTCGAATCCTTCTGGGGACAGAGCGAGGTAAAAGTTTTTTGCGATGAATCTAAGGAACCGATTTCATATGTTAGGACAAAGGAATGTGAGTCTGGTACCAAACAATATTTTTATGAGTTCTCTTTTGAGACGCTTGGTGAGCATACAATAAGCATTTATTATGGAAAACAAAAACAGGCATCTTTGTATTATTTCGCAACACAGCCAGTCGAGATACTTTGGGAAAAGCGTGCCGCTTTTATAGCATCGCATCAGATAAAGGACGAAACTTTGTGGTACGACGGACTTCTATGTGAGTGGAATAACAAGACAGGTGTGCAGCTGTCACCAGACAATTATGATACTATCGGCGGATGGCGTATCTATGAGGTCAGCTGTGACGATCCGGGATTAGCAAAGCCAGCATTTCTATCTTCAAAGCAGACTATGCTTCCAAATCAAGATGAGATTGCAGCACTGGATCATTATCTTGACCGCTTTGTATGGGGCGGTTTGCAGCAGACAGAAGAAGAGCCATATCCATATGGCATATATGGAATTCCTGATTGGCATGTTCTTCGCAATTCGAAAGAAGATGGTACGAGAGGAAAGCTTCATATCTGGCGAATTTACGATTATCCACACATAGCATTGACCTGGTACAATATGTATCTGACAGCGGTGCGTTACCCGAATTTAAAGTTTCAGTTGGAACCGATTGTCTATTTGAAGCGAGCATATGGAACGGCATGCGGTATGTTTACAATTCCATCTGAAATTGAAGACTGGTCTGCATATAAGACTGGATTATACAATGAATGCGTGATTCCAAAGATTATTGCAGCACTTAGAGAAAATGGTATGAAGGCACAGGCAGATCGTCTTGAAACATTCTGGATGAGAAAGGTTAAATTCTTTGTTACTGAATGTAAGGATGTGTTTGGATCTGAATATCCATTTGATACAACAGGATTTGAGTCAACATTTGTGTTGGCAGAGGATGGTTTAAAAGTTGCTGTGTTTGAGAGGGATGATTCTCCATTTGCAGAGGGTATTCCATATGAGAAGGCAGTTCAATTTATGGAAAGCCAGCATAAATGCAACATTGCATGCCGTGGATATTTAGAGCCGTCATATTTTGGTTATGGAAGCGATTATCGTGGAAACAGCACACATTATATGCTTAGTTACATGTCACAGATGGGTGGATGCTCAATTCTTCGCCATGCATTATATTATGAGAAGGAACCATGGGAAATGCTCCGTTTAGGATATGGATCGTTGCTTAGCTCGTATGCACTGATGAATACAGGAGATGAGGCAAGTAACTATGGATATTGGTTTTCAGGAAAAGAACACGATGGAGCAGCAGGCGGTGGATTTGAACCGCTGTATGAAGGCAAAACCTGGCTTGACCAACCGCATTCAGGCGGTTCATGGTATTACTCCTGTGAGATTGATCTTGGATTTTGTGGCGGAGTTCGCGGAGCATCCTGCATTGTGGCAGAAGATCCGCTGTTTGGTCGTATAGGATACGGTGCAGACCTTAGCAAAAAAGATAATATATGGACTGTAAAAAGAAATGATGCGGCAGGAAAAGAGTTTCATTATCTGTCAAATGATAAGCGTCTTCATGTTGTATTGGATCATGGAACACTTGCTAAAACAGCAGCAAAGTATAACGAGAGTGATCATTCGCTGACACTGTATTTTGACACACAAAAGAGTGCGCTGACCGGAACGGTAACAATTTCTATGCTGCATATGGTGGGAACACTTGAAGATGGCACAATGCTTGGAAACAACACAGTGCAATATCCATTAAAAGATGGACAGGAAAGCATTAAGATTCTTCTGAACGAAGGGTAATGATGCTGATGATAAATAAGAAAGCATAACAATAAATTATGAAAGCCGCTGTACGCTGGCAGAAAGGACGAGTATGGAGACAATAAAAGGAAAAAATGTAAAAATTACGGATGCGTTTTGGTCTGGAAAAATGAAAACGGTGCATGATAAAGTAATTCCGTATCAGTGGGAGGCATTGAATGATCGTCTCCCAGATACAGAGCCAAGCTATGCGATTGCTAATTTTAAGACAGCAGCTGCAATTACTTCTGGCGAATTGGATCAAAGTAAGGCAAAAGCAGAGTTTCATGGCTGTGTTTTCCAGGACAGTGATCTTGCCAAGTGGATTGAGGCATCTGCGTTTTCATTAAACTGGCATCCGGATGAAAAACTTGAAAAGACGATTGATGATGTCATTGATCTTGTATGTGCTGCTCAGCAGCCAGACGGATATTTAGACACGTATTTTATTATAAATGGTTTGGATAAGCGTTTTACAAATATCGCGGATGCGCATGAAATGTATTGTCTTGGTCATTTTCTTGAGGCAGCATGTGCATACTACCATGCAACAGGAAAGGATAAGCTGTTAAATGCACTGATTAAATATGTTGATTTGATTGATCAGACCTTCGGTGAGGAGGATGGAAAGCTTAAAGGCTATCCAGGTCATGAGGTGCTTGAAATGGCGCTTATGAAGCTGTATGAGATCACAAAAGATCCAAAGCACTTAAAGTTAGCAGCTTATTTTATTAATCAGAGAGGTCAGAGTCCGAATTATTTCGCTGAGGAAAAGAAGAAGTATAAGAATAAGTATTACTGGGAGGAATCCTTGTTCCAGTACGGATATTATCAGGCACATAAGCCGGTAAGAGAGCAGAAGGAAGCAGTAGGTCATGCTGTTCGTGCCGTTTACCTGTACTCTGGAATGGCAGATGTAGCGAGGGTAACAGGCGATGAGTCATTAAAGAAGGCGTGCCATACACTGTGGAACGACGTAGTGCGCAGGCAGATGTATGTTACTGGTTCAATTGGATCAAGTACTTACGGCGAGGCATTTACATTTGACTATGATCTTCCTAACGAGGAAATCTATGGAGAAACATGTGCAGCAATCGGACTAGTATTCTTTGCAATGAGAATGTTGAAAATGGATACAAATGGTGTATATGCTGACGTAATGGAAAAGGCACTGTACAACGGTGTTATCAGTGGAATTTCTCTTGACGGCACTAAATTCTTCTATGTTAATCCATTGGCAGTAAAGCCAAAGGCAGTCAAGAAGGATCAGAGACTCATTCATGTAGAACCGAGACGTCAGAAGTGGTTTGCGTGTGCATGCTGCCCGCCAAATTTAGCCAGAATGATGACTTCACTTGGTGAATATATTTACACAACAGAGGGAAATACTGTTTACCAAAACTTGTTTATCGGAAGTGATATGAAGACTGAGGTGAATGAAAAAGAAATCACGCTCCATGTAACTACCTCATATCCGTGGGAAGAAACAGTTTCAGTTCGTGTAGAGTCTATGGAAGATGCGGCATTTGAGTATGCATTCCGTGTACCAGGTTGGTGCAGTGGAATGACTGTAAAGAAGAATGGCATGGAGGTATCCTATCATGCAGATAACGGCTATGGCTATCTGGAGGATCCGGTAAAGAACGGTGATGAGATTACACTTGTATTTGAAATGCCTGTTACATTTGTAAAGGCAAATCCGAAGGTTCGTCAGGATATCGGAAAAACTGCTGTAATGAAGGGCCCAGTTGTGTATTGTCTGGAGGAGGATGATAACGGAGAAGAGCTTCAGATGATTCATCTGGCAGGAAAGAAGGATATTCATGAGGAGTTTGTTCCAGATCTTCTTGGTGGTATTGTGCGCATTACCATGACAGCAGAGGAAGAGTATGGTCCGGCAGATGATGGTCTGTACTACGATTGTTCTCAGGTAAGAAGACGTGAGAGAAAGCTTACATTTATTCCATATTATGCTTGGGCAAATCGTAATGAAGGCGAAATGACTGTTTGGGTTAACGATTAATGATGTGTGAAAATTTGTAAAAGCAGTTTAACTCATAAATTATAATAAAAGAAGAAAGAGACAGACTCAAAAGTCTGCCACTTTCTTCTTTTTTCTTGCGAATATTCAATTTAAATTTGAATGAATTGCTCTTTATTAAAACTATTTTTCTGTGAATAATAATGACTTAGTTTTCGCTCTTTTTCTGATACTCCAGTGCAGCACCGATGAAGCCCTTAAACAGTGGATGTGGGCGATTTGGTCTTGACTTTAATTCTGGATGAGCCTGGGTACCAATAAACCACGGATGATTTGGAAGCTCGATCATCTCTACAATTCGGCCGTCTGGTGAGATACCAGAAAGAGTCATGCCGTGAGAAGTGAGGGCAGCACGGTAATCGTTGTTGACCTCATAACGGTGACGATGACGCTCTGCGATTTTCTCAGTGCCGTAAAGCTGATAAGCCTTTGTGTCCTTTCCTAAGATACATGGATAAGAGCCAAGACGTAATGTACCACCGATGTCAGTGACACCATTTTGATCTGGCATCAGATGGATAACTGGATGAGCGGTTTGCGGATCAAGCTCAATGCTGTGTGCATCGCGAATGTCAAGAACATGACGGGCAAACTCAACGATTGCCATCTGCATGCCAAGGCACAAGCCAAGGAATGGAATGTTATTTTCACGCGCATAGCGGATAGAGGTAATCATGCCCTCAATACCACGATCACCAAAGCCGCCAGGAACGATAACACCGGATACATCCTTTAATTGTTCAGCTACATTCTCAGTTGTTACCTGCTCAGAATCAACCCATTTGATAGTTACACTTGCATGATGAGCAACACCGCCGTGCTTAAGTGCCTCAACAACACTGATATATGCATCGTGAAGTGCGGTATACTTTCCGACAAGAGCAACGGTTACAGAGCTTGTCGGATTCTTCCATGCATCCACCATAGCTTTCCACTCGTCAAGATCAGGTTTTGGACTATCAAGACCAAGGCATTCGCAGGCAACGTCTGCTAAATGTTCTTCCTCAAGCATAAGCGGAACCTCATATAATACGTCACAGTTCAAATTTTCTAATACGTGGCTGACTGGAACATTACAGAACAGACCGATCTTAGCCTTCATCTGGTCGCCCATTGGGTAATCGCTGCGGCACATGATAACATCTGGCTGAAGTCCCATTCCCTGAAGCTCTTTAACGCTTGCCTGTGTAGGCTTTGTTTTCAGCTCCTGAGAAGCAGACAGATACGGGATCAGGGTAACATGAATCAGCATAGAATTGTTGCGGCCAACCTCATGCTGGAACTGACGGATAGACTCTAAAAACGGCTGACTCTCGATATCACCGACAGTACCGCCAACCTCGATAATGGCAATTTCTGTCTTATCAGTTGTAAAATTGCGGTAGAAACGATCCTTAATTTCATTTGTGATGTGAGGGATTACCTGCACGGTACCGCCGCCGTAATCGCCACGGCGCTCGCGCTGCAGTACGCTCCAGTAAACCTTTCCAGTGGTAACATTGGAATTGCGGGTGAGGCTTTCATCGATAAAGCGCTCATAGTGACCAAGATCAAGATCAGTCTCAGCACCGTCATCGGTGACAAACACCTCTCCGTGCTGAACCGGGTTCATAGTTCCTGGGTCAATGTTGATATAAGGGTCGAATTTTTGCATGGTAACGGTGTAGCCGCGCGCCTTTAACAGACGGCCAAGTGATGCGGCAGTGATTCCTTTTCCAAGTCCGGATACGACGCCTCCGGTGACAAATACGTACTTAACAGGCATAATTACCTCCTCTGAAGAAAAATAAAAGTGTCAATAGTAAAATGCGTGTATGAACTATTCAGCTATATAAAATAAATCCATGTATTACAGAAAGCAATTTTACTGGCTCTGAATAGTCAACAAAATCAGAGTTATTATACAACCATTTTTTTTTCTGCGCCACTATTATTTCACAGAAATTTTATTGCAATATTGCATGTTCAATTATATAATAGTTACAGTTTACTTCTCATGTATGTTTTTTAGACTTTGCTAAAGCAGCTTTATAAGGCACGCATGATGGGTACTGAAAATGAAGAAAGGTGAGGAACGAATGGACGACAGGGAAAGAAAACCTGATAACAGGAATAACAAAAAACGAAATTATCAGTTGTATATAATCTTGGCGATTGTAGCAGCAGTTACTGTTGCATTGATAACGGGACTGGATTCTCTAGTCAAGAAAAGTACGACAAAAAAGGTAACGTACGATGAGTTTGTGGAAGCAGTAGAGGAAGGAAAGGTAGATTCAGTAAAGATTTCCAGCGCAAGAGTAACATTTACGCTGACAGATGATCTTCGTATGACTTACTATACGCCATATCTTCCAGATTCAAATTTACTTCCTATGCTGAATGAGGCAGGTGTAGAATATACTGGTACGGAGGATAGCTCAGGTTCAGCTATACTTGAATTTATTTTAGTGTATATTCTTCCATTTGCATTGATCTGGATTCTGATGGGATTTTTTATGCGCCGTATCGGAGGAGGTTCCGGCGGCATGATGGGCATTGGAAAGGCGAACACAGCAACTAATATGAGCCGTGCAACTGGTGTAACATTTGCTGATGTGGCTGGTGAGGACGAAGCAAAGGAGTCATTGACAGAGATTGTTGATTTCTTACACAATCCACAGAAATATGTGCAGATCGGTGCAAAGCTTCCGAAGGGAGCACTTCTTGTAGGTCCTCCAGGAACAGGAAAGACGCTTTTGGCAAGAGCCGTTGCAGGCGAGGCTAAGGTTCCGTTCTTCTCGTTGTCTGGTTCTGATTTTGTAGAGATGTTTGTCGGTGTTGGTGCATCAAGAGTGCGTGATTTATTTAAGACTGCACAGCAGAATGCACCGTGTATCATTTTTATTGATGAGATCGATGCTATCGGTAAGACAAGAGATACACGCTACGGTGGAAATGATGAGCGTGAGCAGACATTAAATCAGCTGCTCTCTGAGATGGATGGATTTGATGCTTCTAAGGGTGTACTTGTCATGGCAGCGACTAATCGTCCTGAAATTCTTGATAAGGCACTTCTTCGTCCGGGTCGTTTTGACCGACGTGTCATCGTAGATAAGCCTGATCTTAAAGGTCGTATTGCAATCTTAAAGGTTCATGCAAAGGATGTGCGAATGGATGATTCTGTTGATTTAGAGGCAATTGCGCTTGCAACAAGTGGTGCTGTAGGTTCAGATCTTGCTAATATGATCAACGAGGCAGCGATCACTGCAGTAAAAAGAGGAAGTCAGGTGGTATCTCAGAAGGATCTTCTTGAGGCTGTCGAGGTTGTTCTTGTCGGTAAGGAAAAGAAGGACCGCGTCATGAATCAGAAAGAAAGACGTATCGTTTCCTATCATGAGGTTGGCCATGCACTTATCAGTGCACTTCAAAAGGATTCAGAACCTGTACAGAAAATAACAATTGTACCAAGAACAATGGGTGCGCTCGGCTATGTAATGCAGACACCGGCAGAGGAAAAATTCCTAAACTCCAAGGAAGAAATCTTAAATATGGTTGTCATGGCGCTCGGAGGACGTGCCGCAGAGGAACTTGTCTTTAACAGCGTGACAACTGGTGCATCAAATGATATTGAGCAGGCAACTGCCTATGTCAGAAATATGATCACAATGTATGGTATGTCAGATGAATTTGGTCTGATGGCACTTGAGACAGTAGAAAACCAGTACTTGGACGGACGCAGAGTGCTAAATTGCGCTGATGCAACGGCTGCTCAGATTGATCAGGTAGTAAAGGAAACGCTTAAGAAATGCTATGAGCAGGCAAAGCAGATGCTTTCTGAGAACAGAGAGGTCATGGATCATCTGGCAGAGTTCTTAATTAAAGAAGAAACAATTACTGGAAAAGAGTTCATGGAAATCTTCCATAAATATCGTCTGGAGCAGATGGAACGCCAGGTTGGTATGGACGTATCAGATAACACAAACGAATAAAGAACAAAACATATTGATTTAATCTATTATGGACGCTCATTTATAAAAGAAGCACAATTTTTTAATGTTGATTTGCTTTGCTTATGAATGGGCGTTTTTTAAGGAGCAAGTATGGAGCAAGATGATTTTTTAGCACGAAAAGAGCAGATATTAAATCGCAATTCTGCGAAGAATTTCAAAGAATTTAATATTGAAAATGAATTAAAAAAGTTGCCTGCAAAGCCGGGCGTCTATTTGATGCATGATGCATCGGACGAGATTATTTATGTCGGAAAGGCGATTAAGCTTTGTAATCGTGTACGCCAGTATTTTCAGCGCAGTAAAAAGCCGTCTGCCAAAATCGAGCAGATGGTTTCTCATGTTTCATATTTCGAATATATTGTAACAGACTCTGAAATGGAAGCACTGATTTTAGAGTGTAATCTGATAAAGAAACATCGTCCGCGCTATAATACGATGCTTATGGACGACAAGGCATACCCGTATATTAGAATTACAGTCGATGAAGATTTTCCAAGAGTTATGCTTGCGCATAAGCAGGTGCGTGATAAGAGCCGTTATTTTGGACCATATCCGAGCGGACTGGCTGTTAAGGACACACTAGAACTAGTGCATAAGCTCTTTGGCATTCGCACCTGTAATCGTGTTTTGCCGCGCGATCAGGGAAAGGAACGTCCTTGCTTGAATTATCATATCGGTCAGTGTATGGGACCATGCCAGGGGTATGTCACAAAAGAGGAATATGGGAAACAGATTGACCGCGTGATTTCGCTGCTTAATGGAAATTATGTGCAGCTGAGAAAAGAACTCGAGGAAAAAATGAAAGCTGCAGCGGCAGAACTTGAGTTTGAAACGGCTGCAAAATACAGAGATCTTGCAGAAAGCATTACCAAAATTGCCCAACAGCAAAAGATTACAGACAGCAGTTCATTAAATGACCGTGATGTGATTGCCAGTGCAATAGAAGGCGCTGATGCAGTTGTACAGGTCTTTTTTGTCCGTGAAGGCAAGCTGATTGGCCGTGATCACTATCATGTTAGCGTAGCCGGCGGCGATACCGAGGCAGATGTTTTAAGCAGCTTTGTAAAACAATATTATGCAGGAACACCATTTCTTCCCGGTGAAATTTATATTCCATGCGAGCTAGAGGATATGGAAGTGATTGGCAACTGGCTAACGAAAAAACGTGGCAAAAAGGTTGAAATTCTAGTGCCCAAGCGAGGCCGTAAGGAAAAAATGCTTGAACTTGCTGCGCAGAATGCAAAGATTGTTCTGCGCCAGGATAAGGATCGCATAAAGCGCGAAGAGGAACGCACAACAGGTGCGCTAAAGGAAATCGAAGGTTGGCTAAACTTGACGCATATTGACCGTATAGAAGCATATGATATTTCTAATACAAGTGGTATGGAATCAGTTGGATCTATGGTTGTTTTTGAAGGTGGAAAGCCAAAAAGAAACGATTACAGAAAGTTCAGGATAAAAAGCGTGCAGGGACCAAATGATTATGCCTCAATGTACGAGGTGCTGACAAGGCGTTTCGAGCGTGCAAAAACAGGCAGTGAAAGCATATCCGACAGTTTCTTGCGTCTGCCAGACGTCATCATGATGGACGGTGGACGAGGTCAGGTCAATATGGCGCTTGAAGTCTTGGGAAAATTGGAAATGTCCATTCCAGTATGCGGCATGGTAAAGGATGATCATCATCACACAAGAGGCTTGTATTATAATAACGTAGAGCTTCCAATCGACACACATTCAGAAGGATTTCATTTAATTACACGCGTGCAGGACGAGGCACATCGCTTCGCCATTGAATACCATAAAAGTCTGCGCGGCAAAAAAGAAATTCATTCTATTTTAGACGATATTCCAGGCATAGGACCAAAGCGCAGACTGGCATTAATGCGTCAGTTTGGAGATATTAATGAAATCCGCGAGGCCACAGTCGCACAATTAGCAGATGTCGAAGGGATGAACGAGCGCGCCGCCGAGTCGGTCTATGAGTTTTTTCATTCAGTAGTTTACAAAACGGACACAAATTGATACAATGAAGAAAAAAAAGGAGATAAATTTATGAGCGGAGTTACTATTTCAGCATTAATTAAAAAAATGAATTTGGAACTTTTGACAAAAGAGATAAATACAGACAAGATCAAACTGTATCATCCGGATGTTAATCGTCCGGCACTGCAGCTGGCGGGCTATTACGAGCATTTTGATCGTGAGCGTGTTCAGCTGATTGGTGTTGTTGAGTATACCTATATGCAGCGCATGACAGAAGAGCAGCGTCTGGAAAATTATGAAAAGCTGCTTTCAAGCGAGATTCCATGCATCATCTTTTCCACAAATAATAGACCTGGTGAGACATTTTTAAAGATTGCAAGCAAATATAAGGTTCCTGTTATGCTTTCTGATAAAAAGACCTCTCCTTTGATGGCAGAGATAATTCGTTGGTTAAATGTTGAGCTGGCACCGACAATCTCAATTCATGGTGTGTTAGTCGATGTTTATGGTGAAGGTGTGCTGATTACTGGAGAGAGCGGCATTGGAAAGAGCGAGGCAGCGCTTGAGCTTATAAAGCGAGGCCATCGTCTTGTATCTGATGATGTTGTAGAGATACGTAAGGTAAGTGATGAGACATTAGTTGGAAGTGCACCAGATATCACAAGACATTTTATCGAGCTTCGAGGCATAGGAATTATCGATGTTAAGACATTGTTTGGTGTCGAGGCAGTTAAAAACACGCAGGCAATCGATATGGTTATTAACTTGGAGGATTGGGATAAGGATAAGGAATATGATCGTCTTGGTCTGGAGGATCATTATACAGAGTTTCTTGGAAACAAGATCGTCTGCCACAACATTCCGATTCGTCCGGGCAGAAACCTTGCGATTATTGTAGAGTCAGCGGCTGTCAACTACCGTCAGAAGAAGATGGGCTATAATGCAGCTAGAGAGCTGTATAATCGTGTACAGCAAAATCTTGCCAGGAGAGATGACGATTGATGGAATTTATGGAAATGGAAAGACAATTACAGGATAATGTTACAAAGAGGCTTCAGGCTATTTTAGAACCAGAGGATCTTCTTTTTGATGAGCCGATGAAGGACTACACGACTTTTCGAGTTGGAGGACCGGCAAAATGGATGGCAGCTCCGCAGGATGAGCAGCAGCTTCGCGTAATTTTAAAAATTTGCAGAGAACTGCAGATTCCATGCTTTATTCTTGGACGCGGCAGCAATCTGCTTGTCAGCGACAAAGGTTTTGACGGCGTGATTGTAAACTTACGAAAACATTTCAATAAAATTGAAGTAGATCGCGAAAATAAAACAATCACAGCAGAGGCAGGCGCATCACTTCCGGCTGTGTCACAGGCGGCACTATCTGCAGGACTTACAGGTCTTGAATTTGCTGCTGGCATTCCGGGAACAATGGGTGGCGGTCTGTTTATGAATGCAGGCGCGTATGGCGGCGAGCTAAAACAGGTCGTAACAGAAGCAGCTGTAATGACAAAGGACGGCATGATTTTACATGTGCCGGCAGAGCAGATGGCACTTGGTCATCGTCTTAGCAGCTTTATGCAGACTGGTGAGATTATTCTTTCTGTTAAGATGCAGTTAACACAGGGAAATCCAGTTGTAATTAAAGAAACTATGGATGATTTTAACAGTAGGCGAAGAGAGAAGCAGCCGCTTGAATACCCAAGTGCAGGAAGCACCTTTAAGCGTCCAGCAGGTTATTTTGCCGGAAAGCTGATCGAGGATGCAGGCCTTAAGGGATTTTCAGTCGGCGGAGCACAGGTTTCAAAAAAGCATGCTGGTTTTGTAATCAATACTGGTTCTGCAACTGCAGCTGATATTTGGAATCTTTGCAATGAGATACAAAACAGGGTTCAAAATGAGTTTGGTGTAACGCTGGAAATGGAAATTCAGAAACTTGGTTCATTTGAGCAGCAAAAAACAAAGGGTTAAAAAATGAGAATTGTAATTGTAACAGGAATGAGCGGTGCAGGAAAAACAACTGCGCTCAAGATGCTTGAGGATATGGGCTTTTACTGCGTTGACAATTTGCCAATTCGCCTGATTGAAAAGTTTGTTGAGCTGATTAAGGGTGGCGGCACTGAGGCAAATGATATAGCGCTGGGCATTGATATTCGTAATCCTGAGTTTATTGGACTTATGAGCGAGGTCATTACGCAGCTAAAGCAGGAAGAAATTGACTGTAAGGTTTTGTTTCTTGAAGCATCAGATGAATGTCTTATTAAGCGTTATAAGGAAACACGCCGTAGCCATCCGCTGTCACAGGGACAGCGAGTAGAGGTTGGAATTGCAAAAGAGCGAAAGTTAATGGCAGAATTGCTTTCTAAGTCCGATTATGTCATAAACACGTCGCAGCTTCTGACAAGAGAACTTAAGGCACAGCTAGAAGATATACTTTTAAAAGGCTTTGATTATAAAAATCTTTTTGTGACAGTGCTTTCATTCGGCTTTAAGTATGGAATACCTACAGATGCTGATCTTGTCTTTGATGTGCGATTTTTGCCAAATCCGTACTATTTTGAAAACATGAGACCGCTGACAGGAAATGATGCACCTGTTCGCGACTATGTTATGAGTTCAGACACGGCAAAAGTATTTTTAGAAAAGCTCACCGATATGGTGACATTTCTGATTCCCCATTATATTGATGAGGGAAAATCCCAGCTAGTCATAGCAATCGGCTGTACAGGCGGCAAGCACCGCTCTGTTACGATCGCCAATGCACTTTATGAAAAATTAAAGGGCAAAGAGGGCTATGGGCTGAGACTTGACCACAAGGATATTGAGAAAGATGGAAGAAGAAAATAAGAAAGAAAAAGAAGGAGCCTCCTTTTCCATGCAGGTAAAGGAGGAGCTTTCCTACGTAGAAGGAACATCACGCCACTGTAAGCTGGCAGAGTTAGCAGCGTTAGTTCTTTGCTGTGGACGGCTGGTGGACAGGAAAAAAGATGATGGTTATAAAGATGGTTGCATTAGTAAAACGTTACTTTTCGAGTCAGAAAATGAAACAGTTTTAAGAAAGTACTTTACTTTTGTACAAAAAACATTTAATATAGAGTTAATGCGTGTATACAAGGGAAACGGATATGCTTTAGAGCTGAATGAACAAGACACAAAAACGGTTTTGCAGGCAATAGAGCTTTCTGAAGGGGAGCCCCTGGAGAATTGCGTTGCAGACAGCAGACTTTTGCTTCGAAATTGCTGCCGCAGGGCTTTTGTCAGGGGTTGTTTTCTGGCATCCGGCTCAATCAGTGCGCCGCAGAAAGGGTATCATTTTGAAATCGTTACCGTTTCAGAAAAGCGAGCGCAGCAACTGCAGCAGATCATCCGCACTTGTGGGATTGATGTAAAAACAGTGGTACGAAAAAAGTATCATGTAGTTTATGCAAAAGAAGGAGAGCAAATCGGAGATCTGTTAAGTTTGATGGAAGCACCAAAAGCCAGAATGAATTTTGAAAACATTCGCATTCTAAAGGATGTCCGCAACAGTGTGAACCGCAAAGTAAATTGTGAGGCTGCCAATCTGAATAAAACGGCAAATGCCTCATTGGAGCAAGTTAGAGATATTGAATATATCAGTGAATATTACGGCCTGGAGAGCTTACCTGAAAATTTAAGACAGGCCGCACGTCTGCGTCTTGAAAAACCAGACGCCTCTCTGACAGAACTGGGAAAAATGATGGACCCGCCAGTAAGTAAATCAGGTGTTAACCATCGTTTTAAGAAACTAAAGGCATTAGCGGATCAGATGAGAGAAAAAGGAGGAAGATTATGATAACAAAGACAATTACAGTAGAGATTCCAGCAGGACTAGAAGTACGCCCGGTGGCTGTTCTCGTTCAAGTGGCAAATCAGTACAACAGCAGCATTTACGTAGAGAGTGGAAACAAGAAAGTAAATGCAAAGAGCATTATGGGACTGATGACATTAGGACTTCGTGCAGGTGAGTCTGTTACTGTACATGCAGATGGTTCAGATGAGGAAGACGCTGTAGCTAAGATCGAGGCATATCTGACAGGAAGAGCAGTTATCAATGCAAGAGCATAAATAATAATTCTGATAAAAAAGCCGTGTGCGCATCACTGCCCACACGGTTTTCTTGTTTTTATTCATAATCAGCAGTATTTGTTAGGAGTTTAAAGCCGCCCCAATATCGAAAGATTGCTTTTGCCAGAATTTTGTCACGTGCAACATAAGTATTATTCCAGTATCGCGAGTCTTTTGAGTTATTTCTGTTATCACCCATCATAAAATAGCAGCCCTCGGGAACCTGAAACTGCATACCATCGTTTGCGATAACCCATTCCTCCTTCAAATAATCCTCTTTTAATGGAGTAGTGGAGTCATTTATATATATCTTGCTGTCTTTTATTGTGACAGTCTCACCTGGAAGTCCAATGATTCGCTTGATGTAGTTTATAGATTCGTTGTCAGGATACTTAAAGATTACTATGTCACCACGCTTTGGATCCTCCATAAGATAAGAAAGACGAAAACCGAACAATCGATCACCAGTCATGATTGTGTTTTCCATTGAGCCAGATGGCACCTTTGCATTTAACAGAATAGAATTGTTAATCAAAAGTGCAGCAACAATGGCAATGCCTATGCTGATCACATATTCAAGAATAGTTTTTGCTGTTGATTCTTTTTCATCCGTTTTCTTACTGTCTTTTTTTTCATTCGTTTGCAGGTCATTTTCCTGCTCAGAAATATTGTTTTGCTCCATATGAGTACCTGTACCTTTCTCTTTGCTGTAACACTGCTGCAGCTGAAAATTTGCGTAAACGCTTTTGTACGAGTATAGCATAAACAAAAGGAAAAGTCTATTGTCAATTGGCGCTTTGCAACTAATGTTTGCTTTTCGTACGGAAAAATGATAAACTATGTTATAGTTCGCGTGATCTTTAAAAGGATAATCTCGCGAGCAGGAATTGTGATGAGAATTGACCACAAAAGAAGGAGGCTTCTATGGCATTTACACATCTTCATGTGCATACAGAGTATAGTCTGCTCGACGGCTCATGTAAGATAAAGGAATTAATTGACAGAGCAAAAGAGCTGGGGATGCAGTCCCTGGCGATTACAGATCACGGCGTCATGTACGGCGTGATTGATTTTTATAAAGCAGCAGTTAATGCAGGTATAAAGCCCATTATAGGCTGTGAGGTTTATGTGGCACCGGAATCAAGATTTGACAGAGAAGCAGGCGGACAGGGAGATGATCGTTATTATCATCTGGTGCTGTTAGCAGAAAATGATACAGGCTATCATAACCTGATGAAGATTGTTTCAAGAGGTTTTACGGAAGGCTATTATTATAAGCCGCGTGTAGATAAAGAACTTCTTGAAAAATATCATGAGGGCATAATTGCACTAAGTGCATGTCTGGCAGGTGAGGTGGCAAGAAATGTCACAAGAGGTCTTTATGAGGACGCAAAAAAAGCAGCGCTTTCCTATGAGAAAATTTTTGGAAAGGGAAATTTCTTTTTAGAACTGCAGGATCATGGAATCAGTGCACAGGCAACTGTTAATCAGGCACTTCTTCGTATGAGTGAGGAGACAGGGATTGAGCTTGTAGCAACAAATGATATTCATTATATAAATGCAGAAGACGCAGAGCCTCATGATGTACTTTTATGTATACAGACCGGAAAAAAGGTAAACGATGAGAACCGCATGCGCTACACGGGAGGCCAATATTATTTAAAATCTGAGCAGGAAATGCGTGATCTGTTTCGTTATGCACAGCAGGCGATTGACAATACAGCAAAAATTGCAGACAGATGTAATGTTGAGATTGAGTTTGGAAAGACAAAGCTTCCAAAGTTTTCTGTGCCGGATGGCTACACATCAGAACAGTATCTTGAGAAGCTTTGCCGTGAAGGATTGGTGCGCCGTTATGGTGAGGAGGCATCACAGGTAGAAAAACGTCTTGACTATGAGCTTGGCGTTATAAAAAAGATGGGCTATGTTGACTACTTTTTGATTGTGTGGGATTTTATTCATTTCGCAAAATCAAAAGATATAATGGTTGGTCCGGGACGAGGTTCAGCAGCAGGAAGTGTAGTTGCCTACAGTCTGGAGATAACAGATATTGAGCCGCTTCGCTATCAGCTTCTGTTTGAGCGTTTTTTAAATCCAGAGCGTGTATCTATGCCAGATATTGATGTAGACTTTTGCTTCGAGCGCCGTCAGGAAGTAATTGACTACGTTGTAGAAAAGTATGGCAAAGATCAGGTCGTTCAGATTGTTACATTTGGTACGCTTGCTGCCAAAAACTGTATCCGCGATGTTGGACGTGCACTTGATTTGCCATACTCGCTTTGCGATATGATTGCTAAGCTTATTCCAGCTGAATTAAATATGACAATTGACCGTGCATTAAATATCAACCCAGAGCTTCGGTCTCATTATGACAGCGATCCGCAGGTTAAAAAACTTATTGATCTCTCAAAGAGGCTTGAAGGTCTTCCGCGTCATACATCAATGCATGCAGCAGGCGTTGTCATAAGCCAGCGTGCCGTAGATGAATATGTGCCGCTCTCAAGAGGAAGCGATGGTGCAGTTGTCACACAGTACACTATGACAGCCTTAGAAGAGCTAGGTCTTTTAAAAATGGATTTTCTGGGACTTAGGACGCTTACAGTTATACAAAATGCAGTAAATAATGTGAAGCGAAGTCAGGGCATTGCATTAGATATCAGTAACATTGATATGAATGATTCACAGGTACTTGCCTCAATTGGAACAGGTCATTGTGAAGGTATTTTCCAGCTTGAGAGTGCAGGAATGAAAAACTTCATGAAGGAGTTAAAGCCAGACAGTCTTGAGGATATTATCGCTGGAATTTCTCTATATCGCCCAGGTCCTATGGATTTTATTCCGAGATATTTAGAGGGAAAAAATAATCCGGAAAAAATCACATACGAATGCCCACAGTTAAAGCCGATTCTTGAACCTACGTATGGATGTATAGTGTATCAGGAGCAGGTTATGCAGATTGTTCGTGATCTTGCAGGCTATACGCTTGGACGAAGCGATCTTGTGCGCCGTGCAATGGCTAAAAAGAAGGCAGCTGTGATGGAGAAAGAGCGTCAGAATTTTGTGTACGGCAATGAAGAAGAAGGTGTTCCAGGATGTATTTCACGCGGAATTGATGAGAAAACGGCAAATCATATATATGATGAGATGATTGATTTTGCGAGATATGCGTTTAATAAGTCACATGCTGCAGCATATGCGGTTGTAGCATATCAGACGGCTTATTTAAAATATTATTATCCTGTTGAATATATGGCTGCACTTATGACGTCTGTAATTGAAAATTCTGGAAAAGTTTCTGATTATATTCAGGTTTGCCGTAAGATGGGAATTTCAATCGTTCCGCCTGATATAAATGCCGGTGAGTGGGATTTTTCTGTGCGCGATGGAAAAATCTGTTATGCATTATCTGCCATAAAAAGCATTGGACGAAATGTTATTTTAGCTATGGTGCTTGAGAGAAAAGAAAATGGAGTATACACGGATCTTCAGAACTTTTTAGAGCGCATGTATGGCGGCGAGTTAAATAAACGAGCCGTTGAAAACCTGATAAAGTCAGGTGCGATGGACTGTATTGAAGGCAACAGAAGACAAAAAATGGAAGTTTATTCCTCTATTATGGATGAATTAGCCAGAGAACAGAAACACTCTATGACAGGACAGTACAGCCTGATGGATTTTTTGGATGGACCGCAGAAGGATGACTTTAAAATTTCATTCCCCAAAGTACCAGAATATGAGCCAGGAGCACTTCTCGCAATGGAAAAAGAGGTGCTTGGAATTTATATCAGTGGTCATCCGCTAGAGTCTGACAGAAGTCTCATCGAGAAAAATATCACAGCAGTCAGCAGTGATTTTATTCAGGATGAGGAGACTGGAATGGCAAGGGTGCGAGATCAGGCCATTGTTACGGTGGCAGGAATGATTGCAGCAAAAACAGTTAAGACAACAAAGACAAACCAAATGATGGCATTTCTGACGCTTGAGGATTTACGAGGAACTCTTGAGGTGATTGTTTTTCCAAAAGATTACGAAAAATATCGCGCAATTCTCAGTCCAGATCAGAAAATTTTTGTTAAGGGCCGCGTGTCACTTGGAGATGAGGTGCAGGGAAAGCTGATCTGTGAAAAGATAGTGGCATTTTCTGAGATTCCGGGTGAGCTGTGGATTCAGTTTCAAGATCTTGAAAGCTACCAGATGAATGAAAGGAAGCTTCTGTCTATGTTGGCACCGTGGGATGGAAAAGACACAGTAGTGGTATATCTTTCCAACACAAGACAGTACCAAAAGCTGCCGCCAAGCCGATGTGTCGGCATTTGTCCACAGCTTATTGACCAGCTTGACCAAGTATTTGGAAAAGAAAATATAAAAACATTGAAAAAAATCAAGGAAAAGCTCTAAATTGTATTGAAAAACTTTGCAAAATCAATTAGAATAAGTATTGGTAAATTTTTAACACACTTTACCAGACAGCAAGAAAAACACAAAATGCAAGGCAAAAAGATAAGAAACATGTCAAGACAGCAAGGAGGAAACGTCATGGCAAATAAAGTAAAGACAATTGGTGTATTAACAAGTGGAGGAGATGCTCCAGGCATGAACGCCGCAATCCGCGCCGTTGTTCGTACCGGTATTGCGAAGGGTCTGAACGTAAAGGGTATTATGAGAGGTTACGCCGGACTGCTGAAAGAGGAGATCATTGATATGGATTCTCGCAGCGTATCTGATATTATCCAGAGAGGTGGTACTATCCTTTACACAGCAAGATGTGCAGAGTTCCGTACAGAAGAGGGTCAGAAGCTTGGCGCAGAGATCTGCAGAAAGCACGGAATTGATGGTATCGTTGTAATTGGCGGTGACGGTTCCTTTAATGGAGCATGTAAGCTGGCAAATCTGGGAATCAATACAATTGGTCTGCCGGGAACTATTGATCAGGATATTGCTTGTACAGATTATACCATCGGCTTTGATACTGCAATCAATACCGCAATGGAAGCAATTGATAAGGTAAGAGATACTTCTACATCTCATGAGCGCTGCAGTATCATTGAGGTTATGGGAAGAAGCGCAGGTTACATCGCTTTATGGTGTGGTGTTGCAAATGGTGCAGAGAATATTCTTCTTCCAGAGTATTATGATGGCGATGAGCAGGCACTGATCAATCAGATCATTGAGAATCGTAAGAAGGGTAAGAAGCATCATCTGATTATTAATGCAGAGGGTGTTGGTCATTCCGCAAGCATGGCAAAGAGAATCGAGGCTGCTACAGGCATTGAGACCAGAGCAACCATTCTTGGACATATGCAGCGTGGTGGAAGCCCGACCTGTCTGGATCGTTATTATGCATCTATGATGGGTGCTCGTGCCGTAGATCTTCTGTGTGAAGGTGCAAGCAACCGTGTAGTAGCATTCCGCGATGGTAAGTTCGTTGATTACGATATTAACGAGGCACTTGCTATGAAGAAGACTATCTCTCCATACGAGTACGAAGTAAGCAAGATGCTTTCCAGATGATATAAAAGAAATACAAATAAACAATAAAGTGGTCCACGGTCTTGACTGTGGACCATTTTTATAGGAAAATAACTTAAAAAAATAAGAAACGAGGGCGATTTATGAATCAGCAGCAAAAATATATTTTGAATTTACAGAGAAAATCCAGGGAGAGAAAGCGTGAGCAGGCATTTGTAATTGAGGGAAGAAAGATGTTTGAGGAGGCACCGGCAGATCGTATAAAAATGATAGTGGCATCAGAGTCTTTTTGCAAGAGTAAGGAAGGTGCTGCGCTTCTAAAGGGAAAAAAATTTGACGTAGTAAGTGATTCGATTTTTGAGACGCTTTCAGATACAAAGACACCGCAGGGTATTCTTGCAGTAGTAAAGCAGCAGCCGTATTCATTTGAAGAGCTGTTGGGAAAAGAAAAAGCATCATTTTTGCTTATCTTAGATCATTTACAGGATCCGGGAAATTTAGGAACAATCATGCGTGCAGCTGAGGCAGCAGGAGTGACTGGTATTCTAATGAGCAGTGACTGTGTTGATATCTACAATCCAAAGACAATACGAAGTACTATGGGTGCTCTTTACCGCGTGCCGTTTGTCGTATCAGAAGATTTTGCAGGCGATATAGAGCGCTTAAAAAAGGCAGGTGTAAGCACATACGCCGCTCACCTAGGCGCAACAATCAGCTACGAAGGAGCAGACTATAAAAAGCCTTGCGCATTTATGATTGGAAACGAGGCGAACGGTCTGTCAGATGAGGTAGCAGCGCTTGCAGACTGTAAGATTCTGATTCCAATGGCAGGACAGGTAGAATCATTAAATGCAGCAATGGCAGCCACTGTTTTGATGTTTGAGGCAGCAAGACAGAGACGGAATTGAGTTTACAGTGAACTGTAACAAAACTAGGCCTCCTGTCGATTTGCGCGATGGCTCTCCCAAGAAAGCAGTTGACAATATTTATTAAAAATGTTACAATGCGTCTGTAACAAAGTTGTAATAAGTTTAATAAAATTGAAACAGTTATTACATAATTATGATATTTTTCATGTCTAGGGCGGTAAAAAATACTGTTTGCGAAAAGCAAATGTTTCACAGACATGAAAATAAAAATGGGAGAGGTCAAACATTCAATGAAAGCTAGAGTAAAAATTCTTGTGAATGGAGCGGCAGCAACGCTTTTAACTGGTGCAGTTGCAGCTGGACTTATTGTTTCTTCAACAGGTGCACTCCAGACAAAGAATAATGATGTTCTCGCCGCGCGTGAGCTTGATGAGACACAGGAAGAGATGACAAAAGAGCAGGAATCTCAGACAGAGGTTAATGCAGAATTAGTCAGCGCTGAACGTTATCAGCTTGGCATGCTGTGGGAACATGAGCTAACGGCGAAAAAGACAACAGAAAAGTCAACTGAGTCTGACGAAAAGCGTACAGAAAATGAGAAACGTTCATCAAGTGCATCATCTGCAAGCAGTCCGTTGGCAAGTTATTTTTCAAAGCAGGCACTTGTAAATCCAAATACAGTAGGCAATTACTTAAACGTGCGTGCACAGGCAGATGAGAATGCAGATGTAGTCAATACCATTCAGGCAGAGGAGCTTGTATCTGTTCTTGGCGAAGATGGTGATTGGACAAAGATCGGAATAGACGATATGGAGGGCTGGGTAAAAAACGAGTACCTTCTGACAGGAGAAGAAGCTGCAGCATATATGCAGGAGAACGGAACGCTTTATGCTAGAGTAACTGTTCCGAATATGAATATTCGTCTTCGTCCGACAACATCTGCAGATATCCTGGATGTAGCATATGAATACGATGCTTATGAAGTCAGTTTACTGGAGTCTGGCTGGGCATACTGTGTATATGACGGACCTATGAAGGGGTATCTTTCAGCAGATTGTCTTGCTGTTTCATACTCACTTGGAGAGACATGGATCAATACCGATATTGCCTTAACAGAGGAGAATGCAAAGCAGCTAGGTGTTGCAGTAAGCGAGAGCAGCGCAGAAAATATCGTACTGGCATCTGCAAATAAAGTTAATGTCAATGCTGATATATCAACTAAGGAGACATCTGCAGGCAATCAGGAAGTATTAACAGTTCTGTCACCAGATCAGGTAATGGCAATGGCATCTCAGGCAGAAACGGTAAGTTCCCAGCAAGAGGAATCTAAAGTACAGCAGGATACTGTGCCATCATCTAGTGCAGCAACGAACGAAAACAGCACAGCAAACAGTGAGGTAGCAGCACCGTCTGAGCCGGCACAGCAGCCATCATCTGATACTGTACAGCCAACAGTACCAGAAACGCAGCCATCTTCTGAGACTATACAGCCAACAGTACCAGAAACACAGCCATCTACTGAAGCTGTGACAGTAACAGGTATTGAAGCTTTCTATGTCGGTGGTACTAAGAGTGAAGGCGATGTAGTTTGCAGCAATGAGGTATATGTCGTAGCAGCATACAGTGATGGAAATTATGCAACGATCACAGAAGGCTGGTCAAGCAATGATATAGGAATGATGCTTCACGCTGGTGAAAACGTAATTACATTGTCTTATGGCGGCTTTTCATCTAATATCGTTCTTACAGTGGCAGCAGCATCGTCTGCGGCACCGACAACACCAGAGACACAGCCGGTAGCACCAGAGACACAGCCGGCGGCACCGGAGACACAGCCAGCAGCGCCAGAGACACAGCCAGCGGCACCGGAAACGCAGCCAACAGTACCGGAGACACAGCCGTCACAGCCAACTGGAAGCATCCGTGTCACTAATGTTGCACTCAGCAGTGATTTGACACAGTATACATTAAATCTTTGCAGTCAGTATGGTGTGGACAGTTCAGTAATATTCTCTGTTATGTATCATGAGAGCCACTTTAACGCAGGTGCTACAAGCGGAAGCGGTGCACAGGGATTGATGCAGATCATTCCAAGATATAGTGCATCTCGTATGGCGAAGCTTGGTGTTACTAATCTGTATGATCCGGCATCCAACATCTTAGTTGGAATTGATTTGCTAGCAGAGTATTATCATACATATGGCAGTTGGAATCAGGCACTGACAGCATACCGTACAGGAAACGCAGGAAATGATTCTGCTTATGCAGCAACGATCCTTGGAAGTGTAGGAATGTTCCAGACTGTTTACTACGAATAATTATGAATAATAAAAAAGAGGTCATGTCGTTTTGGACATGACCTCTTTGCAGTTTGTGATGGTGTAAATCAAATCACTTGGTAATCAATGTACCGGTCTTTCCTGCAAGTGCTTCCTTTACCTTATCGAGGGATGTGATGATTGCCTTGCGGTTTTCACCTGCAGCTACAAAGCTTACAGCTGAAGCAAGCTTAGGCAGCTTTGTTTCCTTTGCCATAGTCTGGCTGTCGATAAGCTCCATTGCCTCTGCAACAGATAAATGATCTGGAGAGAACTCCTGCGGTGTATCTGCATGAATGACAAAACGTTCAGTAGCAGATAAGAATAAAAGAACATCTGCGTCTAATTCGTGTGCCATCTTAGCAGCTGTGGCATCCTTCTCAATAACAGCACTGGCACCCTTTAAAACAGGACCCTGCTCTAATACAGCAATACCGCCGCCTCCGGCTGCGATTACGACCTGTCCGGCATCAGCAAGTGCACGAATAGCATCAATCTCATAGATCTCAATCGGGGCAGGAGATGCAACGATACGGCGGAAGCCGCCTTCCTCTTCACGAACAAAATTACCCTTGTCACGTTCTGCCTGTGCCTGCTCAGCTGTCATGATACGGCCGATAGATTTCAGCGGATGACTAAATGCATGATCAAATGGGTCAACCTTAACCTGTGTAATAATGGTGGATACTGTGTTAAAGATACCTCTGCGAAGCAGCTCAGTACGGATCTCATTCTGAAGGTCGTATCCAATGTAGCCCTGGCTCATAGCACTGCAGACTGCCATAGGTGCAACTGTAAAATCCTGATGTGCATTGCCAAATTCGGTCATAGCCATGTGAATCATACCAACCTGAGGACCATTGCTGTGTGTGATAACAATCTGATATTTTAATTCTGCAAGGTCAGCAATAGCTTTTGCTGCTTTCTTAACAGCAGTCTTTTGCTCTGGAAGCGTCTTTCCAAATGCATTGCGGCCAAGCGCAACGACGATTCTTTTTTTTGGCATAATGAAAACCTCCCTGTTATTTAGCCACGTGAATTGTAACTATTATTTTCCTTATCATCATACCATTGCAGAGAAAACAAATCAACGAAAAATCCAAAATACACGTAAAAAGTTTTTAAATTGATACAGTTCTTGTATTTGCGAAAAAATTATGATATGCTACATGAGTATTAGAGGGCTTTTTTATATTTGGAGGCAATTAATAATGGAAACTATGGAAACTATGGAAACAAAAGTAAATACAACAAATGAGACAGAGTCTGCAGCACATCAAACAGGTATGATGGATATAAATGATTTTGATTATGATCTGCCAGAGGAGCTGATTGCACAGGATCCGATTGAGGACCGCAGCAGTTCAAGATTGCTTTTACTGGATAAAAAGACAGGCAAGACTCAGGATAAGATTTTCAGAGATATTATCGATGAATTAAATCCAGGTGACTGTCTTGTTATAAATAATACAAAGGTTATTCCAGCGCGTCTGATGGGTGTTAAGGAAGATACTGGTGCTCACATTGAGGTGCTTTTGCTAAAGAGAGAGCAGGATGATGTCTGGGAGGTACTTGTAAAGCCGGGAAAGAAGGCAAAGCCGGGAGCAATCATTACATTTGGTGATGGACGTTTAAAGGCAGAGGTGCTTGAAGTTGTAGAGGATGGAAACAGAAAGATTCGTTTTTCTTATCAGGGAATTTTTGAAGAGATTCTTGATGAGCTTGGACAGATGCCGCTGCCGCCTTATATCACACACCAGCTTAAGGATAAGAATCGTTATCAGACTGTTTATGCAAAGTATGAAGGCTCAGCAGCAGCACCGACAGCAGGACTTCATTTCACAAAGGATCTGTTGAAGAAGATTGAGGAAAAGGGTGTTGTTATCGCAAGTGTAACTCTTCATGTTGGTCTTGGCACATTCAGACCTGTAAAGGTTGAAAATGTTCTTGAGCATCATATGCACTCAGAGTTTTATCGTATCGAGCCAGAGGAAGCAGAGAAAATCAATGCAGCAAAGAAGGCTGGAAAACGTGTCATTGCAGTAGGAACGACAAGCTGCCGTACGTTAGAGTCAGCATCTACAGAGGATGGTATTTTGAAGGCGCAGAGTGGATGGACGGATATTTTCATTTATCCGGGTTATCATTTTAAAATGGTAGATGCCTTAATTACAAACTTCCATCTGCCAAAGTCTACGCTCGTAATGCTTGTTTCTGCACTTGCTGGAAGAGAGCATATTTTAGCAGCCTACAAGGAAGCTGTTGAAAAGAAATATCGTTTCTTCTCATTTGGCGATGCGATGTTTATAAAATGACACAAAATCTTACATTTGTTAAGTAAGGAACCCCGAAAGTTGGCTTGACCTTCGGGGGAGCCTTCTTTGACTATAACATCAGTAAAAAAGGATTGATAGAACAAAGGAGGCAAATGAAATGAGAAAATTTGATGAACTGAACAAAGAACAGTTAGAACAAATGGTTGACACTCTGACGGATTTGGTACTGGAATTTGTAGATGCCCAGACAGCTGAAAGACTTCTAAGAGCGAACGGTTTTGAAACAGAAGAACTTGAAGCAATCGGATTTGATCAGGAGGTGTAAGGCTATGGGGATTAACAATATGGTTCTTTCAAGACTGTTTGGTGATTACATAGCAGGAATGAAAGATAAACCAAGACATACAGAGAAAGCGGATATAGAGACTGGAAAGTTCAATGCATTCTGCATGGGAGCGTTCCCACACAACACAATGATGCAGAATGAGCTTTATGGGAGAATGATGGACGCTGCTATAGAGTATGAAGAAAGTGGGTTCATCGCTGGGTTTAAGTATGCAATGGCGCTTGCTGCAAGACAGGAAGGAATTGAAAAATACATTGAACAAATTCCTATACAAGAAGAGAATAATCAGCAAAAGGAAGCAGCGCAGACTTTAGACAGAGAAAAGAAAATAGTAGAGGAAAAGGCAGAGAAGATTGAAACAGTATTGGTTGATGAAGTAGGTGCTGATTGTATTACCACAAAGCAGATAGCAGTAATGTTTGAAACTACGAATTTTAAGGTGGTAAAAAGAATTGAGAATCAGATATTCCCATATCTGGACGAGGAGAGCAAAAAGTATTTTCAGAAAGTAGACGGGGTGAACGTGCAGCACAAGCCCGTCACTTTCTACAAGATGAACAAAGCAGCGTGTCAGATATATTTGAAAGCATTAGAAACAAAGAAAAAGAATTTTATCAATATAGCAGGAGGATATGCGAAGCTGCAAGAGCTTATGGAGAAGGTGTTTCCTGCTGAAAAAATAATGATTTTAACGTAAAAATTACTTGACATGGGTGGTCGGTGTGTTATCGTACGTTCGTAATCAAAAAAACAATTCTGGAGGAAAAAAAAATGACCACTACTACACTATTAAAAACACTTAACACTAACACCAACACAAACCCAAATTCTCTCACTTATCTGGAGCTTACCATCAATAATCTGCTGGGGGAACCAAAAAATTATGATGATCTTGAGGAGGTGGTGGAGGAGGACCTTACAATTATCCTCAAAAAATACAAAACTCTGGAGGTAATTTCTGAGGAGTCTGGAGAAATTTTATACACCATCAATCTTACAAATTCCGAGGAGGTAACAATTCCAAAATTCGAGGAGAAAATATATATATGTGGAGGGGAGGAGGCTGGTGGGGACACCCCCACCTTTTCCACCAATGCAGGTGAAAAGAAAAATATTTTTGGAGAAACCTATAGCAAAGTTAGAGCAGTTGAAGCTCTGTTTGATGTAGCAGCAACGAAACAGGAAAAGGAAAATTTAAAATCAGTATACAATGGCGCTATGAAAGTGATCAAGGAGAAAGGACCAGTTGCAATGAGAATCTGGGAGGCATACAAGAAAGCAATGGAAAATGAGAACAAGCGCCTTGATCTTGATGACTGTATTTTGGACAAATCTGTGAAGGGGCTGATTGATTGTATGAGAGAGAATGGAATTGAGGAATTTACTTTTTCATCTGGATGGAGCGGAGCAGTAGATACTGCGTGGCTTTTTCAACAGAATGGATGCACACTTGCTGGAATGGTTGAGATCAATGGAGAGGAAATGCCTTTTTCAGAAGAACACGAAAAACTTCATGCATATCTTTTTAAGGTGAATGGTGAAAATTAAAAATGATGTTTCAAACATAAGCAATCCGGGAACTGTTCGGCTCCCGGATTTTTTAATGCTCTTTGTATACAAAAATATGAGACAAACCATTTCTGAAAGTTATTTGCTTTACGTGACCGCAATCAATGATTATGTTGTCAATGATTCCGCGGACAAATGATTGAAGAACTTCTGCATCTACAGACATTGCAAGGCGTTTGTAACTAATGTAGTTTCGGTCAGAAAGTTTTTGTGCAATTATGAATTGACTGGCTCTTTCAATTAACAGATTATCAGAAATTGCTTGCCTATAGCTATCGGAGCCTATGAAACCGATTTGCTCGTTGATTTCATCCAGTGAATCAGTAAGCTTTGCTTTCTGAACAATGTACTCTCGTTCAGAAATTGCCGTATCTGAATACAGATAGAGGCTTGTGAGTCTATCTAATGCACGTTCAAGCTTTTGCTTTTTGGATTGAAGATTTGATAGGCCAGAATCGGAGACTTTGAAATTGGCATCATTGCCATAGATTTCACCAGAAATGCTTCCAGAAAGTAGCATGTTGTAAAGGTCGTTTAGTCCGTCTGATTCTATGAAAGCTATGGACTGAAATGTATCTCCCATTAGCAATCTTTGCTGCAAAATACTTGGAGAAGATATGGTAGAAAAGCTTTTTTGAGCGTTAAGCATATTTAAAATGTAATTAAAGACGAACTCACCCACTATTGGATCAGAGACAGACTTTCCAGAACATGAAGTGGTGCTTTTTCTACGTGTTGAGCAGGAATATTTTGAATATTGCCAGTCTTTCTTTGCGGAAGCAGGAGATGATCCCATAGGATTTCCGCAACTGCCACAGTATAGCAAACCTGAGAAGATATGAACATGTTTTGTTGAAATGTACATGTTACGGGTTTTGCAGAGACGAGCATTTGATTCGAGAATATTAAGAATGCGTTGCTTTTGTTCTCTGGTGACGATTGCTATATGATGATTCTCAACAGTGATCCATTCTGACTTATTTTTTTGACGTTGACGATTGCCTTCCTTTAAGCGATTGTACTGATAATCACCGCAGTAAAAAACATTACGGAGAATTATAGCAATAGACACAGGGTTCCATTCATTTCCAGCTCTAGTACGATAGCCATTTTCATTGAGCCATCGAGTCTCTTGAATTAGCGATCTGGTTTCTTCGTATTTGTCATGAATTAGATTTACGATTTTTGATTCAGAATTATTGAGAGTAAATTTTTGAGTTTCATGATTATAACAGTAGCCATAAGGAATACGACCACCGTTCCATAGACCATTAGAAGCTCTGTTTATCATAGTTGCTGTGACTCTCTCAGCAGTCATATTTCGTTCCAATTCCGCAAAGACCAGGATGATTTTTAACATTGCTTCGCCCATAGCCGTTGAAGTATCAAATTGTTCGTTCTTACTGACGAAAATAACACCAAGGTCTTTAAGCTCCTTATACATAGCAGAGAAGTCAAGAAGATTTCTTGAAATTCTGTCAATTTTCCAGACAAGAAGATGAGTGAAAGCTCCAGTTCTTACTTGAAACATCATTTCTTGAAATTTTGGGCGGTCTGTATTTTTCCCAGAATAGCCAGCATCTTCAAAAATGACAAAGTCATCAGTGTTAAGCATCAATTTTGCGTATGATATTAAGTCCTGCTTTTGCATTGGCAGAGAGTCTTTATCTGCCTGATAAAGTGTTGATACTCGAACGTAAATTGCCACTCTGTTTTTAGTTGCTGTTGCAGACATTAAGATACCTCCTTCCATAATGCAAAAGTACTAGAAACCAATAATATTATGTATGATTTTGTTGAGATTGTGATAGTTACTTAACAACGGTCTGCTATCAAGAAGAGTTTGCAGCGTGATAGTTTTTGTCCTACAAGTAATTGCAGAGAGAAAATTTACCACATAGAAGTCCCATAGATCAAGATTCAAAGGCGAATCATCTTGGTTCATGCCTTTGAAAACGCAAAAGATGTATGCATCTGGCTTGGTATCCATATGAAATCCATGAAGTATGCTGAAAGAAATATTTTGTGGGTAATCAGGATCATAGGATTGAACATATGAAGCAGAACGAACGTAAAGCCTAAAACCATTGTAGAATAAAAAATGATTTGATTTAAAATCTGCACGAAACCTTCTCTTAGTTTGCGAGGTAATGCCAAGAGCTAAAGAGACAATATATTCTGCTGCTGTAGAGCGAATGAGAGGGTCAGATGTATCTGAATAAGCCCATACGAGAAAGTCTGACATTGTGACATTCAAATTTGAGCCATTTGAAATAAAATGGTCAGATATATTTTGAGATGGCATATGTTACCTCCTTCTATATGCGGTTATACTGATAATCTTTTTTCACTAGAGGTTTGCTGTCGCGGCATTGCGGCAAGCATACCATCTGCATACGCAAGTAGCTTTTCCTGCAGGTCAGGAGTAAGTTGGTGAAATTTTTTTAAAAGATCTATATCAAGATGATTGGAAAAATCCAAATTATGGACGGAAGAATCCAATTCACGGATAGTCGGAGTGTTTTTTCCATGAACCAGATAATCTATTGACACGTCAAAATAATCTGAAATTTTGATAACCGCATCAAGAGAAGGAGAGCTTTTTCCTTTGTTCCAATCAGTAAGAGAAGAACTTGATATGCCAAGTTCGGAAGTTAATTGCCGAGCGTTGATTTGGCGATCATTCATTAGCTCTTTTATTCTATCAAGCAAAGTAGACATAAGTATTACCTCCAAAAAATAATTGGAAAAATCCAATAAAACTATTGACAAATTGGAAAGTTCCAATTATAATACGTTTGTAAGTTACAAAACACTACAACATTTCACAAAGACAAAGAAGTAAGGAAAAAACAAGTGAAATGTATAGCATATCTATTTTAACATTTTAGTGCGGAATTGTAAATTACAAAACCACAATAAAGGAGGGAAAGCAATGGCAAGAAAATTGTCACCGTGGTGCAAATCAGCAAAATGTGAGTTGATTAAACGGGACATGTCTATTGCAGAGCTTGCTGAGAAAATTGGAAGAACGAGAGAGTATACTTCCGGAATTATAAATGGAAGGATATATTCAGAACCAGCAGTAAAACTGATAAGCGATGAACTGAATATATCAGAAACAGCTCAAGCTCAACTGTAATTAGAGTATATACCAAAAGGCAGGTGAAAGAAATGGGAAGTGGCTGTATGAAAGATAACAATAATGTATACTTTCGTGCTAGAAAAAATGCTGCAATGTACAACGAAAAACTATCTAGCCGTGAAGGAGCGGCAGAAATGCTTGGAATTTGCGTATCTACACTGGCAGATTACGAACTTGATATTACAAAAGTTGTGCCAGTTGATAAGGTTGTTATGATGGCAGACATTTATAACTGCCCAGAGCTAAAAACTCAGTATTGTAAGCAAGAATGTCCGATAGGAAAAAGGATGCCCTTAGCAACTAGAGTAAGAAGTATCGAGGGAATTGCACTTAGAATGATTAGAGAGTTTGATCCAGATAAGATAAAAGAAATGAAAAATGATCTTATAGGGATTGCAGCGGATGGGATTATTACTGATGACGAAAAGCCAGTTTTATCAGATATACTAAAAAGACTTGATTCTCTTGCAGAAGTCATTAGTGAAATGAGACTTATAGGTGAAAAAGTGATGAAAGGATAGGCAAGAATGGATGCTGATAAATTAAGAAAGATACTTGAAAATGAATATGGAATAAAGAGCGATGTAGAATTTATCGTAGCAGTTAAAAAGTTTGCAGGAATCAATATCGGAATATTTACAGCACCTATTGAGAGAGGAAAGAATGGAGGAAAAATTACAGCGTATAGTAAATGATTACAGAAATCAGGGAATTATGATTTCAAATGAAGATGCAGAACATATTAGACATTTTTGTTTTAGAAAAATGGAAATAGGAAAAATTCAGAACAAAGAAGAATATTTGCCACACCTATTCAAAGATGAAATCAGAAACTATTTGTTCAGGAAATCAGTGAACGCAACTTCAATGTTACGAATGGAGGGGAAAGAAAAATGTGCAGCATATGTATGATGACACCTTGCGATTCAAGGTGTCCCAACGCAGAAGAACCAAAGCCAGTACATGAATGCATTTGGTGTAAGGAACCTATATTTGAAGGTGAAGAATATTACGATTCGCCAGCAGGACCAGTTTGCAAGGAGTGCATTGAAGAGGAATCGGCAGAAGATTTTATGAAGCTAGTAGGAGAGACATTTACAACAGCAGAAAAGGAGACAATGTAAATGGAAAATCAAGTAAAGAAAGTAGAAAAGGAAAATGCTGTATATGATGCAGCTGTTCAAGTCAAGGAGATTTTTACGAGAGACAGAACAAAGAAGAAGTTTGAAGAAGTGCTTGGACAAAAAGCACCGCAGTTTATTGCATCAGTAATGAATGCCGTATCTGGAAATTCAACCCTTAGAAAGTGTAACGCAACGAGTATTGTAGGAGCAGCATTTGTGGCAGCAACATATGATCTGCCAATTGATGGAAACCTTGGATTTAGCGCAATTGTTCCATACAATAACAATAAATGGAATCCCAAAACAGGGCAGACTGAGAAACACATGGAAGCCCAGTTCCAGATGATGTATAAGGGATTTATACAGTTGGCTATTCGATCTGGCTATTATGAAAAAATGAATTATGCTGTGGTTTATAAGGATGAACTGGAATCATACAACCCTATTACTGGAGAAATAAGTTTTACAAGTGATTTTAGCAAGTGTACACAGAGAGAAAACGGAAATGAAGATGATGTGGCTGGATATTACGCATGGTTCCGATTAAAAGTTGGATATAGCCAAGAATTGTATATGTCAAAGTCAGCAGTTGAAAAACATGCAAGAAAGTATTCATCATCATACAGATATGATATTGAGAAAGGAAAAAAGTCAAGTAAATGGACTACAGATTTTGAAGTAATGGCATTAAAGACTGTTATTAAGTTGTTGCTAAGTAAATGGGGAATCCTTTCTGTAGATATGCAGAGAGCTATAAATGATGACCAGAAAGTATATGATGGAAACGGAGATGGGGCATATGAAGATAATGTGCCAGATGTAGTAGCAACAGATGATCCGTTTGCAATTGCACAGAATGAAGAAATTCCGGAAGAAGATACGGAAGAAATTGACATTACAACAGTTAATCAGTAAGGGAGATGACACATGGCGTTGTTGGAAGAAAATTATTATGGGAAAGAAGCAAATTTGAAATACATGTCGGTTTCGCAGTTCAAAGACTTTAACGGAACATATGGGAAAATGGCATGTGAGTTTGCAGCAATGGAAAAATTGCACGAAAGATGGATGCCAGAAAAAAGCACAGCACTTCTTGTTGGAAGTTATGTAGATTCCTATTTTGAGGGGAGTCTGGAGAGATTCAAGGAAGAAAATCCAGAGCTTTTCACACAAAGGGGGGAACTGAAAAGCTCGTACAAAAAAGCCGAAGAGGTCATTGCTAGAATAGAACGAGATGACTATTTTTTGAAATACATGTCTGGTGAAAAGCAAAGAATTATGACTGGAGAGATTGACGGGGTGGACTGGAAGATTAAAATGGATAGCTACATTGAAGGGGTTGCTATTGTTGATCTGAAAGTAATGGAGTCAATCACAAAGCTGAAATGGGTACCAGATATTGGATATTTAGACTTTGTTCGATACTGGGGATATGACATTCAAGGGGCGGTATATCAGGAAATTGTGTATCAGAACACTGGAAAGAAATTGCCGTTCTACATAGCGGCAGCGACAAAAGAAAACGAGCCAGATATTCGAATTATCCAGATCACACAGAACTATCTTGATGAAGCCATGCAGGTTGTAAAGACAAATTTGCCGAGGATTATAAGGGTAAAAAACGGAGAAACAAAGCCAGATAGATGTGATACATGTGACTGTTGCAGACATAACAGGATATTGACAAGACCAATATCAATAAATGATTTGACAGCGAGAATTTAAAGGCAGAAATGGTGGTGAGAAAATGGCGTGGATAAGCGTGCATGAACAAGTTATAGGGGGAAAATTAAGAAGCCTTGCAAAAGAAATTGGATGCAGCCAAAATGAAGCCCTTGGCTTGTTAGTGCGGCTGTGGCTATGGGGAATCAACAATGCAGACAAGGAAGGGAGAATTGTCAAAGCAGATAGGGATGATATTGAAGAGGCACTTACTATCGGAATAGACAAAAATATATCACCGAAAAAGGCTGTTGATGCAATGATTGCCACCAACTGGATCGATATTGAGGCAGGCATATATATACATGACTGGGATCAATGGCAGGAACAATGGTATAAAGCCATGGACAGAAGGGAAAAGGACGCTGAGAGACAAAGAAAGAATAGAGCAAAAAAAAGGTCTGAACTTGAATTAAACGAGCAGAAAGAAAAACAACCAGAAAAGAAACAAGCACCAAAAGCAGAAAGCAATGCAAAAGCCACAGAAACGTATGCGAAGAACTTTGAAGAGTTTTGGTCCTCATATCCTAAAAAAGTTGGAAAAGGCGAAGCTTACAAGAAGTATAAGGCAAGGCTTAATGATGGATGGAAGGAATCAGATCTTTTAGATGCTGCAAAGGAATATGCAAGTGAGTGTATTAGAAATAGAACTGAAAGTAAGTATATTAAGCACCCCAAAACATTTCTCTCTGATAGCACCCCGTTTACTGATTATATCAAGCACTCTCAAAAAGTTAGCGTCTATTGCAAACAAGTAGACGATGACAACCCATATGGAGATTGGAGTTAATGACATGGATGAATATTTTATTGGTGAGGATGGATTTCGACGATGTAAAATATGCGGAGAAAGACTTGAAAGAGAAGTCGAGTTTCCCATAAAGGATGGAACTGGTAAGGATGGAACTGGTAAGGTTACAAAGAAAATAGTTCATTGCACTTGTAAGTGTGAACGAACAAAAAGAGAAGAGATGGACAGAAAAAGAAAGTTCGAGGAAGAGATGAGGCGAGTGGAAGAATTACGGCGCTTATCTCTTATGGACGCAAAACTTAGAGTTGCTGATTTCTCAACATATAAGGTAGATTCAGAAAATGAAAAAGCTTTTAAAATAGCAAATAATTATGTAAACAACTTTGAAAAGATGTTTACAGAAAATCAAGGTATCTTGTTTTATGGAAAAGTTGGAACTGGGAAAAGCTATACCGCAGCAGCAATAGCAAATGAGCTGATAAACAGAAAAAAATCAGTGATAATGACATCATTCATCAAGCTATTGCAGGATATGGGAAACTTTAATTCCGATGATGGACAATACATAAATCAGCTCAATTCTGTGAGGCTGTTGATTATTGATGATCTTGGGGCTGAAAGAAGCACGGATTTTGCTCTTGAGAAAGTATACAACATTGTCGACAGTAGATATCGCTGTGGAAAGCCCATCATTCTCACAACGAATTTAGATTTAAATCAGATGAAAAATTGCGAAGATATTCGATACACAAGAATCTATGACAGAATCTTTGAAATGTGTTATCCGGTTAAAATGGATGGCTTGTCATGGAGAAAAAAAGAGGCAGCTGGAAGATTCAAAGCTGCAAGAACAATATTGGAGGCATAATAATGGAACTTAGAATTTATAACCAGCAGGATCGCTTAGAGGTGTCTGGAATCCTTATCAAGAACGGTTACACGGTGTCACAGATCAAGAAAAAACGGACTGAGACAGGAAAAGTTGTTGACTATTATTTAAAAATAAGTATGGATGAAGAAAATGCAGATACTTCCAGATAGGAGAAAGAATGACAGAAATAAGGTTTACAATTCTCGGTGAACCAAAAGGAAAAGGAAGACCGAGGTTTAATACACATACTGGACATGCCATTACACCAAAAGATACCGTGAACTATGAAACATTGGTGCATATGGAATATATGAAACAATGTGAGAACTTTCGCTTTCCAGAAGATGCGATGCTTGATATGAGAATTAAGGCATTTTATTCAATCCCCAAAAGTAAGAGCAAGAAAGTTAAAGAATCAATGCGAAAACACATTGTTCGACCAACAAAGAAGCCAGATATGGACAATGTAATAAAGATCATTGCAGACGCTTTGAATCAGGTAGCATATCGAGATGATACACAGATTGTAGATTGCCAATGCCGAAAATTCTATTCAGAAGAACCGAGGGTAGAGGTATCAATAAAACAAATATAGGAGAAAGAAAATGGCAGATGAGTTGAGTTTGGTTATTAGTAATCCAAAAGAGGGAGAATTTCTTGAAAAGATTACATGGAACAAAGATGAGTTTATGAAATTGATCAACGATGTAGCTGATGAATATAAAGGCCTTACATACACAGAAGACCAGATGAAGTCCGCAAAGCAGGACAGAGCAAAGCTGAATGCAATGAAGACAGCTATTTCAAAACGTAGAGTAGAAGTCAAAAAGGCTATAATGACTCCGTATGATGAATTTGAAAAGGAAGTAAAAGAGGTCACAGAGCCTATTGATAAAACAATAGCCATGATTGATTCTCAAGTTAAAGAGTATGAAGACAGAATAAGAAAAGAAAAACAGAAAAAATTGAAACAGCACTTTATTGAAAAAGCAGGAGATGTTGCAAAGATTCTGGTTTTTGAGACAATTTTTAACAAAGATTGGTTGAAAGTGTCGGTAAGTCTAAAGAAAGCATGTGAGGAAATTGATAAAAAGATTGATCGGTTCATGGAAGACATGAAAACGATTGAAACTACATGCGAGGAGAAGTATCAGACAGCTGCAAAAGATAAGTATATGAAACATCTTGATATTTCAGAAGCACTTGCAGAAGCCAGTAGCCTCAAAGCTTTGGATGATAAAATTGCACAGTTAAAAGAAAAGCAGGAAGAGGAAAAGAAAAAGGCAGCTGAGGAAACAAAGACAAAAGAAAACTCGAAAGAACAGGAAAACATGCAAGAACCTGTTAAAGAGAATGCTGATACGGATGGGGATAATGTTGCTGATTCCAATATTGAGAAACAAGAAAATGAGTCGGCAAAGGAAAATGCAAAAGAAAAGAACACAAATAGCTGCGCACAAGATCCACTTACTGGAAGTGAGGAAGCAAAGAAATATAAGGCATCATTCACAGTCTATGGAACAAGAAAGCAGATTATGGATTTAAGACAGTACATGATTGATAACAATATCAAATTCGGAAAGGTGGAAAAATAATGGACACATACAATCAGGAAGTAAGAATTGAAGATGAAATGTTTGAGGGGATGAGAACCAGTGTAAATGTTGTGCTGCAAAAGCTGTTAAAAAACATGGTTGAGAAAGGAAGCATGACTGGGAAAATTACTATTACGTTGGATGTTACATTGGATCAAGAGTTCATTGTGAATCGTGATCCGAAGATAAGTGGAGAAACAAGAAGAATCTTAACTCCAAAGTTTGCACATAAAATTGGTTCGGTGATGCAGATTAAGGATGAGGCAAAGGGAGGAAAGAGCTGCGAAGGTTGGGAGTTGGTATGGGATGAAGAAAAAAATGGATATGTTCTTGTTCCGATTGCTAATTCAGAACAGATGAGTATTTGGGATGCAGATTTTAAATATGCTAATGATGAGAGCAATGAGGAAAAGGAAGTAAGCATGATTGAAGGAGCAGAACAGCCGGCACTTCCAGGCCCTGTAGAAGAGGAAGATATGTCCGGTGAATTTGATACAGATTCGGACAATTATGGGTATGATGAGCCAAACGATATCTGGTAAAAATAACAACTTATCCATTGGATGGTCACGTGGACTGTACAATGGATGCAGAGAATTGGAGATTAAATATGAAATTAAATAAAAGAATTTGCCCTAAAAGTTTTGTTGTGAACGGAGACAGGCTTGTTTCTACTGGAAATACCAGAGAGGCGGCAAAAGAAGTAAATGAAGGATTGAAATATTATTCAAATAAAGTGATTAACGCTCTTAATCCTTACGCAGCAGCTGATGCAGGAATCATTGTTATTGTGCTAAGGCATTTGGCAAATGAGATAGAGAAAAAGAATCCGGGAGCAAAGGAACTTGCAGAATGGTTAGAAAGCCATACAGAAAAACCTGAGCTGAAAGAAAGAACTGTTATCAAGAAGTAAAAAAAGCCGCCCCTTGACGGAACGACTCAACCTATTAGAAATTTAACACAAAGAAGTAAAAAAGTCAAGGAGGTTGGCGAGATGGGAAGCAGTGTAACTTATACTTTATCGCAGGAGGAACTGAGTAAAATTGTTGCTATCTCAGTAAAAGAGGGGGTTAAGGCATTCCGAGAAGAACAGGCAAAGGAAGATAGAAAAAGGGCAAAATCGGAAGATAAGGTGAAGAAAACCAAAAAGATGCTCAGTTCCTATAGAAGAATGAAAGCAACACTATCGGATGAAGCAGAATTTACAGAGGCAGAAAAGATTGAGTTGAGATGGAAGTTCATTGAAGACTTGATGGGTAATTTTACAGAGGGGACAGCGAGATCAGAAAGTGTCGCAATCAACAAGGAGAAAAAAAGACAGGAAAACTTGTATTGCATCCAGTGCATAGAAAATGCTGTGAGATTGTATGGAGAAGAGTGTGATAAATCTTCAAGCGAAGAAGCAAAGAGAAGATACAGAGAGCTGTACGCAATGTATATTGCAGAAGAGGAAACAACAGTTCTTGAGATTGCAGAGAAAGAGAATATAAGCGAGAAAACGGTCTACAAAGACCTTGGAATAGCATCAGGCATTGTGGCTGTATATTTGCTTGGGATGTAGCGAAAATAAGGCTCCTCGAAGCTGTAATTGAATCACAAAGCTATATGAAAGTAATGGTAGAAAATTAGTAGGTAGATAATAGAAAGAAACCGTGGTAATATGTTAATAGCCAACAACCCATATGCCAACAGAAAATATCCCGACACAGAAAAAGTGCCGGGATATTTTTATTAGTAGGAAGTTGGAGAAGTCACGTCTTATTTTGCGGGGGGGGGTAAAATTTACATTATCAGATATAACCTTTTCTCCTTTTGGTGGGAATATGCAGATATTGTATTCTGCTGGAATGGAATTGCAAGCATCTGCAATTGCACTGCATAGAGTGTTGAAGGATTGAACTTGACAGATTTCACGCACTCTTTTCAAGGAAATGGTCTTCTGCGTGCGCAGGTCTTTATCACCTTCGATCTTGTATGTAGGCAATACATAAAATTCCCACCACGATAAGTCGAGAATATTACACCTCTTGTCTTTGGCGGTGTATAGGGTGAAAACATATACATCGTTGTTCCTTTGACGAGGAGTTCCTTTTACAAAATCTCCAGTTTCGTCTGGGAGGGTAGCAGGAGCAATACTGAAATTAGCGCGGTCAGGATGCTTGATATCCCACGTTTGAACGAATGCTGCAGATTTGACTTCAATGCGAGAAGTTTTACCAGTAGATGGAATAATGGGACCTTCTAAATCATATGGTTCCAAACCAGTTCCGATCTCAGAGCGAGTGATTATACCGCCCGTGTCTAAAGCACATTTCACAACGAAGTCGGCAAAGGTGCCTCGCAACATATTGTGAATGAGGTTTGAATATGCCCATTGCCAGAAATTAAGCATGGTGAAAGGCATGTATTCACCATCGTTAATTAGATTTTCGTTACCTTTGTACATAGTAACCTCCTTTCTGTTATAGGAGCATTGTACAGCAAAACAAAGAAAATGTATAGAAAGGCAGATGAGATTATGGAGAAAAAGATAGAGCTATGTAAAATGAAAGCAATGGATTTGAAGACAAATTTCGGAAATCCGAGGAAAATAGCCCAGAAAAAGCTAAAAGAACTAGAAGAAAGTTTGCAATACAACGGAGATTTCGGAATTTTTCTTATTGATGAGCAAGACAATGTGATTGCTGGAAACCAACGCTTAAAGGCTGTTCTTAATGTGTGGGGACCAGATACGGAACTTGACTGTAAACGGCTCATAGGGTACACAGAAGCCGAACTCAGGGCAATCAATATAAAAGACAATACTCATTCTGGAGAGTGGGACATGGATTTGCTGGCTGATTGGACATCGGACCTGACAGTTGACTTGGGATTGAAGAAAAAGGAAGAAAAAGAACTGGAAGAGAGAGCTATTCCAGACATGGAGCTTATTCATTATGAAAAGTATGATTATGTAATGATTGTATGCAGGAATGAGCTTGACTATAACAATCTTGTTAGAGCACTTGGAATCGAGGGTGCAAAAGTAAAGATTTCAAAATCGAGAAAGATCAATGCAAGAGCGATTTGGTATGACAAGATGAAAGTTAAACTTATTCCAATAGAAGAGGAACAAAATAAAGAAAATGTAGAAGAAAAGGAGAAAATAGAATAAATGGAAAATATAGTAATACTTGGAGCAGGACAACAGGGAAGAAATTGTAAGCGCCTTGCTATTGAGAACGGATATGGCGTAAGAGCGTTTGTAGACGACTATGTAGACGGTGAAGTTGAGGGGGTAAAAGTATACAAAAAGATTGAAGATATCCCGGATTATGAGGGCTTTAAGTACATCATTGCATTCGGGGAAATTGAGCCGCGAAGAAAGTACGCTGCGCACATGAAGAGATTGAATTTGAAAGGCGTCAACCTTATTGACAAAACAGCTTGCATTGAGGATGGAGCGAAGATTGGTACAGGAAATTACATTTGCAAGTTGGCGATTGTATATGCAAGTGCAACAATAGGGGATAATAATATCATCAACTGTAAAGCTGTAATAGCAACAGATGCAGAGATTGGAAATAACTGTAATATTTCCATGGGCGCCAATATTTGCGGTGGAGTAAATGTTGGTGATGAAAGTTACATTGGATGTCAGGCATCTGTTGTAAGCGGATACAATATAGGAAAAAATGTTACTGTAGGGGCAGGATCGGTGGTGTTAAGTGATGTTCCTGACGGAGAGTTTGTAGCAGGAGCGCCAGCAACCAGAAAGGAACGAAAGAGATGAATATACTTGTTGTAGCACCACATCCAGACGACGAAGTAATTGGATGTGGTGGTATTATAGCAAAAAAAGTTGCAAATGGAGATAGAGTTACAGTTGCCATAATGACCGAAGGCTGTATACCACTATATAGTGGAGCATTTGTAGAGAATGAAAGAACAGAAACTATAAGGGCTGCAATATGTTTAGGGGTGAAAAATTTGGCTGTAAGTCATTTCCCAGCAGCGATGCTTGATATAATTCCACAATGGAAAATAAATTTAGCATTAGATGAGATATTTGAAGGCTTTCAACCGGATGAAATATACATTCCACATAAAGGCGATATCCATAAAGACCATCAGATTATAGCTGCGGCATGTATGATTGCAGCAAGGCCAAAAGCAGGGAAAAAGCCTATTAAAGTCTTGGCGTATGAGACTATTTCGGAGACAGATTGGAATGCACCGAGTTTAGAGAATGCATTTATTCCGAATGTATTTGTTGACATAACAGACCACATGAAAGACAAGTTGGAAGCAATGAGAATGTATAAATCGCAGTTGCAAGATGCACCTGCTGCAAGGTCGCTTGAAGGGATGAAAGCTGTGGCAGCCCACAGAGGAGCCATTGTAGGGGTAAAATATGCAGAAGCATTCATGCTTATTCGGGAGGTTGAAAAATAATGAACCGTGTATTTTCGGGGCATCAACCAAATTTCATTCCGTATATGGGCTTTTTCTATAAGATTTTTCAGTCAGATGTATTTGTACTGGATGATGATGTGCAGTATTCAAGAAGCGGATTACATAATGCCAATTTTTTGAATGTAAATCAGACCAGGCACAAAGTAACGGTTCCAGTAAGTTACAGATATGGAAATAAGATAAATGAGGTAGAAATCTCCTACGAAACAGATTGGATTTCTAAGCTGCTAAAGACTATTCAAATGAGCTATGGTAAGACCCCATGCTTTGAAGTTGGATATGACCTTATAGAAAGAAATTTAAGTAGCAAGCACAAATATCTGTTTGATTTGAATTATTCCTTAATTGCAGAAATGGCAAGAGGGTTTGAACTAAATGCACAAATTGTAATTGCCAGTAAGTCAGTGCCGACAAGTCTTAAAAAGAATCAACGGAATATCTACCAGTGCAAAAAGCTTGGAGGAAATATTTATTATTCTGGAACTGGAGGGTTGGCATATAATGATGAGGAGGAATATAAGAAGAATGGAATAAAAATTGTTTATAGTGACTATAGCCCGGTCAGATATAAGCAAAGAGGGAAAGGATTTATAGAGAATCTATCTGCATTGGATTACATCTTTTATAGAGGATACACTATCCCAGAAGAATGGAAAAGGAGGGACAAATGTGAATGAAAATAAAATGTTTGGAATCTACATACCCAGCTATAACAGGGCAGACACCATTTCCACACACAAGCTGTTGGAGTATTACAAAGTTGTAGTAAGAAAGTCTCAAAAAGAGGACTATCTGAAAGTTATTCCAGAAGAAAACCTCATTGCAGTAGACGATGAAGAAATTTGCAGCGTATCTAAGGTATGGAATTGGGTGATAGACAATGCTGAGGAAGAGGTAATTGCAATTCTGGGAGATGATATGTCAGGATGCTTGTACAGATTGGACTTTAATGTCCCTATTGAGGATTATAGCCTGATTACAGCCGAGATAGAAAGAATCGCCCAACTTATTTATGATCTGGATATAGGATATGGATGCGATGATGCAACTAATACTCCGTGGAACTATAATCAAGAATTTGCATTTACTGGGACAACAGGAGGAATCACATGGGTGAACAGAAAAGTATACAAGTCAAGGTATAATGATGCTATTGGTTACTGTTGCGATTTTGATGTTGTATTTCAAGAACTATTAAAAAACAGAATTGTTTTGAAACCTAAATATTTTTGTCCGGTGGCAGGAACTGATACAAATAAAGGTGGCAATTCGTCCAAAACAAGGCAGAGTATGATTGATAGCTTTAAGACTATGAAGTTAAAATGGGGAAAGTATTTTGACTATGATCTAAAAAGCAACAAAGTATTTTGCAGAGTAAAAAGATAAAAACTACTTGACATGGCTGATCGGTATGCTATCGTAACGTACGTTAAATAAAATAAACATTGAAGGGAGAAACAAAATGGCGTACTTAGATACTGGAACAGGATATGAAATGTTTGAAATGCTTAGTATGTTGCAGAAAGCGATCAGAAGGGGTGATTATGAACATGCTGGGTTTGCAGCAAACCAGTTGAAACGTAAGTTCAGAACAGCTATGTGGAACAGAATATTTGTAATATCAGCAGAAGATTGCTTCGGAGTTATCACAAAGGAACTTGTAAAGTTAAGAGAGGAGGACGAAGAAAAGCGAAATGATTTGTACGTAAGTGAAGCAGTAGCTTTGTTATGCAGAGCAAGAAAGAGCAGAGATGCCTGCTATTTCTCGTGCAATTTTGTTTTAGCATCAAGAAGTCCTAGACGATTAAAGCCATCAAGCGAAATGATTCAACGGTATTTGGTTATTGCAAAGAACGGCAATAATAGAAATGAGCAGGAATTTGAACAACTTTCTTTGTTGGAAGATACACCGAAGCAAACAGCAGATGAAACTGAGAATCAGAAGAAAAGCCATATAGGAGCAGCGCTTGCTCTTGCGTTTGAGCATAGAGATATGGACATGATAGGATATCAAATGGATTTGTTGAGACATCACTCCAGAGAGTTCCTGTGGAATGTTTTTGAATATATATCAAGACATAGCATTGCACATGAAATTAAGGCTTTGAGAAAAGCGGATAATATAGTGAATGGGAAACGAAGCAATAAAGATGAGATATTCATAAGCAAGGCTGCTATGCTAATTTGCCATTCACAAGATTCTAAGTTCAAAACCGTATTATCTGTAGATTTTATGATATGCGATCAACAGATAGATTGGAAAAGATTTCAAGTGAAATCAATAACGCAATGTGAGTTGACAAATGGAAAAATTCCTGACTGGGTGTATGATTGCCATACTTTCAAGGGAAAGAAGATGGGAAAAACAGATTGGGATATGACAGTAACAGAGCAAGCAGCATTGTGTCCATTGCAGTATGCGTATTTTGATGAAGCAAGTTGGCTGTATACATATGAACAGGATTTGGAAAATGGAGACATGACCAAAGTACAGATGGAACCAATCTGGGAATTTGCAAAGAACCATGAAGTAAATCCTGTAGATTTTATCCCGTATATGAAAGAAGAAATAATTTCATAAACTACTTGACATGGCTGATCGGTATGCTATCGTACGTTTAATGAATTAAAATATATGAATTAGACAGGAGGATGGCATCATGGTAAAGAAGACAGATATAGTAAGAGAAGCAGTCAAGGCAGGAGAATGGAAGAATGCACTTAAAATTGCGAAGGGATTTCGGATCAATGTGACAAAGGAACAACGAGACATTATGACGAGAGCATATGAGTGCATGATTTATCCAGACTTCTATAGACAGCTCGGAACAGATATAGCCGGAGCAATAGCTAAGGGAAAAGAAGTTGTTGGCTGTTTGTATGGAGAATAAGTAAATAAAACATCAAAAAGACTCGAAAGACCATCGAAAGGTCACATTCGAGTCTTTTTTTGATGGTCAAGAAAGGCGGTGAGGATTGTGTGGCAAATGAAGGGAACCTGATTTCAGCTAAGGAAGTGAATGCTCGACTAACTCCAGAAGAGAGGTCTGAAAGCGCGAGAAGGGCTGGCTTGGCATCTGGAGAAGCAAGGCGAAGAAAAAGAAATATGCGAGAAATGGCAAAAAATATTATGGAAATGCCAGTATCAAAACAGATGGGGAATGTTCGAGATACGCTTGATCGCATGGGCATAGAAGAAAATGACATGACTTATCAGACAGCAGTTGTGGTTCGATTGATTCAAAGGGCAATGGTTAATGGCGATACGTCAGCCATTAGGATTCTTGGAGAATTAACAGGAGAACTTAATTTGCTTGAAGAGAATGAAACAGATTCCCATGACATTATTGAGATGCAGTACCCAACAATCCTCATACCAGAAAATGGAAGAGATTCGCCAAAGAAAAATGTGCTTGAACCACAGGCTGGTCCGCAGACAATGTTTATGGCATCCGAAGCAGATATTGTTATATATGGAGGTGCGGCTGGAGGTGGAAAAACATATGCCTTGCTACTTGAAGCTTTAAGACACAAAGATGTAAAACATTTCGGAGCAGTTATATTCCGAAAAAATTACACACAGATTACGGCAGAAGGAGGCTTATGGGATGCAAGTGAAAAAATATTTTCAAAAGTCCCAGATGTCGAACCTAAAAAGACACCTAAACTGCATTGGAAATTCAAAGATGGATCAAAACTGACATTTGCTTATTTAGACAGAGAGGAAGATGTAAAAGCGTGGCAAGGTACTGAAATTGCGTACATTGGCTTTGATGAATTGACACACTTTTCAAAGCGACAGTTTCTATATATGCTTTCTCGAAATAGAACTACATGTGGAATTAAACCATATGTAAGAGCCACGTGCAACCCAGATGCAGATAGTTGGGTTGCAGAGTTCATTTCATGGTGGATCAACCAAGACACCGGATATCCCATTCCAGAAAGAAGTGGGATGATTCGGTATATGTGTGTAATGGATGATGTTGTTAGATGGGGAAACAGTAGGGAAGAACTTGCTACTGAATGTGGAATTGAACCTGAGAATTGCAAGAGTGTTACGTTTATTGCAAGTAGCTTGAAGGATAATAAAATCCTTATGGAAAACGACCCTGGATATCTTGCAAACTTAAAAGCTCTTCCACTTGTTGATCAGGAAAGACTTCTCAATGGCAACTGGAAGATCAAGGCTGCAGCTGGCTTGTATTTCAAGAGAACGCAGGTGGGCGAAATGCTTGAACAACTTCCTAATGACATTATCAAGTGGGCGCGAGGATGGGACCTTGCTGCTACCAGTGAAGATGAAAAAGGCGATCCAGCTTATACAGCAGGTGTCATAATCGGAAAGAGGAAAAATGGAAGATATGTTGTAGCTGATGTTATCAACAAGAGACTGTCAGCATCGGAAGTAAGAAATCTTGTCAAGATGACGGCACAAGCTGATAAGGCAAAATACAAACGGATCACAGAACGCTTACCGCAAGACCCTGGACAAGCAGGAAAGGAGCAGGCACAAAGCTATGTCAAAATGCTTGCAGGTTTCAATGTCAAGGTTATCCCAGAGAGCGGAGACAAGGTTACAAGAGCGGAACCATTCGCGGCACAGTGGCAAGCAGGAAATGTGGATGTACTTATAGCTGATTGGAATGAAATGTATTTCAATCAGCTTGAATCGTTCCCAGAATCAAAATTCAAGGATATGGTTGACGCAAGCTCAAATGCATTCTCAGAGATTGAGAGCGGCGTAACATATTCAACCCCGTCCGATGACAGCTCACTCGGAAAGAAAAGCTATTGGACGTAATAGAAAGAGGTGAAAGAAAAAATGAATGCAGATAAAACAGCTGCAACATCAAGCGCCATTGCAAGTATGGGTGGCTATGGATGTGAGAAGTATGAAAACACAGATGAAAAGAAGTATTCTGCAAATGGAGATACTTTTATTTCTGTTATTCAAGCATATGAAGAAACCGTGATAGGGACAGTTGATTCCTACTGGGATGCACCTACGAGTGTTGATGATCTTGTGATTCCGGCAGGACAATGTCTGTATCTGAAAGCTAAGAGCGTTACAATTAAAAGCGGATACGGAGTCTTATATTACGAAATTGCCACATAACAGGAGGAAAGAAAATGGCGCTATCATTAAGCATAAATAACAGAAACGGTCCGGGAGGAAATGGCAGGCAGAGAAACGCAAGAATCTGCGTTGCAACAGCAGGAGTTGCATGTAGTGCGCAGCACAAGGTTTGTGGTACATCTGTTTTGCCTTCCAACCCAGCAGTAGGCAAGATTGCAGAAATTGCAATCACACTAGTCTGTATTGGAAATGGAGCGGTATACAAGAACCCTATCTGTGGTAGGAAAAGGGGGCTGATGTAATGCAGAAAGAAATTGGACGCATTGGTCAGCGCCGATTCGGAGGGATTGTCTACGAAGAGTTCCTGCCGGAGTTACGAGGGAGCAGGGGCGTTGAGATATACCGGGAGATGTCTGAAAATGATGATGTTGTCGGAGCGATCCTATATGCCGTTGAAATGCTTGTAAGGCAGACCAAATGGAATGTTGAACCGGGAGGCAGTACGGCAAAAGACAAGGAAGCTGCTGAGTTTGTCGAGTCCTGCATGGATGATATGCAGAATACATGGGTGGATACGATATCTGAAATACTATCGTTTCTTACCTATGGGTGGAGCTATCATGAAATTGTATATAAGCGCAGAATGGGAAACACAGCAGACACCAGAACGAGAAGCAAGTACAGTGACGGGCTTATCGGATGGGCGAAGCTTCCGATAAGAGCGCAGGAAACCTTGTATCAATGGGAGTATGACGAGAACGATAATCTTACGGGTATGACGCAGATGCCACCCCCAGACTATGGCTTGCTTACGATCCCACTAAGCAAAGCGCTTCTATTCCGTACCAAGTCGAGAAAGGACAACCCGGAAGGGCGAAGCATACTGCGAAACGCATACCGATCATGGCATTTTAAAAGGCGTATACAGGAAATTGAGGGCATTGGAATTGAAAGGGATCTTGCAGGACTTCCGGTTATGTATGCACCGGAAGGAATGGATATCTGGAATGATAATGATGATGATATCAAAAGAACGCTCGTAAGGCTTGAGGAAATGGTGCGAGGAATCAGGCGAGATGAAATGGAAGGGCTTGTGCTTCCGTACGGGTTTGAGTTGAAGCTGCTGAGTTCTGGTGGAACAAGGCAGTTTGATACAAATGCAATCATAGACAGATACGATACAAGAATTGCAATGACGGTTCTTGCTGATTTCATTTTTTTAGGGCATCAGCAGAACGGTTCGTGGGCATTAAGCTCTGATAAAACGGAGCTTTTCGCTATGGCATGTGGAGCGTATCTGGATATTATTGCAGAAACATTCAATAGCCAAGGCATCCCAAGTTTGATTGATATTAACGGTGATCATTTCAAGGGCATCACAGGCTATCCAACATTGACTCATGGAGATATTGAAGATGCTGATATCCAGAAGGTATCGACATATATCAAGGATATGGTTGGTATCGGAGTTCTTATTCCAGATGATGGATTGGAGGATTACATAAGGCAGATTGGCAACTTGCCAGAAAGAGTTGAAAGCAATGACAACGCGAGAAGAACGCCCGAGGCAAGACAGTATCAGCAAGAACAGAATCAGCCGCCAGAACCCGAGACAGCCGCAGGAACGAGTTCAAAAGAAAAAGGCGAGGAAATCCCCGACAGTGTAGTAGAAGCCGCCAAAAAGCGACTGGGGAGGCTAGAATGAGTATCTTGATTCGCCCACCCAAAAAGGTGAAGAAGGCGAAGAAAAAAAGCAGGACCGCAAAGGAGCTTTTGCAACGCTTGCAGGACTTCTTGAACGCCGAGTCCGAGGAGCCTGTTGAAATCCTTTACAGCTTTTGGGGAGATCAGCAGAATGCTATCACATACAAGGAACTTAGAGAGCTTGTTCAGAATGGCGATCTGACACAGGAACAATGGCAGGAGTGGCAGCAGGACTATTCAAAGCTTGTTGCCTCGAAGCTTGATCAGATGTGGCAACAAGCCATGGAAGCAGGTATTTCGGGGCAACCGATCTTTGATAGCTTCGAGTCCTTTGAGTTGGACATGAAGTCACCCGGAGTTGTGAGCTGGATAAAGGAACGCGGTGCTGCGTTCGTCACAGCATCAACCGATGAGCAGAAGAAAGCGATTCAGAGCTTATTAGCAAAGAAAGTCGTTGAAAAGTACACAGTTGATGAACTTGCAAGAATCATTCGTCCTTGTATCGGATTGACGAAGCAGGACTCAGAAGCAGTCATGCGGCAGTATGACACGCTGAAAAAGAATCTGCGAGAGCAGCATCCGCGAATGAAGGCAGAAAGCATTCAGAGAAAGGCACTGGATGCCGCACAGAAGTATGCAGAACGCAAGCACAGGCAGAGAGCGATGACCATTGCACAAACGGAGCTTGCTTTTGCATATAACCGTGGAGCAGATCAGGGAGTACGACAGGCACAGGAACAGGGGTTACTCGGAAAGACAATTAAGCGCTGGATCACATCGGGCGATGATTCGGTTTGCAGCACATGCGAAGCATTAGACGGCACTGAAATTGAGATGGATGATAATTTCAATTTCGGAGGCCGCCTTTTGTTTGTCGGGCATAAGATGCTGCCGCCAGCGCATCCAAGGTGCGCTTGTGCTGTTGAGTATATTGAGGTTGAGCCGCCGACATTTGAGCCATCTATTGACACAGATGAGGAAGAAAGCCCGGAAGAACAACCAGTGGAGTTCTCATCTGGTGATGAAGCGATGGAATACTTTGGACAAAGACCAGACCGAGCATTAAGGCGAGAAAATCCAGAAGAATATCAGCGACTCAGAGAGGAATATGACAAGAGCCAATACAAAACATGGTATGACGCACTGGAAGGAACAGAAAGCAGAGCGGTAATGAATTATGCAGGACCGGACTATTCTTCAATCAACGGACTGTTGAGGCATGAAATGACAGAGAATCAAGTAAACCTTTGGAATGCCACTTGTGACATGACTGTTCAAGACATGGTTTCTGATATCACAAGTGCCATTGACAAGTTTGAGCTAAAAGCCCCTATCAAAGTATACAGGACTTGTGAAACGGACGTGTTGGAAAGCTTGCAAACGAAGGTTGGTAGCATATTTCATGACAATGGATTTGGAAGTACAACGGCGATCCGTGAGAAGAAAGCAAGCGGAAATATCTTCATGGAAATCACTGTTCCGAGCGGAAAAGGACACGGAGCATGGATTGCACCAATTGGACAAGAAGATGAGTACGAGTTTTTGCTACAAAGGGGAACCAACTATGTAGTAACTGATGTTGGACAAGACGGAGCCGACACAATCATCAAACTGACAGTTACAGGGCATACAAAAACCGATTGGACATTTGCAACGAAGGAGGAAGTAATCGAACAATGGAAACGGAAAGGATTTTACGACGAAGAAAGCGCAAAACTCCTATGAGCAAAGCAGAGCTTGCAAGAGCTTTTGGATTTAGCTCAAACAAGTTTGTATGTGATGCTGGACAGTTAGAAGAAAAAGAAATTGAGAAAAGGAGTAGTAAAAAAATGAAAAAGTTTTCAGATATTGTTAGTGTACCCAAAGCCAGAGAGTCCCCGGTGCAGAAGAAAAAGCAGATGTTCAAAATTGCCAAAAGCGATGATGAGAAGATGCTTGCTTTCGGATGGGCGAATATTTCCATTCGTTCTGACGGGGAAGTGATTGAGGATTGGCAGGAAGATATCATAGAACCTGCTGACCTTGAGAACGCAGCGTATGAGTTTGTGCGGCTCTACCGCGAGGGCGGAGAGATGCACGAGCGAGGTGGTGTTGCTACGCTTGTTGAAAGCGTGGTATTCACGGAAGAAAAGTGCAAAGCAATGGGTATTCCAGAAGGAACACTGCCTGTTGGATGGTGGATTGGATTCAAAGTGTTGGACAAAGATGTGTGGGAAAAAGTCAAAGACGGCACATACTCAATGTTCAGTATTGAGGGTGAAGCTGAAAGAAAGGAAGTAAAAGATGATGAGAGTAATGATTGATATTGCATGTTTCGTTTTGGGAGCAGTTTTGGGCGGTCTGGCAGTTGGACTTGTGGCTGGAAGCCACGGCAACTTTGATGATTAAGGAGGAACCATGGCAACAAAATTAAAGAACCTCAAAGTCACAAAGGTTGATTTTGTGGATCAGGGCGCGAACCCTGATGCACATATTAAGCTTTTTAAACGCAAAGACGGTGAGAAGGCTGAACCAAAAGGAAAGCCAGACAGTGGAGCAGATGAGCCAGAGAAGAAAGAAGCCATGTTTAAACGATTTGTTGAAAGCGCAGCAAAGATGTTTGGCATCTCGAATTTCAAGGCAGATAACAGCGAAGGCGGCACTACAGAAGGTGTTGTAAAGTCTGGTGCAGAAACATTTGGAACAAGGCTCGAAAGAAGAAACCTTGAGATCATAACAAATGAAATCTGGGACATGTGCTATGCGCTTAATACGTCCCTTTGTTCGATTCTGACCGACAGTGATCTTGATATCGAACAGACAAAGGCTGCTATGGAAGAAAGCTTGAAGGAGTTTTCAGAATATGCAGATGGAATAGCCCAGTCATGGGCTGAGGGAAAGGCATCCAATATCTCAAAGGATTTGGAGTTTGACCTTGCAGTTGCCAAGTCAGCCTACAAACGGCTTGGAGATAGAATTGCTGAGTCAGAAGAACACACTGACGGCAAAATGGATGAAGGTGAGAAAGGAGATCACAAAGAAATGAAGATTGACAAGAGCAAGCTTACTGAAAGTGAGAGAGCGTTCCTTGAAAGCATCGAGAAACGCTATGGCACAGAAGATGATGCAGGAGCTACACAGACAGTGCAGCAGCCAGCAGGAGGCACAGGAGCGGCACAGCCTACAGCAGCCAACACAAATGATGAGACTGTAGCAAAGGCACTGGAAAAGCTCGGACTCTCAAGCATCACACAACAGAATCAGCAGCAGGGCGAGACTGACGATGTCTTCAAGGGATTAAATCCAGTTGTAAAAGCCCAGCTTGAAGCCTTGATGAAGTTCAAGGAAGAGGCAGAAGCAAAGGAGCTGAAAGAGATTGCAAAGAAGTATGCAATCCTTGGCAAGACGGAAGATGAACTGCTACCAGTTCTTAAAAGTACAAAGGCGGCAAGCCAGGAAGCTTATGATCAGCTGATTACAACGCTTGATGGTGCAGTGGCAGCAGTTGAGAAGTCAGGAGTTTTTGGCGAGGTTGGAAAGAGCGGACACGCTACACAGGTTGGCAAGTCAGCAGCTCCGACAACAGCCGAAGCAAAGATTGATTCCATTGCCAAGTCTTACATGGAGAAGGCACCAGAAATGGCATATTCAGACGCTGTTGCAAAGGCATGGGAGGATAACCCAGACCTTATGTCCCAGTATGAGCAGGAAGCTGGATTTTAAGGAGGACTGACATGAAAAGAGTAAATTATAACGGTATGCAGATGAACCCGTCAGCTACTATCGTTGACGAGGCAGCAGCAGAGATTAAAGATGCAAGATGCAAGATTTTTGCATATAACAGCAATGGAAAGCTTGCACTTGCAACTGACGGCTCAAAGCCGCTTGTTGGAATCGCTACTATCGAGGTAGGAGTGAACGACATCACAGGAGCCGAGTCTGGCAAGATCAACGCAGGAGATGATATTGATATCCAGATAAAGGATATCGGTTTTGTTATCGCAGGAGCGACCATTGCAAAGGGTGATGAGATCACATCCGATGAAAACGGCGAAGCTAAAAAGGCAGCAGCAGGAGACTATGTAATTGGCTTTGCGCTGAATGCCGTTGAAAAGGGTGGATTCGTAAAAATCCAGATCAGCAAATATCAGAAGGCGAAAGCATAAGGAGGAAACACAGAATGAAAGCAAGTGATATTCAGTACCAGATTGCCAAAGGAACATTTCGACCGCACACAGCGTTATCGAATATGGCATTGGCATATTACCAGAACGACTCAAAGTATTTTGCAAGAACCATTTTTCCGATTTGCCCGGTAGGACTGTCATCGGACAATTATTATATTTTCAACAAAGAAGATCTGTTGAGAGACAATTGGCAGCGAAAGCCAGCATATGGCAAAGTCGCTTCTGCTGTGTTGTCAGAGTCAACAGAAACATACGCTTGTCAGGTTGACCAGATTATCATGGGAATTGACCAGATCAGACAGACAGACCTTACACGCCGTCAGGGACCGACTATCCGCGATCCTAGACAGCAGAGAGTCAGAACAATTTCTGCGCAAGCGAATATCCATCAGGATGTTATGTTTGCGCAGAAATTCTTCAAATCTGGAGTATGGGAAAATGAGCTGGTGGGTGTTGATTCCACGACACCGGGAAGCAAACAGTTCATTAAGTTTTCCAATGGCAATTCTGACCCGATTGCGCTCATTAACAGTGAGGCGACAAAGATTGAAGAGAGAGGCGGACGCAGACCAAACCGCATTGCACTGGGAGTAAACGTATACAATGCGCTGAAAAAGCATCCGGCAATCCTTGAGCGTGTAAAGTACAATGGTTCTACTGCGAACCCAGCAACGGTTAATGAAAACGTGCTGTCTCAGTTATTTGAGATGGAACGCTTATCAGTGCAGCGATCTATTATGAACAAGGCAGGTCTTGGAGAGGATGCAAAGATGGAGTTCATTGGCGATCCAAACGCTCTGCTGCTTGCATATGCAACCGACAGCCCGTCAACCGATGAGCCGTCCGCAGGATACATCTTCACATGGGACATGCTCGGAAATGGCAACATCCTTCCGATTATGAACTACCTTGGCGAATCAGCAACGCATTCTGAGTTTGTCGAGGGCTTAATGGCAACTGACATGAAAAAGACGGCTGATGATCTGGCTGTATTCTTCAAGGATGCGGTGTAAGGAGGATTAACATGGCACTTGTTGCAAAGAAACCTTGCAGCTTCGGCGGCAAGGACTTTTTTATTGGCGAGGAAGTCCCAGATGAACTTGTGATGGATGCTGAGTATCAGGAGCAGCTTGGAGTGATTTCAAGAATTGCCAAATCTCTTATTGATGATATGGACAAGCCTAGAGAACCGCTCTTTTCAGTTCCAATTATCAAGGATGTTGATGCAGACACAGCAGAAGTCCTTGATATTAAATTGAGCGAGGGGGCAGTGCAGGAAGTATTTGCTATCTTGCAGATGGACGAGGAACATGCAGTTGAAGCTATAGAGAGGGTTGAGGAGGAAAACACATTGATTGTGGTACATGCTTGCGATTCAAGACTTGCCTGCAAAAATGCGGCAAAACAGAGAGCAGAAACCTTGACCAATAATTCAACCACCAAAACCGCTTCAAACGTAGCCAAGGACTGTAAAAGCTCCACAAGGGGTAAGAAAAGCAAATAACACTCGGAGGTGACTATGGCATATACTTATCAGCCTGAGCTTATTAAGGAAGCAGGAAAAGACCGGATGAGATTTGAACTGGGAGACACGATGGTCGATTGTGCAGAAAATGTTGCACTGACCGATGAAGAAATCAATGCAGTTTTAGAAATGCACCCGGGTAAATGGAAACGTGCGAAGCTGGCATTGCTTGAAAGTATATGCCGTCGCTTTGCTTATGAAGTAGACACAAAAGAAGGTCCATTGAGTTTTTCATTGTCAGATCGAGCAGATATGTGGAGAAAAGATTATGAAAAGCTCAAAAAGGAAGTTGAGCTTGAATCCATGTCAGTTCCTTCCCTTCCGGGTGGAATGACCGGAAAGCCGCCGTACTTCTATACAGGTATGATGCGGAATACCAGAACAGGGGGGACGGACTAATGAGGCGAATGCGAATGTATTTAAGACCCGGAAATTTGTATGTGGATTTTTCCGTGGAAGAAAACACAACGCAGGTTCGTCCAAATGGAAGACCAGTCACCGGATATAGCAGCGGAGACAAGAAGTTTAGAGGTGCACTTGCACAAGCCACCCCTGAGCAGAAGATCAAATGGCAGCAGCTATCCCATCCCATTACACACGTTATTGTGCAAGATGGGATGCCGGTTGCAAAGCCTGAGGATAAGTTGGTGCTTGAAAGTGGCGTAAAACGTGTATTTTTAGTGCAGGGTGTGGATGAACCGGGAGCGCTCGGCATCTGTACCATTTATTATGCACAGGAAAGGAATGATATAAAGTGAAGATAAGTATTGATACGAGTTCGCTTATTGATGTAGGGAGGGTGGTTGGAGAGACAGTAGGGAAAAGAAAGAAAAGCATAGACAAACAGATTACTTCCAGAGGAACTCGTGCGGCACAGCAGCTTAGAAATGCCGAGCTACAAGTACTGAGAGGTAAGAGAAGCGGAAAAATCTACAGAAAGTATCCATACAGGTCTTGGTATAGAGCATCTGCACCGGGAGAGCCACCAGCAAGGCGTACAGGAACGCTGAGATTGAGTTGGAGTCCGTGTGTGAAGAAAATTAAAAGAGGCATTTCCGTAGGAATTGAGAGCAGCGAAAAGTATGCGGAAATTCTGGAAAATGGAACTTCCAGAATTGCTCCTCGTCCATTTAGGAGACGAATACAGGAGAAAGCATATCCAGAAATCAAAAAGATTTTTGCAGAGCCATACAACTAAATGCAAAGGAGATAACTATGAGACTTGATGAATTGATATGCAGCTACTTTTCGCAGCAGGATTTTGTGAAAGAAAGCTTTGCAACATATGCGAAGACCCCGGCAATCTTTTACCAGTCAGCACCGGATGACAAGCAGCCGTTTTGGGATGACAGACAGTATCCCAGAGCTGTTTTTGTTATAGACACACAGGCGAATGCAGAGCGTAAGACCGCAGGAATCATGCAGATTGACTTGTACTGCGACCTTGAACACGAGGAACCGGAAATGTTTGAGTCGAAAATCCGTGAATGCTTGAAAGATTTGATCATGCAGCCGGATGGAGACTCTTGCTTTGCGTTCGCATGGTCCTCAACCGAGATGTTTGAACTTGAGTACGGAGGAAAAGACAGGGACGTGAGCGCGAAGATTGTTGGCGCTACGTTGCGTTTTGACGTGCTTGAGTACAGTAACACAGCAACCATGATTCCTGACCCTGTTATCACTGTTCGGAACTGGCTTAAAAATCTTGTACCGGACGGTTTCGTGATTGGTGCAAGCAAAGCCGATCAGATTTACAAGCCGAGCAACGAACAACCTGCTTTGTACGTGAAGACAAGCAGCTATGATACAGACCATTTGACCTTCTGCCTTGCATGGATCAGAAGCAAAGTTTCAATCCATGTCATTGCACCTTCGGCAGAAGCAAGGACATGGTGGTGTCGGAATATATATACGGCACTCATGTGTGAGGGAAATTTGGTTATGGAAGATGGATGCACAATGGTTATTCAGTCAACCACAGTAGATAATGCGGCTGACTACCTTACAACGGGACAGATTTCCTTCGAAGGGTTGTATGCAATCCCAAGATACAGCGAAGGGAATCAGCCCCTTAATCATGTAACAATGAGATAAGGAGGGAGAACAATGGCAACAGCGAAGAAAGAAGTTGAAAATGCCGTGGCTGAGACTACGGTAAAAGAAGAACTCCATGAAAGCACATACTCCGTAGACGAGTATTGCAAAGCTGGAGTGGTAGGCGGCAAGAGATACAGCAAAGACCTTATCAAAGCCGCTTTTAAGGTTGCAGACGTAAAAAATGCAACGCCAACAGGAGCAGCAGACATTGTAAGTAAGTTTGCAAACAAGGAGGTAGAAAACTGATGAGCGGTATGTTTACAGTGGGTGAAGTAAAGAAAAGCCCGGGCGTGTACAAGAGAATTGAAAACTATGGCGGTGCCGAGATTACAGGAGCGGCAGAAGACATCGGATGTGCGGTCGTGTCTGGTAACTGGGGAGCGCTGAATAAGCCAGTTGTCGTTGATGGTAGTACTGATATTTCATCTGTTATTGGCACTGGTTCTGGTGCAGACGTAATCCGTGAGATGAGAATTGGTGGTGCAAATACCATTGTTGTAACTCGTGTTGGAAGTGGCGGTACACAGGCCACCCTGACGCTGAAAGATACAGCAGCCAGCACCCCGGCAGATGCAGTTACCCTGACTGCATTATATCCTGGCAACAGAGCATTTGCACTGACGATCAAGGAGTCACTGGATGACTCGACTAAGAAACAGGCGATTTTGTATGAGGGCACAAAGATTCTTGAAAGCGTGACCTTTGATGCAGGAAAGACCGAACCAGATAACCTTGTTGCTGCGCTGAAAGGTAGTGCGTATGTCACAGCAACCAAGAAGGCGGCAGGAAACGGTACACTGGCGGCATTACAGCAGAAGGCGTTCACGGCAGGCACAAATCCAACCGTGAATACAGAAGCATACAGCACAGGTTTTGCGGCTTGCGAGGCTGAAAACTGGAATATCATCTGCGTTGATACGGCAGACCCGGCTGTACATACTCTGCTGCTTGCATATGTTGAGCGCCTGACTGATGACGGCAACTATCCGCTTGCGGTAGTGTCCGAGAAATCCAGTACAGCACTCGAAACCAGAATGCAGCATGGAGCAGCTTTTAACAGTGAGAAGATGCATTATGTGCTGAACAGTTGGATTGGCTCTGACGGAACAGTGTATGACGGCTATCTAGCAGCTGCAAGAGTGGCAGGAATGCTTGCTGATACAGCATCTAATGAATCACTGACCCACTCTGTTGTAACGAGTGCCGCAGCGCTTAATGAGCGTTTAACCAATGCACAACGCGACAAAGCGCTTGATTCAGGCTGCATTGTGCTGACTCTGAGTAAGAGTGGACAGGTATGGATTGACAAGGGCATCAATACCCTTGTAACCCTGTCTGGCAGTCAGGATGCAGGATGGAAAAAGATTCGAAGAGTCAAGACCAGATATGAGTTAATGAACCGTATCGAAACAACAATTGAACCAATGATCGGAGCTGTAAATAATGATGCAAACGGCAGAGCGGCGGTTGTGGCAGCTGCTCAGAGAGTTGCAGATGCAATGATTGGAGAAGGAAAATTGTTGGCTGGTACTGTATCAGAAGATGCATCAAATCCGGCATCTGGTGACAGTGCATGGTTTATAGTTGAGGTTGATGATCTCGATTCCATCGAGACAATCTACTTGACATTCCGCTTCCGTTTCGAAGCGGTATCTGACACAGAATAAGGAGGTAAATTATGAGTCTTATTAACACACAGGCGATAGCTGATTCGAGAAAAGTTTTGACCGGAAATAATGGCGGCATGTATGATGGCAACGGAAAGCTGCTTGCAACTGTAGAAAGCTTCCAGTCAAAAATCAACTTCGCAAATCAGACATATAGAGCGCTTGGCAGCCCTATGGAAATGGAAGTTGGAGACGCCGTCAGCACAACGCTGTCTATCACAATGACTGTCGTTGAAAGCGATGGCTTTGTAGATGGTCTTGAAGCGTTCCAGCATACAGGCGAGATGCCAGAATGGAATTTCCAAGGTGTAATTCAAGGAAAGAATGGCAGTACAGAACGAAAGATTTACAGCTATTGCGTTCCGACTGGAGAGATTGACCTTCAGAACATTTCTGTTGGCAGCATCATTAAGCGTACACTTAATTTCCGCGTAAACGGTGGAGTTAGAACGCAGGGTAAGATGAAACAGTAAAAAATCAAGATAACTTAGCTGTCGCATGTAAAATTGCGGCAGCATTTTTTATGGAGGATAGAAGAATGAACGAAAACATTACTATGACAGAAGAAACCAAAAAGGAAGAGATCAGAAAGAATGAAAACGATATTTTAACTAGCCTTATCGAAGCGGCATCATACAAGGAAGATGATGAAGAGGCTGTAGGAATCCAGATCAAGAGAAAGGGCAAACTAATTTTTGAGTTTAAGATTCGCCCACTATCTGACGAAGAGTATCAGAATTGCAAGAAGAACAACACTACTTACAAGAGAAATAAGCAGCTTGGAACCAAAGTAGCAGATAGAGTTAATGTTGCCAGATACCGCTCAGAAGTCATTTACACAGCAACAATTGAGAAAGATAGAACAAAGATTTGGGACAACAATGCAGCATGGAAGAAGCTTGCTGTTCTCAGCGGCCCAGATTTGATTGATGTCGTTTTAATGGCAGGAGAAAAGGATGCAATTCTTGATAAGATCGAGGAAATTTCTGGATTCAAGCCGACAGTTGAGGAAACTGTAAAAAACTAATTGAGGCAGGGGGAAAAGGTACACTGATTCACTTGATTTTTCAGCGGCATCATATTCCCCCTGATGTTTTTTTAACGAAACCACATTGGGCACAAGCCTACATGCTTGAGTCAATGAAAATTCAGCTCCGAGCCGAGCAGGAACAAAGGGAAGCAATTAGGCAGCAGCGTGAAGCGACTATGCACTAGAGAGGAGGAAACATGACATGGCAGACCGAATGACGATAACAATTGATGTTGTCGCAGAAGACAGAACGAGTCGAGGACTACGAGCGGCACAGTCTAGTCTTTCAGCTTTTGAACGATCTTGTCAGCGAACAGAGCAACAGCTGCAACGGCTGGGTAGAGAACATGAAGTTGGCATAGATGCAGATGATAATGCGTCAGAGCAGATTCAGTTGATTGCAGATGAAGTTGAAAATCTGGATGAAATGAATCCCCAAATCGAAGCACAGGCAAGTAATGCTGCAAGCCAAACGCTTGATATGATTTCAGATCAGGTAGAGGCTCTTGACGGCACGAATGCAGATGTTGATGTGGGGGCTGATGATTCAGCAACCCCGGTCATTGACGCAGCTGAGGACGCGGCAGAAGAATTTGACGGAACAGAAGCAGATGCAGAAATTTCGGTTGATGATTCTGCCACGCAAGTTGTGGATGCTGCCGCGGATGCGGTTGAAAACTTCGATGGGCAGACAGCGGATGCGGAGATTAACGCTGACGATTCGGCAACGCCTGTCGTGAACGCGGCAGAAGATGCGGTTGAGAATTTTGACGGCACCTCAGCAGATGCTGAACTTAGCGCCGATGACTCAGCAAGCCCTATTATTGATTCTATCGAGGATAAGGCGGCAGAATGGAATGGCAGCGAATACAATGCAAGAATCGGTATTATAGATGCGGCTACAGCGCCTATTACTTCAATCTTGGGGCTGCTGAAAAATCCAGTCGCACAGGGAGCATCACTGCTTGGTATGAGTCTTACGCTTGCAGATTCAGCGAATACATTCGAGGGCTTTGAAAGCATTATGAGTAATGTTGAAGCCATTTCTGGAGCTACGAAGGAGGAAATGGAACAGCTTACTGTAAAGGCACAGGAACTTGGAGCTACTAGCAAATTTACGGCCGCTGAATCAGCTTCCGCATTCTCGTACATGAGTATGGCTGGTTGGAAAACGCAAGATATGCTCGGCGGTATCGAGGGAATAATGAACCTTGCAGCGGCTTCGGGTGAGGACCTCGCGCTCACATCGGATATCGTGACTGATGCGATCACTGCTTTTGGCTTAAAGGCAAGTGACTCATCTCATTTCGCGGATGTATTGGCACAAGCCAGCGCAAATGCAAACACGAATGTTAGCATGTTAGGCGAATCCTTCAAGTACATAGCCCCGGTGGCAGGAGCTTTGAAGTATTCCGTAGAGGACACGTCCTTGGCACTTGGTTTGATGGCTAACGCGAGTGTGAAAGGCAGTATGTCTGGTACTGCATTAAAAACGGCACTTGTAAATATGGCATCTCCTACAGATACAATGGCGATTGCTATGGACAAGTACAACATAAGCTTGTTGGATAGTGCAGGAAACTCAAAATCACTGAAAGGTGTGTTGGACAACTTGCGAAGCAGCTTGGGCGGATTATCTGAAACTGAGCAGACAGCAGCGGCATCTGCTATTTTTGGAAAGGAAGCTATGGCTGGAATGCTCGCAATCATCAATGCTTCCGAGGAGGACTATAACAAACTTACAGAGGCGGTGTACAATGCAGATGGTGCATCACAGCAGATGGCAGACACCATGCTAGATAATGTACAGGGTTCTCTGACGCTTCTTTCTAGCGGACTTGATGAGGTCAAGCTTACTCTGGGTAAGAGAGTAGGAACTTACCTTAAAGGCGCGGCAAAATGGCTTACGGATGAAATGCCAGATGTCAAAAACGCCGTGTCAGATATGATGGACTGGGTTGACATGCACGTTCTGCATATCAAGGAAAATGTCGGCAATATGATGTCATCGGACGAATGGAAGAATGCGAACTTCTTTGAGAAAATTGACATTTCATGGGACAAACTTATCGCAACTCCGTTCTTAAAATGGGCAAGAGGTTCTGGAAAACAGCTCATGTCGAAAGGCATTAGCTCACTGTTTTCCGAAGCCTCTAAAATTTTGCCCGGTGGGGAGCAAGCAGGGCTTATGTCATGGATTAGTACGGGCATAATCGCAAAGGGAGTATCAACATTAGTCAGCGAATCAAGTCAAGTAGTAAGTGCTTTAGCACCAATTGCCTCATCCATAAAAGGGGTTGTTCAGGTTGCACAGGAGTCAGATGGTATTCTGTCGTTCGGCAGCAACTTGCTGTCTATGATTCCAACAGCTGGAAAGGTGGGACTTGCGGCAGGCGCGATTGTAGGCGGCATTTTGGCTATTAACGCAGCCATTGACGCATACAACGAAAAACAGATCAGTGATAGCTTAGAACGACATATGGGCGATATAAGCCTTAGTGCCGAGGAATTGCAAGAACTTGCAGGGAAGATTATTAGTGTTGATTGGTTGGTTGACGTGAACCTTGCGCTTGATCATTTGAACAATGCAGATAAGCTTGCTGAGGAAGCAGAAGCGGCATTACAAAAGAATGACACGCTCGAATGGAAGAGTCGGGTAGGAATTGAGCTGACAGCAGACGAGAAAGAGGACTATACAAGCAATATCGAGACGTTTGTGCAGGACAAGATTGACGAGCTGGAAGATCGAACCTACTTTGCACAGATTTCTGTCGAGACGGTTCTTGGTGATGCAGGTTCGGGACTGTCGAGTAAGATTCAAGAGTGGTACATTGATGATAACACAGAGCTGACAGGACTTTCAGAAAGCCTTACAGCGCTTGTGCAGGAAGCACTCGAAGACGGAATGATCAATGTTGAGGAACAGGCTGCTATAGATATTTTGCAGCAGAAAATCAACAATGTTCTTTCTGGTTGGAAGGAAGCAGAAGCGCAAGCAAAATGGGATCTTATTGATCAGAAGTATGGAAAGCTTAGTGGCACAAGCCTTGATACAGAGTCGTTCAAGAATCTTGTATCTGAGGTACAGACACAGCGGACAAGTGCATATTCGGCATTAGATGAACAGTCTGAGAGCATGTATTCCGTGTTTAATGGATGGGAGAGCAGTGGTAAGATTTCCGCAAGCCAGAATGAGCAGCTGCATGATTTGTGGTCGTATAACTACAAGAACCTTGAGGCAAAGAGCATGATTCAGTCTCTTGGCTTTGAGGGCAACACGCTTTCTGACGCTTATGGTGATGTTTTGCAGACCAACTATCAGAAGATGCAGGAAAATACGCAAGGTTTCTTTGACAGCTTGCAGGAGATTTGGACTGACGTTCAGAGTACAGGAAATCGAGGCGGCTTTTACATGAACTTGATGGACGGAGTGGATAAATATATTGGCTCATCAAAAGGACTTTCTGGAGATCAGAAAGCAGACTTTGGAGCATTGAAAGAATTATACGAGTCTATGAAACCAGATGTTGAAAGTATGGCAGGTCTGATTGATTCGTACCGAGAGGCAGGATTGAAGACACCTCAAACTTTGATGGATGCATTTTATGAGGCTGCAAAGATTGGTGCAGCTTCTGGAGATGAGGCTGCTGCATGGCAGGTATATGCAAATGACTTGCTGACGAACGGCAGCGAGGAAATAGTCGATATCCTTACCAATGAGAACAACCCTATGTACGAGACGTTGAGAGGCATTTTGCCAGAGGAAATGACAAAGGCAATTGATCGTGCAACGCAGGAGACAACCGCAAGCACAGACCTTTCAGAGCTTTTCAACAAGGTTCTGGGAAGCGGTTCGATTGACGAGATTGACCTGTCAACATTGAAAGAGTTGTGTGACAAGTACGGACTTGACATTTCAGATTACCTTGAGACGGTCGGAATTGATGTTGATGCAGGAGATGCAAAGTTAAATATCAATGACTTTGATCTCGGACAGGCAGCAGAGCTATCAGGACTGACTGCAACAGGAAATTCCATCACTCTTGATGGCGGTGAGATTGCTTACGAGTACCGGGTAAACGTGGCTGACACGCTTTCTGACATCGCTGCAAAGGCTGGCGTTGCACTGGAAGAGCTGGAAGCTGCAAATCAAGAACTGTACGAAAAGAACGGTTCTTGGGACTTGATCTACGAAGGTGATCTTGTGTACATACCACAAGTGAACGCAGAAGAAACACAAGCAGCAACACAAGTAGCAATTGATGAAGCAATTCAGCAAGCAACAAGTCTACTGGAAGAACAGGGAGATACGGCACAGATTGTAGGAACCGATCTGGAAGTAACTTTTGGAGAGGTTTCGGTAAATCAGGAAGATGCGCTTGAGAAAGTCGCTGATGCAGTTGGAATCACGGTTGATCAGTTAAAGGAATACAATGGCTTGACCAGTGATGCAGAAGTCAATGTTGGAATGAAGGTTCGCATTCCAACAGAAATGATCAATGTTGACACTACGCAGTTGAAACAGGCAGTTGATGAGGTTGTACAGGAAGCATCTAATGTCGAACCTGCATCGGTTGACACAAACGCCAATGTTGATGTCTATGCAGCAGGAGTTGATACAAGCAGCGCTTATGACTCTACGCAGCAAGCATTGAACACAGCCTTCCAGTCAGTCTACGACACGACAGGATCAACAGATATTACCATCAACAAGGAAGATGATAATATTTCTGAGGTTCACAGTCAGGTAGGAAGTGAGCTGAGAAGCGCGTTTTCCAGCGGATATAGTGTCAGTACGAATGCAGACATTCATGTAAACTATCGAATTGCAAATCCAACAGCGAACATTCGCTTTGGTGGTGGCGGCACTGGAACCAGTACGATTTCTGCGGCGTTCTATGCAAATGGAAGCAATGAAGTTGGCAAGAACGGACCAGAGTTCGCAGTTGTTGGAGAGGAAGGACTTGAGTATATCATTCCAACTGTTCCGAGCAGACGTTCACGCGGAATTGAGTTGTGGTATCAGGCAGGTGAGACACTTGGCATGTTTGATGGCACAGATGAGATTCCTGCATATGCAAACGGCGGTGCAGTTGGCGGCGCTGGAACCAGCACGATTTCTGCGGCGTTCTATGATTATTCGGATTACTTTGGTGACTCTGACTACTCAGAGGTTGATGAGGATATCCCGGTAATCAAAGAGCGAAGCAAAAAGGAAAAGGAAACCATATGGACTGTAGACGGATACGAGATCAACAGTGACGGTGATGAGGACGATGACGGCAGCGAGTCAAAGGAAATCCAGATCAGAACGGATTCCACGGCACAGCCGGCTGGAAGCAACATCGAAGTCAAGGTTGATTTGGCTCCGACCATTAAAATTGAAGGAAGCAACATGGACGAGAACAAGATATTTGAAATCATTAAGAGTCGCTGTCGCGAACTTGCTGATGATATCGGCGGTGAGCTTGCAGATAAGCTTGCCCAAACGTACTCGAATATGCCGCTTACAGGTGAAACGTGATGGATATTTACTTAACGCCGTCGGGCGGCAGTTCGATCCGCTTCCCTATGCTGCCAGAAAGTGTGAGCTTATCGGGCGAAGCAAAGTTTATGACCTATAGCACAATTTCCCTTGGTGATGTAAAAATCCCAAGGGGACAAGGTGTTGAGGAAATTGCATGGTCCGGAATGTTCCCCGGAGCTGCCAGAAAAAATGCATCTTATGTCAGAGCGTATACAAAAGCAGATGATTTGATCAATCTTCTGCGAAATATACGGAACAATGGCACAAGATGCACTTTGCTTGTGACTGGGACTTGCATCAACATAGAGGTCTATGTAGCAAAATTTTCGGGCAAATATGTCGGAAATATGGATTACAACTATGATTTGACTTTTTCAGCTGCACGAGATATCAAGACCTACACGACTTCGGAGTTGAAGATATCAAAGCCTTCGGAGCCGAGAGTTGAAAGACCGACTACTGCCACACAGACGAAAACCTATACGGTCAAGACGGGTGACTGTCTTTGGCGTATAGCACAGAATTTGCTTGGGAGCGGCAGCAGGTACATGGAAATCTACAACTTGAACCGGGATAAGATCAGTGATCCAAGCTTGATCTATACCGGACAAGTATTGAGAATCCCCGGATAGGAGGCTTTTATGATCAACAGCAAGGATTTGAGCTATAAGGCTATAATAGTTACCGAGTCTGGACAACAGCTTGATATTACGGCAGCTACACAGGATTTAGGATGGGAAGAGAATGAGGATGAACTTGCCATGAAGATTAGTTTCGACTTATACAATGCTTTTTATAATGGCAAGCGTCTTTCATCTCTCGTAAAGCTCTGCTCTGTAGTGGCAATTCAAGCGTCTTGGGGGTCTGGCTCTGATATTGTGGCACAAGGGCAGCTTACGCAGTGCAGAAGAAAGACCTCAAAATCAGATGAAATTTTTGCAATCACAGCTTACGACAATCTGTATAACTTGCAGAAAAGCTCAGATTGCGTGTTCTTCGAGGAAGGAAAAGGTACGCAAAGTATCTTGACTTCCCTTTTGTCATCTTGGGGCATTTCAATTTCGTCTTATACAGGTCCAAATGTTACACATGCCAGAGTTTTGAAGAAAAACGCAAAGCTTGGAACGATTATTCGAGACATTCTCAGCGAAGCCAAAAAGAAAGGCGGCGGCGCTGGAATTGTGCGAAGTACAAAAGGCAAGATTGAGGTTATTAAGAAGGGCAACAACAGCACAGTCTATGCTTTTCTTGGCGATAATGTCACGGAAGTGAGCCACGAAATTAACATTGCAAGTATAGTTACCCGTGTGAAGGTTGTTTCCTCTGATGGCTCCGACAGTGCTGCAAAAGTCGAAGCGATAGTTGATGGTAAAACTGATTATGGTATTTTCCAGAAGATTATCACAAAGACCCAAAACGGAACGCTGGAAGATGCAAAGAAAGAGGCACAGGATGAGCTTGATGAAAATGGTTCCCCGACAGAGACAGCAAGGCTTACAGGACCAGACGTGCCGCCGCTTCGGAAAGGAGATATGATCTATGCAAAAGTGGGGTCACTTGACGGCTTCTATCTTATCAAAAGCATTCAGCACAGTGCGAAAGATAGAAAATTTTCTGCCGAAGTGGAGAAATATGTGGCATCCACCATAACGAAAACGCAAAACACGAGTACAGAGAGCAAAAGCTATAAAGTTGGTGATATCGTCCGTTTTAAAGGCGGTATGCATTACATTAGCAGCTATCCGGGAGCCAAAGGCTATCAAGCCACGGCAGGAGAAGCGAAAATTACACTTGGACCAGACTGCAAGGCAAATGGAAAAGCTCATCCATGGCAGCTTATTCACACGAGCAATTCAACCAGTAATGTATATGGTTGGGTTGATGAAGGCAGCTTTGAGTAGGGAGGAGACATATGAGTGCAGAAGGAAATCCCGGAATCAATCAGCTTGCAAGGACACTTGCAGGAAGAATGAGAGAACATCAGAATCAGGTTGAAACGGATTTGGCATCCGATTTTGGAGTAATCAATGGCAACATGTCATTGTCTACAAATCGGTTTCCCACTCCGTTTCCGCCCGGATCATATTATGTGTGCCGATATGCAGCAGGAATGCGGCTGGCAACAACAGACCGAGCGGCTGTCAATCTTCCCGGATTACAGCCGGGAGATCATGTGCTTGTTGTATGGGTTGCTAACGATCCTGTTGTTGTTGATGTTATCACAAGATAGGAGGCACTATGGCACAGAGACAGCTTTTCCCGGTGTTCGACCTTCCAGAAATTCCAGACACAGAAGAACTGGAAGAAAGATACTCGCCGTCCGCGTACTTTGATTTTGAAAAAGGCGACTTTGCGCGAGACGGAGCCGGGAAAATAAAGAAATCAGAAGGAAAAGACGCATATATACAATGGTGCCTAAAAGTTGTAAGCACAGAGCGTTATAGCTGTTTGGCTTACAGCAGCGACATCGGAGTTGAGCTTGATCAAGTCGTAGAGGCAGATCGGGCGGCAGCAGAAAGTATCATTGAACGAACGATTACAGAAGCTTTGATGATGCATCGTGCCACCGAGTATGTCCGCGACTTTTCTTTTTTGTATAAAGCGGATGTGGTGTACGTTACTTTCACGGTCAAGGGCTATCCGTGGGAAGAGGAACAGCTTAAAACCAAAATAACGCAGTAGAGGAGGTGAGAGCTTGGAAGAATTTATTGCACCTGATTTTTTAAGTGGATGCGATGTCGATACCATCCATGAAAAAATGATGACACTTTTGCCAGATGACATCGACAAAACGGAAGCAGGATTTGCTTGGGACTTTACACGTCCAGCAGCGCTTATAGCAGCGGAATTGCTTGAATTTTACATTCCAGAGATTATCAAGCTGATGTTCCCACAGTGGAGCAATGGGAAGTATCTTGACTACCTTGCGAAGATGGCAAGAGTAGAACGCAAAGCTCCGAACTTCGCTACAGCACAACTCAAAATCACTGGAAGTCCCGGAACGATTATCCCTACGGGGACTGTATTTGCAACCCCGGCAACAAGCGATTCATCATCAATCGAATTTGCAGCACTTGAAGATGCAGTTATCGGTGATGATGGAACAGTGATGATCACAGTGCAAGCGCTGATTGCTGGCACTGGCTCAAATGTCAATGCCGGAACGATCACGCTTATGTCGGTTCCTATTGATGGCATCAATGGCGTTTCAAATGTTGAAAAGGCTACAGGCGGTACAGAGGAAGAGTCTGACGATGAGCTGAGGGAAAGAATCTTGGCTGCGAATAGCAGCATGGACACTTCGTACATCGGAAATGCATCTGACTATAAGCGCTGGGCTGAGGCTGTTCCTGGCATCGGTACGGTTATCATCGTGCCAGAGTGGGCAGGACCAGAGACGGTGAAAATTGTTGCCTTGGATGCAAACGGCGAAGCAGCGAATGAATCACTTTGTAAGTCGATCTATGAGTACATTATGCAGCCTGATAGTCCACTTGACAGATTAGCACCCCCAAACACAATTTTGACCGTCACAGCCCCGACATTGGTACATATCACGTATCAAGTATCGGGTCTTTCACTTGATGATGGCTATGAAAAGGACGCTGTTATCAAGCTGATTACCGCAAAGTTGGCATCTTATTATAAGACCGCCAGTGATGCAGGTATGGTGAAGTATACACAGGTATGCGCGGCAGTCAGCAGTACGCCCGGAGTATCAGACTATGAGTCGCTTACGATGAATGGAGATACCAAAAATATTTCTATTGCAAGTGACGAATACCCGTATACAGACGAGGTTGTAGTTGACGAAGCGGAGGAGGTGAGTGATGGATGAATCTTGACGAGTTGCCAACACGGGAAGTTGCAAAAGATATGATGGCGATGATAAGCCCCATCTATGATAAGTCTTACGTTGCAAAATGGCTGTATGAAGTCATGGGTGTTCCCTTGGGGCTGGCAAAGGACACGGCTCTTTCGCTCCGGGAACAGGCATTCCCGGAGACAGCAACTTGGAGTATTGCATATTGGGAGGAAAGCTATGGCATTCACCCGAATGAAAGTCTAAGCTTGGAAGAACGGCGAAAGCAAGTCATTCAGAAGCGCAACTTTCGAAAGCCAATGAACCCGGCGCGAATCGAAATGCTTGTTGAAAACCTCTGTGGAAGAAAGACGGAACTGGTTGAGAATGTAGCACCACATACATTCGAGATCAAGATTGCACCGGGAGACACAAACGCAAACCTCGGAAAGATCATTGATCTTATCAATGAGGTTAAGCAGGCACAGAAAAGTTTTCACATTGTGTTTGATACGCCAATCTCAATAAAGATTCGCGCCGAACCGACATCAAAAAGCTTTCTATATCGGTCCACAAGTACCCGGAACATGGCTGGACGTTACCCACATACTGTATCGGTTGGCGTTACAAGTCAGTTACAGCTTGTGGCAGCGATTGACAGTGCAGGGGTTGAATTTCCATATCCGATATCAGGTACAAAGCCAGATATAAGCAATCAGGCGGCTATAAAGGATGGTGGCTTGACGGTGCAAGCGGAAGGAGCAGCTTCGCAAGTACTTTTTAAGGCTTGTGGAAGTAAGAGAAAGCTTTAGCTGAAAAGGAAGGAGGTAGACAATGTTATCAACATATGCTTTGAACGGTCTACGTGAGTATGTGAAAAGCACACTTGCTTACGCAAAATACAAGATCGGATCAACATATTATCAAGAAAAATTGACTGATGTTACAGTCAGAAGTGATGGAAAAGTTAGGGTTGAGTTCACCATCAATCCGACTGTCAAGGGCGAGATCAAGATCACTGAGGTGCAGCTGTACAACACGGCTGGACAATTATGGTGGAGCAAGACAGAAAGCATCACCAGAAAGACCTCGCAGGAAGGTATCTATTATCGTGTGACAATTAGCATCACGGAGGAGTAAGAAAGGAGGAAAGCACATGTATACACCCACGATTTGGAAGGATGAAGTTGTTGAGCATCCTTACAGATACAAGGAGACGCAGAACACTGATGGTAGTATCGAGCATACACCCTATCCGGGAGAAGTTATGCAGGAAGGTACGCCACAGAGTGCGTCAAACTTCAATCACATGGAGAATGGCATTCTTGAAGCGTTAGTTATTGGTTCAGAAACAGCGCGAATGATCAGAACCATGTTAAACACGATTGATGGATTGAGTGGAGAAAAGGTACAGGTAACACTGACAAACAGTCAGGAGTATCCGTTTAACAACTCAAAGAAAACCGTGCAGATTCCAACACCTAGAAATAACAAGAATTATATGATTACTGCTGAGGTTGTGAGTGCATCTGGTGGAGCTGTCGGAGAAATTTCATTTTCAGACAAGCTTTTGAACGGATTTAAGGTGCAGTTTGGAGGATCGGCAAAATCAGTTGTTCTTGATTTATATGTGAGAGGAGGTATCTAAGGTGGCAAATGTAATTGTTAAAAGCGAGAGCAGAAGAGAAGATGTTGCCTATGTCGCCAAGAAATACGGCATCAACATGAATGATCCAGCGATGAGAGAAGCAGCTGAGATTACTGCTGCAAGAAGCCGTGAGGCAGTTGAAATGGCACAGAACAGAAGGAGGTATTACTGATATGAAGGTTGTACATGTACCAGAGGATGGAAAGAATTTCATCCCTTATGAATTGACTGGCAAGACCATTGATTTTGACGATGGTGAGTTGAGTTTTAACGTCTCTAAGAAGGAACGAGACTATGAAGTCACACTTGATATTTGCCGTGATTACACAGGCAGTTTGGTAATGGGCGCTGACACTGGTGATCGTTATGTCGCACAGCTCATTATCCCAGAAAGAGCGTACACAGAGGCAGAGATTGCAAATCCAAATTATAATGCAGATGCAGAAGGTTGCACTGAGAATCCAACGATCACACAGAGGGTTCCTGTGCCGTTTAACATTAACAGATGCGAATTAAGATTATGGGAATTGGAGGATTAAGATATGCCAAATTTTGACGATATGAAGCTTGCTATTGAAGCAATGTCAGGAGGAAAGAACACGGTTCTACTTGATGATCAGGGAATGCCATCTGTCATGGTTGCATTTCCAAAGTTCAAGATTTCAGATGTAATCACAGGCGGCAGTGAGAATATTCACCCTGCCTTTTCTATTGGCGGCGTAGAAAAAGATGTGATCTATGTATCAAAGTTCCAGAATGTTGTTATGAACGACAGAGCGTATTCTCTGCCACTCAAAGACCCAAAAACATCCGTGAATTTTGATCAGTCCGTAACTTACTGCCGCAACAAGGGTACTGGTTGGGGATTGTTGCCGTACTCATTATGGTCTGCTATTGCGCTTTGGTGCAGAAAGAATGGTACTATGCCGAGAGGCAACAACAACTATGGACAGGATCAAGCTTATTCATTCGAGAAAGGCATCCCAACAAGCTATGATAACCAGAAAGTTGCAAGATGTGCAACAGGTTCAGGACCAAATACATGGAGTCATAACTGGATGCCAGATGGTATTTTTGATTTGAATGGTAATGTGTGGGAATGGTGTGCAGGTATGCGTCTGGTTGATGGAGAAATTCAGATAATTCCGTATGCAAACAGCATGATTTTGACTACTAGCATGTCAGCAAGCTCTACAGAGTGGAAAGCGATTGCGTCTGATGGAACACTTGTAGCGCCGGGAACAGAAGGTACATTGAAGTGGGATGCAGTATCAGGAAAGATGCAGCTGACAAACGGTACGATCACACCAACAGATCAGGGACAGTGGTTGTCATATACTACCGCAACACTGTCCTCTGGACTGTCCGCAGCTCCAGAGTTGGCAAAGGCTCTGCTGTTTTACCCGGACGAGCCTAATGGTGATTATGGTGGTGACTATCATGGATTCAACACATCCGGGGAGCGTTTGCCGTTTTGTGGGGGCTACTGGGCCAATGGCGGTTCTGCTGGCGTGTTCTCTGTGTACTTGACCGGCCCTCGCTCTTACGCCGGCGGCAACATCGGTTTCCGCTCCGCTTTTGCGAACTGAAAACTGTAAACTGATTGCCGCCTGAGAAGGCGGCGTTTGTACCGAGAGGAGAAAGAATGTGGCAGAACAAAGACCCGACACAATGACACCAGAGATGCAAGAGGAAGGGCTGAAATTATTATTAAAAATTGAGGATATGATAGTTTACGCACTTCCACTCATCGAAAGATGGTCAATAGCACACCAAAAACTGCTGGGCGATGACATAGCCCACTGTATGAACCGAATGACGGAGCTGGCGTCGGCATTAACGGTTGCATACTACAAGAAAACTTCGATCAGTGAATTGGATGAGGCAAATAAAGCTCTCCAATCTCATATACGCGTAGCGTACAGGTTAAGATACCTCAAAGGTGAATCTTCCAGATGTGAATGGGATAGACGTTCTGCGGAAATCGGAAAGATGATCGGAAAATACAAAGAGTGGGTATACGGCGATAATAAGACATCACAGCAGGCAAAAGCTAAAAATACAAGGTACGGACGGTGATCTGTACCAACGGGAGCAGGCTGCTCGTTTGCCGATTTGTGGGGGCAACTGGAACAATGGCGGTTCTGCTGGCGTGTTCTATGTGAACTTGAACAACCCTCGCTCTAACGCCAACGGCAACATCGGTTTCCGCTCCGCTTTACTCTCATATGCCAGAATTTGGAATTTCACGAAATCCCAGACAGTGCGAGAGAATAAAGGAGTCTGTTTCCGCGCCTACTGCTAAGTAGGAGAAAAATAAGTCTTGCGTGAGAGTATGCAAGACTGCCTTTGTGGAGACACACAAAACAGAGGCACCTATGGAAGCCGTAAGTACGTGCGCAAGCACTGAAAGCTGTAACACATAGTAAGGAGACACAATCAGATGAAGATTGATAATGTATTTGATATTATTTTCTCGATGGAGAATCTTTATGGAGCACTTGAAGATGCTTCAAAGAAGAGAAGATATAACAAGGATGTACTTGCTTTTACGGAAAACACCTATGACAATCTGGAGAAGATCAAGCAGGAAGTTTACAATGGCACCTACACCATAGAAAAGTATTTCATTTTCTACGTGTACGAGCCGAAGAAACGAATGATCATGTCAATCCAGTTTCGACATAGGGTTGTTCAGTGGGCAATCTACAGAGTTATCAATCCGATTCTCGTTTCTGGTTACATAGAAGATTCGTATGGCTGTATCCCCGACAGAGGCGCTTTAAAAGCGGTTCTGAGGCTGAGCTATTGGGTAGATAGTGGAGCATACGCATTCTACTTAAAGCTTGATATCAGCAAGTATTTTTATCGGGTATCTCACCGGGTATTGAAAAGAATACTTGCCAAAAAGATAAAGGATAAGCGGCTGATGGCATTGCTTGAAGGCATCATAGACTGCAAGCATACACCATTTGGATTGCCGCCGGGACGTTCACCGGGAGAAGTACCTCTTAGTGAACGTCTTTTTGACGTTGGAATGCCAATCGGCAACTTAATGTCGCAAACCTTTGCAAATGTGTACCTTGACGTGCTTGACCAGTTCTGCAAGAGAGTTTTGCGGATTCATTGCTATGTGCGATATATGGACGATATTATCATTTTGAGCAATAGCAAGCAGCAACTTACTGAATGGAAAACTCGAATTGATGCATTTGTTGAAGAAGAACTTGAACTACAGCTGAACCAAAAGACTTGCATTCGACCAGTTAATCAAGGTATTGAGTTTGTTGGCTATCGCGTATGGCCCGGAAGACTCACGCTGAGAAAGAGAACGACACTGCATATGAAGCGAGTGCTGACAGTGAAGAGAGAAGCGTATAGAGTGAAAAAGATCACACTCAAGGACGCAAATGACACACTACAAAACTATATGGGAATGATAAAGCATTGCAATTGCGATGCGCTGAAAGAAAGTATTATTAACAATTTTGTGCTTACGCACGAAGAGAAAGGTGAAGACAATGGTAGGGATTGCAGATTTGCTTGACAAGCAGGCACAGATTATCGCAATGCAGACAGGCATCATCAATCGGCTGGCAGCTGTGGTATTACAGCACGGAATGATTGATGATGAAGAACTGCGGCTGATGAAAAAGACAGCAGACATGATTGAAGAAACAGAAGGGAGGTAATGCGTATGGACTCAACAACAGCAATTACGCGAGCAGAGCATGAAGAGTTTCGCAAGCGGCTTGAAGAGGAGAATAGGCGGCAAGACAGAAGAATTGAGCTTCTGGAAGAGAACACAAAACAAATTGGTTCTCTGACTACATCGGTTGAGAAGCTTGCCCAGAGTACGCAGATGATGGTCAAGGAGCAGGAAAAGCAGGGACAGCGGCTTGCAGAGCTTGAAGGTCGGGATGGGGAGATGTGGCGGAAGGTTATCGGCTATGCTGCGACTGCTATTATCGGCATCTTGATTGGCTATATTTTTACACAGATTGGGATGTGAGTTGAATGAAAAAGAAAGAGCGAAGAACGCTTGATCTTATCCTGATTGTAATTGCGGTATTCCTTCTGGCTTTTGTAGTTGCCATGATCTGGCTGTACTACAGAACTGGGGGAATCCCGGATACTTTGTGTAGCTGCGTATTCGCCGTGTGCGGCGGCGAGTGCGGAGTGATGGGATGGATCAAAACTACAAAGGAAAGATACCGTGATCGATCTTTTGAATTGAAGGACCGAGCGCACAATGAGAAACTGCAAAAACAGCAGGAAGAGAAGGAGGAAAGAAAAAATGACACTTGAGATTTTTCTGATGATGCTACTGGTGGTATCAACGCTGACGGGACTTGTGACGGAAGCATTGAAGATATGGCTGGATGAGCATAAGAAGGCATACTGCTCAAACACATTAGCCGGATATGTGGCGGTTGTGCTGTCTGTTGCAGTAGGCGGTGCATATACCATCATGACGGAAGCTGCTATGAATCAGAAGATGGCGGTATGCTTAATCGCGCTTATGCTGCTGTCTTGGCTGTCTGCAATGGTTGGATATGATAAGGTAATGCAAGCCATCGCCCAGATCAGAGGAAAGAAGGAGGATTGACTATGAGTAACGTAAGAGTTGGAAGCGCAAGAATTGACGAGAACGGCAAGGTTTCTGGCGGCGTACCGGGAGATCAGACTGGTATGGAAGTTGCGATTGAACCATGGTACTCACACCCTAAAAAATATGTTGTAGCTCGTGCCAAAAGAGCCAGCGTCCGCGAAAGCATTGCAAGCGATATGGAAGCAGCGTGTGCAAATGATATGGTTGGCTATAATCAGAAAGGGTCGTGGGAACTATACGACAGATCAAAAGAATATGGATGGGACTGCTCAAAGGTCACGGTTGCCAGTAATGTGGATTGTAGCACATTGGTTCGCGCTTGTGTCGCATATGCTCTGCAAAGGGATATCCCGTGGTTTTCAACACTGAATGAAATCGAAGAACTTGACAAAACTGGAGAGTTTGAGATTTTGAGAGATGAAAAGTATTCGCAGTCACCAGATTACCTACTGCGTGGAGATATCCTCTGTACAGCTACACAAGGCCACACACTGGTTGTTCTGGACAATGGCTCTAAAGCCGGACAAATTACCACGACACCTTCCTCAAACGCCGCGCAGGGCAATACGGCGCTGTGTGGTAAGGGCATTGGCACGGCTGTAGCAAAGCAAGGCATGTGCATTAGAAATGGCGCTGACATTACTGCAAAGAAGCTTGCGACCATTGAAACAGGTGTAGCCGTGGAAGTCCTTGATATAACGGCATCTGGCTGGTATCGTATCGTATGGCCCGGTGAGAGCTGTGGCTACGCATTTACCAAGTCCGGCTCGGCGTACTATACATACACCGGGAAGACAGCTGCAACCAAGATTTGTGCTGGTGACATCGTACAGTTTACTGGTAACACCCACTATGTCAGCAGCACTATCGCAAATGGCAAGACTTGCAAGCCGGGAAAGGCAAAGGTGACTGTTATTGCCAAGAATGCAAAGCATCCATACCACATTGTTGCTGTATCTGGCGGTGGATCTGATGTATATGGCTGGGTTGATGCTGCGACCATTAGCAAGTAAGTGATTTGAAATGAATTATGATTTGACCTCTCTGTTTAACGCAGGGAGGTCTTTTTTTATTGCATTTTTTACATTTTGTGACCGTCCACGTGACAATCTGCCGACAGTCACATCATATGTCACAGCAAATGTCACATCATATGTCCTGTTAATGTCTGCGTAAGATAATCATTTTCTCAAAATGGCTATTCTATATAGGAACATGGATACATCATATTTTGCGAATGAATTGCTTCCTTATACTATATGTATTGCATTTATTGCTATGTCCATGTGACCGTCCACGTGACAATCTGCCGACAGTCATGCAAAATGTCACTGACCATAACCGTTACCGTAACCGTAACCATTATATAATATATAGACATTCAAAATGACTTTGTTAATGCGAAAAAAACGATTGGAAAGTTCCAAAATATTTTAAGGAAAATCAGTAAAACACTTGACATGCTCGGTAGTTGTGCTATCGTACGTATCGTAAACAAAACCAAACAAAATCAAAGAAGTCTGGAGACTAAATAGCATGAAAATAAAAATAAAAAAGCTTTGGAATATTCCAGAAATTCTATTGAAAGTTTGGAAAATACCAGATATAATGCAAGTAGGAGATATCAGTTGAATTACTGAAAGGAGAGAGTGAAATGAAGATCAAAGAAATCAGAATGATGACTAGAGAAAGTCTTAGACAGCTCTGCATGAACAATAGATGGTATACAAAGGGAGACTGCAATGCATATGAGAATTTGATGCAGAGAACTGAGCAGGAGAATCTTACAACAGAGGATATTGTTGAGATGGCGAAAGACATTGCAAAGCACAGTGATACAGAGATGGAGCTTACAAGCATCTGTTTTGAACTTGCGAGAACGGCATACACAATGTTTGAAGAAGAATGAAGGAATGACAATCTCTTAAATGGGATATTAAGAAAAACACACGGAGGTAGTAGTTATGTATAGTAAAGAAGATTATTTGAAAATGCTGAGAGAAAGAGACAAGCATCACATTGATTCAAAGGAATGGAGCTTTTGCCAGTCGAAAGTTATGTGCATTGCAACAGCTATGGTAGCCGCAGGAGATGATTGGATGGTGCATAACATTATTGATGAACTTAGCAATCTGGGTGAATGCGAGTGCGATCTTACAGATGCGGCAGTTCAGCTTGACCTTTGGATTCTTGAAAGTAATGGATATAAGAATGAAGCAAAGGAATTGAGAGAAATGTTCTAGGGCATGTTGAAGAAAGGAGGTAAGGGAATTTGATCGAAATAGCAGGAAAGACTATTAAAACTAGAGAACAGGCCATTAAGTTTATCGAGGAAGCAACGAAGTATGTAGGCTATAACTCAAATGCTTATGTAGACACTGGCGTTTATGGAACCGGGATGACATTAGAAGAATGTGAAGACAAAATAATAAATGAAGGGCTTCTATCGCTTGAAGAAGCTGTAAGAATTGAAGTAACAACGCATGATAAGATTCATTTTAGATATGAACTTAAAAGTAGGTTATATTGGTGCGAACGATTGGAAGAAAGAGTAAGGTCGCTTCGCAAGAAGAGAGAAGGGAATCCTCAATATGATAAATGTTACAAAGGCGTTTGCAACGACTTGAAAACGGCAGAGAATAAAGCCTGCGAGACAATTGCAAAATTGTTCGATATCGGAATTGTCGATGCCACAGATATGTTCATCAGTAAGCATGACCAACTTCTCGAAAGATTAGAGATCAAGATTCTTACAAAGTGCAGAAAAGCAGGACATCAGCAAGAAGCATATTTTTTGAGATTCGATGGAAAGAAGTATTTCTTTGAGGGGATACCATTTGATACTAGAAAACTTGGGCATGTAATAAAAAGTGGAACGAGAGAAGAGGTAGAAAAGTATATTAAGGATGAACATTTTGAGGTGCTGCCTTATACGCTTTCACAGAAAACAGGATTGACTAAACATGAGAATGCATGAGCAGAAAACTGAAACAGATAAAAAGATCATCTTGCAGATATGGCAGAAAATTGCTGACCTAACGGCATGACGGGGAGAAAGAAGAGGTGAATATAAGGTGCATAAATATAAGGTGATATTCTATGCAGAATGGCGAAAGATTACAGGCTGCATTATTGAAGCCTGTGACGAAAGCAGAGCAGAAAAATTAGCAGCCTACAAGTTGCAAGATGAGATTAAGGCAGCAGAAAGCAAACTAAATTTGAAGGTCAACCGCAGTTTTGTAACACGGCTACCAGATAATCAACACAGAAGGTGAGGAAAATATGAGATATCTTTCACATTATCAGGAGTATCCGATCTTTGAGCCTGCTGAGGGTGGATATTACTATGCAGGAAACCAAGTGATTGAATCGGAGAGAATGTCAAAAAGAAAGTGTAGACGAGAATTTGAAAAGATTTGGAAGGAATGCCAGAAGGAAAATAGGGAAGAGGGTTTTGAAGAGAATGCCGACTGGTTAGCCGTTGGAAGAACATACGGCATTCATCCGTGGATTAGGTGGGGTGATAACTACATATGCAGAGAAAGCGGTTATGTAGGGAAAGGCGAGAGCTACGTTATTGAACGCAAAAGGGGAAGCCAGACAAAGGGTTGGCAACCATACTGCTGATGAAACTGAAAACTAAAGAAATGGAGGAGTAAGACATGTTACAAGACTATATAGATGCATATGAAGCTGCTATTCGTGATGCGGATAAAAAAAGAGCAGAGAAGATTGAAAAAGATTTAAGAAAACTAGGAATGGACAAAGCAACACTGATGTTAATTGTTGGTGAAACCAAGGAAAAATAATGAAAAATATCAGTTTTTCTATTGACATGGCTGGTCGGCGTGTTATCGTACGTCCGTAATAAAACAATACATATTACAGACTGGAGATGATGCACAATGGGAAACAAAAATGAGTTGAGGAAATTAAAGAAGCAGGTGAAAATGCTTGAAGAAAAGGTTAATGAACTCAACGAGAAGCTTGAAGAGCAAGAAAAAGAAGGGCAAATCGAAAAGATCATAAGCTTGGCAGCAGAAATTTTCGCAATCATTGCCGGCATAATAGCAATTATTGAAGCCCTTCTCTAACCTGATTGGAAATTTTGAAATTTCCAGATGGGATGGAGCCACTAACTCCATCCCATGCAGGTAGAATACCACCGAAAGGAGAAAAAGTAAATGGCTATGGTGAAAAAAATTGCAAGAGCAGCAAGCGCTATTATGGTTGCAATAACTGCAATTACTCAGAATGGAGTTGTGGCGGCTGTGTCAGTGGTAGTATCTGTAGTTACGATTAGTATGGAATTGAAAGAATTAAAAAGATAAATATTGGAAGGAGAAAATAATGAACAAGACAGTTATTGCTTTAATGAACGAAGTAGAAATGGCACTGGGAAGTAACTACGAGGTTAGATGCGGTGAGATTGAGAAAGAAAAGAATAAGAAAAAAATTATGATAATAGTGCATGAAAAGGAGAATGATGACACAACTGCATTTGAGGTCAATCAATTAGTTGAGTGCATTAAAAACGGAAGATTTAGTGTGAAAAAAGCTGCCGAGAAGCTTGTTGAGGCATACAAGATTAAAGAGACATCAGAAGAACGCAAGGTTCTTCTTACACGTGAATTTGTGCTAGAGAATGTAACATACAAGCTTATCAATAAGCAGAGAAACGCAAAGAAACTTGAATCAGTTCCGCACAAAGATATTCTTGATCTGGCTGCTACATATAAAGTCACATATAATGCAGAAGATGGCAGAAATATTGTGATTGAGTTAGACAACGAGACAATAGAAACCGTGAATGTGTCATTAGATGAGTTGGATGCAGCAGCACGAAAAAATACCAGTAAACATGGTTTTACAGTGATGAGTATGTCGCATTTAGGAATTGCCAACGAAGAAGAGGAAGCCATTATGCATGTTATTACGAATCCGGAATGCCATGAAGGCGCGATAGCAATGCTTTACAAGGATTGTTTGGCGGAAGTAGCAGAAGTGTATGATGATAATGTTATTATTATTCCGTCGAGCATACATGAAATCATTGTAATGCCAGAAGCACAGGTTAAGACGCATCTCTCGGATTTGAAAGAAATTATTTTTGGAGTAAATAATGAAGACTGCGTTGCAGAAGATGAGATTCTAGGGGATTTGCCGTATAGATTTGATAAAACCACTGGAGAATTGAGCATCATTAAATAATTGGAGGGACTAGACATGCGACTTAGATTTACGAGAAAAACAGAGACTTTGATAGAGATTTCAAAAATGTTTTATGAAAAGTGCGGACAGAAAAGAATTTTAAAGAGCGTTGATACTGGAAGTACAGGCATGAAAAGAAAACTTGTTGAATGGGCGAATGAGTTCGAAGATCAGAATAGATGCACGAACTGGAGAAGCACAGACTATTTTGCAAGGTTGGAGGAATTTATAGAAGGAAAGATTCGAGTAATGCTTGGGGAGCGTGTCTAAGTGGTGAAGGGGCGGGTGCAAAAGCATCCGTCCAATAAAGGAGATGAATACTGTGGGAAAAGGAAAAGATGGAATTTATGTTCAAGCCGCTATTGATAGGAAACATGAGCAGGAAGCAATACGAATTAGCAGCATCAAGAAATTTAGAGATGAGTTGAGGGTTGGGCAGATTGTCAGCATCACAAGAAGGAAACCTAGTTATAATGCGCGGCAACAAGTTATGAGTTATGCATATTTTACCAGATATTACATAGTCGATGCAAAGTATGCTCATTTTGCAAATCTTGTAGAACTTCGAGGCAAGAAGGAGAGAAAAGTATCAATGGACTATAATAAATTGTATATCCTTACAAATAGGATAACTGACGTGGAGGAAGAATGAGAAAGAAAAAAATGAACAAATGCCCGGTGTGTGGAGGGCAACTGATGTTTGAAGAATGTTGCCAATATTCAGTAGTACATTTTATAACTGCACATGGAAAGGCAAGTAAAAAAGCAAAGAGAAGGGATTACGGAGGAATTGAAGGTAGTTTCATTTATTGTAGTAATGAAAAGTGCGACTTTGTTACGGATACTGATTATAAAAGCGAAAAGCATCCAGATATTCAAATATTTGAAGATGAACAAGGATTTTGGGTGGAGAGGAGAGAATAATGAAGGTAAAAATAAGCTTAGAGGAAGCAATTCAAATTTTGCAGAGCGGAAAGCAGCAGAGTTGTATCATGGCAAAAGAACGATTACAAGAAAAAGATAATGAGAATGCAGTTGATTTGGTTAAGATGGCATTCTCACTTGAATTGGCAACAGCAGCATTACAGAGACAGATTCCAACAAAGCCAAAAGAGTACGAAGATAAATACTATGGATGCCCGACTTGTGGAAATGTACTTTTGCATAAATGGAAAAAGTACCCAGATATTTTAATGCCGAAAGAAAATGGGCTGCCATATTGCTTAAGTTGTGGACAAGCCATTGACTGGAAGGAGGGTGAATAATATGTATTACATGGATGACGAAGAATATTTCGAACCAAGTGAGTTTGACGAGAAAATTGAAGAATTTAAAGATGAGCTTAGGCAATCTGTAAAAAAGGAAATCAAGGACGAACTTGAGAAGCTGCGCGAGGAAAACAAAAAATTGCAGGGTATCAAGGAAAATTTTAAATCAGTAAAGAAAGACTATGAAAGAAAGAAAGCAGAATGTGAAAGTGTAATGCGAAATGCCGAAGTCAAAGCAAAACAAGCTAGGTTAAAAGAGTTAATGGAGTGCGTTAAGGTTACTCTATGGTCAGCAGATTGGAAATACCAGTTCAAAAAGAAATGCGACATGTGCAATGAGTATAGAAAAATCAAGGTGACATTACCATCTGGAAACGTGGTAGACGATGTTTGCAAATGCGGAAGATTCAAGAAAGTATATCATACGAGTGAAAGGCTGCTATATGCACTTGAAGATGATTGTAGAAAGCTTACAGCATGGTACACAAGTGCCAGAGACGGTGAGTGTTTTGAAGCAGAAACTTATAGTGCAGATACAATAGTAAATCACAACAAAGATTTCAAAGAATTAGAAGAAAAAAACTCGATTCATATATTTTTCACAACTAAAGAAGAATGCCAGAAGTTTTGTGACTACATGAATGGAAAAGAAGAAAATTCGGGATATGATTACGACAAGGAGGGACAAATGATTGCACGGAGATAGTCCTTGGTTGCGGACACAGATATTTTTGAAAAATGCTGAAATACAGATTTTAAATAATGGAGGAAATGATGAAAACAGAACCTAAATGTAAGCTTTTTAGATGTAGCAAAAGAAGAGGATGCCCATGTTGCTTTTACTGTGACAGAGTAGACAGATGCACAGATCAATGCTTAAACCATCCTGCAAAATGCGGTCAGCTTGTAGAAAACAAAAAAGAAAAATAGTGGGAGATGAAACTTATGGCAGCAATAGCGATACTGATAATAATGATTTATGCAGGAGCAAAGAAAAATTAAATGGAGGCTGTATTATGGAAGAATTAAGAATCGACACTAGCGTAGGAAAACTAAGGATTACAGGAGAATGTATTGATGATATTATGGCTACCGCACTTGATGGAGGGATTACATATTGGTGTAATAAAGCAGAAGTAATTGGGGGATATCTTGGGGAATATGCAAGTGATCAGATATCAAGAGGCGGAAAATTGAAGCTGTATGACTATGAGGCTGAAACAACATATGAGTTAACAATAGAAAATTTGATTGCAGGAATCAAGGTCCTTATTGAGGATGACAGCATTGAAGTTAATCTTACAAAACGTGAAAATTGTTTTGAGCTTGACGAAGATTACTTAGATAGTACTTTAAGTGACCTCATAATTCAGTATGCAGTGTTTGGAGAGCTTGTTTATGCATAAAAAATATGGTTTATGGAAGGAGGTGAAGAAATGATGAAAACCAAAGCAAGACTAATTAAAAAAATGATGGAAGCAGATTTTGAAAGGTGGAATGAATTATATTCTAAAGGAGGCAGAGATCCCCTTTATGCAGATGGTGCAAATTTGAACTTAGTGCGCAATCGCATTATTTATGAAAGAATGCGATGCGAAGCAGAGTTACAGCCGGACGAATATCCAAAAGAATATTTCGAACCAATTCCGCCAACAGTAGATAATGAATATATGGCAAGGGCTGACGAGATAAGAGAACACGCAAGAAGTACACTACAGGTATATTTGAGTGATTCAGATTACAAGTATCTTCGTGAAAATATATCAAGGCTGACAGAAGAACAGAAGAAACAAATATCCATAGTCAATGTTTTGAATTATGTCGAAGGGTTGAAAGATGCTATAGAGAATGATGAATTGGTTTGGATGAGAAGGCACGAGGAGCCTGATATATATTTGGATTCATTCAGAGAATGCAGAGTGAGAACGGAAAAGATTTTTGAAGTAGGAAGGAAGATACCAGAAGGACAGCTTTCTATTTTTGATTTATTTGAGGTGTAAGGTATGGGAGAAAACAATATTAGAGCATTGAAAATTGGAACTCGTTTAAAATTTAAAGGATTTGAATGGGTGGTTTTGGACAACGGTATTGATACATGCGATGGAGTGATGATACTTATGACATCTGTGTGGAATAATAGATTGTATCAGTTTAATGATGTACATAGAAACAATTATGGGATAGCAAGTTTGAGGGAAAAATTAAGGAGAGAGTTGCTTCCTATTCTGGGCAGCGAGAATTTGCTTTTTTATGCAGTTGATCTAGTAGACTATGCTATAAATGGTTATTACCAAACAGTTTATGATAAAGTTTTTATATTAAGCTATGGTGAATATCAGAAATATAAGAAAAATATCCCAAAGTTTCCAACACAAACATGGACACGCACTCCATGGTTTACATCAAGGCGTGATAGTAGTGTTTGTACCATCGGAGAAGATGGTACAGAAGTAAGGAGTGATTCATGGGTAACTGCCGGAGTTGTTCCGGCTTGTGTGCTTGATCCAAGAAAGATCAAGGTTAACTATCGAATCCCAGAGATTATGGAAATTACAAATTGCTTAGAATGACAGGAGAATGGAATAAATGAATAAAGCAGCAAAAACAATTATTGATTGCCTTGAAAGAAAGAAGATGACACAGAGACAACTTGCAAAAATGATGGGAGAAGATGTGAGAAATCTTAACCAGCAACTCAACAGACAAAAAGACATGAAAGTTGAGCGCTTCGAGGATGTACTTGAACACATTGGGTATAAAATGGAAATTGTAGGAAGCAATGGAATACAGAAGGTTTGTGAGAAATTCGCAATGGATGTAATTGCAAGTAGGGAACCAAAGGGGGTGTTCTGGTATCAGAACGGAGATAAGTATATCAGAATTGATAATAGTGATGGAAATGCTCACATAATGGAATTTGATAGTAAAAAAGAATGCACAGAAATGTTTATCAGAAAATAAAAATAAAATATCAAAAAAATCAGTAAAATACTTGACATGGCTGATCGGTGTGTTATCGTACGTATCGTCAAAAACAAATAAACAAAAAGCAAGGAGGAAACTTATATGATGCTATCGGAGTTTACTGAAAGAACGGGATTTGAACCAACAGTGACAGAGTATGCCGACATTGAAGCAGGATATATGCACCGAGACATTGATAAGAACCAGTTCTGCAAGGAATGGGTAGATAATGGAGGCATTCAAAGAGTAACGAGAAATAGAGCCAGAAAGATTGAGGAGCTTGAGCAACAGTTGGAAAGAGCTAAGAAGCAGTATGACGAGTTAAATGACCACTTCTTGGCGTACAGAAAGGCAGTAAATGCAGAGCATGTAGGCACAACTCAGATGATTGCGCAGATGCAAGATGTACATAGAAGTGAAGTGGAAAAATTGAAAACAGCAAATAGAAAGCTCATAGAAGAAAAGGAAGAAGCAGAAAGAAAGTTGACTGTAGTTCAAGAGACGTTTGAAATTCTCAGAATTGCAAAAAATGAGTAAGTTGATCTTAGGAAGGAGACAAATGAATGAAAGCAAAGGAGTATATGTATTTGATATTAAGGGTCCGCGACGGAGTAAAGTTTGTTACCTATGGAAATTTCAAAGAGGCTTACATCTATCCAAAGTATCTTTATCAGCTAGTTGATGAAACTTATCCTTATGGAGAAGAAACACCATGGGGAAAAAGAAAGAACACCACAGTTGATGGAATCTCTCTTGAAGATGGAGGGTACAAGGTAATCTATCAGATGGCATGTAAATGACTAAACAGGAGGAAAAGCAATGAAAAATCCAGATTATGAAGGAGATATGAGCTACTACCAGAAACAGTTGGAAGAAAAAGGAATCACAAAGGATATGTTGAATATGGATATGTATGTTGGACTCACGGCAATGGAGTTACAGTCTATAGTAGATCATGCACATTTGAGAAAAAAGGAAGTGCCGATGATACCTAACATTGAAAAGAGCGAAGAAACCAGTGTAGAAACTACTAAATGGGTTCTTGGAGAGGATATGAACGTAATTGATAACATTTTTGATTCAATCACATTTCTTGATCTGATAACTGCGGTTCATTGCAACAGCAGAAAGATCACACCAGATGCAGTATGGAGAGAACTAAAGAGATTTGTTGAACAGAGATGCGAAGATGCGAAATATTTGGTAGAAAAGAACATGGAACAGATTATGAATATTGCAAGAGAAGGGAGACAGTGACATGAAAAAGATTATTAACCCATGTACATGTATGGTAGGAACAAGAAAAGTAGATGCTTTTTGCAAAATAGAATATGTAAATGGAGAACTTACAATTGCGGGGGTTGTTGGCCCTAAGAGTAATGGAGACTGTTTTGGAGCAGCTGGACAGTGCGTAAATTATATTAGAAATGGAACCCCGACAGATGAATGGTCATCGGAAACGTTAAATAAGTTCTGTGATATTTGGGATGAATGGCATTTAAATTATACGAGAGCATACTGCAGCCATATGAAAGAACTTGGATGGACAAAATTATTGAGAGAAGAGGTTGAAGTTAAGAAGTGGAATGCTAAACATATTGTATATGAAAAACATAATGAAGCAGTAAAAAGAGCAAAAGAGTGCTTGAAAAAAGGGATAGCATTCATACCAACAGAAGAAGAAACAATGTACTATAATTTGGAACTGAGCGTGACAACGTATAACGGAGAGAAGATACCAAATCCAGAGTTCTATGAGTTTAGAGAAAAAGATTGTATAGGCAATAGCAACGTTGAATATAAAAAAAGAGGGTGGTTGTCTATTGATGAAACAGAGTTTGGCTTTATAGGGAAGCAATGTCCGGTATGCGGATATAAGTACGGAACTAAATGGTTAAAGGAAAATGTTCCAGATGAAATAGTAAGGTTCCTTGAACAGTTGCCAGATTCAAAAAAGAAACCTGCATGGGTATAAGGTGACGATATGAAGAAAAGTGATTATGACCAAATCATAATAAATAAGAATGAAAAAATGGCTGAGATAATCATGTGGTATCAGGACAATCAAAAATGGCTTGATGATGAAGAGTTCTATGCACCACTGGAAAACGGATGCATAGTTATGAAAGAAGAGGACCTTGATATAATATTTGAAAGTAAAGGAGACATCGTTGAAATATCAGTGTACTTCGATTATTTAGATAGAAAAATCTTCTCGTACGATTACGATCCCAAAACACACAAATGCAGCAACCACAGATACCCAGCAGACATTTCACAGGAAAGGAGGGAAAAGCTCAAAAAACTGTTACAGATTGATTATATGGACGTGAAGGAAGCGATCAAGTACCATTCACTGATGAAATTTGCAGCACATTACAAAGAAAATATTATTGCAGATGAAGACAAGAACGTAACCAGAACAAAGCATGAAGCCAAGAAGTTACGTAAAAATGCAAATAAGCCTCTGCCGCTTGTTAGAAAAACATATATCGTTTCTGATTTTGATGCAAAAGCATTGAAAGAACGCAAGGAAAAAAGAGGCTACACAAAGCCAGACAGAGAGGTTTCAGTAAGAGGCTTTTACAGAAGGAGCAAAACTGGAAAGAAATCATGGGTGAAACCGTTTACCAGATACAGGAAAAACGGAACTGCATCAAGGAGAAATGTATACAAAGTGTAGAGAGGGAAGATGATGAACAGCATTATTCAATGTAAAAATGAATGCTATGTATGCCATAGGCAAGGCAACCTGCATTGTCATCATGTATTTGAGGGTCCAAACCGAGGAATTTCAGAAAGATATGGAATGAAAGTTTGGCTTTGCCCTGAACATCACAACATGAGCAACAAAGGCGTTCATTTTGATAGGATGCTTGATTTAGAAATTAAGTGTGACTGCCAAGACAAATGGCTTGAGAGTGGAAGAACCAAAGATGATTTTATAAAGATATTTGGCAAGTGGTGGTCAAGAGATCAGAGATGTCAGATACATGATATTGGAGAGGAGATAGGATAATGGGATTCAGAATTGGTGCGTACGCAACAGTATGGGAGATTAAAGATGGAAGTGGAAATTGGACTGATGTTAAATTGAGCATCAGCAAGAAGAATCGATACACAGGAGAATATGAAACTGATTTCAACAGCTATGTAAGATTTATTGGAGGGGCAGCAGAAAAAGCAGACAGACTTGCTCCAAGAACCAGAATAAAAATTGGAGAGTGCGATGTAACAAATCATTATGATAAGGAGAAAGGGGTAACATATACAAACTATGCAGTATTTGATTTTGAGTATGCAGATGAAACTGATAACAGAAATGACAGTGACATAGAAAAGGAAGATGGAAGAAAATATGATAGGAGTGGATTTATAAGCTACTCGCTAGATGACGATGAAGGACTTCCATTTAACTAAAGAGGGAATGATTGGTGATAGGATGAAAAAGGCAGAAACAACGGTGCAGGATGGATGCATTACAATAAAAATTTATGATTTGAATGTTGCAAAAAGATTCCATGAAAAGCTTATTGAACAAGCGTACCAAAACATGAATAGGAGAAGGTTTAAAGAAACACAAGAGTATCTTGAGGCTGCGAACGAAATTAAGCAGAAGATAGAGCATCTTCAAAAGATCAAAACAACTCAGAAGAAAGAGAATGACAATGAAAAACGGAGATTTTAAAGTAAATGGGAAATGGAACTTTTACAGAGTGAAATGCAAAGGTTATATGAAGAAAGTTAATGATGGAAGGCATGTTATCCATGACGATGATGGATGGTGGTATGCTGACAACACAAAGCACATGCATCCAGACAGCTATGAAACATGGACTAAGAAAATTGAAGATATACCGACCAACAAAGAATTTTTAAAGACATATTATGAAAGAAAAGAAAAAGAATTTTATGGGGTTGCTGTAGGCATTAAAAGAATTATTGTTTCTGCATATTTAGGTGTTGAAAATTATGATTATGACACTTATGGGGAAAAGGCAGCTTTTGTATATAAAGACCCCGAAGAAACAGTACAATGTGTAGTAGTTTATTACGCACAAAACAAAAGCAGGTTAGTTCTACTTGATGACATAGAACTTAATGGAGAAGTATAAAGGAGATAGTGAATAATGATTCTTAATCCGACTTTTAAATGGGCAGATGGGAAGATTGTTTTAATAGAAGCGGATTTGCTGCCAGATGCTTGCACGAATTGCCCATATTGGAGAACTGATATGAAAACATTGGAAGACGGAAAATGTAGCATTACTGGATATGCTATAAAAGCAAATGGAATACAAAATGAAGGAAGAATGGATGATTGTCCTATTCGTTTAAGAAAATATCATAGAAAAATTGATTGAAACAAATCATTGAAAATGGTATAATTTTTACTGATTATTATGGAAGCAAGAGAAAAGTGAGTGAGTAAACTTAACAAATGTAAGAAAATGATGCGTTTTCAAAACATACGGGATGCGATGTTTATTCACTAAGAAAGGATATTTATATATGGAAGAAACAGTTCGTTTAAACAAATTTTTGAGTGAAAAAGGAATTTGTTCCCGCCGTGAGGCAGACCGTCTTGTTGATGAGGGAAAGGTCATGGTCAATGGCGTGTGTGCTGTTATGGGACAGAAGGTAAGCAGTGCAGATGAGATCGTTGTGGACGGAAAAAAGGTCAGCACAAAGCAGGTTAAGCCAGTATTGATTGCAGTCAATAAGCCGGCAGGAATCGTGTGTACGACAGCTCGTTTTGAGGGTGAGAAAAATATTGTGGATATGGTAAAATATCCTACTAGAATTTATCCGATTGGCCGTCTCGATAAGGAATCTGAGGGTCTGATTTTAATGACTAATCTTGGAGATCTGGCAAATGAAATTTCAAAGGCAAGCAATTCTCATGAAAAGGAATATGTTGTCACAGTTAATAATCAGGTAACAGAGAGCTTCTTAGATAAAATGAGAAGAGGTATGCATCTTGAGGAGCTTAATGCAGATACTATGCCATGCGTCTGCACAAAGACAGGAAACAGAGAATTTCATATTATTTTAAAGCAGGGCTTAAACCGTCAGATTCGTCGTATGTGCGCAGCATGTGGCTATCGTGTAGAGACATTAAAGCGTATTCGTATCATGAACATTCATCTTGGAAATATTCCGCAGGGAAACTTCCGTAATGTGACTGACGCAGAGTTTGATAAATTGATCAAGGATTTGTAAATGCCAGGGTCGAAAAGTCACAAGCTGATCATGCTTGCATGAAGAGGCTTGTGACCTTGA
>OGDN01000208.1_pt1 | contig 120355 bp, 104 predicted proteins | sample 1570271 | NCBI WGS metagenome assembly OGDN01 (sample SAMEA4384481, study PRJEB24528) | human gut metagenome
CTACCCGGGCATTTGTCACCTTGTCTCAAACTCTTCGGTATCCCTTGCTCTTTACTAAGGCGACAAAAGACCGGGTAGCTTTGTCACCTGGACGAGAGTGTCAGAAGATGACGAACGACCGGGTAGTTTGTCACCTAGCGGCCGAGAGTGTCGATGAACCAATCGAGGAGCACGTCGCGCGGATCAGAACCACTCTTCATGGCAAGTTCAGCATCTTGGGCAGTGCTGAGCGCATGGATAAGTTGCGGCATGGTGTAGTTACGCGCTTGCTTCTCGAGCGTCTTCACACGCCAAGGCTGAATGTCCAGAACAGAGGCGATGTTCCCCGTCCCCCGCGCATTCAGCGCTCGCACGCTGATAAGATCGCGTACACGTGAAACGCAGAGCGAAATGAGCTGATAAGGCGACATCTTCTCCATGCGATTGTAGAGATAGATACAACGCGAAAGATTCTTCATGCCAAACGCATCGAGAAATTCCCACGGTTTGATCTCTGCCGTGCGCGCTACGAGCGCGATGACCTCGTTCTGATTGACCGGATCATCGCCGCGATGCGCAAGCGCAAGCTTGCGAATCTCACTATCGAGCGTAACCGTATTCGTACCTGCGAGATCGATGAGCGATGCTGCTGCACCTTCCGTGAAGGTGACTCCATGCGTGAGCGCCATCGAACGAACCGCCGCATTGAGGTCCTTCGCCTGAAACGGTGCGCAATCAATAACGGCATCTTTCCCGAACCCGCTCACTGCCTTATACAGACGCGTATTCTTCGGCAGCTTCTGCGCGATGAGCGCCAAAACAGTGGTCTGAGATGGCGAAGCAAGATAGGAGATGAGCGCTTCTGCATCAGCTTTGCGTAGCTTGTCGACGTTGTTCACCTGAACAAGGCGTACTTCGCTCGCAAACGGAAGCGTATTCGCCGCCGCAACGATCTCTTCCCCTGTTGCCTTCTCACCTGCGAACACATCGGAATTGAACGCAAGATCACCATAGGTTGAGATACGCTTGCGCAAACGCTTAACGACCGTTTCGCGCTTAAGCTCGTCTTCACCACTGATGAGATAGACCGGGAGCAAAGGATTGTTCTTCTTCGATGCCATGCTGCTATTGTAACGCAGTCATGCTACGCTTTTCAGTGGTAACACGAAGTGAATCAGATGAAAAGGTGCATACGACATCGCCATCTTGATCGCTTCGATAGATCGCTGAGCCTACCGATTCTAAAGCGTCTAGAGCATCGTCAGTCGGATGCCCGTAGGAGTTCTTCCCTACCCCGATCAAAGAGACTTTGGGGCTCAGCACGCGCGCAAGCTCAGGAGTGATCGCCTTGCGCGAGCCGTGGTGCCCGACCTTATAGAGATCGACCGGTTCGATCAGATGTTCCTCGTTGAGCTCTTCTAGCACTTCAGATTCCGCATCCCCGCAGAAGAACCCTTTCCAATCGATCGCCCCATCACCATCGCAATCGATATGCACATTGAAGCAGATGCTGTCTTCGTTGCCTCCTTCGTGTTCAACTCGCTCAGGAGCAACGATATGAAAGGCGAACATCCCCAACCGTACCGTGTCCCCTCGATTCAGCTCCACCACCTTCTGCTCACCGACCATGCTTCTTACCAACGAAACGAAGTCTTTCGCGTTCGCATCCCCTACTTCATCAAGCCCTTCAGCTATGAACACCTGATCGACCTCCACCACCCCGCCGAGCGCTTGCAAATTTCCGCAATGATCATCATCCGGATGCGTGATGAGCACGGCATCGATCTTCGAGATGCCGTTACGCGCAAGCGCAGCATAGAGCATCTCGGCTTCGTTGCCGGTATCCACCAGGAGCGTCTTTCCCCCGCTCATGAAAGCAAAGCTATCTCCCTGACCGACGTTGAGCATGACGATGCGATCGCCTCGAGCACCTGCGTTCAGGAATAGGCAGCACACGATCACAAGCGCGCTCAGCGCCACTGAACAAGCAGCCACGGCACGTTTATGCCGAGAGGGCCTTGGCCACCACACCCACAAGAGCGCAGCGAGACCAAGCGCGAGCGGAAAGGCAAAGCTTATCGTGGTCGAGATGGGGATCGACGCGAACGGGATCGCTTCGAATGCCTGGAAGAATACAATGAGCCCGCTCGTAACCACTGAGAGTAACCCAAGAAGACCAGGCATGATTGGTGCGACGAGCATCACAGCGAATCCCATCATGAGCAAAAGCGACAGATAGGGCGTTGCAACGATGTTAGCTAAAGGCGAAAGCAGCGGAACGAGCGAAAACTGTGCAGCACTGATCGGAAGCGAGAATACCAACGCAGCGAGGGTCATGGAGATCGATTCGCGCGCGAATTGCGGAACGTACGGAAATAGATCTTGAAACCATTCATTGAGCAAAGGCATGAACACCACGATGCCAAGCGTGGCAGCAACGGACAGCTGAAAAGAAAGCTGATAGACCACACTCGGGTCGAACGCCACCATTGCCATAACCGTGATGCTGAGCGCAGAGATCGATGAGGATCGCCGCTTTGCCAAAAGCGCGAACAGGGTAACGCCGCTCATGATGGCCGCACGGATACAGGAGACCGGGAATCCTACAAGCACCACATAGCTCACCAGAAAGAGCGTCTGCAGCGCAACAGAGAGCTTACGGGGCACGCGCAGCTTCTTCAGGAGAAGCGTTACGAAACCGGTCACGATCACAAGATGCGCTCCCGATACCGCCACGAGGTGCGCAAGTCCTGCCACTTTGATGCTGTGGTAGAAGCTCGCATCGAAAAGCCCCGTGCGCTCCCCTAACAGGATCGCACGCAAGAGCGTCTGCTCATCGCTTCCCGTGCCGATGACTGCAAGCAACTGCTTACGAAGCTGGTACAGGGGCGAGAGCAACGTAGAGTTCTCAGATGCTTGAAAGTCGCTCACGCTTCCCGAGAACGCGATGTTCTTTTGATCATAGTAGGCAAGGTATTCATCCTTAGGAGCGCTGAGCACACAATCGGCTTCAAGGGCATCTCCGCTATAGAGCTCTACCTTTTCGTTGGTGAACAGCATCACCCGTTTGCCCGCCTGCGGCCCCGACGAGATGGTCGCGATCAATTGCGAACCGAACGTCGACTCTTTTGCATCTTCAGAGAGCTCGAACGTATAGTGTTCGCTCCCCTTGCTCACTCCATCGCGCGCATGATCGAGCGTAAGCAGCTGGACCATCCCCAGAAGAGCGCCGATGAGCACGAACGCTACCGCCCAATAGGTGAGATTCTTTCGCTTGATAAAGAGCACCGCGAGCAGCCCAGCTGCAAGGACAGTTCCTCCCACTGCCAGAAAGTGTACGTACTCAGGAGGAACACAAGCGTAGAGCCATTCTCCCGCAAACACGCCCACAACAGATGCAGCAGCGAGCACGCAGGGTGCAGGGATTGAAGGACGCATCGATTGGAGCGGGCGCCTTCGTTCGCGGATCTTGCGCATAGACTATACCGTGATCGAATCTTTTATCGCTTCGTACTTCTTATCACCGATCCCTGAAACGCGCGTGATATCCTTCGTAGTCTTGAAAGGACCATTCTTTTCCCGATCAGCGATGATCTTCTTTGCCGTAGCCTCCCCGATTCCCGACAGGCTGCTCAGCCCTGCAATATCCGCATTGTTGATATTCACGAGCCCACCAGAAGCACTCGAAGAGCCCGCAGCAGAAGCACTGCTACCTGCCGCTCTTGAACTTCCCACGCTTCCCGCTCCTGCAGCCCCAGCGGCGCCCGCACTCTTAGAAGCGACCACGATCTGCTCGCCATCAACGATCTCGCGTGCAAGGTTCACGCTCCCTTGATTCGCATCGCTCGTGAACCCTCCCGCAGCATCGATAGCAGCTTGAACGCGGGAACCTGCATCAACTTCATAAAGCCCTGGATTCGCTACTTCGCCCACAACATGGACCGACAGTCGTGCTGCTTGCGCTTCACTCTCACCTGCACCCTCTTGCGCAGCATCACCCTGCGAAACACTCAAGCCCTCTTTACCTTCCTCTTGCCAAGAGCTCTGGGCTGATCCATCGATGAGGTGCGTATCGCCAGAAGAGAGCTGCCAGAGCCCTTGGAAAAGGATGAAAAGGATGATTGCACCCAAAAGGACGAACCCAATGCGCAGCGAGGTGGGCATATCTCGCAGATGAAGTTTTGTTTTGAGACTATCTACATCATCGACAAAGGACACGGTACAACCTCCTCACTCTCTAAGATAAGGAAGCGACCTTACGTTTTTTTGAACTTTATTTGAACTTTTTAAACGCGCGAACTCACGTTTTTTTGAACTATTTATGATTCTTCAGTTTGCTTAGGCCTGCGATACGAAGGGCAACGATAATCGTGTATCTCAAGCCCCGCAAGCGCCTCTTCGATCCACTCACTAAGTGGCAACTCTTCTTCAGCTTTGAGCACTACGGGAAGCTTGGCGTGCGTTTCAGGATTGCGCGGCATGTAGAGCGTGCAACAATCGGGTGCATCTTGGGACGATATCTCGAACGTGCCGATGCGCTCCGCCTCAGAGATGATCTCCACCTTGTCAGAACCGATGAGCGGACGCAGCACCGGAAGCGAGACCGCAGCATTCGTGCACTGGATGTTCTCGAGCGTCTGCGAGGCAACCTGTCCCAAGCTCTCGCCAGTGACCAGCGCCTTCGCTCCTTCCATGAGCGCAATGCGCTCAGCGATCATATACATGAAACGACGGTAGAGCACGATGCGCAAGGAAGCGGGCGAAAGCTCAGCGATCCTGCGCTGGTATTCTCCGATCGGCACCACATAGAGTCGTGCGAAGCAGCCCGTGCGCTCGAGCACGTGTGCGATATCGTCGACCAAATACTCGCTCGTATCGAGCGTCTCTGGCCGACCGGAGAAATGAACACCCACTGGGATCGCACCACGACGCGCGATGCGCCACGTTGCAACGGGAGAATCGATGCCCGAAGACATGAGCGTGACCACCTTGCCCGCGCTGCCAACAGGCAAACCGCCCACCCCTTGAACGCTGTGCGCGTAGATATAGCAATGCCCCTGGATGACCTCGACACGCACTTCCACATCGGGGTTCTTCATGAGCACTTTCTTATCTTGGAACGAACGGCAAAGTACCGCCCCCACCAGCTGATTGAGCTGCATGGAATCGATCTCGAAATCGGTGTGATTGCGCCGCGCTTGGACTTTGAAGGTCTCAAACGTTGGAACATTGGAAAGCGCCTTGATAGCCGTTTCATACATGACCTCAAGATCCTGCTCACAGCGATATCCGCACGAAACGCGCGCTACGCCAGGGATACCCGCGATCAGATCGACGAGCTCGCACGACTGTTCGTAGGTTGCGCCTTCCTCTTCGAACAAGCAGATTCTGCCCGAGATACGTTTGATGCGCGCGACCGGCGCATCGCCCAGTACCGCTTTGATGTTGGTGATGAGCTGCTTCTCGAAGTGAGCGCGATTCTTACCTTTAAGACCGATCTCGTGGTAATGAACAAGACAAACACGCTGTTCAGACATGGGATTCCTTTGCAAAATGGAGGCTAACATACAAAAAAGCCTGGGTTTGGCACACCGCCAAGACCCAAGCTTCTGCGTTGGTTGTGATAAAGACTAGTGATTCGCTGCGTCGATCGAGTCTTCAGCAAAAGAAACATCGCCATTTGCGATCTCATCGAAGGCAAGGGAGAGCGGACGACGATTAGCAGCACGAGCGATATCGACTGCGGTCTGCAGCTGAATAGCACGATTACGCTGACCACGCATCATCTCGTTGATGTCTTGTGCGCGCTTCGATGCCACTGCGCACAGAAGGAAGCGATCGTTTTCGGTCTTATCGAGCAGGACGTCGATCTTTGGTTCAATAATACTCATGGATACCTCTGCTATCGGTTAACGCTATTCATAAAAGACTCGAGTTGGCTATAGGCGCTCTCAAGGTCTTCATTTACCAGCGAAATATCATACTCCATTTTTGCGGAAAGCTCCAGCTTAGCGGTGTCAAGACGCTTTTTTATCTGCTCTTCGGTTTCCGTGTTGCGGCCACGCAATCTGCGCTCAAGTTCCTCAAGCGATGGTGGCTCGATAAAAATACAGTGCGCATCAGGCATGATACGTTTCACCTGACGCGCACCTTGAACATCTACTTCGAGAATGACCTGATCGCCCTGGGCGATATGCTCATCCACATAGCGTTTGAGTGTTCCATAATGCTTCCCGTGAACAAGCGCATGTTCCAGAAAGCCATCCTCTGCGAGGATCCGCTCGAATTCCTCTTCTGAAAGAAAGTGATAGTCCTTGCCATCTACTTCACCCGGACGAGGAGAGCGAGTGGTTGCAGAAACGGAAACCCATGTTTGCGGGTTGCGCTCAACGAGTCGGGAAATGAGCGTCCCTTTACCGGCCCCCGATGGCCCTGATATAACGAAGAGATTTCCGCGAGGCATGACTTACGCGAAGCGCTCGAGAAGAGCTTTCCTCTGACGCTCGCCCAGGCCCTTAAGGCGGCGAGACTCTGCGATCTCAAGTTCAGCCATTGCCTTCTCAGCCTTGGTCTTACCATAGCCAGGCAGGGTTTCGATAAGAGCAGAAACCTTCATACGACCGATGATCGGATCGTCGCGCATGTCAAGAACCTGCTCGAGCGTGAGTTCGCCCTGCTTGAGCTTCTCACGAACCTCCGCACGCTTTGCGCGCGCGATCTTAGCCTTCTCGAGTGCTGCTTGCCTTTCTTCAGGGGAAAGCTGTGGTACGGCCATTGTTAATCTCCTTTTATTCTTGTTCAGTTGAACAGTACAGGAAAGCGAGGAGCGCTTTCTTTTTTGTACATTCAAGTATAGCTTTTATATATGAAAACTCCACACAAACTTTTTATTCAGCCGCTTCAGTGGCATTCTCCCCTTTTCCCTAAATGAACTGGCATTTTAGGCAATTTTGAAGAAAATGACCATCTATTTATTTCCGAAATGTAATAAATTTTTCAATAGTTTATTGAAGATCGGCTGCATTTTAGAAGCCTGCATATCGACCAAGGTGCGCCTACCCTAGAAGCGAAGCAAGGGGTAGAAATTCTCCGAAAGCGGATTCGCTTCACCCAAAGCAACGACCGAAACAGCGCCTGCGTTCTTGGCCTTCTTGCTTGCGATCAGATCGACCATATCTTCGAACGAGGTTGCCTCATCCACGAGCGTATCGACCATGAGCACCTTCTCATCCTTATCGATGTGGAAATCATTCGTAAGGCCTTCCCCGCTTTCAAGATCCGCGTAAGCAAAGCGCGCCCAGGCTGCCATAGCGATAGCATAGGCAAGGAGCTTCGACTCCTCATTCGCAGCGAGTACCACATCGAACTTGTAGTTCCGGGGAAGCTGCTGCAACGCTTCGACCGCAATGCGGTTGGTGATGATCGGGTCTTCGAGCAAGCGATAGGCATCGAAGGTAACAGCGCTTGATTCAAGCGACTCAACGTCTTCAGGCAGTGCCTTCATGCGGGTGAGAATATCGATTACTTCAGCTCGTTCCATTACTACAGTCCTTTCACGATGTTGTCGAATGCGAGAGCAGGATCGGGTGCGGCGGTAATAGGCCTACCGATCACGAGATGGCTTGCGCCGTTGTCGAAGGCTTGGCGCGGTGTTGCGATGCGACTTTGGTCATCCGTGCTCGAACCAGCCGGCCGCACGCCAGGGGTGACGATGTAAGCGCTGCTGCCCAGTGTCTCACGCAGCATGGCCGCTTCTTGCGGAGAGGCGACTACGCCGGAAAGCCCCGCCGTTTGCGCCTGTTCAGCAAGTGTACGCACCTGTTCAGCGACGCTGCGAGTAACGCCCGTGAGCGCAAGGTCCTCTTCGCTCATCGAGGTGAGCACTGTGATGCCGAGCGTAACAACATCAGGCAGTTCGGCTTCGATGAGCCCATCGATCGCAGCGCGCATCATCTCAAGGCCGCCGATCGCATGCATGGTGATCATGTCGGCCCCAGAACGTGCTGCGCTTGCGGCAGCCCCATATACCTGATGCGGGATATCGTGGAATTTCAGATCGAGGAACACGTTGAACCCAAGATCCTTGAGCGCCTTCACGATAGAAGGCCCCTCTTGATAGTAGAGCGTCATGCCCACCTTGAGCCAGGAGGCCTTACCCTTAAGGGCGTGAGCGAGCGCGAGCGCTTCATCTGCTCCGCAATCGAGCGCTACGATGATGCGCTCGGATTCGGGCAGCGTTTCGAAGTTTAGCAATTCAAAGCTCCAATCAGTTCAGTAACGTCGTTGACGCCTTCTTCGATACAGTATGCCTCAATGCCGCTCACCACTTCGAGCGCGGCCTGAGGATTCATGAAGTTCGCAGTTCCTACCGCAACCGCGCTGGCACCGGCGAGCATGAATTCGATCGCATCGAGCCCGCACGTGATGCCACCCATGCCAAGCACAGGAATATCGAGTGCCTTGTACACTTCCCACACCATACGCAGCGCAACAGGCTTGACCGCAGGACCAGAAAGCCCTCCTACCCCACGCGCAAGGATGGGCTTGCGCTTGTAAGGATCGATCGCCATGCCCAGAAGCGTATTGATGAGCGAGACCGCATCGGCACCCGCGTCCTCGACACTGCGTGCGATCTCGGTGATATCGGTAACATTGGGCGTGAGCTTCACGATGAGCGGCTTTTGCGTTTGCGCGCGGCACGCGGAAACCACCTCGTGAGCGACCTTAGGGTCGGTGCCGAAGGTAAGGCCGCCGCAATCGACGTTCGGACAAGAGATGTTGATCTCGTAGGCATCGATGCCCTCGTGCGCCTCGAGCGCTTCGACCACACCCTGGTATTCAGCCACGGAATGACCCGAAACGTTCACGATGACCTGCGTATCGACCTCACGCAGCCAAGGAAGGTCCTTTTCCACGAACGCCGCCACGCCCGGGTTTTGAAGCCCGATAGAGTTGAGCATGCCCGAAGGGGTCTCGGCAATACGCGGGGTGTCGTTACCCGCCCAGCCATTCAGCGAGAGACCCTTCGTAGTGATCGCACCAAGGCGACTCACGTCGAAGAACTGCGCATATTCCTTTCCTGAAGCGAACGTACCCGATGCGGTGGTGACCGGGTTTTTCATGAGAAGCCCGCCTAGGGAAACCTGCATATTCACGCTCATTTACCACACCACCTTCGCGGCATCGAAGATCGGACCGTCAACGCACGAGCGTTTGAAACCTTCGGTGGTTGCCACCACGCACGAAAGGCACGCGCCGATCCCGCAAGCCATGCGCTTCTCAAGCGAGATAGCCGTAGGGATATTCTTGGCGATCGTGATATCGCAGAGCGACTTCATCATGGGTTCGGGGCCGCAACAAGCAACAAGATCGTAGGGTTTCGTCTGAAGCAGCTCATTTACCACACCGGTACAGAAACCGTGATAGCCATAGGTGCCATCGTCGGTAGCACAATACGGCTCGCGCCCGAGCACTGCCGTGTAAGCCTCGCGTGCTACAAGCGCGTCCTTCGTTTGCGCACCCAATACCACATCCACTTCCTTACCAGCAGAAACAAGCTGCTCGGCGAAGATGAAGAGCGGCGCTGCGCCCACACCGCCAGCAACGAGCAGGACACGCTGGCCTTCGGGGATCTCCCAACGGTTGCCCACGGGCCCGATGATATCGAGAGTGAACGGCGCGGTCTGGTGAGAAAGATGATCGGTGCCATAGCCCACGCACTGATAGAGCACGCTCATAGTGCCAGCGTCCGCATCAACTTGATAGACCGAGAACGGACGGCGCAGGATATGATCGTCCATGCCTGGGATCTTGACATGGATGAACTGCCCTGGCTGCATGCTAGCCGCCACATCGGGCGATTCGATATCGAGTACGAAGAGGGTGTCGGTGAGCTTCCTGTTAGCGCGCACCGTGCCGCTTCGTTGAAGAGTTTCGCACATACAAGCTCCTCATTGCGCATTTACAAGTGAAACCATTATAGAAGAACAAAAAGCGCCTAGACGCACACGTTGCCTGCTTCGAGCGTGAGCTTGCCCTTGCACACCACATCAGTTGGCTTGCCCGTAAGCTCGTAGCCGATGAAGGGCGAATTGAGCGATTTCGAGCACATGTCTTGCGCTTCGACCGTCCAGACAAGGTCCGGATCGACCACCGTGATGTCAGCCGGGCTTCCCGCCTCGAGCGTGACCTGCGGGATGCGCAAGATATCGCGCGGGCGGATGGCCATAAGCTCGACCAAGCGTGCATGATCGATATGCCCCGGCTTCACGAGATAAGTGTTCACCAGGCCGAACGAAGTCTCGAGCCCCGTGATGCCGAACGGCGCGAGTTCGAATTCGCGCTCCTTTTCGAATGCCGCATGCGGAGCATGATCGGTCGCGATCACATCGATCGTACCGTCAGCCACCGCTTCGATGAGCGCTGCGTTATCGGCCTTGCTGCGCAGCGGCGGGTTCATCTTCAGGTTCGTATCGTAGGTTTCGGTGATGTCTTCATCGCAGAGCACCAAATGATGAGGCGTTGCTTCACAGGTGACCTTCACCCCGCGCGCTTTTCCTTCGCGCACCAGATCGAGCCCCTTCTTCGTGGTGAGATGCTGAATATGGATCGGACAGCCCGTCAGCTCGGAAAGAGCGATATCGCGCTGAATCTGAACCTCTTCGCCTGCCGCTGGCCAACCAGCAAGCCCGAGCTTGGTCGAAACGGGTCCTTCGTTCACCTGGCCCTTGCCCACCAAGCCTTCGTCCTGACAGTGGCTCATGACCACGCGATCGAACATCTTGGCGTAATCCATCACGCGACGCATCATACCTGCATCCTGGATGCCGCGGCCATCGTCGGTGAATGCCGCTGCCCCATGTGCGACCATGTCGCCCATCTCAGCGAGCGAAGTGCCTTCGAGGCCCTTCGTGCAGGCGCCTGCCGGATGCACCGTGCAGTGTCCCGCCGACTGAGCCTTCTCGATCACATAATCGATGATCGCCGCTTCATCGGTAACGGGATTCGTGTTCGCCATCGAGCAGATGTCGGTGAAGCCGCCATGCGCTGCCGCAGCGGTACCGGTCTCGATGGTCTCCTTGTATTCGAACCCGGGATCGCGCAGATGAACGTGCACGTCCACGAACCCTGGGAAGGCCAAAGACCCGCTCCGTTCGAGCACCTTCACGCCTTCGGCAGGCTCGATCGCTTCTTCCACGCGCACAATGACGCCGTCTTCGATAAGGATGTCGCGCTTCGCATCCAGCCCGATAGCCGGATCGATCGCACGCACACCTTTAAGCAGATAATCCATCGTTCGCCCCTCCTAAAAGCAGGTAGATGAGCGCCATACGCACGCACACTCCTGAAAATACTTGATCGGTGATGACCGAACGGCTGCCATCGGCCATATAGCTGTCGAGCTCAACGCCACGGTTGATCGGACCCGGGTGGCAGATGATCGCGTCCGGCTTCATGAGCTCTTCTCGCTCCTTGGTAAGACCATAGAGCAGGTTGTATTCGCGCAAGCTGGGAAACGGCGCCTCTTCGAGACGTTCCATCTGAATGCGCAGCATATAGACCACATCGAGCTCAGGCAGCGCTTCATCCAGGTTCGCATACACACGCGCAACACCGAGCGCTTCGGGCGCTGCTGGTAGCATGGTGGCAGGCGCGATAAGGCAAACTTCAGCGCCGAGCTTCGCAAGTGCAGGAACGAGCGAACCGGCCACGCGCGAGTGAACGATGTCGCCCACGATACCCACCTTGAGACCCTCGAACGAACCCTTCTCTTTCCAAATGGTGTAGAGGTCGAGCAACGCTTGCGTGGGATGTTGGTGCTTGCCATCGCCTGCATCGATCACGGCCGCATTGGTATGCTGCGAAACCATATACGGTGTGCCCGCGTACTTATGGCGTACAACGAACATGTCGACCTTCATCGAATCGAGCGTCTTAACGGTGTCGACAAGGCTCTCGCCCTTCACCGTGGAAGAGGCCGAACCACCTGCATTGATCGTATCGCAGGAAAGACGCTTCTCCGCCAGCTCGAACGATCCGCGCGTGCGCGTCGAAGGCTCGAGGAACAAATTGCAGATAGTCTTGCCACGCAGTGCTGGCACCTTCTTGATCGGGCGCTCATTCACCTCTTCGAAGGTTTTAGCGTAGGTGAGCACCGTCATGATATCTTCAGCGGAAAGCTCATCGATCGAGAGCAAGTTCTTGTGATCGAACATGGCTACTCACCTCCGACCGGCGCAGAACCGATGCGTTTACCTGGCTCGATCGGCGAAATGGTCACGCAGGAATAGCCATCGATATCCTTCAGGCGCAAGCGCACATTCTCGTTTAGGGAAGACGGGATGTTCTTGCCTACGAAGTCGGCGCGGATCGGAAGTTCGCGGTGACCACGATCGACCAGAATGGCAAGCTGGATACGCGCGGGCCGCCCGAAATCCATGAGCGCGTCGAGCGCGGCTCGGATCGTGCGCCCGGTAAAGAGCACATCGTCCACTAGCACGATGGTCTTGTTGTCGATGTTGAACAGGATATCGGTCCCGTGGAGCTGAGGCAGGCCTGAGATCGAGGCATCATCGCGATAGAAGCTGATGTCGAGCGAGCCCACTGGAACGTGAACGCCTTCGATGTTATAGATGATGTCGGCTAATTTGCGGGCGAGGATATCGCCACGGGTAAGGATTCCCACGAGCGCGAGGTTTTTGCACCCCTTATTCTGCTCAAGGATCTGATGCGCCATGCGCACGAGGGTGCGTTCGATCTCATCCTCGTCCATCACGCAGGTTTGGTTGGTTTCGCTTCGTTGCATGCACTCCCCTTATCTGTTCGAGTGTGCACAGAAGACCGGCACTTGAAGTGCCTACGGTAAGGTTATTCGCCTTGTGAAGGTTTCACGCCTTGTCGGTCTCTCTGTACCGCCATTAAAGACTTATTTCATTAAAGCACGCACGCCGAGCGCGGTCTAGCGCTTTTTCTGGAGCAACGCTGCGAAATGAAGGTCGGCACCAGTATCGAAGGGCGTCTTGAAGAACGGCGTACCCTGCGCGCCAAGCGGCACGATCTCGAACGCAGAACCCGCAGGTGAAGCAAGGAAGCGCTTGACCGTCTTCTCGTTCTCCTCTTTCAGGATGGTGCACGTAGCGAACATGAGATAGCTGCCAGGCTTCACCTTATGAGCAGCTTGCGCGAGCATCGCCTGAGAGGTGGAAGAGAGCTTCTTGGCATCTTCCTTGTGAAGGCGCGCCTTGATCTCGGGGTGGCGACGCAAGGTTCCCAGCCCCGTGCAAGGCGCATCGATGAAGATAAGATCGAAGGCTTCATCGGCTACCGGAAGAGGTTGGGTCGCATCGTGAGCCAGGGCGGAAGCGATGCTGCCCCCTGCCTTCGCCACGCGCTCTTCGAGCACGCTCAGCTTCTTTGCTGAAAGATCAAGCACATCATATGCAGCGAGCTGGATGTTGCGGCGCGCGCACGCGCTCTGGAAAAGCAGGCTCTTCACTCCCCTGCCGGCGCCGATCTCGAGCAGGCGAGCATCCTTGGGCAAGACCTCCACTGCGCGCATGACGATGCTCTGCGCGGAAGCATCTGAAACGATGATCTGCTCATGCTGCAACAGAGAGCTGAATGCCTCAGTGCCTACATCGCCACGATGCGCCAGCTCGAAGATAAGATCCGCTCCATGCACTTCTGCCACAAGCGAGCGATGCGTGCTGAATTCGATGCCGCTCGCTTCCAGCAAGCGTGCGATCTCATCGTGCGAGGTTAAAAGCTCATTCGCAGTGAAATAGACCGGCGCTGGCTCGAGTGAGCGCGCCATGAGCGCGATCGCATTGCGCGTGCCGATATCCTTCTTGATCGCCGTTGCCAACCAGTCGGGAAAACCATAGAAGCGCGCAGCAGCTTCGAGCGAGACTTCAGGATCACCTTCAGGAAACCGGTCCTTTGCCTCAACGATGCGATGCAATACATAGTTCGCAACGCCAGTGGCGCGTGGTGCGAACGAACGCACGAGCTCAACCCCTTGATCGACCGCTGCGTGATCTTCCTTATGCAAATAGATGATCTCGTAGGCAGAAATGCGCAGCGCATCGCGCACATCATCCTGTATGTCGCGCGGCGTGCGCAGCACCTCGTTTATGAGCGCGTCGAGCGTGACCTGGAGCGAAAGTGCGCCTTGAGCGAGCAAGCGAGCGAAGGCCTTGTCGGCGCCTTCAAGCTGGGCTGATTCCAACACGCGCGGAGCAAAAGCAGAGAGGAACTGGTGAGACTCGCGCGATCTGCGCACCAGTTCGAGCGCCGTCTTGCGTGCGGGCGTAGCAGTTGAAGGAGCAGATGTGCGGCGATGCTTAGTTGCCATACGCGCCCCAGCGAACTTCTCCACGCTTTACACCCTGTAAGCCTGCAGCAAAATCGCGTGCGCTCATCTGCTTCTTTCCGCTGGGGTGGACACACATGAGCTCAAGCGCGCCATCGGAGAAACCAAGGTAGAGGCGCTTCGCGACGAAGAGGACCTGACCGGCCTCGATCTGTTCGATCGCTTGAGGAACATCTAGACCGCAGTCCGCCAGCGCAGCCGAAACGATCGTAACGTCCTTGCCTCCGATCGAACATTTCGCAGGATGATTCTCGCTTGACGCACGGATCTTGAGCAATGCTTCGTTTGCGCTCATCCAAGGAGCGATATCGAGCTCGCCCTTCTCGATCTTCTGCGCGTAGGTGACCAGCGATTCATCCTGGATAGTCCATTCGAGCGAACCGTCCTTCAGATCGGCGAGCACCTCCAAGAGTGCTTGTGCGCCCAGATCAGCGAGCCTATCGGTAAGTTCAGGGGCAGAAAGATCTCCGCAAGGAAGCTTCTGTTCATGACAATACGCACCCGTGTCAAGACCAGCTTCCATCTGCATGATGCAAACCCCAACCTCAGCATCGTTTGCAAGGATGGCGCGTTCGATCGGAGCAGCACCACGCCAACAAGGCAAAAGAGAGCCATGCACGTTCAAACAACCGTAAGGCGGCAGGTCGATGACCTCTTTGGGCAAGAGCACGCCGTATGCTGCAACGCAGATGACCTCAGGATCGAGCGCTGCCAGATCGTCGAACGCATTGGTTTCCTTAAAGGTCGCATATTCAAACACGGGGATTCCATGATCTTGCGCAACCAGCTTAACGGGACTCGGGTCGAGCTTCTTTCCGCGCGAACGCACGGCATCGGGCTGCGTGAAAGCGCCGAGTACTTCATGTTCGCACGCGATCTTATCGAGGATGGTCGCAGCAAACGCAGGAGTTCCCATAAAAACGATTCGCATACCTGCGCCCTCCTTCCGCTGGCTATTCAACTTCGCCGGGCTTTGCGCCCCGTGCGAGCGCATCTTGGTATTCTCGCAGCGCTCGAACCTTATCGATCGGACTGCACGCTTCGAAGAGCGTCTTGCCATCCAAGTGGTCGATCTCGTGCTGCAGGCAACGACCGAGCAAGCCATCGCCCTCGATGATGCATTCATCGCCATCGAGATCGAAATAGCGCACGCGCGCAAAAGGCTGGCGCGCTACGTTCACGCTGATGCCCGGAAGCGACAGGCAGCCTTCTCCCCCCAGCTCCGGCTCGCCTTCGAGCGCGATGATCTCGGGGTTGATAAGGTAGATCGGATCGGGATCGTCTTCAGGGTCTCCGCAGTCGATGACCACGAGACGCTTCAAGATACCTACCTGCGGGGCTGCAAGTCCACAGCCGTTGTTCTTGTACATAGTTGCCGCCATACGCTGGGCGAGCTTTTTCAGGGATTTATCGCTTGGATCGCACGGTTCGCAGATTGCCTGCAAGCCAGGATCGGGAGCGGTTACGATCTTCAATGTTCTCAAAGGAAGAGCCTTTCTCAAACTGTTAGGTGAATCTGGTTGCCTGCGCTAAGAGCGCTGTTCGTTCGCTTGCAGTATAGCAAGAAGTTATCGCCATTATGTGATTTTCGAAGCGATATGACGGCCGCGCAACGCATTGAGGTCATTCTGGATGACCACGATCGTCTTGAAGAGTTCATCACGCTCTTCTGCGCTCAAGCTCTCCGAGAGTTTGAGTTGGGCGGTCATCTCCTCGATCGTCTGCTCGAGATCGCCGATCTGCAGCTCGCGCGCAAGATAGGTGAGCGAGTCGAATGCCGAGGTAGTTCCCTGCACCACCGAAGAGGTGAGCACGCGCGAGGCATAGGGGTTTTTCTGCTGTGCGGTGAAGATGAGGTCGGACACCGTGATGATCGGATTTTCCGCCAGTATATCGACAAGGAGCTGCGCAAGCTGTTCGTGAACGTTCTCGTGCCAATTCGTCTGCATGAGCGCGCTCAGGAAGTCGGGCGCCATAGCTGGGTTTTGCGCCACTAAGCTCAAGAACTCACGTTCGCTTCGCAAGCGATTGAGCTCCGGGCCACTCAACTGCCTCCGTACAGGCGCGGACACAGGAGCAGCTTCCGCGCTGCGATCCTCATAGGTGCGTGGCGCGCGAACTTTGGCAAGCTCATCGATCACGAGCGCTTCAGCCACGTGAACCTTGCTCGCAATGTAGACCGCATACTCGTTCGCGAGCATCGAGTCCTTGATGGGCGCAAGCACGGCAACAGCATCTTGAATCGCCCGTACCTTGTTTTCAGGGCGCGTGATGTCGTAGCGGTCGATGCGACGGTCGATACCGTATTTGAGCAGCGGTTGCGCATTGTCGAGCAGTGCTTGCATCGCTTCAGCGCCCGCGGCCTTCACGTATTCGGCGGGGTCTTGGTCATCGGGAATGGTAGCAGCAAAGAGATCGATGCGCATGATGCCCGCTTCTGGGGTCATACTCGAGTCGATGAACTCGAGCGCGCGATCGGCTGCACGCTGACCTGCTGCATCGCCGTCGAAGAGGTAAATGATCTTGGATTTCGCGTGGTGCGAGAGGATGCGGATATGCTGGCGTGTGAGCGCAGTACCTAGCGTTGCCACCGCATTGGTGAAGCCCGCCTCGTGAAGCGCGATCACATCGGTGTAGCCTTCGACGATAACCGCCACGCCCGTGGAAGCCATCGCAGCCTTCGCCTTATCAAGGCCGTAGAGCACTTCAGACTTGTGGAAGAGCGGCGTTTCACCGGTGTTGAGGTATTTTGGCTCACCCGTGCCGATAACGCGGCCGCCGAACGCGATGCACTCGCCCTTCACGTCGTTGATGGGAAACATAGCACGGTCGAAGAAGCGATCCTGCGCGCCGAAGTTGTTGCGGCTTCTCACGGCCACATTCGCTTCGACCATCTCCGCTTCGCTGAAACCCAGCGAAGAAAGATGCGTCACCAACCGTCGCCTTCCCGGCGCAAACCCCAAGTTCCACGTTTTCGGCACGTTCCCTCCCAGATCGCGCCCCGAAAGATAGTCGCGCGCTGCCTGCGCTTCGGGTGAAGGATCGCGCATGAGCAGCGTGTGATAAAACGACGCAGTCTCGCGGCAGATATCGCGCAGTCGGGCACGTTTGGTCTGGTTCTTACGATCGGTCTCGGTCTCCTTCAGCTCGATGCCCGCTCGGCGCGCCAGAAAACGCAGCGCATCCACGAATCCCACATCGTCGAGCTTCTCGATGTAGGTGATGGCATCTCCCCCTTCACCGCATCCGAAGCAGTGCCAGGTTTGCGTGGAAGGATCGATCTTGCATGAAGGGGTCTTTTCCTGGTGAAAGGGACAGCAGCACCAAAAATCGCGACCTCTTCGCTGGACGCGCGTGCGTTCGCTGAAGAGCTCGACCAGATCGTTCGCTTCGCGAATCTGACGAATGTCTTCTTCAGAAAATGACGCCATGGGGTTCTTTCACTCTTTCACCGGATACTTTATAGTGCTTGGTAGGTCATATTCTAGTGTATCGTACGCTCTCTGGCCTACTTCAATTCCGCAACACTTGGGGAGGGGTTGTTGGCGGTGGATCGGTTCTCCTTCGAACACGCGCTCGGCACCATCGAGGTGTCCATCGAGCACTTAGGTGCTTGCGTGGTAGTGTGCGTTTCAGGAGGCGATGAACCCCATATCGGCAGCGTCGTGCTCGCCGAAGCGCGCGCTTCGCTCACCGGCGAAGGCACAAGCGCCACCTCTTCAGTGCTCAACCGCCTCGGACATAAAGACGAATTCGTTGCCCGCACGGTAGCTGAAACGCTTGCCGCGGCGCTCGACACCACAGCGTGTTGCATCTGCGGCATCCATAAGGACAACGCCACCCCCGAAGACATCCAAGCGAGCACCACCCTCGGCCATGAGATTGCAAGCATCCTTCTTGAACGGCTTGCTCCTAACTCCAGCCAGCAATGAGCGCTAAGCTTCCTATTCGCCCGCGAACGACCCGCAAACCCTTCCACACAGAAAGGCACGCCATGACCACGAACAAGATCCATGACTTAAGAAGCGCGATCGATTATTTGAAGACCCAACCAGGAGAGCTGATCGAGACCGATGTTGAGGTCGATCCTACTGCCGAGCTTTGTGGCGTGTATCGCTACATCGGTTCAGGCGGAACGGTCGAGCGCCCCACTAAGACCGGCCCTGCCATGATCTTCAACAATATCTTGGGCCATCCTGATGCGCGTGTGCTGATCGGACTGCTCGCAAGCCGCAAGCGTGCGGCACACCTGATCGGCGTTGAACCCGATCGCGTGGCGTATGCGCTGAATGAAGCGCTGAACAGCCCCATCGCGCCGCGCTATCTAGATAAGAGCGAAGCACAGTGCCAGGAAGTCGTACATCTGGCAACCGAAGAAGGCTTCGATGTACGCAAGCTAGTGCCGGCACCCACTAACACCCCCGAAGACGCGGGTCCTTATATCACGTTCGGTCTGTGCTATGCCACCGACCCCGAGACGGGCGAACATGATGTGACCATCCACCGCCTATGCCTGCAAAGCCCTGATGAAATCTCTATCTACATGGTTCCCGGTGCCCGCCACATCGGCGCATTCTACGAAAAGGCCGAGAAGCTCGGGCGTCCGCTGCCCATCTCGATCAGCATCGGTGTCGACCCCGCGATCGAGCTTGCCACGTGCTTCGAGCCGCCTTCGACCCCGCTCGGTTACGACGAGCTCACTATCGCAGGTGCGTTGCGCGGTGAAGGCGTGGGGCTTGTGGATTGCCTCACGATCGACGAGCACTGCATCGGTCACGCCGAATACGTGATCGAAGGCGAATTGATCCCCGGAAAACGCGTGGAAGAAGACCAGAACACCCATTCTGGCAAAGCCATGCCGGAATTCCCCGGTTACACGGGACCTGCCAACCCTTCGCTTCCCATCATCAAAGTGAAGGCGGTCACCACCCGCAAGGATCCCATCATGCAGACGTGCATCGGTCCTTCCGAAGAGCATGTCTCCCTCGCTGGCATTCCCACTGAAGCGAGCATCATTCAGCTGATCGAGGCTGCCATGCCCGGTCGTTTGAAGAACGTCTACTGCGCAAGTCCGGGCGGCGGTAAGTTCATGGCGGTGCTGCAGGTGCGCAAAGAGCAGCCTTCCGACGAGGGCCGCCAACGGCAGATGGCACTGCTCGCGTTTTCCGCATTCAGCGAGCTCAAGCACGTATTCCTCGTCGATGAGGATGTGGACCCCTTTGACATGAACGATGTGCTGTGGGCCATGAACACGCGCTTCCAGGGAGATGCCGATATTATCACCATTCCCGGTGTGCGCACGCATCCGCTCGATCCGTCGAACGACCCCACCATGTCGCCTTCCATTCGCGATCACGGCATCGCAACGAAGGTCATCTTCGACTGCACGGTGCCCTACGATCAAAAAGACCGTTTCCAACGCGCACAGTTCATGAAGCTCGACCCACGCAAATGGGTCCCCGACTACGAAGGCTAGGACATGAGCATGAAGCGGATCGTCGTAGGCATAAGTGGCGCGAGCGGAAGCCCGCTCGCGCTCCGCTTTCTTGAAGCGCTTCGTGCGCAAGATGATGTTGAGATCCATCTGGTGGTGTCCGATTCGGCGCTCTTGACCGCCTCGTACGAGCTTCCGGCGCAACAAGGCTCGACGGGATCGAATCCCTTCAAGCACTTCGCTCATGTCTACCATGAGCCAACCGCCTTCGATGCGAGTATCTCAAGCGGATCGTTCGAGGTGGATGCCATGATCATCATCCCGTGCAGCATGAAGACAGTCGCAGGCATAGCAAGCGGATATGCCGATAACCTGCTCTTGCGCACAGCAGATGTGACCATCAAGGAGAAGCGCCCGCTCATCTTAGTTGCGCGCGAAAGCCCCTTGAGCCCGATCCACCTGAAGAACCTGAGCTATCTTTCAACGCTTCCAACCGTGAGCATCGTGCCGCCGCTCCTTACCTATTACGGAGGACAAACGACCGTGCAAGATATGGAAGATCACCTGATCGGCAAGATCTTCTCACTGCTCGGACTTTCCTACGAGCCCTTTCAGCGCTGGCATCCCGAAAAAAGGTGACAAACTACCCGGTCGTTCGACACCTTAATCGAGAGGCAAGGTAGTGCGGACGTGCTCGATGTTGGCAAGGATGGTCTTGATCAGCTCGTCCACGGAATCGAACTTGATCATCGGGCGGATGTACTCGACGAACTCGGCCGTGATCTGATCCCCATAGATGTCCTGGTTGAAATCGAGGATATGCACTTCCATGGTTGCCTTGGTCTTATCCTCAAACACGGGTGAAACACCCACTGCAATAGCAGCACGATACTTGATCCCATTCACGTAGGCATAGCCACCGTACACGCCCTCGGAAAGCGTCTGCCTGTTCGTCGGCACGATGAGGTTTGCGGTGCTGAAGCCCATATCCATGCCTTCGCCGCGTCCAGGCTGCACTTCATCAGTGATAGAAAAAGGACGACCGAGCAGGCGTTCTGCTTCTACTAGATCGTGTTCGGCAAGCAGGTTACGAATGCGCGTAGCGGTGATGGGCAAACCATCTTCGCTCTGAAGGTTGTGCGCATCGATATGACAGATGTTCCTGGCGGCCCACTCCCCCAGATCAGCCACGCTTCCTGCCGCTTTTGCGCCGAAATGGAAATCCAGCCCCACGTGCAGGTGCGCAGGAACGAACCCCTTGAAGGTTTGGTTCAAGAAATCGAGCGGACTCAAGGCAGCGAACTCACGCGTAAAATGAAGGACCGCGACCGCATCCACCCCACTGCGTGCGAGCATCTCGATACGCTGCTCGTTGCTCATGAGCTTCTTCAGGCGATCAGCATGAAAGAGCTCATCAGGGTCGATATCGAAGGTGAGCGCGATGCTCTTCCCGTTATCCTTCCGCGCCGTCTCGCGGGCGCATTCAAGCAGGTAGCGATGCCCCTTGTGCACGCCATCGAACACACCGAACGCGCAAGAAGCGTTGTCGAAGAGAGAATAGTCGAATGATTCATCGATGTTATAGATTTGAGCCACGTTCAACTCCTAGAGAAAAGATGCACTGAGCACATAGCTGTCCCTTCGATTCATCGAACCGATAGAGCGCTTTAATATGATTATCGACAAGAAGAGCCACCGTCTCGCCCTCAAAACAAGGATCAGACGAAGGAAAGACCTGAGTGGTACAACAAAAGTCGTCATGAGCGATATGAGTGAGCGGAATGTTGAGCGAAAGCTTCGCTGGCGAGATGGGTGCGCCATTGTCGATCTTACGAACGAGCTCGGTATCGCGCACGAACGCATAACGATACGGCAGCATGCGCAGCGGATCGACCGCAATGCTCGCAGGATCACCCTCAAAAGCTTCAAGGTACTCGAGCGAGATGCACTCTTCGATCGAGACAGCATCGAGCGCGCTGCGCTGCAATTCCGAAACGAAGGCGCCGCAACCGATGCGTTTGCCCAGATCACGCGCAATCGAGCGCATGTAGGTTCCACCCGATACCTCCATTGAAACACGCCAGACAGGCACCAGTTCGCTTCCCTCTTGGGCGGCAGGAAGCAGTTCACCAAGTGGCTTTTTTTCAACGGAGCGCAGCGTTGCGCTGAGCACCTCGAAGTCGCGCGGCTTCAGATCGATCACGTTGCCCTTGCGTGCTGCCGCATAGGATTTCTGCCCGTTCACCTTAACCGCAGAATAGACGGGCGGAAGCTGCTTGCCCTTGCCCACTAGCGATGCAACGACCTCACGCGCGATCTGTTCGTTAAATAGGTCGCTGGGCGCTTCCCCGCGCGAGATCACTTCGCCTTCTGCATCATCGGTCGTGGTCGCACAACCGAACGCGATATCCATAACATAGGTCTTGTTGTGGCCGCTCATGAAGGCATCCAAGCGCGTAGCTGGACCGACTGCCACGCACAGCACACCCGACGCGAGCGGATCGAGCGTTCCCATATGACCGACGCGCTTCTCGCCGAACACACGGCGCACGCGGTTGACCACATCATGCGAGGTCATTCCTTTTGGTTTATCGACCGCGAGAAGAAGCGATAATCCTGACGAGCCGCGCTTAGCCATCAAGCTCTTCCCGCAAAGATCGGATGAGGATACACAGACGCTCGACTTCTGCTTCGGCATCTTCAGGAAAGCAGGTCTCGATGACATCGGTAGGGACTTCGATGAGCGCGTCTGCAAGTGATTTGTGATAGGTGAGCCCCGCAGCAGCCTTATGACCGCCGCCGCCAAAATCACGTGCGATCTGGGCCACATCGGTCTCGTCCTTCGCACGCAGGCTTCCGCGAATCTCGCCTTTGCCGTTCTCCTTCAAGATGAGCGCAACACGCACCCCAGCGATACCGCGCAAGATATCGATAAGGATCTCGGCATCGTCGCGAATGGCGCCCTGCTCTTCGAAATCCGTATCCTTCAGATAGGAGCATACGAATGCACCGCCGCAGAAGAACATCATGCGCGAGAGCATGAGCTGCTCAAGGCGAAGCGAAGGAAGTGAGCGGCTTTGGAAGAACTCTCGCGCGATAAGGTTCGGCTCCGCACCGGCTTCAACGGTCTCAGCTGCATGGATGAAGCACGTAGGATTCACGTTCTGGTAAGAGAAACGTCCCGTGTCAGTCATGATACCTGTGAGCGCGCAGAGCGCCTGATCCTTACCCGTAGCGTTAAGGAGCTTCAAAAGCTCCCAGGCAAGATCGCTCGCTGAAGCGGAAGCGGGGTCGACGTAGTTAAGCTCGGCCATCGAAGTTTCCGAGGCATGATGATCGATCGTAATATGGTGCTTGGCGCGATCATGCACCGCCGCCGCGTCTTTCAAGCGATCCACATTGGGAACATCGATAGCGATGAACACCTCGACTTCATCGGTAAAGTCTTTCGCAGGCACGAGGTTTTCCAGCCCAGGAAGAAAGCCAAGCTTCTCTTCGACCGGATCCTCCGTTGCCAGAAGACCGGTTACCTGCTTCCCGAGCGCACGCAATCCGTGCTCAAGAGCGAGTCCAGCTCCCAAACAATCGCCATCGGGGTTCACGTGCCCGCAGATCGCAAAGGTATCATGCGCTTCTATGAAGCGTGCGATCTCCTCGAGCGTGGTATTCGACTGCGGTGTGAGCACGGGTTAGCCTTCCGCAGGATCTTCAGCACGAGCGTTCGCGTTGCGCGCAGCATCAGCGCTGAGAGCTTCAGCGATGCGTTGCGCGTTATCCACGCTCTCATCCAGGTGAAAGCGCAGTTCAGGCGCAACACGCCAGGAAAGCTTCTTCGCCATGAGCGAACGGATGCGCCCTGCTGCCGCGTTGAAGGCCTGGGCTACTTCCGTGTAGCGCGAAGGTTCGGTCGAATAGTACACGTTAGCGACCGAGCGATCGTAGCTCACCTCAACACCTGTGATGGTGACCATATCAAGGCGCGGATCGGAGATCTCGAAGAGCAATATCTCGGAAATCACTTCGCGCGCCTGCTCGTTCACCCTTCTATTCGAGGAAGACTGCTTCATGCTTATTCCGTTCTCTCGACCTCGACCACACGATAGCCTTCGATGTGATCGCCGATCTTGATGTCCTGGTAGCCTGCGATACCGATACCGCATTCATAACCACGAGCAACGCTCTTGACATCGTCTTTGAAGCGACGCAAGCTTTCAATCTCGCCTTCGTAGACAACAGTGCCATCACGCACGATACGCACGGAATCGTCGCGGCTGATCTCGCCTTCAACGATGTAGCAACCAGCAACAACGCCCACCTTGGGCACCTTGAAGGTCTCGCGCACTTCAGCGATGCCGGTGTCTTCTTCCACGATATCAGGCGAAAGCAGACCGACACGCGCAGCGTTGATGTCTTCGATCGCTTGATAGATAACACGATACAGACGGATATCGACCTTCTCGCGCGTAGCCACTTCACGGGTCTTGCCCGTAGGACGCACGTTGAAGCCGATGATGATCGCATCGGATGCTGCGGCGAGTGTAACGTCGGTCTCAGTGATGCCGCCGACCGCCGCATGGATGATGTTGATCTTAACCTCGGACTGATCCATCTTCTCGAACGCATCGCGCAGCGCTTCGATCGAGCCTGCCACGTCGGCCTTGACGACCAGGTTAAGATCGGTGGTCTTGCCTTCTTCGATACGCGCGAACAGATCGTCGAGGTTCATGTGCGAACGCGACTCCTGCTTAGCAAGACGCTCACGCAGCGCGCGCTGCTCGGCCAAACGACGCGCATCGCGCTCGTCTTCGAACACGCGGAATTCGTCGCCTGCCGTGGGAACCGAGTTCAGGCCCAAGATCTCGACCGGGTCAGCGGGATGTGCTTCATCGACATGCACGCCGCGCGGATTGATGAGCGCGCGTACCTTGCCATAGGAAGTTCCAGCAACCACCACATCGCCCGTCTTGAGCGTACCACGATCGACGAGCACCGTTGCGACCGAGCCGCGGCCCTTGTCGAGGTTCGCTTCGATAACGAAGCCAGAAGCAGAAGCGTTCGGGTTCGCTTTCAGCTCGAGCACGTCTGCCTGCAGCAGAATGGTCTCGAGCAAGTCATCGATATGCAGGTTCTGGCGAGCCGAAACATCCACGAACATATTCTGGCCACCCCACTCTTCGGGAATGATGCCATGTTCGGTGAGCTCTTGGCGCACACGCTCGGGCGTAGCACCTGGCTTGTCGATCTTGTTGACCGCAACCACGATGGGAACATTCGCCGCATTCGCGTGATTGATAGCCTCAACGGTCTGCGGCATAACGCCGTCGTCTGCCGCAACCACGAGCACGACTACGTCGGTAACCTTCGCACCGCGGGCACGCATAGCGGTAAATGCTTCGTGACCAGGGGTATCGATGAATGTGATCTGACGGCCATCGATATTGACCACCGAAGCACCGATGTGCTGGGTAATGCCGCCCGCTTCCTTATCGGCAACGCCCGTCGAGCGGATCGCGTCGAGCAGAGAGGTCTTGCCGTGGTCGACGTGACCCATGACGGTGACCACCGGCGGACGCGGCAGCAGGTCGGCTTCGGAATCGTTGTAGACGACCGCGAATTCCTCTTCAGGAGAAACGACGCGCACCTTGCGCCCCAGGTCATCGGCGATAAGCTCGATAAGGTCATCGCTCATGGTCTGGGTGAGCGTGAGTGCCTGACCCAGCATGAACAAGCGCTTGATGATGTCGTTAGGAGAGACTTCGAGCAACTCGGCGAATTGAGCGACCGTGGAGCCTTGCGCAACCTCGACCACTGAATCGTCGAGCACGAGCGTTGGGTCGAGACCCTTCTCCAGTGCTTCGAGCTCAGCACGCTCACGCGCCTCCGCTTCGCGCTTTTCCTTGCGCTTCTTGCGCCTGCCCTGGCCTTCGTGAGAAGCAGCCTCAACAGCAGCGCGGGCTTCAGCGAGCACCTTATCGCGCTGGAACTTCTCTGCCTGAACAGCCATCTGGGCATAGCGATCTTCGCCCTTGGTCTCCTGGACCTCAAGCTCGGGAACGGAAGGTTCGAAGCCCTTACGCTTCTTGCCCTTCTCGCCGCGACGCGAACCGCCCTGGTTCTGCTTTTCGTTCGCCTGGTTGTTCAAACGCTCGCGTTCGTTATTGATCTGATCGAGCAGCGAGGAGAACGAGCTACCCGCACTTACGGGAGCTGCCTTCTTCTCGCTCTTCGATGATTTAGAGGACTTGTTCATGCGAGACTGCAACGCCTCAGCGACCGCTTGCTTCTTGGCGACCTCAGCTGCGCGCGTTTCTGCTTCCGCTTTCATGCGCGCCTCATGCGCTTCACGCTCTACGCGCTCGCGCTCACGCTCGATCTGAGAAGCGAGGCTCTCGAACGGCGATGCAGGGGCTTTCTTGGCCGGCTGCGCATCGCCTTCTTCCTTCTTCGCACGACCAGCGAAGCCTTCCTTCTGCTGGCTTTCACGGCGGGCACGCTCAGCATCGCGCTGTGCGCGCTCTTTCTCCACTGCCGCGCGACGAGCCGCAGCTTCTTCGGCCTTCTTGGCCTCTTCTTTCGCCTGCTCTTCAGCCAGCTTCTTGGCTTCCTCTTCCTCAAGCTTACCTGCACGCTGCTTGATCTCGGGCTCAAGATTCTTGCGAATCTTCTCCACATAAGCATCCTGCAAAATGCTGGCGTGGCTCTTAGCGGGTATCTTCATATCCGCAAGGCGGGCCAAGAGTTCTTTACTGGTCATATCGAACTCTTTAGCCAATTCGTGTACACGCATACCAGCCATGTAGTCTCCTCGTCCGTTTCCTAGTCTAAAACCGCGCTCATTACTTCTTGAGCGATTCGTTCGTTGTCTTCTTCGTTCACCTTCATGCGCAATGCCTTGTCGAGCTTGTGCGTTTGAAGGGCCTTTTCAAGGCAAGCAAGGCTGCAAAAGTAGGCACCTCTGCCATTCACTTTGCCGCTCGGGTCGTATTCGACCTGCCCGCAAGGAGTGCGCACGATGCGGATGAGCTCGCCTTTTTGGCAAGCTTTCCGACATTCGATGCAGGTGCGTTGTTTCGTGCGCTTCTCCATTTTTCTGCCTTACCGTGCGCCTTAGTTATTCTCGAGCTCCGCGTGAATGCCGCAGTACGAGCAACCCGGACGCGCATGATTGCGGCAGCGTACGCCGTCGGGATCGACATAGGCGCACAAGCCATCATTGGTCTCTTCTTCGACCTCTTCCACATCGATGAGATCTTCGTCGGCCACGAGCGGTTCGCCCGCGAACGAAGACGACTTGATATCGATATGCCAGCCGGTCAAGCGCGCCGCCAAACGAGCATTCTGGCCTTCCTTGCCGATAGCGAGCGAAAGCTGATCATCAGGCACGATGATGGTGGCGTAGTTGTTCTCTTCGTCGATGATCACGCGATTGACCTTAGCCGGTGAAAGCGCGTTCGACACGTAGACCGCCGGGTCTTCGTCCCACTGGATAACGTCCACGCGCTCGTTGCGCAGGCCTTCGACCACCATGCGCACGCGAGAGCCCTTAGGACCAACGCAGGCACCTACCGGATCAAGGTTCGGCTCGCGAGAAGCAACCGCGATCTTGGAACGCTCGCCTGGTTCGCGAGCGATCGATTTGATCTCCACCAGACCGTCGTAGATCTCGGGAACTTCGATCTCGAAGAGGCGACGGATAAGATCGGGGTGCGTACGGGAAACGACGATGGAAGGACGAGTGTGCTCGCCACGTGCCTTCGGGGTTTCCGCATTCGGGTCACGCACGTCGACGATAAGGAGCTTCAGGCGCTGATTGTGGCGATAGTGCTCGTTGCGCGGACGCTCGTTGCGCTCGTTGGGGTTGCGCTTCAGATCGTAGTGCGGAAGCTCAGCTTCGACACCTTCGCGAATCTTGATGATGGTGAACTCGGGCGTGCCCTGAAGCACGGTGCCGGTGACCAGATCGCCCACGCGATCGGAGAACTCTTCGTAGATGGACTGACGGCCAGCCTCACGCACGATGGAGCTGATCACGTTCTTCGCATTCTGCGCAGCGATGCGGCTCACGTCGTTAGGCGTGACATCACGCTCTTCGAACTCGGTGTATTCGCCAGTTTCCTCGTCGGGTTCGCCCACGGGAACCATCTCGTACACGTAGATCTTGCCCGTCTGGCGATCGATCGTAACGCGTGCATCCCATTCAAGATCAAGGATGTTCTGATAGCTCTTTGCCAGAGATGCCTCAAGACGTTCGATCAAATAGAATTCGTCGATCTTTCGTTCATGGGCGAGCGCTTGCAAAGCGTCTATCAATTCTGAGGTTGCCATACCTATCCCTTCTTCGCATTGAAATCTATCGTTGCAATGACATGTGCCTTCTTGATGAGCTGGAACGGAATCTCCGTGCGCGTGCCATCCACGTCGAGCACGACGTTCTCCCCTTCCACACCAGCAAGCTGGCCGGTGTATTTCGCACGGGAGTTCACGGGCGCCGAAAGCACGAGCGCCACCTTCTCTCCCGCGAATCGCTGGAAGTGCTGCTTGGTACGTAGCGGACGGTCGATGCCGGGCGAAGAGACCTCGAGCGTGTAGGCGCCCGGGAACGGATCGATCTCGTCCATAAGGGCATTGATCCACTCTTGCGCGCTTGCTAGCTCATCGAAGCCCACTCCCCCTTCGCAGTCAATATAGACCCTGATGGTAGGAGCTTTCTTCGAACCCACGATATCCACCGTGACGATTTCGATCCCTTGCGCTTCTGCAGTAGGTGAAAGCGCATCGAGCAGCTGTTGTTCCTTGGCGCTTAACACGGTTTCATCAACTCCTCCCAGAAACAAAAGAAGCGGGACAAAGCCCACTTCCTCAAAAAAATCGAAAGTATTCGTACCAAGTACCTGGATAGTTATATCATATTTTTCCTGCACATACAAATGGGCACGCCCGAAGACGTGCCATTTGCTGACCTGAAAGGTCGTCGATCGGCTAGACGGAACCTGCCTTATGCCGCCTTAGATTTGTTCGGAACCCATTTGCCGTTAGCGCCAACATAGTATTTGCCGCCATCGACCCAGACATTCGTGGCCATGATTCCGTTCGATCCGACCCAATACTTGCCCGAGATCCACGCGTTGGTCTTCATGGCACCCGACTTGTCATAGTAATACCACTTCGAACCCTCTTGGTTCCAACCGGTCTTCATAGCGCCAGAGCTCTTGAGGAAATAGGTCTTGCCACCGATGACCAGTTTGCCAGTCTTCATCTTCCCATCGGCAGGGTTCAGGTAGTACCAAGTGCCCTTGGCCTTCTGCCAACCGGTGGTCATGGCACCGGACTTGTTCGTGTAGTACCAGCTGGAGCCTTGCTGGACCCAACCGGTCTTCATGGCACCATTGCCATCGAGGAAGTAGGTCTTGCCCTTATCGGTGATCTTGCCGGTCTGCATGACACCTTCAGCGTTCATGAAGTACCACTTGCTCTTGACCTTCTGCCAGCCGGTGGTCATAGCGCCAGAGCCTTTGAAGTAGTACCACTTGTTCGAGATCTTCAGCCAACCGGTCTTCATCCAACCGTTGTTGTCGAAGTAGTAGGTTACCCCTTTGATGGCTTTGAAGCCCTTGGCATAGGAACCATCGCTGTAGCTATACCACCAGCCTTTAGAGCTGTGCACCCATTTTCCTGAAGGAGCGGTAGGAGCCGGTGCAGGGTTCTGAGGGAGCACCTTTGATTGCGGGCGATCCTTTGCCCAAGCCTCAAGAGCGCTCGTGTCTTTTATGCTGTTGTTCTCGCAGTACAGCACGTCAAGTGAAGTGAGTCCTGCCAAGCTCAAAGACGTGAGATCGTTATCCTTGCACTCAAGCCACTTCAGAGCGCTGCACCCTGAAACGTTCAATGAAGTGAGAGCGTTCTCGAAACAATACAGATACTCTAAAGAAGAACAGCCCGATAGATTCAATGAAGTGAGCTTATTTTCCTCGCAGTGGACATACTTGAGCGCCCTACTGCCCGACAAGTTCAACGACGTAAGACCGTTGTTGCTGCACCAAAGATACTGAAGAGAGGGCATGTTCGATAGATCAAGCGAAGCGATACTGTTATCGTTGCATGCGAGGTGCTTGAACGACTGGAGTCCCTGTAACTTCAGCGAAGCAAGCTTCGCGTTATTACAGGTTAAAACTTCGAGTGAAGTGCACGCTGTAGCATCGAGCGTTTTGATGCTACCCAGATCCGTCTCGGAGACATCAATCCTCACTACGGGCTTTCCGTTGATCTGACCGGGCACCTTCACCGCGGCTTTACTGCTCGTCATGCCGGTGATGATGGCGCTCTGATCGGCGGTGTAAGTATACTTCACCCCGTCGATCGTGGTCTCATCTGCATGTGCGAATTGCGAAGGCACTATCAACAGGACGAATGCAAGAAGCGCTGCTGCGAAGAAAGAGACAAGACTGACCTTGTGTGCAGCCGGTCGCATCAATACTGCTTCAGAGGATTCAGAAGAGCGAACCCTTCCCTCAAGATTCTTACGAAACATACGGCCTCCTTCGAACCAAGAAAACAGCTTTTCAAGATTAACACCATGAAGAATCTGGCGCAAACGACTCAAGGGTGTACTAGGGGTCGGGTAATTCGACATACTGCAGAGCAGTGTGTCGAATTACCCGACCCCTAGTACAGCAACAACTAAGGCTGCACCAAAAGGTACAGCCTTAGCATCGAACCGCTGATGAAGCAGAAGCCTCTGTTATTCAGGTTTCTTATTTGGATCATACTTGCCTTCAGCATCTACCCAATACTTGCCGCCATCGACCCAGGCATTCGTTGCCATGACGCCATCAGCTCCGACCCAGTACGTGCCAGAGATCCACTGATTGGCTTGCATGGCGCCTGATTTCGCGAAGTAGCGCCAGTCCACACCGATCTGCTTCCAGCCCGTAGCCATAGCCCCAGAAGCGTTCATGTAATACGTCTTGCCTTCAACTTCTACGAAGCCTGTGCACATACGATAGTCAGAAGCAAAGTAATACCACTTCCCGCCGCTCTTGAGCCATTGATTCTGCTTAGCTGCACCACTCGATGCGAAGTAGTACCAGCCACCATCGATCTGCTTCCAACCGGTAGACATCGCTCCGGAGGCAGCAAAATGATAGTACTTGCCTTTGATGCCCAAGAAGCCATTGCTTACCATTACCCCTGCATCATTCAGGTAATACCACTTCGAGCCAACCTTCTGCCAGCCTGTTACCATAACGCCGGACTTGTTGGCGTAATACCAGTCGGAGCCTTGCTGAACCCAGCCGGTCTTCATCGCGCCATTGCCATCGAGGAAATAGGTGTTGCCCTTATCGATGAGCTTACCCGTTTGCATGATGCCTTCGGCGTTCATGAAGTACCACTTAGAACCGATCTTCTGCCAACCTGTGGCCATAGCGCCAGAGCCCTTGAAGTAGTACCAGTTGTTGTCGATCTTCTGCCAGCCGGTCTTCATCCAGCCGCTATTATCGAAGTAATAGGTTGCCCCTTTAATGGTTTGGAAGCCCTTGGCATAGGAGCCATCGCTGTACCTATACCACCAGCCCTTTGAGCCGTGGACCCAGCCTTCCTTCACTGCAGAGGAATTACCCGTGAGCGTGACCTTATTGGACACAGCAAGTGAAGCAAGCGCCTTATTCTTGGCAGTGATGGTCACCTCACCTGCTCCTTTTGCAGTTGCACGACCATTTGCATCGATCGTTGCAACCCCAGAGTTCGAGGAAGACCAATTGAAGGATGAAGGCAGGATGTTCACCTTGGCATAGGACCATTCAGTATTCTCGTTCTGAATCGTGTATTGGACCGAAGAGCCCTTGGCAGTGTTGGACTTGAGCGTGGTGCCAAATGACAACTTCGCATTATCTGGAGCAACCTCGATCGTATACTCATGAGTACCTGAGAGCACCGTAGTAGCAGTAGTACCCTTGTTCGGATCGCCGAAGAGCTCTACCCAGAAGCTAAAAGAACCAACCTGAACCTTAGCTGCTGCCATACAGGTGAAATCTCCATTGATCATATTCGCATAATGACCAGGAGAATTGGTCCATGAGGTGTTCGCAGAACTTGCGTTCGCATTGCCACTCGATGCGTAGATGTTCTCGCCACAGGCATAGTACCCACTCGGGAACGCCGTGAAGCACTGAGTGCCATTCGGGCGATCATGGCTGAACAAAATTGCGATCTCAGCTGCACGTTGGATAGCGGCCTTCTCGAGCTCGTAATCCCACATGAGCGCCCCAACACCCGCTTTCGTGCGGGCTTGGTTCACCAGCGCAAGGATCTCACGCGCATCCTTTTGGTCGTTAGTAGCTGAGATAGTGAACGTAGCCAGTGCCGTAGTGCTATCGTCTTCAGCTGCCACCGAGATGTTCTCTGAGGTGGTGTAAGCTCCGGTGCCAACCGTGCTTTCAGTATCTGCATATGCGAGCTGAGCTGTTGCACTCATGCAGCAGATCGAAAGCACAAGGGCAACGAGCCCCAGAGCAAATCCAACAAGGAAGCCCTCTTTAGGTGCTCCTGTTGAAAGCGTTTTGTTCTCACTAACCATCTAACACGTCCCTTCTTATCTATGTGCGCCCTTCACCCAGACGCCATTCTTGTCCACATAGTAACGCGCGTTGTCGACCCAAGCATCCGTTACCATAGCGCCGTTCGAACCGACCCAGTATTTGCCTGAGACCCAAGCATTCGTCCTCATGGCTCCAGACTTGTTGTAGTAATACCACTTCGAGCCCTCTTTGTTCCAGCCAGTCTTCATCGCACCCGAACTCTTAAGGAAGTACGTCTTGCCACTTATGACCTGCTTGCCCGTGAGCATCTTATAGTCTGCAGGATTCAGGTAGTACCACGTACCCTTCACCTTTTGCCATCCTTTTACGAATGCGCCTGACTTGTTGGCGTAATACCAATTGCCAGAGGTCTTGATCCAGCCGGTCTTCATAGCGCCATTGCCATCGAGGAAGTAGGTCTTGCCCGAAACGACCTGCTTGCCCGTCTTCATCTTGCCACTATAGGGATCGAGGTAATACCATTTCCCCTTCCACTTCAACCAGCCATCAGCCATCGCTCCCGAGGAAGTGAAATAGTACCAATTCCCCGAAATACGCTGCCAGCCCGTTTGCATCCAGCCCTTGCTGTTGAAGTGGTAGATCCCTGAACTGAGCGTGAGCCAGCCAACTGCGTATCTTCCCTTGCCGTAGTCGTACCACCAGCCCTTAGAGCTATGCTTCCAGGTGCCCAGAACCTGATTATTGTCTGGTTGCGGTTTATTAGGCTGGGGATCATCGATCACCGGATAGCTTGGTTCTGGATCGACAGGCTTGGGTTTATCCGGCTGAGGATCAACGGGCTTGGGGTTATCAGGATCTTCGGGCTTAGGGTCTTCCTTATCGAACTGATTTGAAACGGAGCCCGAAACACCAGGACGCGAAAGGAATTCCTTGAGTGAAGAGGTGTCTTCGATCTTGTTGTTATTGCATTCGAGCTCTTTAAGATTGGCGTTGTTCGACACGTCGAGAGAGGTCAGTTCGTTATGGCCGCAATTCAGCTTCGACAGATTGGTATTGCTGGAAATATCGAGCGAGGTGATCTCATTGTTCGAGCAGTTCAGATCTCTAAGGTAGCTGTTGTCTGAGACATCGAGCGAACCCAGCTTGTTATCCGAGCAGTTCAGATCGAAAAGATACCGATTTTGGGAAACAGCCAGCTCGGTAAGCTCGTTGCCAGAACAATTGAGGTTCTGAAGGTCGCGGTTGTTCGAGACATCGAGCGATGAAAGATTATTCGACTCGCAGGAAAGATTCTTCAAGTTCGAGCATCCAGAAAGGTCGAGCGAAGAAAGCTCATTGCCTCCGCAATTCAACGTGCGAACATCGGAAGGAAGACCGAGTTGATCCAATTTGTTATTCGCACAATTGACTATCTGAAGCTTCTCGTAGGAAGCGATATCAAGCTCCTGAAGCTCATTACCACTGCAATCTAGCTCGGTAAGGTTCTTACCTCCTGGAAGATCGAGCGACGAGAGGGAATTATCTTTACATTCCACTTTGGTGAGCTGCGTGCAATTCGAAAGATCGAGCGTAGTAAGGTCGTTTCCCGAACAATCGATCGACGAGAGCAGACCACAACCTGATACTTGGAGGTTGTTGAGCTTACTGTCAGCGCAATCGAGCTTTGTGAGGTTCTGGCACCCCGAAAGATCAAGAGAGGTCAGCGCGTTGTTATTGCAAATGAGCGTATGGAGCCCCGTACACTTGGTCATGTCAAGGCTCGTGATCGTTCCGGTATTACCAGAAAGTTCGACCTTACGCACGGTCAAGCCATTGATGGTCTCAGGAACCACAACGTGCGTTTCTTGATCACTATAGATGCCAGTGACGTTTACACTTGAAGTCCCTTCTCCGTATGAGGTATAGGTATATTTGACCCCTTGCTCATCAGTGTATTCACCCGTTGCCGCCTGAGCAGGCGCGGGCGCAAGAGCAACGATCAGAGAGGTGAGAAAACAGAGAAGGATGCTAGTAACAGCGGTCTTGGTTCGAATAAGAAGACGATTTGAGGACATAACGATCTCCTTACCTGCACATATAACTTCAGAAAAGCCTCATGTTTCAGAGCAGTTTGTATGATAGAAAAAATATCATCGATTTACAATACTGCACGCAAAAGCACAACCACTATCCAATAAACCATTGGAGCACATGAAACAGAGATCTACCTCGAGCAACAGGCAAGATCCATGAAGCCACCGAACGCTTCGAAACGAGCCAAAAAACACTCGGCTATGAGCCTGCTTTTATGAGAACTTCACCTGTGGATAGAGTGCGTCAAAATCAGCCATCGAAGAAGACTTACCACCCTTGATATCCTTTGAGAGCGGTGCCAATATTGCCTTCGCATCCTTCTTCGGATCAGCCGAAGCCACGCTCACGTCCCAACACTCCTTGATCACATTCAAGCGGGTCAGAAGAAGCTCATAGAGCTTGTTGATCTTGGTGTAATTCGAGAATTGATCATCATTCTCATTCATACCCAGCTCGTTCATCTCCTCAACAAGCTTCGCCTTCGAATCAGTAACAGAGGAGATGAGCTTATTGCACTCATCGGCGTACTGCTGTCGTTTTGCCTTATCGGACGCAAGATGATAGTTGTTGAAATTGCTTACGACCGTGTTCACCTGACCACGATAGTTGCCAAGTGTTCGATAGTTCTCTTGGAGCGCCTTGGCCGTATCCGACTGCTGGATCTCTTGCTGGGAATCTTGCGTATCGACCGCTTCGTTGTTCACCTGCTCAACCTGATCGGATGCAGTGATCTCTTCATGCTTGAGCATACCAGCGGAGTTGAGGAATGCAGCAACGATAGCGATAGCCGCGAACACGATAACGAGCGCAAGGACCGCTTTGGTACGCGCTGTGAATCTCTTTTTCTTCTTTGGGGGTTGGATGAAGGTCTTCACCTCGTCGCTCGCAGAAGCAACGACCTTGCCATCATCCGAGACGATCTTTTGCATGGGCATGGTGATGAGCGGGTCTTCCGCATGTCCGATAACAGGAAGATCGTTCTCCTTCTCTTTGGCGGCAGCCGTATCGATCTCTTCAGCAGGATCGATCACATTGCCCTCTTTGTCGTGATAGACGCGCTCAGGAACCGGCGGAAGCTTGGTGGTTTCCGCCGGCCCAACAGTTTCAGCATAGGTGAGCTTCTCTTGCGCCTCGGCAATGCGTTTCTTTATCTCGTCAACGGACATACCGCATTGAGGGCATTCATTCTGCCCGTCCTCGATCTTTTGTCCGCATTCAAGACAATACACTGCGTGCGCTTGCTCCTTACTGCTTGTCAGCGATCAGGCGATTGAGTGCGTTGAGATAAGCCTTTGCGGAAGATACGATGATATCGCCATCGGAACCACGACCAGTGTAGACCGTGCCATCAGCTGCAGTAACGCGAATGGTCACTTCGCCGAGTGCATCGATGCCGCGCGTAACGCTCTGCACCGAGAATTCGGACAGATCGTTTTCGATATCCACGATCTCGTTCACCGCGCGATAGAGCGCATCGACTGGACCGGTGCCGATAGAGCAAGCGCAGAATTCGTTATCGTTCTTATCGACGAGCGTAACGGTGGCCGTTGGCGTGAGCGGCTGACCACAAGAGATCTGAACGCTCTTCAGCGTATAGGAAGCTTCTTGGGTACGGCCCTGTTCACCAACGAGCGACTCAAGGTCCTCGTCGTAGACTTCCTTCTTCTTGTCAGCAAGATCGAGGAATGCTGTGTGCAAATCTTCGAATTCCTGACCCTCGATATGATAGCCGAGTGCCTCCAGGCGGTGACGCAACGCCGCACGACCCGAACGAGCAGAAAGCACGATCGAGCTTTGACCTGCACCAACTTCGGTAGGATCGATGATCTCGTAGGTGGTGCGCTCTTTGATCACGCCATCTTGGTGGATACCGGAAGAATGCGCGAAGGCATTCGCACCGACGATGGATTTATTGGGCTGCACCACAAAGCCCGTGATGGAAGACACCAAGCGCGAAGCACGGATGAATTCACGGGTGTTGATGTCGGTATGGGCATCGAGCTCTTCGCCATGCATCTTGATAGCCATGACCACTTCTTCCATGGCGGTGTTGCCAGCGCGCTCGCCCAGGCCGTTGATGGTGCACTCGATCTGCGTTGCACCGTTCTCAACGCCCGCAAGGGAAAGCGCGGTAGCCATGCCGAGGTCGTTATGGCAGTGAACCGAGATGGAAGCCTTGTCGATGTTCTTGACGTTCTCCATCAAGAACTTGATGCGGCGACCGTACTCTTCAGGCAGCGAATAACCCGTGGTATCAGGGATGTTGACCACCGTAGCGCCAGCAGCGATGACCGCTTCGACCACTTTTGCGAGGAATTCATAGTCGGAACGACCCGCATCTTCGCAGTAGAATTCGACATCTTCAACGTACTTCTTGGCGTATTTCGTGGCGTTCACCGCGCGCTCGAGAATGACCTCGGGCGTGGTGCGCAGCTTATCGAAGATGTGGCTGTGCGAAACACCGATGCCCGTATGGATGCGCGGGCGCGCACAATCAGCCAGCGCCTCAGCAGCAGAATCGATATCCTTTTCCATGGCGCGCGTGAGCGCACAGACGATCGCCTTATCGCCTACTTCGGCCGCGATCTGCTGCACGCTCTTGAAATCGCCCGGCGATGAGATAGGGAAACCTGCTTCGATCACATCAACGCCGAGGCGCAATAGTTGACGCGTGATGACCAATTTCTCTTCGGAGTTCATCGATGCGCCTGGCGACTGCTCGCCATCGCGCAAGGTGGTATCGAAAATAGCAATCTTGCGAGTCATCACGCGTTCCTTTCTTTGAGGTAATAGTGTGATTAACTATACCATCTTTCCATGTCTTTCTCTGAAATCTCCTAGAGAGACGCGTGTTTTAACGCATGGTTTCACACTAGAGCGCTGCGTCGTTTTCCTCGCCTGTTCGAATGCGCACGACACGTTCGATATCCGAAACGAAGATCTTGCCATCACCTACTTCGCCGGTGCGTGCCGTAGAAACGATCACATCCACGATCGCATCGACCTGAGCATCATCGGCGATGATCTCGAACTTGATCTTAGGGACCATGTTCAAGATGACCTCGTTACCACGGAAGTACTCGCTCCATCCATGCTGGTTGCCGCAACCATGCACCTGCGAGATGGTCATACCTGAAACATTTGCCTGAAAGAGCGCTTCCTTGAGCGGTTCGAGCATGGTCGGCCGAACCACCGCACATATACGCTTCATGTTGCTATCCTTTCTCTTTGACCAGCGTGTTGCTGATCTCGTGCGAACCCTCTTGGCGTTTCTCGCCTTGAGTTCGCTCGCGTGCTGTTAATCAAGACCGTTGAATGCGGGGTAAGCAGATTCGCTGTGTTCACTGATATCCATACCCGCTGCTTCCTGCTCCTTGGAAACGCGCAGGCTTCCCTTGAAGCATACCTTCACGATAAGGCCGATCACAAGCGAATCGATACCCACGAACGCGATCGTGACCAAGATACCTAAGCACTGAGCGCCAAGCAACGTGGGATCGCCCGTATAGATGAGGCCGCCGAAATCTGTCCAGGAAAGCTCTGGCACGCAGAAGATACCCGTGAGCACGCCACCGACCATGCCGCCGACCGCATGACAACCGAACGCGTCGAGTGCGTCGTCATACCCGATCTTGTTCTTCAGGACTGACATTGCGAAATAACAGATGGGCGAGACGATGAAGCCCATCACGATCGCCGCCCAAGGCTCGACGAAACCTGCAGCAGGCGTGATGACGACCAGACCCGCGACCAGGCCGGTTACCGCACCAACGAGCGTTGGCTTACCTACCGCGATCTTCTCGACCACCATCCAGGAGAGCAGTGCTGCACCCGATGCGACCACGGTGTTCAGGATCGCGAGCGCTGCGATGCCATCAGCCGCGAATTCGGAGCCACCATTGAAACCGAACCAGCCGAACCACAGAAGCGTTACACCTAAAACCACCAGCGGAATGTTGTGCGGACGATGCGCGAGTGTACCGAATTCCTTGCGCGAGCCGAGCAGCAAGCAAAGGACCAGGCCAGCAAGACCAGAGCTGATGTGGACGACATCGCCACCCGCGAAGTCGAGTGCACCTATCTGATCGCCGATGAAGCTGCCATCGCCACCCCACACCATGTGCGCGAGCGGGCAATAGATGACGAGCACCCAGATGCTCACGAAGGCGATCATGGCACCGAACTTCATGCGCCCTGCCACTGCGCCCCAGATGATCGCACAGGTGATCATTGCGAAGGCCGCCTGGAAGACCACATCGATGATAGCCGGATAGACCGCATCTTCAGGAACGACTTGCGCTTCTACGAGCATATCCTGCACGACCGAAGCACATCCGAGTTGGTCGAACCCTCCGAAGAAGGGGTTGGAGCCATCTCCGCCATACGCGAAGCTCCAGCCCACGATGATCCATAGCACCCCTACCACGCCGATGATCGCCATCGACATGAACATGGTGTTCACAACATTTTTACGACGTGCAAGCCCTCCGTAGAAGAATGCAACACCTGGTGTCATCAATAACACCAGCATGGTACAGATGAGCATGAATGACGTCGATCCGGTATCAAACATGATGGAACCCTCCTTAAAGGTCGAGATTTTTTGAAACCGACCTCTTTATCTTGTCACGCGCTCTGCGGTATGCTTTTTTCATTCGCCATTGTTAACGCACGTGGAAATAAGATGAAACAAACAAGAAGTGCGAGCGTTACACGCATGAAATAACCCCAGGTCGATTGGATGATCGCATGATAGAGATGAAAAAAGTTGAACCCGTTCACGATCTCGATGCCTTGGCAGAAATGGCACACGACATTTGGTTCGAGTACTGGCCCGCACATATCGGAGCAGACCAAACAGCGTATATGGTCGAGCAGTTCCAGTCGAAAGACGCGATCGTGCGCGACGTCGCTGAGCATGGCTACGAATACTATTTCGTGACTGACGAGGCAGGCAAGGCTGTGGGCTATGTAGGAATTGCGCCTGAGCGCTTTTCGAACGATCGGGAAAACCCGCGCGCAAGAGCACATGGCGAAGCGATCACACCGCTTCACGCAGATCGCTTGTTCATCTCGAAGATCTATCTCTACGCCGAAGAGCGCGGCAAGCACTATTCAAGCCAGATCCTTGCGTGGCTGCGCAACTACGCACGTAAACTAGGACTCACTGGCATGTATCTGACCGTCAATAAAGGCAACGAACTGGGCATTCGTGCGTATAAGGGAAATGGGTTCGACATCATCGAATCGGTTGAGGCCGATATCGGCAACGGGTTCGTGATGGACGACTACATCATGGCGTGCGCGGTATAACTCCTGTTAGCTGCTCGCCGCTCGCTGCAAATTCTCCTCTACATGAACAAGCAGTGTCTTCCAGAGAAAATCGCTGCTTGTATGTTATGAAGCTGTCTTTCGCTTCCGCGAGAAGATGCCTTCGCTCACCAAGAGCGCGATGAAGATGAGCACGAAGCCAACAACGAGGCGCACCGTGAGCAGCTCCCCATAGAGCAGGATGCTGAACACCACGCCGAACACCGACTCAAGACTCAAGATGAGCGAGGCTTGCGTAGGCTCGATGCGCGCAAGCGCTATATTCTGCACGCCGAACGCGAAGATGGTCGCGAACAGCACCACGAATGCAAGCTCACCTGCTATGACCGGCGTGATCTGCGTGAGCGCAGGAAATGTTTCGAAGACCGCGCCGGTAGCTAAACCGAGCAAGCCTTCAGTGATGAACTGGATGACCGTGAGCATGAGCACATCGTAGAAGACCGAGAAGATCGAAACCGAAACGATATGCGCCGCAAAGAAGAATGCGCAGAGCAACGTCATGATCTCGCCGAAACCGATGCTCAAAGAACCTGAAGCACTCGTGACCGATACGAGCCATATGCCCACGATCGCAACGAACGCCGCTACGATGTTCGCCTTGGTAGGCTTGCGTTTTGCGACGACCCACCACATGAACGGTACAAGCACCACGTACACCGCAGTAAGAAACGCATTGATACCTGGCGAAACCGTTTGCAAACCGACCGTTTGCGTGAAGAATCCCAAGAAGTCGAGCAGGCCCATCACCATCCCGGCAGCGAGCGCTTTCCAGGTAAGGCGCAGGCGCAAGCGCTTGAGCAGGAACGGAAGGATAACAAGCCCTGCGATCGTAAAGCGTATCCCCAAAAGCCACCCAGGCGGGAACACGGCAACCAGATCCTTCATATAGACGAAGCTCGCACCCCACGCCATGGTAACGAGCAGAAGCAGGACCTTATACACGCTCGTCGGTATATTTGCTAACGAGAGATTAGACAAGGCGGGCTTGGATCTGGCGAGCGATGCCTGCTGCATCGAGACCGAGGTCGGCGAAGAGCAAGTCCACCTTGCCTTGCTCGATGAATTCGTCGGGTATGCCGAGCGTGAGCGAATCCACCTTGAGCTCTTCTTCACCCAGAACTTCGCTCACCGCTTCGCCTGCACCACCGATGATAACGCCATCTTCAACGGTAACCACCAGTTTCGTTTCGGCAGCCTTGCGAATCGCTTCCTTGTCGATCGGCTTCACCCAACGCATATCCACCACACGCGCTGAGATGCCCTGCCCTTCCAGCAGGCTTGCCGCACCAAGCGCGTGCTCGACCATGCGACCGAACGCAAGGATAGCCACGTCTTCGCCGGGCTTCACCTCTTTGGAAACACCCTCTTCGAAGATCACGGGCTTTTCAGGAATGAGCGCACCTGGGGCTTCGCCGCGGGGATAGCGCAACACCACCGGTCCGCCAATAGCAAGTGCCGTATGTAGCGCAGAAGCCAGTTCGGCTTCGTCGGAAGGCGCCAGTATCTTCACATGCGGGATCATGCGTGCATAGACCATATCGAACACACCATGGTGCGTAGGGCCATCATCGCCCACAAGGCCAGCACGATCGATAGCGATGACCACGTTCTCGCGCGGGAGCGCCACATCGATTATCAGCTGGTCGATCGCACGCTGCATGAACGTGGAATAGAGCGCCACCACAGGCTTCTTGCCCCCGATGGAAAGACCCGCCGCCATGGCAACCGCATGCTCCTCAGCGATGCCCACATCGAAGAATCGTTTGGCGTATTCGCGCGCAAAATCAGCCAAGCCCGTACCATCGGTCATAGCGGCAGTGACCACCACGATCGAATCGTCCTTGGCTGCTTCAGCCTTCAAGGACTGGGAGAACGCTTGGGTATAGGTAAGATTGCCACCTACCTTCTTCTTTATCTCCCCGGATTCAAGGTCATAGGGTCCCACACCGTGGAACTTGGAAGGGTTCTGTTCGGCAGGCGCATAGCCCTTGCCCTTCTTCGTGATCACATGCACGAGCACTGGCGCGTTCGCTGCAAATGCATTCTTGATAGCTGCCTTTATCGCAGGGATGTTATGTCCATCGATCGGCGGCGTGCAGATGATGCCCAACTGCTCGAAGAGCATCGAATCAGGAATGACCAGATTCTTCACTGATTCTTTCGCGGTCTTACCCATCTTAACCAGGGCCTTGCCCGCCGTACCGAACGACTCAAGATGCTCCTGGATCGTATCGCGGCTCTTGCGGTAATTCGAATTCACGCGAATGCTGCCAAGATGCAGCGCCATCGCGCCCACGTTACGCGAGATAGCCATTTCGTTGTCGTTCAGGATGATGACGAGCGGCGTTTGTTCCTGCCCGATATCGTTCAAGGCCTCGAACGCCATGCCGCCAGCAAGAGAGGCATCGCCGATGAGCGCAACGACCTTTTGCTTCTCCCCCGAAAGATCGCGCGCACGCGCAAGCCCGCAGGCGATCGAAAGCGAATCGGATGCATGCCCGGAAGGGTGAACATCATGCGGATTGGTGTGCGGTTTCGGAAACCCTGAAAGGCCTTTGTACTGGCGCAACGTTGAGAATTCATCACGTCTGCCCGTAAGGAGCATATGCGCATAGGATTGATGACCCACATCGAAGATGAACTTATCTTCGGGAGAATTGATAAGGCTATGGACCGCAAGGATGATCTCGACCGCTCCCAAACTTGAGGCAACATGGCCTCCCGTTTGGGAAGTGGTGTTCAGAATCTCATCGCGAATCTCGCCCGCAAGGATAGCAAGCTCTTCATCGGTAAGGAGCGCGAGCATGTTAGGCGATTCGATAGAGTCAAGAATTCGATCCGCCATAGCCTCTCCTTACCTTACCTGCTCAAATGAATTTCGATAATAGCGTGCGAACTAGTTGCTTTCAAGTGCAGGCTCTGCGCTTGCGTCTGGCTCAGAAGCGTTCGGAGCTTCTTCACCTGCATCTTGCACGTCCTCTGAACGCTCTTCATCATAGAGCGCGTTGTTCTCCTGGAGATTCTCCTCCAAAAGCGACGAAGCGCGCAGCCCCAGCTGCACAGCTTCTTCATAGAGTTTCAGCGCATCGTCCAAAGGAAGATCGTCGTCTGCCACTGCATCGACGATCTCATCAAGGCGCTTCTTCACCTCTTCGAAGCTCTCGGTATTCGCTTCACTCATGCGCTTCCTCCTCGAGCTTGGTCGCGATACGCCCCAAGATGCCATTCACGAAACGCGGAGAATCTTCGCCGCCGAATTCCTTGGCTAGATTGACCGCTTCATTGATGGAAACGGAGATGGGCACTTCATCCACTGAACGCATCTCGTAAGCCGCCATGCGCAAGAGCGAACGATCGACCACCGGCATGCGATCGAGCGCCCAGTTCTCGCTCGCTTCTACCAGTTCTGCATCGATCGCTTCCTGATCAGCAGTTGCGCCCTCGATCAAGCGGCGAGCATAGTTGCCCAAGAGCTGCGTTTCATCGACGAGCCTTCCCTCTTCGATGATGGTTGCAGGGGCAGTCTCGAGGATCTCTGCCTGATAGAGGACTTGCAAGGCAAGACGGCGCGCCTCGCTTCGGTCATGTTGATGTTTTTCAGCCATGAGCGCGTGCTAATCCTGGAAGAGGATGCCGTCGACATGAATATCAACGCGATTGACGGTATAGCCGGTCTGCGCGAGGATGGCATCAGCGATAGCCTTGCGCGCATCTGCTGCGATCTTGTCGAGCGAGAAGCCATTGAGCACGGTGATCGAAACGCTCACGTCGATCGTATCACTCGTGACCTGGCTCACACGCACGCCCTTCTGATCCTGCTTGGACCCGAAGAAGGAAAGGATGCCCGTACTGGTCTGACCTACGACCGCAACTCCTTCAACATCCTTGAGCGCAAGTGCAACGATAGTATCGAGCACATCAGGAGCAATATCCATGCCTCTCGTTTGCGTGTCTGTCATTATTCATCACCCATTTCGGTTTCAATGAAGTCGGTAAAGACGTTGCCCTCGATGAAGGCAGGATTCTCGAGCACCTGCAGATGGAACGGGATGGTGGTCTTGATACCTTCGATCTCGAATTCCTGGAGCGCACGCTTGCCACGCGCGATCGCCTCTGCGCGATCGGCACCCCACACGATGACCTTAGCGACCATGGAATCGTAGTAGGGCGAAATGCGATCGCCTTGCGAAATATAGGTGTCCACACGCACGCCAGGGCCTCCCGGCACCTTGAACTTCGTGATCGTGCCAGGGCACGGACGAAAATCGTAGTCGGGATCTTCGGCATTGATACGGAATTCGATAGCGTGCCCATTCGGCGTGAAAGGCGCCTTGTCAGCACAAGAGATCGGTTCACCCGATGCGATGCGCAGCTGTTCCTTGATGATGTCGGTTCCAGTGATGGTCTCCGTGACCGGATGCTCGACCTGAACGCGCGTATTCATCTCCATGAAATAGAAGCGGCCATCTTGATCGAGCAAGAATTCGATCGTGCCCGCATTCTCATAACCCGTTGCACGTACTGCCTTGATGGCTGCAACGCCCATGGCACGACGAGTTTCGCCATCGAGCGCCGGCGAAGGCGCTTCTTCCAGCAACTTCTGATGACGGCGCTGGAGCGAACAGTCGCGTTCGCACAGCGAAATGCGGTTATCGTACTTATCAGCCAGGATCTGAACCTCGATATGGCGTGGACGCAGCACGAGCTTCTCCAGATAGACATCGCCATTGCCAAAGGCTGCGAGCGCTTCGGTCTTTGCGGCAGTGAACTGGCTCTCCAGCTCTTCAGGGCTGTGCACTTCGCGCATGCCCTTGCCGCCGCCGCCCGCGCTTGCCTTGACGAGGATCGGATAGCCCGCAGCATCCGCGAATGCGCGCGCTTCCTCGACCGTTTCCACGACGCCATCGGAGCCAGGGACGGTGGGAACGCCGCAGGTCTTCATGGTCTCACGAGCCTGCGCCTTGTTGCCCATCGCTTCGATGCTCTCTGGCGAAGGGCCGATGAACACGATGTCGTTGTCGGCGCACGCACGTGCAAAATCGGCGTTCTCAGCCAAGAAACCATAGCCAGGATGAATCGCATCGGCGCCAGTGTTGACAGCAGCAGCGATGATCGAAGGGATGATAAGATAGCTCTGATTAGCCGGAGCGGGACCGATGCAGACGGCCTCATCAGCATAGGCGACCGGTGCCGTATTGGCATCTTCGGTGGAATAGACCGCCACCGTCTTCACGCCCAATTCCTTGCAGGCGCGCATGATGCGCAGAGCGACCTCGCCTCTGTTTGCGACTAGTACCTTGTTGAACATTTAGGCACTCTCCGGTCCGATAGCATCATGGGAATTATGCGGCTCGATGTAGAAGAGCGGCGTACCGAACTCCACCGGTGTAGCATCTTCGAGGCAAACCTCGCGCACAACGCCCATCTCTTCAGAGGTGATCTCGTTCATGAGCTTCATAGCTTCGACGATGCAAAGCGTCTGGTTAGCGGTGACCTCGTCGCCCACCTTGACGAAGGGCGGCTCGCCAGGAGCAGGTGCTGCATAGAACGTGCCCACCATAGGAGCGGTCACGCAATGCCAGGATGCCGGGCGGCTCGCATTGTCCGCAGGGGCAGCAGCGGGCTCAGCTGCAGGTGCAACCTGAGCTGCAGGAACAGCCTCTGCAGGCACCGCAACCGGAACAGCCGGTGCTGCACACATAGCGCCTGGCATACGAACTGAGATGCGGGCGCCTTCTTCTTCGACAACGATCTCGCCCACGCCGCTTTCCTCAGCGACGCGCACCAGCTCGCGAATCTGATTGATATCCACGTAATCCTCCTCTTTGGTCTGGCTTGATTCCTCTTCAAGGAGGAAATCAACCTTTTCGGATGTGCGATGCTTGCTCAAATAGGTACGCGCCTCATTCGGGAACAGCGCATACATCAAAACGTCCTCTTCAGACTTAGCCAAATCGCCGATCTCTTCTTCAAGTTCGGCGAAGGTGGTGGTGACGAGCGAACCAGGTGCCACATCAGGATCGAGCACCTGCGAATCACCCACGACCTTGGCAACGATCTCTTGATCCATAGGACCAGGAGCTTTGCCGTAGTAACCGCAGATGTAGTCTTTCATTTCCTTGGAAACAACGCTCCAGCGCTTGCCCGTGAGAACGTTGAAGACCGCCTGCGTACCAACGATCTGCGACATAGGCGTAACGAGCGGCGGATAGCCGACTTCAGCACGCACGCGCGGGATCTCTTCCATGACCTCATCCAAGCGGTCGAGCGCGTTTTGGATCTCAAGCTGGCTGACGAGGTTCGACATCATGCCACCAGGGACCTGATGCGAATAGACCTTCATGTGCGTGAGCGAAGAAACGCCACGCTTGTAGTGGCCGCGCTTGCGCACCTCTTCCCAGTATTCCGAGATCTCGAAGAGAAGCCCCAGATCCAGCCCGGTATCGTAGCGGCTTTCCTCAAGTGCCGCAACGATCATCTCGACTGCGGGATGCGAGTTGCCGAACGCGAGCGGAGCGCTTGCAGTATCAGCGATGGCAGCGCCTGCTTCAGCGGATTTGATGATGTTAGCTGGTGCCATGCCGCCAACATAGTGGCAATGCACGTGAATGGGCAGGCCGATCTCGGCATTGAATGCCTTCACGATGCGCTCGGTACGATACGGCGTGAGCATACCCGCCATGTCTTTGATAGCGATGGAATCAGCACCCAGATCTTTGAGCTGCTGACCGTATTCAAGGAAGCTATCGAGCGTGTGAACGGGCGAGACCGTGTAAGAGATCGCGCCTTCGAAGTGGGCTCCGCACTCCTTGATGGCTTCGGCGTTATCCACCACATTGCGGATATCGTTCAACGCGTCGAACACGCGGAAGACATCGATGCCATTTCGATGTGCTGCCTCGATGAAGCGAAAGCAGATCTCGCGGGAATAATGCTTGTAGCCCACAAGGTTCTGTCCACGCGAGAGCATGGACAAGCGAGTGTTCGGCGTTTTTGACTTGATGAGTCGCAGACGATCCCAAGGATTTTCGTCCAAAAAGCGTAGGCAGGTGTCGAATGTTGCACCGCCCCAGGCCTCGATGGCCCAGTATCCAACGCGATCCATCTTGGGCAAAATGGGCAGCATATCTCCGATCGACATACGTGTTGCCCAAAGACTCTGCTGTCCGTCGCGGATCGTTGTGTCCATAAGTTGAAGTTTTGCCAAGTGACTCGCACCTCCTTGTCAAAGAGCACCCGTACGGTCGGGTTGCATGATAGTGAACGACCATTATACGACACGAGGCGCCTTACGCGCCTCGCAATCAAAGGTATTTTCGTTATCGAAACAGAGATTAGACGCGAGTAACATAGCGGCCATCGCGCGTATCGATACGCAGGATATCGCCATTGTCGATGAACATGGGAACCTGGATGGTCGCGCCGGTTTCGAGCGTTGCAGGTTTCGTGCCGCCCTGGACCGTATCGCCCTTGAAGCCCGGCTCGGTATCGGTGACCTCGAGTTCGACGAACATCTGCGGCTCGAGGCCGATGAGCTCATCGCCCGCATACAGCAGCGTGACTTCGTCGTTCTCCTTGAGCCACTGTGAGGTATCGCCGACCACTTCAGCGTTGAGCGCGATCTGGTCGTAGGTGTTCGGATCCATGAAGTGATAATCCACGCCATCGTTGTAGAGGTACTGCATGACCTTCTTCTCAAGGCGAAGCGTCTCGAACTTCGTGCCGGAGTTGAAGGTGTAGTCGACCACGCGACCAGAACGGATATCGCGCAGCTTCGTGCGAACGAATGCGCCACCCTTACCTGGCTTCACGTGCTGGAATTCAATGATGACCCAGAGTTTGTCCTTATATTCGATGCACATTCCGTTACGGAAATCAGCGGTAGAAATTGCCACGGGGATCCTCGATTCTTACTCGTTATCTCTGCTTAGTGCGGCTCTATTATAACCATGTCATGGCTACTTTGGGTGATCACGTCATAACCCGTTTCGGTGACCACCCCAAAATCTTCAAGTCTCATGCCGAATTCAGCGGGAAGATAGATGCCCGGCTCGACCGTGAGCACCGCGCCGGCTGGCAGTGGCTTCGTATTGCGCGGCGAAAGTGCGGGTTCTTCGTGAATATCGACGCCGAGGCTGTGCCCGAGCCCATGACCCATCGTGTTGGCGAACCCCCCTTCGGCGAGCACCGCTTCAGCAAGTTCATGGATCTCCGCACCTGTCTTTCCAGAACGAAGCGCCGCTTCAGCAGCTTCATTGGCGCTTCTCATAGCTTCCCACGCGCGGTACATCTTTTCGGTAGGCTCCCCCACGAACACCGTGCGCGTCATGTCGGAACAATAGCCACCGAAGCGTGCGCCGAAATCCATAACGATCGCGTTGCCGCACGCGATGCGCGTATCGCCCGAAAGAGCATGCGGACTTGCTGCATGAACGCCCGTTGCGACGATCGTGGGGAATGCGAGCCCTTCAGCACCTGCATCGAGCATGAAGGTATCGAGCGCGCGCTGAACTTGTGCTTCCGTCATGCCCGGCTCGATGAAGTCAACGATGAACGCAAAGCCCGCATCGGTGATAGCCTGCGCCTTTCTCATGAGGGCGATCTCGAGAGCATCCTTGCTCGCACGCAAACCTTCGATGAACCGCTCGCGCTCGACAAGCTCAGGAGAAGCTGATGCATCCGCGAGCGCTTGGGTGAGCATATGGAACTCGCGCAAGGTGAGCGTATCTTCGATCGCAGCGCGCTGCTTGTTGCCGGACGTGCCCGCAAGCAGGTGCGCAAGCCAATTCGCATGGCTCGTCCGCTCGAGAGACACCTGGATCTGCGAACCCTGCGCAGCCGCCTCGAGCGCTTCGCCGTAGCGCGAATCGCTGTGAATGATCACATCTTGAGGCGTGATGATGAGCGCATGCGCAGCCTCATCATCGAAGACGCCCTGGAAGGCGGTGACCCATTTGATGTTAGAAAGATCGCGAACATAGATCGCGTCAAGTTCGTTTTCGACCAGGAGTTCACGGATACGTTCGATACGGCGCGCCGAAGCCTGCTTGCTCGTCAAAAGCAAGCGTTCCCGTTCTTCAGGTGACAGCGCTTCAATACCAAGCGCACTATCGAGCAGACCTCCTGGATGAGCAGTGCCTTTTTGCATGACCAGTGCCGCCTCTAAGCGATGCTCTGCTGCCAGGCACGCAGATGTTCGAGCACGAACCCCGGATCGAGACTGACGATCTCCCAGCTCCCCACATCGCGCGGCAAGACGAAACGAAGCGTATGCGAACGGACCTTCTTATCGGAGAACATGCAGTCGAGCAGCTCTTCGGGATCGGCATGGAAATCGAGCGCAGGCAACCCGAGCGTGTCGAGCAGCTTGTCTTGCGTCTCCACGAATTCGAGCGAGGTGCCGAGCTTCGCTGCCGCAAGACGCGCCGCGAAGCGCATGCCTTCTGCAACCGCCGCACCATGGGAATAGACCCCATAGCCTGCGCATGTCTCGATCGCATGAGCGAGCGTGTGGCCATAGTTCAAGCATTCGCGCACGCCCTTCGTCTCCTGCTCGTCGGCAGCAACGACTTGCGCCTTGAACACCACACTGCGCACGACCGCTTCTTGCGTGATACTCATATCACGCGCGGCGAGCGCGCCTGCATTATCGCAGAGCCAGAAGAAGAACTCATCCGAATCGATCACCGCCGATTTCGCGATCTCCGCGCAGCCGCACGCCCATTCCCGTTCAGGCAGCGTTGCAAGGGTGGCAAGGTCAGCGCAGACGAGAAGCGGCTGGCAAAAGGTTCCGACCAGGTTCTTCCCTGCCTCAAGATTGATGGCGGTCTTTCCTCCGACCGAAGAATCGACCATGGAGAGCAAGGTGGTGGGAACCTGCACAACAGGCAGACCGCGCATGAACGTCGAGCCCGTGAAGCCTGCAAGATCACCCACGACCCCTCCCCCGAGCGCGATGACGAGCGAATCGCGATTGAGCTTGCAATCGGCCATCGCGTTCCAGATCTCGGCTGCACAATCGATCGATTTCGCGTCCTCGCCAGCAGGGACTGTGAGCACGAACGTACGATAGGATGCCGCTTCGAGCGAGGCTTTCACAGGCTTAAGGTAATGCGGCGCAACGGTCGCATCGGTGATGATGAGCGCCTGGGGATTCTCATCGAGCGCGCGAAGCGCGGCACCGAGTCCCTCGATCGCTCCCGCAGCGATGCGCACGTCATAGGGCTTATGGCCCGCAATATCGACGATGACCTTACTCATGGGCTTCCTCTTTGACCATGATGCCTTCAGCGAGCAGCTGCTCTGCGATCTCGCGAGCAAGATCGATTATCTCGCGCCCTTCGGTATCGATCGCATAATGCGCTGCAGCCTCATATTGGGGGATGCGCTCGACGATGGTCTTGCGCGCAGTTTCCAAGTTCTTGAACATCGGGCGTGAATCGGTATTGGGAATACGACGCGCCGCTTCATCAGCCGTGACCTGCAGGTAGATCACATAGCCGGCATCGCGCATGATCTCGGCATTTTCCGCACGCTTCGTGACCACGCCGCCACCGCAGCCGATCAAGCGCGGTGAGCGCTGGGAGAGATCGCGCAGAACGTCCGTTTCGATATCGCGGAACGCCTCTTCCCCATCTTCAGCGAAGATGTCGGCGATGATGCGGTCTTCACGCAGTTCAAGATATTCATCCGCATCGATCGAAGCAAGGCCGTATTGGACCGCAAGCTGCTGAGAGACGCTCGTTTTGCCCGCACCCATGAACCCGATGAAGAATACGGGTTTGGTAAGACGATAACCGCCTGCAGGGATAGCATTGTCACTCATAAGGTCCTCTTTCTCTCTGAATGCTCGCGTTTTTCTTTGATGGGATGCGAACCACCAATGCGGCTGCGTCTCTTTGCAGCAAACGCACCTGCACGATGTTCCAAACTTAGCGCGACATGGTCTTGATGCGCTTCTTGAATGATTCGATGTTCGCCTTGATATCGGTCATGTTGTCGGAGCCGAATTTGTCGAGGTACGCCTGCGCGATGACGAATGCGACCTCAGCTTCAGCAACCACCGAAGCAGCGGGTACCGCACATACATCGCTTCGTTCAGTGGATGCCTTATCCACTTCGAGCGTATCGATATTGACCGTATTGAGCGGATCGATCTGCGTAGGGATCGGCTTCATGGCGGCCGTCATGATGAGCGGCATGCCCGTGGTCATGCCCCCTTCCAAGCCTCCAGCACGGTTCGTCCTGCGCATGAAGCCCTTCTTCTTGTCGAGATAGATCTCGTCATGCGCTTCATGACCGAGCACCTCGGCATTCTTGAACCCGATGCCGAACTCAACGCCTTTGATGGCGGGGATCGAGAAGAGAGCACCGCCAAGCTTTGAGGTGAGGCGGTTTCGCGCTTCTTCGAATCCGCCGAGCGCAGGCAAGAGCCCGTTGACCACTACGCGGAAGGTACCGCCCAAGCTCTGTCCGAGTTCTTTCGCTTCATCGATGCGCGCTTTCATGGCTTCGGTCGCCTCTTCATCGGGGCAGCGCAGTTCGCTCATCTCGATGGCCAGCGGTCGATAGTCGGCCGCATCGCGCATAGGATCTTCCTCGACCATGCCTACACCGCCGATGGAAACGACATAGGAATAGACCTCCACGCCCACTTCAGCCAAGAATTCACGGGCGATACCCGAAGCTGCAACGCGAATAGCGGTCTCGCGCGCGCTCGAACGCTCAAGGATATTGCGACAATCGGTCTGGTCGTTCTTGAGCACACCCAGAAGATCGGCATGTCCGGGGCGCGGCGTGACCTCGCGCACAAGATCTGTTGGCTCATCACCGAATACCGCCATGCGGTCGGTCCAGTTCTCCCAGTCGTCATTCTTGATCGAAAGGCACACGGGGCTTCCGAGCGTTTTACCGAAGCGAACGCCCGACAGGACCTGAACGCGGTCCTTCTCGATCTTCTGCCTTCCCCCGCGACCGTATCCGCCTTGACGCCGAGCGAGATCGGAATTGATGTTCTTTTCCGAGATCGAAAGCCCTGCAGGCACTCCGGTAACGATAGCCGTTAAGGCAGGACCATGGCTTTCACCAGCAGATACGTATTCCATAATCGTCCTTTTTCATGAGGTTCTCTTGGTCCTGCAGAAACAAGACCTTCATTGGTTTTTTATTCTATCAAAACCCCTGATTTCCCTGCGAGGAAATTAGCGCATGCGCGCTACCTCCATCATTCGCCCTCGCGCGATGAAGAAACCGCGTTCACCCGGTCATCTTGTAGGCAGATGCCGCTCTGGGGCGCAGGTTCTTTCAAGAAGAGTCCTTCAACCTTGCGCACCAGCTGAGTATGCTTCAGATCGACATCCACGAGCGGCGCGACCAAGTAAGCGGGCATGCCGATAAGGTGCGCGCCCACCACATCGGTGAAGAGCTGGTCGCCCACCATAACGGAGTCTTCCACACTGCCCCCGACCAGAGCGAGCGCACGTTTGAATCCGCTGCCGAGAGGCTTCATCGCTTTAGCCACGATAGGAATGTCGAGTTCACGCGCAACCGCAAATACGTTCTCATGGAAGTTATTGCTCAGGATGCAGGGTTTTATACCTTTTTGCTGCACGTGCGTAAGCCATGCTCGAACCTCGAGTGGCACTTCATCGTTATCGCGCCGGCGCAGCGTGTTATCAAGATCGAGCAATACGTGCGTGAGGTGCAAGCGCAGAAGGTCCCATTCCGCATCGATCGCTGCGACCGACGAAAATTGCTTTTCAGGCGCGAATAGCCCCACACGTTCCCTCTCTATATGAGCGTTGTTCTATGAAGCGATCGCCTGCTGATGCTCTTCATAGGTCTTGCTGAAGAAATAATCCAGTCCACCCTGACCGTTGTCTTTGAAATAGAAATAGAGGTAGTCGGTCTGGTCGGGATCGCAGGCTGCCTCGAGCGCTGCAAGGCCCGGTGAGCAGATAGGTCCGGGAGGCAATCCCTTGTTCAAATAGGTGTTGAACGGGCCTTCCTTCTGCAGATCCTCGGGCTTCGGGTCGCCCCCGATCACGTAGGCCGTAGTGGCGTCGGACTGCAATGCCATATCGATCGCAAGGCGGTTGTAGAACACTGAAGCGACCGTTTTCTTGTTATCCGCTGCAGCTTCACGTTCGATGATCGAAGCGAGGATGAGCACCTCGTAATCGCTGAGCCCTTCATCGTGCGGATAGGTGTAGTTGAGCTGCTTGACCTCTTGTTCGTACTGCGTGAGCATCTGAGCGACCACATCATCGGCATTGGCACCTGCGATGATCTCGTAGGTCTTAGGGAACAAGAAACCCTCGAGTGAATTGTTATAAGCATCCTTCACGAAGCTGAACTGATCAGAAAAGCGCGAGGCGTCTTGCGCAGCCGCAAGGAAGTCCGCTTCACTGATCGAACCCGCGTATGCCTCTGAAACAGCATGTGCTGTTTGTTTGATCGTGTAGCCTTCAGGTATCACATAGCTGTTATCTGCCTGGTTCGGACCAGCTTCGAGATGTTCGACCACTTCTGAGAGCGGCGTGCCTCCATTGAACACGTAGATACCGGTCTTGAGCGAAGAACCATAGCCCTTTTGGGATACCTCATTGCTGAAGGCTTTCTTGTTCTCGATGATGCCGGCATCGTAGAGGATCGTGGCGATATCTTGAGTCGTAGAACCATCGGGGATCTCGATGCGCGCCTGCTGATCGCTTGGAAGCATGTTCGGGTTCTTATCACAAGAGCCCATGCAGTTCACCAGCCCGAAGATCACGATGATGGCGAGCACCACAGCTGCGATGCCGATATAGAGCGGTTTCTTCGAACGACGCGGCTCGATGAGCGACGTGTCATATTTGCTGAACTGGCGCTCCCCTCGTGCATGGGCAGCACGGGCAGCATGGGTGGGTTTGCGAGAATACGTAACCTTACGACGAAACACTCAAATACCTTTCGCAGTGCGTTCAGTGACGGGCGTCGAGCCACGATTGCAAGAAGATCGAAGCTGCGATCATATCAACCTTACCACGCATAGACTTTTCGGAGTGCCCGCCTTCGCGGAGCGCACGTTTTGCTTCGGCAGAACTCAAACGCTCATCGCAGAATTCGAGCGGAAGATCGAGCGCTTTCGCTATGCGAACTGCTTGTTCTTCGATACGTTGCGCTTGAGGGCCTTTTTCGCCGTTCAAGGACAGTGGCAAGCCTGAAAGGAGCAATTCTGGCTCCCAATCTTCGACCACGCGACGAAACGAAGGAGCGTTCGCGAGCACCTCTTGGGTAGGGAGCACGCAAACAGGACTCGCGATGCGCTCCTGAGGGTCGCTCACCGCGATACCGCAACGCACTTCCCCGATATCGAGCGCCATGACCCTCACGCGATCACCTGAAGCGGTCTATATGCGGAAACCTTTCGCATGAGCCTAAGCAAGGCCAAGTTCTGCACGCGCCTTATCGAGCGCTGCCGGAATACCAGAAGCATCCTTACCACCAGCTTGTGCCATGGTGGGCTTTCCACCGCCACCACCAGAAACGAGCGGCGCGATGGTCTTGATGATATTGCCGGCATTGAATCCAGCAGCAACCGCTTCATCGCTACCCGCAGCAAGCAGGATGGGACGATCATCCTTGACACCGATGAGCACTGCAGCACCCGGCGCATCCATGCGGGAACGTACCACGTCCCAGAAATTACGCAGCATGCCTGGATCGCGCACATCGACCTGTGCAACGATGACCGGATAGCCGGCAGGAGTGAGCACAGCTTGGTCGAGCAGCGCCGTGACATTATCATCCGCAACGGCGTTCTGCGTACGCTTGAAGCGTGTTTGCAGCTCTTTATAGGCAGTCATGTTCGAAGCGGCGCGTTCGGAAACATCGAACATCGGCACGGAAAGCAATCCGGCGGTTTCACGAAGCTCTGCTTCGATGCCATTCACATAGGCAAGCGCACCATAGCTCGTCACTGCTTCGATACGGCGCAAGCTCGCGCCTACGCTGCCTTCGCTCGTGATCTTCACGAACCCGATCTCGGCCGTGTTGTTCACATGGCATCCGCCACACAGCTCGCGCGAGAACTGACCGACCTCGACCACGCGCACGGTTTCACCATACTTCTCGCCGAAGAGCGCAGTCACGCCAGAATTGCGAGCCTCATCGAGCGAAGTCTCATAGCGCGTAGTGGGGATCGCTTGCATGATGTAGGAGTTCGCAAGCTCTTCGACCTGCGCGATCTGTTCAGGAGTGAGCGCTTCGAAATGCGTGAAGTCGAAACGCAAGCGGTCGGGACCAACGTAACTACCTGCCTGCTTCACATGCGCACCAAGCACCTCGCGCAATGTCGCATGCAGGATGTGCGTGCAGGTGTGATTGCGCGCGATGGATGCGCGGCGCTTCGCATCGACCGAAGCCGTAACTTCTTCGCCAACCGCGAACGAGCCCGATTCTATCTTCACCTTATGAACGGTAAGACCGGCTTCGGGAGCTTTCGTATCGAGTACACGAGCAACGCTCTCGCCAGCGAAGATGATACCCGTATCACCCACTTCGCCGCCCATTTCAGCATAGAACGGCGTGGTAGAGAGGACGATCTCGCCTTCTTGGCCTGCTTCCAGGCGCTCAGCCACTTCGCCACCTGAGATGAGCGCATTCACGATAGCGCCGCACTCGAGCGTGTCATAGCCAACGAAACTAGTAGGTCCGAGCTTCTCGAGCAGCTCGACATAGATGCCACCGAAGTTCGACCAGGCTGCTTCTGCATCATCGGCATTGGCAGCACGAGCACGGCTGCGTTGCTCTTCCATACAGCGCGCAAAGCCTTCTTCGTCGACCGTGATATCGCGCTCAGCGCAGATCTCTTGGGTGACCTCGATCGGGAAGCCATACGTATCATGCAGCACGAACGCGCGATCGCCCGGGAGCACGTTGCCTTCAAGTTCGTCAAGCGCCTCTTCGAGGTAGACCTGACCCTGCTTGAGCGTGGCACCGAAACGCTCCTCTTCGGAAAGAACGATGCGCTTGATGAGCGCTTCGTTCTCGATGAGTTCGGGATAGACCGAGCCCATGAGCTCCATGATCTTCTCGATATAGTGCGAAAGGAACGCGCCTTCGATGCCGATCGAATGAGCTTTCATGACCGCGCGGCGCAACAAGCGACGCAGCACGTATCCGCGCCCCTCGTTCGAAGGCAGGATGCCATCGGCGATCATGAACGTGACCGCACGACTATGATCAGCGATGATGCGCAACGCCAGGTCGGTAGCATCGTCTGTCTTGTACGTTTTGTGCGAAAGGTCCTCGCCCACCGCGATCAGATCGCGCAGGATATCCGTGTCGTAGTTGTTATCCACGCCTTGCATGATGGCAGCGATGCGCTCAAGACCCATACCAGTATCGATGTTCTTCTTGGGCAGAGGAACGAGCGTGCCGTCTTCTTGTGCGTCATATTGCGTGAAGACGCAATTCCAATACTCGAGGAAACGATCGCAATCGCAGCCTGGAGCACAATCAGGGCTACCGCAACCCACTTCGGGACCCTGGTCGAAGTACAGCTCGGAGCACGGACCGCACGGACCGGTGGGGCCAGCACGCCAGAAGTTATCGTCTTCACCGAGCTTTGAGATATGGCTCGGATCGATGCCGAGGTCCTGCCAGATCTCGATCGTCTCATCGTCATCTTCGAACACGGTGAAATAGAGCTTCTCAAGCGGAAGACCGAGCACCTCGGTCGAGAATTCGAGCGCCCAGGCGCACATCTCCTTCTTGAAGTATTCGCCGAAGGAGAAGTTGCCGAGCATCTCGAAGAAGCTCAGGTGGCGCCCGGTGGTACCGATGATATCGATATCGTTGGTACGCACGCACTTCTGCACGGTAGTGGTGCCGATGTAGGGTGCTTCCAGATGCTTTTGCTGCAGGAAGTAGGGCTTGAATTGGACCATGCCCGCTGCGGTGAGCAGGAGCGATGGGTCGTCGGGAATAAGTGAAGAAGAAGGCATGCGCTTGCACCCCTTCTCCTCAAAAAACTTCAGATACTTTTCGCGGATCTCCGCCGTGGTCATATATTCCATGGACACACTTTCTCGTGGATAGGACGAATGGAAAATCTTTGCTTTTGCATCATACAACAGAGCAGCGTGATTCAGTGCTTTTGGTTCTTGCTATCAACCCTAACGGGCGCCATTTCACCCGTTGCATCGGCGAGCGGGTTAGGAGTGTCTGAAGAATCTCCTTTGAAGAAGACTCCTTCGGGGTCAAGGATAGAACGACCGGTCTTCTTCTCGAAGTAGTACACGAAGATCGATTTGGCAGCGGCTGCAAGCGGAATGGAGAGCAGCATTCCGATGAAGCTGCCGATGAATCCGCTCATCGCCCAACCGAGCGCTGAGCCGATCATGAGGGCGAGGATAACGAGCGCTGGGTGGATGTCGACCGAATTCGACATGAGCTTCGGCGAGATGAAGGTATAGACGATCTGCTGCACGATAACGGTGTAGACGATCGCAATGATGCAGATGAGCGGACTGATGAAGATACCCGTGATGCCCGCGAGCGCACCGCCCAACCACGGACCGATAACCGGGATGATATTGAGCACGCCAGTGATCAGACCAAGTGCAGCAGCACTGGGCAGACCCATGATCGCAAAGCCAATGCCGCATCCAACTGCGATGATGCCACATTGGATGAGCGTTGCTTTGATGTAGCCCCCTACCACGCGCGTGAACGTGATCTCGAGCATAACAAGGTCTTCGCCATGATTCTTGCCGAGCAAACGATAGATCTCTTTATTGAGCGCCGGCAATTCGAGCAGGATCCAGAACGCAACGACAAGCGCGAAGCCCACGACCAACAGCGTATTGGCAACACCTGAACCAACTGCAGCAACTCCCTGCGCACTCTGAGAAGCAACAGAGGATGCCCAGCTGGAAAGCGAAGCGAACGCGCTGTTCATATACTCCTTGATAGTGGCATCTTGGAAGAAAGAAGCGTACTGCTCGTAGACATGATTCCACCACTCGCTCACTTGCGAGATGTACGTAGGAACGCTTTGGATGAGCGAATCGAACTGATTGCCCACACCGAACAAGGGCGAGAACATGAGGAAGATACAGGCTGCGAGCACAAGGAGCATGACCAGATAGGCCACGATCGTGCCGATCAGCCGGTTCGCCCCCCGCTTCTCCAGCCCATCGACGATGCCGCGCAGGCAGAACACGATAACGACCGACCAAAGGATGATACCGATTGGAATGGAGAGGATGTTCAGAACGACCGTGGTGTAATAGATGATGATGCCGCATAAAACGACGAGCGAGGCGATGAAGAACCACCGCCCCGCTTTCATCGTTTTCAGGCTTACCTCACGATACTCTTTGTCTTCAGTATCCAACGAACTGCTCGTCGGATCGACATGCTTCATGTTGGTATTCCTTCGTGTTACTAGTTTGCGCCTGCGTCTGCGTTAGCCTTGATGAAGACCGCTTCTTTAAGATTCGCAGCCGTCCTGTTCGTTTCTTCGGCCGCCTTATCGCGCGCTTCCTGCGCTGCTTCGCGATCAGCTGCACGCTGAGCGTTGTCGGCCTGCATATCGGCAACCTTCTCGCCCACGATCTCAAGGCCATTATCGACATTGGTGAGCACCACGCCTGCCGTGCCTTCGGCATTCTTCACCGGACTGATCTTCTCGCGGATGGCAGACGTTGCCTTCGCAATGATACCCAGCGGCGCTTGCGTGACCTTGTCGACCGAGCTCGTTGCTTTGGAAACATTGCCCGTGATCTTGTTCACATCTTCCATGATCTGATCGATGCGCATGATCTGCAGGTTCGCACCATCGATCGTGAGCGTGATGCGATCCATGAGCGGATCGACGCGCCCGACGATGGGCTTAGCCTGCTTGATGAGATCAGCAGCATCATCGAGCATGGGATTGACCTTTTCATTCACGGTGTTGCGAATGATCTTGACGAGGATATACAAGAAATATGCAAGGGCCAGGAGCGCAACCGCACCAGCCAGGCACAGGATGAATAGTCCAACCGGAATGAGATTCTCCATATCGACACCTTTCCTTCCAATCCAAATTTTCTCGATTATACCCTTTTATAGGCCTGAAAAGTCTTTCGTCGAGTAATCAATACGGTAACGTTCCCACCCTCGATCGCTCGGCGTGAAGAAACACCCGCGCTCGAGGCCATCAGGAAGATATTGCTGTTCAACATAGGCTCCAGGATAGTTATGCGGATAGAGATACGCACCGTACTCTTCGCTGCCTGGACGATGACGATCGCGCAAATGATTCGGTACCGCCCGCGCAGGCCCTTTCTTCACTTCGGCGAGCGCGTTGAAGTACGCCTGCGAGGACGCATTCGATTTGGGAGCGAGCGCCATATAGACTGCCGCCTGGGCAAGATTGATGCCGCATTCGGGATACCCTATCACCTCAGCTGCTCTGAATGCGGCCTCAGCGACAAGGAGCGCTTGCGGGTCGGCATTGCCGATATCTTCCGAGGCTAAGATGAAGATGCGACGCGCGATGAACTTCGGGTCTTCCCCGCCGTCGATCATGCGGGCAAGCCAGTAGAGCGCTGCATCAGGATCGGAGCCGCGCATCGACTTGATGAACGCCGAGATGATGTCGTAGTGCATGTCGCGATCCTTGTCGTAGGGCAAGCTGTGCTGCGGCATGGCGACCTCGACCATTTCGCGCGTGATCTCGTGAGCGTTCTGCGCCCGAGCCACATCGGAAGCGAGCGAAAGCGTGGTGAGCGCCGCGCGCGCATCACCGGCACACAGGGTAAGGATCGCATCGGCTGCCTGATCCGAAAGCGTATAGGCATCGCCGAGACCGCGATCGTCCACGAGCGCTGCGCCGAGGATCTCGCGGATGTTATCGTCGGAAAGGCTGTGCAGCTCGATCAAGCGCGAACGGGAGAGCAGCGCAGAATTCACCTCGAAGAACGGGTTTTCCGTCGTTGCGCCGATGAGCACCACGATGCCGTCCTCCACCGCATGGAGCAACGCGTCTTGCTGGGCGCGATTGAAGCGGTGGATCTCGTCGATGAACAGGATGGTGCGCAGGTTGCGATGGACCAGGCGCTCGTCGGCTTCCGCGATGACCTTACGCAGATCCGACACCGTGCCGCCGATGGCAGAGACCTCTACGAACGTAGCATGTGTGGAGTGCGCGATCACGCGAGCGAGTGAAGTCTTGCCGGTACCTGCGGGCCCATAGAGGATGATGGAAGAGAGCGTGTCGTTCTCGATCGCTGCCCTAAGCCAGGTGCCTTCGCCGACCGCCTCCTGCTGTCCGACGAGCTCGTCGAGCGTGCGCGGACGCATACGCACGGCAAGCGGCGCGTGAGCAAGGCGCGTTTCATCTTCCATCTGGGTAAAGAGCGTATCCATAGCTCTCCTTTTCATGTTCATTCTTCGGCTAGCTTACGCCGAGCCACCGTGAATTGCTACTCGCAACCTTTTGCGTGAGCGCTCTTAGCTCTTGCGCGCCTCATACGCGGACAATACCGCCGCTTCGAGCGCTGCGCGCTCTTCGGCCGTGAAGCAATAAGGCACCACCTGCGGCTGTGCGGGATCGCTCTTGCTCGTGCGCTCCACACGAATGAAGTGCGCCTCGACCGTCTCGAAGCCCTGCCGCATGAGCGCAAGCGCATAGCATTGTGCCTGCAGGAGATGCTTCTCATGCAATTGTTCAGGCGTTTCTTCGTCCGAACCTCCGGTCTTGTAGTCGATGAAGAACGCATGATCCTTATCGGCTTCGCTCACAGCAAGGCCATCGATCTCGCCTTCAAGATAGAGGGGTCGCTCGCCCGAGCTGATCTCGAGCATGAAGGGAACCTCCGCATAGATATGCTCGCAGGCAAAGAAGCGCTTACAGAGATCGCTCGCGAACCAGCGTTGCGTTGCTTCGTTCAAGCGCTTTTCTTGCGGCTGAGATAGGTCACCGAGCTTGACCTGTGCGACGAACGCAGACGCGGGCAGTTCAGGCACGATACCCACCTCTCTGCGCGATTCGATCGCCCGCTGGGCCAAACGGTGGAACGCCGTGCCGAGCGCCGTTGCGCTCTGTTGCTTCACGAGCGCTGCCACATCTTCAGGGAACATCTCTTCATCTTCATCTAAAACAGCTACTGGTGCGCTACTATCCTCAAGGCCACTCGCGACAGAAGCTTCTTCTTCGAAGACCTCATCGCACGATGCGCTCGCAAAGCCTTTGCCATGGCTACTAGCAAGAGCAGAATAGGAAACCACTCGATCGCGATCGCTCTGCACTCCTCCGGGTACAAGCACGCCTTCATGCGCAACAGGCACGATGAACTCGCTTATCTCGGCAGGCTGTTTCTGCGTGCCCTTCGGCTTTTCTACCAACGCCTCATGATGAACGCGTGCGCAGGCAGACCCTCCATAGTCGAAGGAAAAGGACTTCCTATCAGGTGTCAGGTCCCACTGCAAGACATTATGGAGCAGTTCGAACACCCCTTTATAGGCGAACTTAGTACTGCCCCTATTGGTCAAAGAAAGGAAGAGCGATTTGCTCGCACGCGTTAGAGCAACGTAGAGCAGTCGCAGCGCATCGTCGAGCGCACCCTGAGCAATGCGCGCATCGAGCACGTATGCTATCTGATCACTCGACAGACCATCAACATCGAGCGTGTCAGAAAACGCTTCTGAGCTATGGTCTGTCAGATAGTCTTTGAGCAGTTCATAGGTTTTCTTCGGCGAATCAGAGCTCGTGGTCTCAACTCCAGGCAAGTTCGGCGGATCTTCAGACAACTTCGGTTCAAGGGCGAGGATGACTCGCTCGCCCACCGTTTCCATGGGAAGCTTAGTGGACTTAGGTAATCCTTCATGCGGCTCTGCCACCGCAACGTGATCGAATTCAAGACCTTTGCTCGAATGGATGGTCATGATCCGTACGAAATTGCTTCTGCTCGTAGATAACACTCCGGGCTTTTCTTTAGAGGTTGCCAGGAAATCGGAGAAACGCCGGGCAAGATGCGGGATGCTGCACGCTTGCTGTTGCCAAGTAAGAACGATCTCGAGCGCTTTGAATATATTGCCCGCCACCGCTTGACCATCGCTCCCAGCAGCTTGCAAGCGATAGAGCCATCCAGAATCTTTCATGAGAGAATACAGCGCCTGGTAAAGACCTTCGTCACTAGCCTTGACGCGCAGTGCTTGCATAAGGCGAAGCGAGCGAAGCAGCTCTTCGCACTGAACGGACGAAAGGCAGAAGCACCCCATCAGACCAAGCACAACCTCTTCACCTTCGGTCAGCAGCATGTCTGCAAGATACCAGAATCGTTGCGCGAACGAAGCACGTCTTGCAAGTTTGACACCATTGCCATCATCGGGCACAACGAAGTGCGCAAGCGCAAAGAGCGCATCGTCCCCCAGGTTGAACAGCGGCGAAGAGAGCACCGTATAAAGATCGCTTGAAGCGCGCTTATCAGCCATGACCGCTATAAGCGCTTCTATCAGTTGCACTTCGGGTGCCGAAGCGAACACCGAACCACCCGAGATGATGCTTTCAAATCCTTCTTCAGCTAACGCATCGATATAGAGCGCCACGTTGTTCATTCCTCCCAGAAGGATCGCCATATCCGCAGGGGAAGCTCCTTCGGCGCGCAAAGAAGCAAAATGCGCTGCTATACGCTTTGCCCCCAACCTACGAGCATCATCGATTCCTCCCCCCTTGCTCCAAGTTTCGATAACGTCCACTTCAATACGAGGTCGTTCTTCGAAGAGAGGATCTAGATCTTTGCTCACGGCACCTTGCGGACGAAGCGCAAGGAAGCGATCCCCGAAGAATTCAGGGCGAGAGAAGATAGTTTCGACGAAAGCGAGCACATCGCCATGACTTCTGAAATTATCAGGGAGCGAAAGCGCCTGAAGACTCGCATGCGCTTGCTGTTGCATGACGCGATGATCGAAGAAAACCTCAACATCGGCCCCACGAAAGCGATAGAGTGTTTGCTGCGCATCGCCTACCGTCATCACATTCGCCCCGTGATCGCGCGAAAGCTTGTCGATGATAGAAACTTGAAGCAGGTCAGTATCTTGGAATTCATCCACCATGATCAGCTTGAAGCGCTGTTGATAGGTGCGCGCAATAGAAGGATGGTGCTCAAGCGCCTGGTTGCAGGCACGCAAAAGATCGGCATTATCGAGCCGATCGCTGCCCTTCAGCTGCTGATACACACGATCGACCAGACGCGTAAGCGTGAGCAGATCAGCGGAGAGGCGAGCAGAAGCATCCGCGATGGCAGCATGAGCAATTTCAGCGTATTCGCTACGGTAGCACTCGAAAACTTCCGCATCAGGTTTTACCTTACCGCTCGAAGCTTTGAGCTTAGGAAACGAAAGCAGCACATCAAGATAGTCAAGACAAACTTGCGTGTTTGAAAAGTCGGTCTTCGAAGAATCAAACTGCTCAAGATAGTGGTGTGCTTCCGCGATGGCTGCCTGCAGCCCATCGACATTGTTCAGGATGACTTTGTTGGCTCCCTCACCCAGCGATCGAGCAAAGCGCTCATAATCCTGCGCCACCTCGATCATGCGACCCAGCGAACGCTGATGGTCGAATTCTGCCTGCGGTAGCACTACGCTTTCGAACCCTTGTGGCATAGCAAGCGTTTTTTCCCAGAGCTTCGTGAGCAGCATCGAAAGCGATTCGCCACCAAAAGGAGATTTCGTTTTGGGATACCAGTCGAAAAGCCTCTTGAGCGGGGTGTTGCCTTCATCCGAAATATCTTTGAGCACACTATCAAGCGCTTGATACCACAGCTCTTCTGATTCTGCTTTTTCGACAACCTCGAAACCAGGATCGATGCCCAACTCGAGCGCGTGCTCTCGAAGGATGCGCGCGCACAGCCCATGAATCGTAGTGATCCAAGCATCTTCGATCATGAGCGCCTGTTCATCGAGACCCTCCTGCTGAAGAAGCGAACGCACGCGCGATTTCATCTCAGCTGCACCCGATTTGCTGAAGGTGGTCGCAAGCACTTCGTCGATGCTGTCGATGAACGCACCACTCGTGCCTGCTTCGCCCACTAACGCATATCCGATGCGATTGGTGAGCGTGAATGTCTTGCCGCTCCCTGCACCCGCAGAAACCGAAAGAGGCGCATCGAGCGTAGTGATGATCTGCTGCTGTGATGAAGTAGCACTACTAAGATCCATTTGCCCTCTTTTCGCAATAGAGCACCGGACAATAGGTGCAAGCGTCCTTGGTGCGAGGATCGGGAGCAACGTCTCCGGATTCCATACGTTCGATCGTGCGAGCGATATCCTCTTCGACGAGATCGAGATATGACTCGAAATTGCCTTTTACACAGCTCGAACGTGAGAGCGTTTCGCTTTCGATGAGCGTTTGAGCAATTGAGCCACGCATCAAGGCTTGTTCGTTCTTTGCGCTATAGCTCAAGTAAAGAGCTGCTTTAGGCTGCAGCCCCTCTTTGCGACGCAATGTTTGAGCATAGATGAGCGCTTGGATCTTCTCAGGACTTTCAAAGGACTCCCCTTCGTCCAATGCATCAGGATCGAAACCAGCGGCATACTTCGCAATAGAGCCTTTGTAGTCGATCACGATGAAATTTCCTTTGTCATCCACATCGACACGATCGATGCGCCCGTTGATGATCGCACCACCATAGGTAACTTTGTCTTCCGCACGTATGGCGTATTCATGGCTACGCACATGGAAGTCTTTAAATAGGTTCTGTTGAAAGGACAGGTTAGCAAGCAATTTGCTCTTCAGCTGTTCAAGTTCTTGGCGCTCCAATTCGCTCACCGCGATCAGGCGATCACCAGGCTGCATGCCTTTCTGCTCGTCTGCATATTCTTCGAAGACGCTCGCCAGCAACTCTTGTGCAAGAGGCAGCGTTTCTGGAGTAACGCGATCATACCCTTGAAGCACCCAAGCTTCATAGAAGCGCTGGAACACCCCGTGCACGAAGGTCCCCATCTCGCGCCCGCCGAAAGCTTCACCTTCATCGTCCAAGCGAAGCTTGCGCTCTACGAACCACTTGTAGGGACAGCTACGATAGGTCTCGATGGCCGAAGGTGAAACAACTAGGCGTTCTATCCCTTCCTTGTCTTGCTCATACGTGAGCAGATGCATACGATCTTCCGCGTTCAGAACACCACGCTCTGCTGGCATCTCCGCTTCCAACTCGACGGGCTGCAAGGATAGGCGTGATGCGCTATCGAACGCCTCCTCCCCTGCTTCGCGCACTTCCACAGGACAACCTGCAAGCGCTCGTTCGTTCATGAACGTTTCAAGGAAGAATGCCGGGTAGCATGATTCACCATTGCGGTCATACCGCTCATACTCGAACACCACCTGCATGCAAGCAATGGCGCATGCACGCTTGAAACGCGCCTCGAGCGTCTCGATCGTATGGTCTTCGAAGGGAAGGCCATAGCGTTCGAGAAAATCGGAAAGCGTAGAGCGATGGATCTTGCCGCTATAGGATTCGTTGTTCAGTTCGGTAAGCACTACCTGATCGCAAGAATGCTTAGGGAGCGCCGAAGCTTGTTCGAATGTTGTGAACAGGATGCACGGCATTCCTGCATGATCACCTTCGAGAAACGATGGGATCTCTTCTGCCTCCACCAGAGCAGAACCTTCTTCTGCTTGCGCAAGGGAATAGCCATACGGAACGGATATACGCTCGGCCAGAGGAACCAATTCGTATGCATCGACCCCCAAGTCCGCTGCGTCAAAATAGAGCTGCTTCAAGCGAGCAATAGCCGCACGTTCGGCCACTTTTTGCGCTTCATCGAGATCAAGGCTATGGATCAACCCTTCGAAATAGGAAAGCACGATGCCGCCTTCGGTGTCCTCGAACAAGGATTCGAACACTCCGAAGTTCTTTGAAGATGCAAGCGCAGCATGAACGTCCTCGCGCGTAATGCTCCGATCGCTCCTGAAGGCGCTCGCAAGGCGCTCTGCCTGCGAAGGTGGAATCTGCGCATAGGGAGAGTTAAGGTAGAGAAGCGCTGCTTCCACCAATTCGTTGTAACTAGGTTGAGCCTGGTCATTTGCAATACTGGCAAGGGCACAATACGCCTGTCCGAAAAGCGTTTCGCGAAAGGTCTTTTGAGCATCGAGTATGACCGTGTAACCCTGCGCACAGAGCGAATGCTTCAAAAGATCGCAGGCTACCACCGGGTTGGGTGAGGTAACAACAATGCGCGCTCCCGCTCCAACAGCACGTATAGCATGATCGATCATGAATGCACGCACACTTGAACCTGCTGGCTTGAGCAATACGAACTCTTTCGAAGAAACCTCTTCACCTGTTGCCGCAGAAGCCCCATCGCCCCCACGTGAAGGAGCTTCGATCTGCGCTTGTTCGATGCGAACCTCTTTTGCTACCGCAGCCAAAAATGAACGATAGTAGATTGGCAGCTCGTCTTGAGTTCGAACGATGATGCTTCCCAGTTGCACGCACGATGCAAGCTGTTCGAGCGCTTGGACGGGCTCGATCAGCTGCGCTTGCACAAGAGCTTCTTTATACTTCTTGATGAAACATACGATATCCCGATCGCTGGGCGTGAGATCGCTTTCGTGAGCACAGAGAAACGCTTCATCCACTTCGCAGAGGTACTCGCGCAAAAAACGAACGAGCAATTCAGCGGTTCCTGGAGAGTCAACCCAATCGCTCTGCTCCGCCAAGAGCTGCTTGATGATCAATCTGCGTTGGGTATCCGAGATCAAGCGCTCACCACTACCCCACACTTCCCAGAGTTCTTCAACGAGCGCGCTTGGCGTGGTAACGTTCACACCCAATGCGCTGTCTGTCGTTTGCGCAGCAAGGCACTTGCGATAGCGTACGACCTCGGCTTGCGTGGAGAACAGTATGGTGGTTTCAGCGATCAATACGACTCTTTTCAAACGCGCGCTCAAGGCATGTTGGGCACGTACCTAACATGAAGGACTTCAAAGTAATGTTCATTTCATACGGAAATGAAACAACCACTTCATTTTAATTCAAACCTATTATAATGAGGGCTGTCACCCTCTATATCGCGATGGACCGATGACTAATACTAGGGAGTTCTACATTGCGTGTGAAATGGGGATTCGTATCCGTTGATACGAAAGCCAGGAAGCTCGCTGCGAACACCCACCTTCTTTTAGGTGGGTTCATCCTAGGAGGGTGACTTTTTTATACCCTTAACTCTCCTGTATCTCCGCTCTCCGCTTCACGCGAACGCGCAGTTTCCTTCGAGCAACGACCCGAAAGGCACCCTCTACCACGAACTCGGTGCCTCGAAATCGATCGTATCCTGTTTCCAGAACACTACTTCCCCGCTCTTGAGCGTTGCGGGAAGATCGATCACACGCTGATTCGACGAACCTGCCCAATTCAGATCGTAGCTATGCAATGCTTCGACGAAGGGGCCATCGACGAGCACATCACAGAGCGCAAGCAGATCAGGTGCTTTTTCATGAGGGTGCCCTGCCATAAGATCTTCGAAGAGATATCCTGAATAGATCCAAAGATCGTAGCCTTCAGCCTTGAGCAGCTGCGCGAGCTCGAACACACCCTCGACCTGCTCGAATGGCTCCCCTCCCGTGAGCGTGACCCCATGGATGAGCTTGTTCTTATGGATCTCATGCACGATATCGGCAGGCTCGCACAAATAACCCCCATCAGAAGGCTGCGACTCAGGATTGTGACACCCTGGGCAATGATGCGTGCACCCCTGCACAAAAACGGAGAACCGCAGACCCGGTCCATCAACGATGGACTCGGGTGCGGTTCCGTACATCCTAAGCGTAGTCATTAGTTGACGGCATGCTTAACGCGGTCGGCTTCTTCAGCGCGCTTCGCGTCGTTGAAGCGATCGAGCGTGCCTACCAGGTAACCCGTGATACGGCGGATGCGCTCAAAACGGACGTTGTCATCTTCAGCACGACCGCACTTCGGGCAGCGATCGCCAATGATGCCGTTGTAGCCGCAGACTGGATCGCGGTCGACCGGGTGGTTCACCGAACCATAGCCGATACCGGATTCCTTCATGTGGCGAATGATCGACTCGAACGCCTCGAGGTTATTCGTGGGATCGCCATCGAGCTCGACATAGGAGATATGACCACCGTTGGTGAGCGCATGATACGGCGCCTCGAGCGAGATCTTATCGAACGCGTTGATGTCGTAGTAGACCGGCACATGGAAACCATTGGTGTAGTAATCGCGGTCGGTAACACCTGGAATGGAGCCATAGCGCTCACGATCCATGCGCACGAAGCGGCCGGAAAGACCTTCAGCAGGCGTAGCGATGAGCGAGTAGTTCATCTTGCGCTCCTGGCTCAAGCGATCGAGATAGCCGCGCATGTGACCGACGATCTCGAGGCCGAGCTTCTGAGATTCCGGATCTTGACCGTGATGGCTTCCAGTAAGCGCCACGAGCGCCTCAGCCAAACCGATGAAGCCAACGGTGAGCGTGCCATGCTTGAGCACTTCTTCCTGCGTATCGTTCATGGAGAGCTTCTCGGAATCAATCCACACGCCCTGACCCATGAGGAACGGCGCATTGTAGACATGCTTGCTCGCCTGGATCTTGAAGCGTTCGTCGAGCTGGCCGACAACGAGCGCGAGCTTAGCATCGAGTAGATCGAAGAACAGATCGCGATCGCCCTTCGAGCGGATAGCAAGGCGCGGAAGGTTGATGGAGGTGAAGCTCAAGTTGCCACGGCCCGTGGTGATCTCACGGCTGGGGTCGTAAACGTTGCCCATGACGCGCGTACGGCAACCCATGTACGAGATCTCCGTTTCAGGCGTGCCCTTGTAGTACTGCAGGTTGAAGGGCGCATCCACGAAGCTGAAGTTCGGGAACAGACGCTTGGCCGAGCAGCGCATAGCGAGCTTGAAAAGATCGTAGTTCGGATCGCCTGGATTGTAGTTCACGCCTTCCTTCACGCGGAAGATCTGCACGGGGAAGATGGGCGTTTCGCCACTGCCGAGGCCTTCTTCGGTTGCCAGCAGGATGTTCTTGATGACCATGCGACCTTCAGCAGACGTATCCATGCCGTAGTTGATCGAAGAGAACGGAGTCTGAGCGCCAGCGCGGGAGTGCATGGTGTTCAGGTTGTGAACGAGTGCCTCCATAGCCTGGAACGTGGTGCGATCGGTATCGGCCTTTGCGGAGCTTTCTGCATAGCCGAGGATGCGCTTGGCAACCGCCTCTTCGATACCCAGATCGATGAGTTCCTGCTGGATGGCACCTTCGAAGGTTGCGTCCATGACCAAGCTTGCGCACTTGCCCGTTTCGCCCTCTACGCGGCCGATGATGGTCTCCGCAGTTTCCTTGGGATTCTCCACATCGGTGAGCAGGCTGAGCGCTTCGAAGAGGTGCTTCTTATAGAGGCGCTTGAAGGTCTTCTGCACGCCGAGCGCCAGACCGTAGTCGAAGTCACAGATGGACTGGCCACCATGCTGATCGTTCTGGTTGGACTGGATGGCGATGCAAGCGAGCGCCGAATAGCTGGCGATGTCGTTAGGCTCGCGCAGCACGCCATGACCGGTGGAGAAGCCACCCTTGAACAGGCGGCGCAAATCGATCTGGCAGCACGTAGTGGTGAGCGTGTAGAAATCCATGTCGTGGATGTGGATGTCGCCTTCGCGATGAGCGCGTGCGAACTTCGGATCGATGACGCACATCTCGTAGAACTGCTTTGCGGATTCCGAGCCGTACTTCAGCATGGTACCCATGGCGGTATCGGCATCAATGTTGGCGTTCTCGCGCTTCATGTCCGAATCGCTCGCCTTAGAGAACGTGATGTCCTTCAGGGTTTGCACGAGACGGCTGTTCACGTCGCGCACGCGGTTGCGCTCGGCGCGATAGAGGATGTATGCCTTCGCAGTCTGGCTGAAGTTCGCCTCGATGAGCGCCTCTTCAACAAGATCCTGCACGCCTTCAACGGTAGGCGTGCCTTCGATGGCGCCCTCTTCGAGCTTTTCCATGACCGAATCGGTGATCTGTTCGGCGACAGAGCGATCTTGCATCGCGCCTGATGCCTGGAACGCCTTCTCGATCGCATCGGCGATCTTGGTCTGGTCGAAGACCGTTTCGCGTCCGTCTCGTTTGATGATTGAGGTAATCATGCAGCTTCTCTCCTACGTTTGATCGATGGTTAACCTGCAATTGCTTCCAACTACTCGCTGGGAAGTTTTCCCCATGCTTTACGAGTTTTCCACGTCTTTTGCTCACGTTATGCACAACATATTGTGGTCGTGTCGCGAAAGATCGTATAGATATAGTAGAAACTAAAAATCTGCTATACAAGTCTTGACATAGATATTCTTCCGCATATGGTCAAAAAAACTTGTGAGCAACATGGCGGCAACAGGCGCACGAGATGTGTGAGGGGTCGGGTAATTCAGCACATCACAGATGTGTCGAATTACCCGACCCCTCACACGCCCCTCGCACCAAAAGAAAAGCCGCTCTTAATGAACGGCTCCGTAGTAATATCCCCATCCGTGCGAAGAGAGCGATGAGTTGAACTGATCGCACAATTTGTTGCGATCGTACGTTCCTGGCGGCAGCAACGAAACGATCTCGAGCAGATCGGGGTTCAGATCGAGCGATTCAGCCTGCACCACGATATCGAGACGCGTTTGCTCTTCGGCATCGGCGAACAGGCTATCGACGAAATCTTGCAGCACGCCGAAATCGGGGCTCTTCTCGAGTTTTGCCATACCAAAGCCCTCCTTATGCGACCACATCGAGACCGGCGAGGGTAGCGACCAGCCCGCCGGTATACGCGAATGTTGCCACTCCCCCTGCACGCAGGAATTGAACACCTTGCTGACGCAGTTTGAGCGCTGTGTCGATCATGCGGTCGGGTGAATAATAGGGATTGTCCAAGTCCGGATCGTAAGCGCGCTCGATCAGTTCACGCACCACCAATTCTGCAAGCAGCGGCTTTGTGGTGTTTTCGCTCAGCGTCTCGATCGCAGGAGCAAGATGCTCATACGTGGCTCCCGAAGCGATGCCGATCACATCTGCTCCATATTCATCGGCGAGCGCAACCGCCTCAGCAAGCGTATGAGTGTGCGTGGGCAACTCCCCCTCATCGGTAAGCGTGTAGGAGAGAAACACCGGACCATCGTAGACCGCCCGCGCCCCCATGAGCGCGCACTGGGCATCGTAGGCACTGGTGAAACCGCTGAAGAAGAGAGCATCGAAGGGATATTCGGCAAGCTCCTTCGCTGCCGTTTGATACTGAGCGCGCGAAGCTTTGAGCGATGTTGCGCTCGATTCATCCAAAGGTAGCCCGCTCGGGCCGATGACCGCAAGCGCATGTTCAGGGCTGAAAGCATGCACGCTCTCCCAAGCGAATGCCGCGATATCTTTGCCGTGTCCCTCGAATTTCTCGTGAGCAAGACGCGCATTGGTGATGCATTCGGTGGCCGTGCAGAAACAAGGCGTGCCGATCATCTTCTCCATCTGATAGGCCTGCTCGACCGTTTCTGGTTCGCACAGGTCGACATAGGCTTCCTCGGTGGCCAGATCGAAGCCGAGCTGAGCGAACGAATGGTTGAACGACGTGCTCAAAACGAGCATGTCTTTGCCGAAACGCATCTGGATATCTGCCATGTTTGCACCCTCTAAAAAGAAAGCAGGTCAGAAAAACATTATCTGACCTGCTGTTACCTACGTGGTGGAGACGATGGGGATCGAACCCACGACCTCAGCATTGCGAACGCTGCGCTCTCCCAACTGAGCTACGTCCCCACATATTCAGCGAAGCCGCAAGCGCTGTATCTCGCGTTTCGCGTCTTCATCATTTTACGCGAGCAGCCCGTCTTGTCAAACTCACAACATATACATCCAACAGCAATAGGTGTAATATTCCAGTTAACAGATGAGGTACGCCCAGACTTCGACGTCAGGACACGGCCTCATCGTCAAGAAAGCTCCCATCCCCACTGCGTCTGGTGGTTTTGATGGGAGCTTTTCTTATCTACACAGCGGCCGATTTTGACGGCGTTCGGCCTGCCGGTCGTCCTTACTGAATACCCTCCAGTTTCGGGATGTACTTGAAGCCCTCTTCAAGATCCTCGTCTGTCGGAATATAGTCGGTCATCGTGCCTTCACGATACGCCTGGTAAGCCATCATATCGAAATAGCCGGTACCCGTCAGGCCGAACACGATGGTCTTCTCTTCGCCGGTTTCCTTGCACTTGAGTGCCTCATCGATCGCCACGCGGATCGCATGGGCCGATTCAGGAGCAGGAAGCGTTCCCTCCACACGAGCGAACAGGGTTGCTGCTTCGAAGACATCTGTCTGCTTGACACTACGCGCCTCATCGATGAAACCATCGTGGTAGAGCTGCGAGAGGATCGGACTCATGCCGTGATAACGCAGACCGCCGGCATGATTCGGGCTGGGAATGAAGCCAGAGCCGAGCGTATACATCTTTGCCAGCGGAGTGACCTTGCCCACATCACAGAAATCATAAGCGAACTTGCCGCGTGTGAGCGTTGGGCAGCTTGCTGGCTCAACGGCGATGAAGTACGGCGCATCCTTGCCTTCGAGCTTATCCGCCATGAATGGAGCCATGAGACCACCCAAGTTCGATCCACCGCCTGCACAGCCGATCAGGACATCGGGCTTCACGCCGATCTTCTCGAGCGCCGCTTTCGTCTCGAGACCGATGATGGACTGGTGCAGCAGCACCTGGTTGAGCACCGAACCCAACACATAGCGGCAGCCTTCGGTCGAAACCGCTTCTTCAACCGCTTCAGAAATAGCGGTACCGAGCGATCCGGTGTTGTCAGGATCCTTCTCCAGAATGGAACGACCAACGTTGGTCTCATTCGAAGGAGACGCCGTAACACGCGCATTGTAGGTCTCCATGACCGCTTTACGGAACGGCTTTTGCAACGCCGAGCACTTCACCATGAACACATGCAGATCGAGTCCGAAGAAGCCCGTTGCCATCGAAAGAGCGGTGCCCCATTGGCCTGCGCCCGTTTCAGTGGTGAGGCATTTCAATCCCTGCTCCTTCGCATAGTAAGCTTGCGCGATCGCAGAGTTGAGCTTATGCGAACCTGAGGTGTTGTTGCCCTCGAACTTGTAGTAGATCTTCGCAGGCGTATCGAGCGCCTCTTCCAGGAATTTCGCGTGCACCAGCGGCGAAGGGCGATACATGCGATAGAAATCGCGCACCTCTTCGGGGATCGGAATGAACTTGTCGGTTGCGTTCAGCTCCTGCTTGGCAAGCTCGGTGCAGAAGACCGGCTCAAGATCAGCAACGCTCATCGGTTCGAGCGTGGCAGGATTCAAAATGGGCGCATGATCGGTATCCATGAACGCGCGAATGTTCAACCATGCTTTGGGCAGCTCATCTTCCGCAAGATACGTTTTGTATTCGGTACTGGTTCGGTTAGTCATGTTTTCTCCTTTCCGAAGCCAGGGCATAAAAAAACGCCCTGCCTCCTACAACGTTTCCGTGCAGGGACAAGAGCGAAACTCCTGCGGTGCCACCACTGCTTGATGCGAATGCATCCTCTCATGAAATGCACGCGACCGAAAACGCGAACATCTCTGCTCTGTTACGGGAGCTCCCGTTCTTCACTACTGGGATTCCATCCGTTCGCAAAGACCCTCCGAGGCCCATTGGTCAGCTCGTTTACTGCCAGGCTTCCACCGCCCCTGGCTCTCTAGAAGTACGTGACTGCCGTCTTCCTCGTCAACGGTGTACGACTATGATAATCACGCTTGAGACGTTTTTCAAGAAGGAAAACGTGAACGCCTATCTCAAGCGGCGCTTGACCTCTTCGAGCAGCACCGTGCAACCCGCATCAACATCTTCGAAGGTCGTTTCGAAATCGCCCGTATACCAAGGGTCGGCCACATCACGCGACCAGCCGGGCCAATCGAGCAAGAGGTTGCATTTTTCTTGCGGATCGTTCTTGAACAGGCGCAGCATATCACGCATGTTGTAGCGATCCATGCCAACGATATAGTCGAAGCGATCGTAATCGCTCCGCTTGGCGAGATGCGCTTGCCGCGGAGCGAACGGGATGCCGTACTCTTCAAGGATCGCTCGCGTTCCTCGGTGAATATCCGAACCGATCTCATCAGTATGGAGCGCGGCTGATTCGACCTGCACCTTATCGGCAAGTCCCGCACGCACAAGCTTATCCTTCATGACGAACTCCGCCATGGGAGAACGACAGATGTTTCCGTGACAAAGAAAGAGGATCGCAGTCATCGTGAACCTTTCATGAATCCGTTGCGGGGTGCGCCGATATCAAGCACCGTGAACGATCTCGTAGGCATCGTTGCGCGAAAGCCCGTATGCCTTCCGGAGATGCGCAACGATCTCCTTTTTGGAGAGCTCACCTGCAGCCAACAACGCCGCCGCTTCTTCGCGAGCATCGTGTGCCGAAGCGCTCGCCTGCGCATCGACTTCGGCCGTGCTCGGCACATCGATCACGAGCACGATCTCACCTTTAACCTGGCCTTCGGCTGCACGTTTGGCAAACTCTTGCGCGACTTCGCCACTCAGCCCGCGCACGACTTCTTCGTGGATCTTCGTGAGTTCCCTGCACACCGCAACGTTGCGCAGCGGAAACGCCTCAGCCACCGCCTCGAGCGCTGAGACGATGCGGTTCGGGCTTTCATAGAATACGAGCACCGCATCGAGCGCACGGAGTGATTCGAGCACCGCCGCCCGCTCCCCCGCTTTACGCGGGAAGAAACCTCCGAAATAGAAGCACGGAGCAGTGAAACCACTGGCCACATAGGCCGTGGCAACTGCTGTCCCGCCTGGCAAAACCTCAACAGCAAGCCCGCGCTCGTATGCGCGTTCGATCAAACGCTGACCCGGATCGGAGACACCGGGCATACCTGCATCCGAGCAATAGCAAACGCACTCCCCTGCTTCCACGCGGTCGAGCGCGCTATCGGCCTTTTGCGCGAGGGACGCTTCATCCAAGCGCTCAAGACGCTTCTGGATACCGAGCGCCGCAAGCAGCTTGCCAGTGACGCGCGTGTCTTCACAGCACACCACATCACACGTCTCGAGCGCCGTGCGCGCACGCGGTGGCATGTCGCCCAAATTCCCCAGCGGCGTGGGGCAGATGACGAGCTTTCCTGCCGAATGCTCTTGTGCTGTTGCTCTTATCATGACCGTGCGATCCCTTACGAACGCGCCAACTAGAGTACCGAACTAGAACGATTCAGCGATGTTGAAGCGCGTAGAGGGCTCAGAACCAACATAAGCGATCACTTCAACCTCGACGAGCGCACCTTTCGGCAGCGCTTCAACCCCTACCGCACTGCGTGCCGGCAGATTCTCGTCGAAATAGCGCGCATACACCTCATTGAACGCCACGAAATCGTTGATGTCATCCAAGAAGCAAGTCGTTTTCACCACGTGATTCAGATCGGTTCCCGCAGCTTCCAAAAGACCGGTCACGTTCTTCATCACCTGCTCGGTCTGTTCCTGGATCGTAATGCCGACCATCTCTCCGCTGGCCGGATCGAGCGCGATCTGACCTGAAGCGAACAGCATCCCATTCACCACGATGCCTTGCGAATAGGGGCCGATGGCTGCTGGTGCATTATCCGTGCGTACTACTTTCATGTGTTCTCCTGCTTCTCTTATGCTAAGCTTCCGCAAGCCGATTCAACGTCCAAGCGCATCCTCTCACGTTTGCCCAACTCGTTCTTTTATTTGCTCATTACTTATTTACAATAGAGATGACGTTTTCATTATTCCACGAAAACTAAGCGCAGATACGGCGAAAGCCAGATTAGACCACCTTGAGCGGCCGCAGCGGTTCTTCGTCAAATACCTGCTCCAGAAAAGAACCAAAGGAATTGTTCCATGCCTAGTGCCGACACCACTCCCCAACTGACCCTCGACACCTTCGAAGACGCCTCCAAACGCGTCAAGGAAGTCACTCAAGAAACGAAGCTCATCTACAGCCCGCACTTCAGCAAGGAGACGGGCAACGATGTCTACTTGAAACCAGAGAACATGCAGCGCACGGGCGCCTACAAGGTGCGCGGTGCCTACTATAAGATCTCAACGCTTTCCGATGAGGAGCGCAAACGCGGACTGATCACGGCTTCTGCAGGTAACCATGCCCAAGGTGTTGCCTATGCCGCCAAGAAGTTCGGTGTGCCTGCCACCATCGTCATGCCCACCACCACGCCCTACATCAAGGTCGAGCGCACGAAATCGCATGGTGCTGAAGTGGTGCTGGCTGGCGAAGTCTACGACGAATCCTACGAACACGCCCTCAAGCTTGCTGAAGAACAAGGGCTCACGTTCATCCACCCGTTCAACGACCTTCAGGTTGCTGCTGGTCAAGGCTCTATTGCCATGGAGATCGTCCAGGAGCTGCCGCTCGTTGATGCCATCCTCGTGCCCATCGGTGGTGGCGGGCTGGCATCGGGCGTTTCCACGCTCGCCAAGATGCTCAACCCCCGTATCAAGGTGATCGGTGTTGAGCCTGCAGGCGCAGCTTGCATGAAAGCATCACTCGAAGCAGGACACGTGGTGAAGCTACCTTCAGTGAGCACCATCGCCGATGGCACCGCCGTGCTCGAACCGGGCGACAAGGTGTTTCCCTACATCCAGGAGAACATCGACGAGATCATCACGGTCGACGACGACGAACTGATCGTTGCCTTCCTCGATATGGTGGAGAACCACAAGATGGTCGTCGAGAATTCGGGCTTGCTCACTATTGCCGCACTCAAGCACTTGAGCATGCTCGACAAGAAGGTCGTCTCCATTCTTTCAGGCGGAAACATGGACGTGATCACCATGGCAACCGTGGTGCAGCACGGCCTTATCCAGCGCGATCGCATCTTCACCGTGTCGGTGCTCTTACCCGATCGCCCTGGAGAGCTCGTGAACGTGGCGCAGATCATTGCCGAGCAGAATGGCAACGTGATCCGCCTCGACCACAACCAGTTCGTTACCGCGAACCGCAGCGCTGCGGTCGAGCTGCGCGTGACCATCGAAGCGTTCGGCACCGACCACAAAGGTCGCATCGTGCATGCACTTCAAGAAGCCGGCTACTCCCCTCAACTCATCCAAGCGCACCTCTAAACAAAGGGGTACAGGTGACAAACTACCCAGTCGTTCGTCACCTTTTTTCGCATGGAGCGCTAGATGCTAAAGCCGATCACGACAGAAAGCTTGCTGTTCGCGTTCAGCGATTCAGGGGCATTCTGCTCGGTATCATAGCCTTTTCCCTGGCTGAAGAACTGCGTTGCCGTTTCAGGGTTCGGGCTTCTGAACCACCAGTCCAGATCGCTAGACCCCGCAAGCTTCGACAACAGATCCTGCTTCACCGCATCGTCCTTCAAGAGCATATACTGTTCGCCTTCTGCATTGAGCACATTGGCATAGCCCACCGTACCGAACGATTCGCCCGCGAACTCGACCGCTGAGAGCAGCCAGACTTTATCACCCGTGACACTAACCGCATCGGGCGCTTCAGTATTGCCCGTATTGTTGGTCTCTTTCTTCACTTCAACGATGTATTCCTGCAGATCAGCAGGAAGCGATTCGAAGAATTCGCCATTGAGCTGGGCGCGCAGCGCAGACGCTTCCCATCCACCCTGATTCGTTGCCGCACTGTTCATCGGTGCTTCTTCAACAGGCACCGTAACGATGAAGCTCATGCCAGCGTTGCCAGAGTTATTCGTGCGAGGATCGTGATAGACCCCCACCAAGTGCGCCTGCAGCTTAGTGCCATCCGCCAAGGTGAAATCCTTCACCAGGTCAGTGCGGAGCGTGCCGTCTTCATTCACGAAGTTGTGCTTCTTCGCCTCGCGAAGCGCACCATCGACATTACCCGCCATGGTCATATTGCTCGAGATCTCGGCGATCTGCTCCCAGGAATAGTCGTTGAACGACTGCGGCTCGTCCTGCTCGAAGACGCCCACCTTATTGCTATCCATATAGATGAACGCAAAACCGATGATCCCAAGGATGATGAGCACGATCCCGCCGATGACGATCGAACGCCAGGTCGTTTTCGGCTGAACCGGATCGATCATCTTGTTGCAATGTTCGCAACGAAAACCATCCTCTTGATGAGGGGCACCACAGTGGGGACAACGCATGAATTACTCCTTCGCGCTACTGGTAAGCTCGGTCACTTCGTAGTCTTCTACTTTATCAGGTTCGCTCTGCAGGGCGAGCGTGTCCGAGAAGAGCACCTGAGAAGGAGCCTTGCGCTCGGTGCGCTCAGCCAACTGCTGTTCTGCCAGATTTGCCTTTGCGACCGAGATCATGAGCTTAATACGGTTGAGCTGGTTGACCTCTGAAGCACCCGGGTCGTAGTCGACCGCCACGATGTTCGTGCCCGCATAACGACGGCGAAGCTCCTTGATGACTGACTTACCCACCACGTGGTTCGGCAAGCAGGCGAAGGGCTGAGCGCACACGATGTTCGGAGCACCATTCAAGATGAGCTCCACCATTTCAGCCGTGAGCAGCCATCCCTCACCCATCGAATTACACAGGCTCAAGATCTCTTCGGCATATTCAGCCAATTCGTAGATGTTCGTGGAGGGCTCGAAGCGGCTCGATCTGCGCAGCGCGTCATCCATCGGCTTGCGCAAGTGGTAGAGCATCTTCAGCCCTGCGCGCGCACCGATCGCACCCTTCTTGCTGCGTCCGAGCGGGTCTTTCTGGAAGATCGAACCTGCAATGCCGAACATGAAGAATTCAGCCAAACCAGGAACTACCGCTTCACAGCCTTCGGCCTCGATCACGTCGACCACCTGGTTGTTCGCCGTGGGATGGAACTTCACCAAGATCTCGCCGACCACGCCTACACGCGGCTTCGTGCCTTCGCCCTGAAGGGGCAGGTTATCGAAATCGTCGACGATCTCCTGTACGGTCTTCTTGAAGCGACCAGCCTTTTCGCCTTCGTAGATCTGCGCCTGGCAACGCGCCATCCAATGATCGAACAGGCGGTTCGCCGCACCCGGCTCACATTCATAGGGACGGGTGCGATAGAGGCACTGCATGAGCAGATCGCCGTAGAAGATGGCATAGATAGCGTTGTAGAGCATCGTCGCGGAGACGTTGAAGCCCGAATTCTCCTCATCGAGCTTCTTGAACGCCAGCGAGATGACCGGAATATGTTCGAGACCAACCGATTTGAGCGCTTTTCGGATGAGGGCGATATAGTTGGTCGCGCGGCAACCGCCACCCGTTTGCGTGATGATGACCGCAAGTTTGTCGGTGTCGTACTTGCCCGACATGACCGCTTCCATGATCTGGCCGGTGACCAGGATGGACGGGTAGCAGATGTCGTTGTTCACATACTTGAGGCCCGCATCGACCGCACCATGGTCGACCGAAGGCAAGAGCTCGAGGTTGTAGCCTGCCTTGTGGAATACCTTCACGAGCAAGTCGAAATGGATCGGCGCCATCTGCGGACAGAGGATCGTATAGCCCTCATCGAACATCTCCTTCGTGAACTCCGCACGAGGGAATTCCGTCGAAGCGCTCTCGGCTGCTTCGGTAGTTGCAAGCGCGTCCGCCTCTTGGGTCGCCTCGGCTTCATCGAGCGTTGCCTGAGCGAGCGCACGAGCGGCCTCTCCTTCGGTCTTGCCCGTCTTTTCCGCCAAGCGCGCATCGATATCAGCCTGGATCGCATCGATATCGAGCGATGCCACAGGACAGGTAGAAGCATGCGCGTTCTGTTCGGCCAACTCATCAGCCTGATCCTTGAGCGCAGCGAGCAACGAACGGATGCGGATACGCGCCGCACCTAAGTTCGACACCTCGTCGATCTTCAGCACGGTATAGATCTTGCCCGCACCTTCCAAGATCTCCTGCACCTGATCGGTCGTAAGAGCGTCGAGACCGCAACCGAAGCTGTTCAGCTGAACCAGGTCAAGATCGTCGCGCGTGGTCACGAGCTTCGCAGAATTGTAGAGGCGCGTGTGATACATCCACTGATCTACCACGCGGATCGGACGCTCAAGACGCGCCATATGCGCGACCGAATCCTCCGTGAGCACCGCCAAGCCAAAGCTTTGGAGTAGCTCAGGGATAGCATGGTTGATCTCGGGATCGAGGTGATACGGCCTGCCCGCCAGCACGATGCCATGCGTGCCCGTGTCCTCCATCCATTTGAGCGTCTCTTCGCCCTTGCGACGAATGTCCTCCTTGAAGGCCACATCTTCAGCCCAAGCAGCCTCGACCGCCGCTTCGATATCCTTCTTACTCGGTAACTTGCCCTTTGCATCCTTCATGAGCTCTGGATGCTTCTCGACCAACTCCACATAGAGGCGTTTCTTCAGATGGTCTTTCTGATCATACGGAACGAAGGGGTTCAAGAACTCAACGTCCGTTTCGTTAAGCTCGTCGATATTCAAACGCAGGGCCTCGGAATAGCTCATGACGATCGGGCAGTTGAAGTGATTGCCCGCACCTTCATCTTCCTGACGCTCCCATTTCGAACAGGGCATCCAGATGAAATCGATATCTTTATCAAGCAGGTTCATCACATGACCATGCGAGAGCTTCGCCGGATAGCACACGCTCTCGGAAGGCATGGACTCGATGCCGGCTTCGTAGGTCTTCTTCGTCGAAGCGTCCGAAATTTGAACACGGAATCCAAGCTCATTGAAGAACGTGAACCAGAACGGATAGTTCTCATACATGTTGAGCGCACGCGGTATGCCCACCGTGCCGCGCGTTGCCGCTTCGGCGGAAAGCGGTTCGTAGTGATCGAAGAGACGCGCGGTCTTATACTCGAAGAGGTTCGGCACCTCGGTCTTGATAGCTTGGGTGCTCGCGCCCTTCTCGCAGCGATTACCCGTGATGAAACGGCGATGGCGGCCGGTTGCTTCGTCGATACCGAAATCGTTCACCGTGAGCAAGCAGGCATTCGAACAGGCCTTGCAGCGCACGGTACGATGGGTCGGCGCAAGCGCTTCGATCTCTTCGAGCGAGAGCATGCTCGTTTGCGGAACTTTCGGACCCACATCGGGCGACAGCGGCTGATCAGCGAGCGCCTGTTCGATCTCCGCGTACCTATCTCTTGCCAATAATGCTGCGCCATACGCACCCATATTCCCCGCAATATCGGGGCGGACCGCATCAACTTCCGCAAGCTGTTCGAACGCGCGCAGTACCGCATTGTTCAAAAACGTTCCACCCTGCACGATGACCTTCGTGCCCACCTCGTGCGGGTCGCGGATCTTGATGACCTTGAAGAGCGCATTCTTGATGACCGAAATGGCCAAGCCGGCAGCAATATCGCCCACCGTTGCGCCTTCCTTCTGCGCCTGCTTCACACGCGAATTCATGAACACCGTACAACGGCTTCCCAGATCGACCGGATTCTTCGCAGAGATCGCACTCTGGGCGAATTCCGAAACATCCAGGTTAAGGCCACTGGCGAAGCTTTCGATGAAGCTCCCGCAGCCTGAAGAGCACGCTTCGTTGAGCATGATGTGATCGATCACACCATCCTTCACGCGCAAGCACTTCATATCCTGGCCGCCAATATCCAAGATGAACTCCACACCAGGAAGCATCTCCTGCGCGCCGCGCAAATGTGCGACCGTCTCGATCTCGCCCGAATCCACGCGCAACGCCTCGAGCAACAGACCTTCGCCATAGCCGGTGACCGTGGAATGGCCGATGGTCACGAGCGGTGCGTTCGTCTGCGGATCGCGCGGAAGCGCTGCATAGAGCTCGGCCATGCGCGCTTTCGCGCAACCGAGCACATCGCCCTTGTTGTTCGCATAGCTCGACCAGAGCAGGCTGCCATCCTCTGCGATGAGCGCCGCCTTGAACGTGGTCGAACCAGCATCGATACCCAAGAAGGCCGTGCCGCGATAATCTTCGAGCGAGGAACGACAAACGACCTCTTTATCGTGGCGTTCGTAGAACTCTTGCAACTCTTTGTCGTTCGCGAAAAGCGGGGCCAGACGCACTACCTCAGAGCCTTGCACATCGCCCAAGTTCTCCAGGCGCGTGATGATGGCAGAAAGCTGCTCGACGTTCGCGTTCTCCGCACGAGCACCTGCGATAGCGCAACCGCTCGCAACGAAAAGATGCGCGTTATCAGGCACGATAATGTGATCCTCGTCCAGTTCGAGCGTGTCGTAGAAGCGCTCACGCAGCTGGGGCAAGTACTGCAATGGTCCACCAAGGAATGCAACATTGCCGCGGATCGGACGACCGCACGCAAGGCCAGAGATGGTCTGCGTGACCACCGACTGGAAGATCGATGCTGCGATATCTTCCTTCTTCGCACCTTCGTTGAGCAACGGCTGAACGTCGGTCTTGGCGAACACGCCGCAACGTGAAGCGATCGGATAGAGAATCGTGTGGCTTCCGGCCAGCTCGTTCAGACCCGAGGCATCAGTATCGAGAAGCGCCGCCATCTGATCGATGAACGCGCCCGTGCCACCCGCGCAGGTTCCGTTCATGCGCTGCTCGATGCCGTTGTCGAAGTAGATGATCTTCGCGTCTTCGCCGCCCAGCTCGATCGCAACATCAGTTTGGGGGATGAACGTCTCGACCGCCGTCTTCGAAGCGATGACCTCCTGCACGAACTCGATGCCGAGCCACTGGGAAAGCAACAATCCGCCAGAACCGGTGATCGCCACCGTGAAGTCCTGCGTGGGATATTGAGCAGCCGCCTCTTTCAGCACCTCGAGCACCGTTGCGCGCACGTCGGCATGATGACGGCGATACACGGCCCATAAGATCTCGTTCGCATCGTTGAGCACCGCAAGCTTCACCGTAGTGGAGCCAACATCGATGCCGATATGAAGGATGTTGGTTTCTGATTGTTTCGTTTCAGTCATAGAAGTAGTTCACCGTCCATTACAATTCGATGGATTCGCCTGGTTTGATGAAGAAAAGTCGCATGGCAATGCGCGCCATGTCTTCGGATGATTCAAGGGTTCCACGCTCGATCCAGCGCGTGATGATACCCAAATAGGCCGACGCATAGAAGGCCACGTAGTAGTCGACGAACGCCGTAGGATTCGTGCGGTATTTTTCGTGCAAGATGTTCTGCACCAGGTTCTCGCACACCGCTTCGCGCAAACGTGGCGCAAAACGTGCATCCCCTCCTGGTCCCAACACCGCATGAAGGAAATCGCTCTGCTGGCGCAAATAGTCGAAGAGATCGACGAGCAACGGCAGCGGCGTGCCCGCCACACGATAGGCCAGCATGTCGGCAAGCGAAATACGCTGCATGCGCTCTTGAAGCGCAGCGATATCTTCCATGACCTCGTCTTCGAACACGGCAAGGAGGTTTTCTTTGTCGCGGAAATGGTTGTAGAACGTCCCCCGATTCAGATCCGCACGATCGCAGAGATCGTTCACGGTTATCGAATCGAAACCCCGCTCCTCGAGAAGAGTGATGAGCGCCTGGCGCAGAGCACGCTTCGAACGCGTGATGCGGCGGTCTTCACAAGCTGAAGCCGAACGCGTTAGCGGCGCTTCGCAAACTGCAGCACTGCCCAAAATACCTCATTTCAACAAGATGAGCATTAATGAACATCGTGTTCATTTTCGTTCATTGTACCTGCTGCAAAGGCGCAGGGCAAGGCAGACAGCGCGTAAGTCCCGCTTCTCCAAAAAGTCTTCGTCTCTCGCAAAGAAAAGCGATGCACAGCCCTCTGCCGTGCACGGACCCACTCGCAACGCGCGGAGGCAAAGCGTTCACCCTGTGTCTTAGCGCCACTGCCACCTAAAGGAAGCGCGGCACGCCAGAGGATGGAATTTGCTAGACTAAGCAGATACGAAACCAAAGCGGGATGCCACGAGCGCATCACGCACAAAACAAGGAGCTTCCATGCAGATCACGCCTGAAGAGATCGCCGAAACACTTGCCATGGTCGGCAAACAACACCTCGACATTCGTACTATCACGCTCGGGCTCAATCTGCGCGGTTGCACCCATGAAGAGGTCGACGTGATCGCGCGCAAGGTCTACGACCGCCTCACCACCGCAGCTGAGAAGCTCGTTCCCACAGCTGACCAGCTCGAACGTGAATACGGTGTGCCCATCGTGAACAAGCGCATTTCGGTCACCCCTATTGCAGAGATCTGCGCAGCTACCACCACGAGCGATCTCTCCCCCATTGCGCGCGCCATGGACAAGGCTGCGCTCGAGGTTGGCGTTGATTTCATCGGTGGCTTCTCGGCGCTCGTGCACAAGGGCGCTTCGGCAGCTGATCACAAGCTGATGGATTCCATTCCTGAGGCGCTCGCCACCACCGAGCGTGTGTGCTCCTCGGTGAACGTTGGCTCTACGCGCGCGGGCATCAACATGGATGCCGTGCTCAAGATGGCGGGCATCATCAAGAAGTCTGCCGAGCTTACGGCGGATCGCCAGTGCATCGGCGCAGGTAAGCTGGTGGTGTTCTGCAACGCTGTTGAAGACAATCCGTTCATGGCAGGCGCATTCCACGGCTCTGGCGAAGCAGATGCGGTGGTAAATGTGGGCGTTTCGGGACCTGGTGTGGTGAATGCCGTGCTACGCAACATCTCGTCCGAAGCTGATATCACGAGCATTGCCGAAGCGATCAAATCTACCGCATTCAAGATCACCCGCGCTGGCGAACTCATCTCGCGCGAGGCCAGCAAGCGTCTGGGTGTTGAAAAGGGCATTCTCGATCTTTCGCTTGCCCCTACCCCTGCTGAAGGCGACTCAGTCGCCGAGATCTTAGAAGCGATCGGCGTGGGCCAGTGCGGCGGACCGGGTACCACGGCAGCGCTCGCGATGCTCAACGACGCCGTAAAGAAGGGTGGCGTGATGGCATCCTCTTCCGTGGGCGGCCTCTCAGGCGCGTTCATTCCCGTTTCGGAAGATGCGGGCATGATTCGAGCCGCTGAAGATGGCGCGCTCTCGATCGAGAAGCTCGAGGCTATGACGTGCGTGTGCTCGGTCGGTCTCGATATGATCGCAATTCCTGGAGATACCACCGTAGAGACCATCTTCGGCATCATCGCCGATGAATGTGCGATCGGCATGATCAACAACAAGACCACAGCAGTACGCCTCATTCCTGCTATCGGACACAAGGTGGGCGATCAGCTCGATTTCGGCGGACTCTTAGGTTATGCACCGGTCATGCCGGTTAATCAGTTCGCTGGCAATGTGTTCGCACATCGTGGCGGCCGCATGCCTGCCCCACTCAATTCACTCAAGAATTAGGCCAAGGCCACATCCGCAGCACGGGGCGGGCGCTCACGTGAAAAGAAAGATCGCAGATAATGAAATCTAGCGATCTTTCCCAGTAACAAACGGCGCTGCCCGCAAACACGAACACGGGCATCCGTTGGCTTGATTCTGCCATGATGAAATGCCTCTTTCTATATTTCTAGAGGGATACGAGAAGACGAAGCGTTAACAGCTAGCCATCAGAATAAGGCAACTTCTTCATTGAGAAACGACTCTAAACTAACTCCTGAAGCACCGATCACAATACTTTTTGTTACGGGGTATTTCGAGCAGAAAGCATCTAACCCGCGTAAGGATTTCACACGCCCGCTTTTTACCTCGATAGCCGTCAGCGCTTCACCGCTCGACAGAACAAAATCTACTTCATCTGAGCCATCACGCCACCAGTACACATCGAAATGCTCTGCGATGCCGCGCTTGAGGAGGCTTGCGCCTACTGCACATTCCACAAGATGCCCGCGCCTATCAGGTTCTACCAGAAGAGACTTACGGAACTGTCCATAGTTCGCGACCATGAGCGATGTATCAAAAGCGATGAGCCGCGGCGAGGATGCACGCTGCTTCAGGGGTTTCGGATTGTATTTTTGCAATCCTGCCAAAAGACCCGCATCCCCAAGCAAAGAAAGATAATGCGCGATAGTGGTTGCATTCCCCGCATCATCCAGCTGGCCAAGCAATTTCCTAAATGAGATCTCTTGCGCCGAGTATGAGCTACCCAGAGTGAAAAGTGCATCCATCAAAGCTGGTTTGGTCACTTTATCCATAGCGATAACGTCTTTCATGACACTTGGAGCAATGATGGAATTTTTCATATAATCGAGCCAGCGGGCTTCGTCTGAAATAAGAGGAGCTGCACCCGGATAGCCACCAAAGTATAAATAGTCGTCTAAAGAGAAACCGAACGCCTGCTTGCATTCAGAAAGACTCCACTGATAGCAGAACAACTCTTCGAAACGACCAGTCAATCCTTCTCGCAAACCTTTTTGCAAAAGCAGCGAAGACGAACCGCTCAAGATCACGTGAAGCTGGAGTTCGTTTCGGGTATCTTCATCCCAGAGATCTTTCACAACTTCCGACCATTTACTCACCAGCTGTATCTCGTCTATGGCAAGAATAGCTACTCCGTCTTTCGCAAGGCTACGCGCATTTTGCCATTCACGTCTTAACCAGTCTCTTGTGGAGAGCGTATCCGAGCCGGCTTGAATGAAGTGGTGCGGAATATCGGCAAGCTGATCGAGGGCTTGAAGGATGGACGTAGTCTTTCCGGTTTGCCGGGGCCCTGAAACTACTTGAATATAACGTCTTGTCTCTCTCATGCGTGAAACAAGCTTTTTCACGAGGTCGCGTTGGAAAACAGAGGGCATGATCTACGCCTTTCATAAAAAGTCTATGGCGAAAGTATAGCACTCACTGAACAAAATTGTTCAGTGAGTGAGTCATTTATGTCATGTTGTTTTATCGCCATACCGAAGGCTACCCACAAACAAACGGCACCGCCTTTGAGAATGTCTCTTTTAGGTGTCATCACACCATGAGAGCAGCCTTCATCATGCAACCTTAAAAGGCAATCATTGCGCTCGCAAGCCAAGTAATTAACCAGTCGCGCTTCAATAGTTCAAATTTCTATCAAAGCACTTGCCGCAAACGCATCAGATATTTTTCAAATTTCTATAAGGTTCTTTCTTCATCAAAACCTGGCTAGCAGAAAAACTTGATGATAAAGCCAAGCATAGGATTGCTTAGTTCTGGATCTCAACCTCTGAGCAGATTGCATGAATGAGGTACTCGATGTTGCCGGAGGTGCCTTTGATGGGCGATTCGATCACGCCTTCCACGTGAAAGCCCACCTCCGTTAGCGCCTCTTCGACCTCTCTAACCACGCGTTCGCGCACGGCCGCATCGACCACGATGCCACCATCGGTCTCCCCTTGTTTGCTCTCGAACTGCGGCTTGATAAGACCCAGGAAGATGGACCCTTCATGCGCCAACGCCGCGAACACTTCTGCGAGCGAGGCCATGCCGATGAAGCTCAGATCGCACACGATCACATCGAAGGGCGCCCCTAAATCTTCAGGGGAAGCAAGCCGGATATTCGTGCGTTCGAACACGCGCACGCGCGGGTTCTGACGCACCTGCCAAGCAAGCTGGCCATAGTTCACATCGACGCAGGTGACTTCGACAGCTCCCGCTTGTAAAAGGCAATCAGTGAAGCCACCCGTTGAAGAGCCGATATCGATACAGCACAAGCCTGAAACATCGACCCCGAACCCGTCGAGCGCTCCCTGTAACTTGTGGCCGCCGCGCGAAACGAACGCCCGCGCATTCTTCACGTAGATATCCGCATCGGGTGAAACTTTGAGGGCAGCGCTGGAAACATAGACATCATCGACACGCACCTCACGCGCGATCACTGCGCGCAGTGCCGCATCTGCATCAGGGAAATATCCCTGTTCAACGAGTATTTCATCAAGTCGTTGCTTCTTCATCATGCACTATCTCGATCAATTGGACAGCCAACGCGATGGATGCCAAGAATGACGAGCGAGGCTAAGCAAAGGCGATCCTTGAAATCCACTTTTGCGACAATTGATGCGCAAAAGTTAGTTCAAGGTCGCGTTGCCTCGAGCGAGCGTTCTTGGCATACATCGCTCTATACGCCCAAGTAGTTACTTCTTCATGAACTACATGCCCAGCTCTGCAGGAGCCTGCTTTTCGTCCAAGATCCGTAAGAACTGGCGCTCGGTCAGGATCGGCACGCCCAGCGTCTCTGCCTTGGTGCGCTTCGATCCCGCATCCTGCCCACAGATCACATAGCTCGTCTTCTTGGAAACGCTGCTCGAGACCTTCGCACCGAGCGCTTTCAAGCGCTCCCCTGCTTCATCGCGCGTCATGCCAGACTCGACCAAGCTGCCGGTCAAAACGAACGTAAGTCCTTCAAGCGGCTGTTCGCCCACTTCGACGATCTCTTCAACGAGCGCGAACCCTTCATCTTTCAGGCGCGCGAGCACAGCCTGGTTCGTTTCATTGGCCAAGAAGGAGTGAACGCTCTCAGCAATCACAAGCCCGACGCCCGGAATCGCAGAAAGCTCTTCCACGCTCGCCTTCGAAAGCGCCTCGAGCGAAGGATGCGCGTGCACGATCAGCTCTGCCGTGGTCTTGCCCACATGACGGATGCCCAGACCGAACAGCACGCGCGCGAACGAACGCGTCTTCGATTCGTCGAGCGCAACCATGAGCTTCTTCGCGACCACCTCGCCGAGCAAGATCGGTTCACCCTCACGATTAACGCGGTTCATATCCAAATTGGCAAGATCAGCTTCGGTGAGCTTGTAGTAATCAGCCACATCGGCCACCTTGCCCGTGGCGAGCAAGCGCGTAACGATCTCTTCGCCCATGCCTTCGATATCGAGCGCATTGCGGCTCGCCCAGTGAATAAGGCGTTCCTTCGCTTGCGCCGGGCAATCGAGCGAAACACAACGATAGACCGCTTCGCCTTCCTCGCGCACGACCGGAGAACCACAGCTGGGGCAGCTCATCGGCATCTGCCAAGGCACCGAATCTTCAGGACGAAGCGAAAGGATGGGACCGAGCACCTCGGGGATCACGTCGCCCGCTTTGCGCACGACCACCGTGTCGCCGACGCGCAAGTTCTTGCGCGCCACCTCGTCGCTGTTATGGAGCGTCGCACGCGCGACCACCGAGCCAGCAACCCGCACCGGGTCGAGCTCAGCCACGGGCGTGAGAGCACCAGTGCGTCCCACCTGCACAGTGATATCGCGCAGGAGCGTGGTCTTCTCTTCGGGCGGGAACTTATACGCGATCGCCCAGCGCGGAGCACGCGAGGTGAATCCCAGTTCGCGCTGCTGGGCGAAGGAATCGATCTTCACTACCACCCCATCGATCTCATACGGCAAGCTGTCGCGCATCTCTAGACAATGCTTGCAGAAATCGAGCACTTCGCTGCGTTTCTCGCAGCGGACCACATCGGGGTTAACGTGAAAGCCGCATTCTCGCAGCCATGCAAGCAGCTCCCACTGCGAAGTGGCGGTGATGTTCGCCTCGTCAGCGATCGCATAGATGAACGTGGAAAGATCGCGCTCAGCAGTCACATGGTAATCCTTCTGGCGCAAGCTTCCAGCTGCCGCATTGCGCGGGTTCGCGAACGCTGGCTTGCCTTCTTTTGCCGCCTGGCGATTCAGCTTCTCGAAGCTCGCCTTCGACATATAGATCTCGCCACGCACCTCGATCGGCGCATCCAGGTCCACGATATGTTCCTTGCCTGCGCTTGCCAGCTGCAGTGGCACATCGCGCACGGTACGCACGTTCACGGTCACATCTTCGCCCGTCGTGCCATCGCCACGTGTGGCCGCCATGACAAGCGACCCATTGTCGTACGTGAGCGCGATCGACGAACCATCGATCTTGAGTTCGCACACCACGGGAACGAAGCGCCCAAAGTGACTCTCCATGCGGTCCATCCAGGCTTCGAGCTCGTCAGTGTCGAGCGCATTATCGAGCGAATACATGCGAACTGCATGCTGAACGGGCGTGAATTGGGTCGCCACTGCCCCGCCCACACGCTGGGTTGGCGAAGACGGGTCGAGGAACTGAGGGTATTTCTTCTCGAGCGCATCGAGATCGCGCAGCAGTGAGTCGAAGGCCGCGTCGGAGATCTCGGGGGCGTCCTTCACATAGTAGAGATAGCTGTGATGTTCGATCTCATCGCGCAGCTTCTGGATGCGCTCGTGAGCATTGTTCTGTTGCGTTTCGTCTGCCATAGCGCCAGGCTACCTTTCCTCTTCATTCGTGGTGTCGCAAGCTTCCCGCTGGTCAAGCTCGCTTAAGAACTTCTGTATGGCCTGCGGAAGGGATTCGACCACCTCTTCGGCGCACACGCTCACTTCACTGAACTGCTCGGCTGCGATCTTCCCCGCTTCACCATGAAGCGCCACACCCAAGCACGCCGCTTTGAAAGGAGCGACCCCTTGAGCGAGCAAGCCGCCGATCGTACCAGCAAGCACATCCCCCGTGCCTGCCTTTGCGAGCGCCGCGGTTCCAGCGGTGTAGACCTCTGTGCGAGCGCCATCGGAAATGATCGTCTCGGGGCCTTTCAGTACGATAATCGATTTATAGGCGCGCGCAAGCTTCTTTGCAGCCTTCTCGGGATCCTCGAGCGAAATGCCGAACGGCTCTGCAAGCCGAGCCGCTTCCCCTGCGTGCGGAGTGAGCACGGTCGTGCGCATCTTCTCGCCACGCTTCTTGAGTGCTTTTCGTCCTTCTTGTTGAGCCGCAAAAGAAAGCGCACCGCCATCGAGCAACACAGGATGCGCGATTTTCTTGAGCAGGCGCAAACAGAGCTTCTTTGCGTACATGTCGTTTGCATCGATACCCGACCCTACAACCACCGCACCGGGATGATCGGGCGAGATAAGGCGCGAAGGGACGCACTCCTCAAACGAGCGCACCACGAGCGACGGTCGCCAGATCTGCAAGATGAAGCGGTTCTCAGCCGCCGTGAAGACTTCGGTATACCCTGCGCCCACATACTGAGATGCCCAGGAAGAAAGGCAAGCAGCGCCTGGGTAGGGCTTCGAGCCTACGAGAAGCACGCACTTGCCGCGGGTGTATTTATTCGCATCGGGTTTGGGGAGCGGAATGGCTTTAGCTAGTTCGAATGGAGCGAGCATGGATCTTCCTATCGTTTTGTAGCAGCAAGAAGATTATAGTTCATAGCACCCAGCAGCAAGCCGATTTATGGCGTGTCGTAAGAAAGCACGTTGCGCGAGCGCTAGAGCTCATCGAGCATCGAACGAACCTCTTTGAACTGGCGGTGAAGGTCCTGCAGCGGATCGACCTTCTCGACCTTCTCCTCTGGATCGTTCATGAGGGCAAGCGCACAGGCCACCGCATCGTCCTGCGTATAGGAAAGCGAGAGCGGGATGTCCTTGATGCCCAGTTCAGCCGCCTTCTCTTCAGCGCGGCGATAAAGCTTCACTTGCGGTTTGCCCTTGGCGGTGATCACCACTTCAACATCGCGCGGACCGATGCCTTCGGAAAAGCCCGTGCCGAGCGCTTTGAGCACCGCCTCTTTGGCCGCGAATCGCGTGGCGTAATGACATTCAGGGCGCGCCTTCTTGTTGCAATAGGCCTGCTCGTCCTCAGAAAAGATGCGCGTTTTGAAGCGCGGAGTGCGCTCGAGAATTGCCTTCATGCGTTCGATCTCAACGATATCGACGCCGATCGAATGGGGGCTTTCCAAGTGGATGCTCTCATCGAAATCGCGCGCGATCGCTTCTGCCGCAGCGCTGGAATTCTCGGCTGCGTCTTCCCTGGCTGTGTCTTCCCCGCCAGCCGGTTGCGTTTTTGGATCCATCATCAAAATGCCCGCTACTCGACCGTGACCGATTTTGCGAGGTTGCGCGGCTGATCGACATCGCAACCGCGATTGACCGCCACCGCACGAGCAAGCAACTGCAGCGGCACGCTTGCCGTAATGGGCATGAAGGTATCACGCACACGCGGGATATAGATGACCTTGTCGGCGACCTTCTTGATGTCGGTGTCGCCCTCCGTGGCGATGGCGATGATGGTCGCACCGCGCGTTTTCGATTCCTCCAAGTTCGAGATCGTCTTCTCGTACGTGGGGCTTTGCGTGGCCACCGCAACGATCGGGAATCCATCCTCGATAAGCGCGATCGGACCATGCTTCATCTCACCTGCGGGATAGGCCTCAGCATGCACGTAGGAGATCTCCTTCATCTTGAGCGCGCCCTCATAGCACGTGACCGATGCCAAGCCACGGCCGATATAGAACGCCGAGGTCTTTCCTTCGAAGAGCTCTGCCGCTTCTTCGATAGCTTCGGTATTCTCGAGGATCTCCTCGATCTGCTCAGCCGTATCAGCGAGCTCAGAGAAAAGCAGGTGCGTTTGTGCGAGGTTGAGCTTGCCTTTCACGCGCCCAAGCATGAGTGCCATGAGCGTAAGGCTCACCACCTGGCCGATGAACGACTTCGTCGAGGCGACCGCGATCTCCTTGTTCGCCTTCGTGTAGATGACCCCATCCGACTCACGTGCAACCGGCGAACCGATCACGTTCGTGATGCCGAACACCTTCGCCCCGCGAATGCGCGCATCGCGAATAGCCGCGAGCGTATCAGCGGTCTCGCCCGACTGCGACACCGCCACCACTAGCGTGGTGGGCGTGATGATGGGATTGCGATAGCGAAACTCGGAAGCCACTTCCACCTCGGTGGGAATGCGCGCCCAGGTTTCGATCAGGCTTTTCGCGATAAGGCCGGCATGATAGCTCGTGCCGCAACCGATGATGTAGACACGATCGACGAAGTTCAGCTCCTGTCGCGTGAGGCTCAGCTCATCGATCACGATCTCCTGGTCCGTGAGGCGCCCTGCGAGCGTATCACGCACCACGCGTGGCTGCTCATGGATCTCTTTGAGCATGAAATCGGGATAGCCGCCGCGCTCAGCCACATCGATATCCCAATCAATATGCGTAACTTCTGGCTCGATCTCTTTGCCGAAGCGGTCGTAATAGGTAACGCCTTCAGGCGTAGCAAGAGCGAACTGATTGTCCTCAAGAATGACCACATCGCGCGTGGCGCGCACAAGCGCCACGATATCGGATGCAACATAGCTTCCCGTGCTATCGCAGCCGACAACGATAGGAGAATCCTTGCGTGTGATGACCATCTTCCCCGGTTCATCCGTGCAGATGACCGCAATACCATAGGCACCAGTAAGAAGCGCCGTGGCTTTCTGTACCGCTTCGAGCAGATCGCCCCGATAGAAATCTTCCACCAAGTGCGCAACCACTTCAGTATCGGTATCGGACGAGAAGACATGCCCTTTCAGTACAAGATCTTCACGCAGTTCGTTGAAGTTCTCGATGATGCCATTGTGAACCACGGCGATATTGTTCGAGCAGCTCGTGTGGGGGTGCGCATTGCGCTCACTTGGTGCACCATGCGTTGCCCAGCGTGTGTGGCCGATGCCGCACGTGCCCAAGCAATCATCCGCCCCTAGCGCTGCGACCAGTTCAGCGACCTTGCCCTGCCTGCGCACGACCTCTATTTCTTTGCCATTGAATACAGCGATGCCCGCCGAATCATAGCCTCGATATTCAAGATGCTGAAGGCCATCGATCAGGATGCCCTTAGCCTGCTGCGTTCCGGTGTAACCGACGATTCCACACATGCAGTAGTCTCCTTTGGTTCTGCGTTGATGAGGATATTCTACAATACCCGCACCAGACATTGCACCGTGCGCCACTTGAGCGTCGCTCTGCACACGACAAAAGAAAGAGAAGCCGCAACAAAGCAGCTTCTCTTCATAAAACCTTGATGAATTCGGTACAGAAACGCGCTTATGCTTCGCGCTCCTCCACCGTGATCTTGGCGTTGTCCATAGCCCAGTTGGCAGCCTTCATGCGCGAAGCGCCTTCCTTGAGCAGGAATGCACGACCAGCGTTCTGCAGCTGATCGAACACCTCTTCCTCCTGACCAGGAGCCATTGCGGTAAGAGCATGCTTCAGATCGTCGACCTCAAGCTCAAGGCCTTCGTGGCGGAAGATCGCATCGAACACGAACCCGTTGATGAGCTGAGCTTCTGCCTGCGCGGCAAGCGAAGCACGGATCTGCTTCTCATCGGTCTTCTGCTCGAGCATGAAATCCATGAGCGTCTTGCCCTGCTGAGCAAGCTCCATCTTGAAGCCTTCGAGCATATCGGTGGTCATCGCGTCGACCATCTTGGGTGAGACTTCGCCATCGAAGCGCTTCGTCCACTCTGCCATGACCGCGTTCGCCTTGGCGGAATCGAGCTGCTCTTCCTTGACCTTTTCCGAAGTTGCACGGAACTGCTTACGCAGCTCTTCGACCGTGGTAACGCCCATACCCTTGAGGTTGGTCTCGACCCATTCGTCGGTGACCTCGGGGATGATGGTCTCTTCTTCACCTGTTTCAGGATTGACCTTCACCGTAGCGAACTGGCTCGCGAGCATATGCATCTGCATATCGATGTCCTGCTCGGTAACATCGAGCGGAGCGAGCACGGAAACCTCGACCGGATCATAGCTGGTAAGCTCGAATTCGGGCTTTGGCAGAATGGTCACGTTGAACGTGAATTCCTTACCCTCAACAGGATCCGATTCCGCATCGACACTCGAAGAGGTCATCGGGATGATGTTCTCCTGATCGAGTGCGAACGGAATGAGATAGCTGATGACCGCAGAAGAAACCGCATCGCGTGCCTCTTCGGGGCTCATCGCGTTGTAGATCTTCTGCAGCGCGGTTTCGCCCTCGAGGCTCCTCAGCTGGAACTGGTCGATGAACACATCAAGACCATCAGTGAAGGCTTTATCGACTTCCTCGGGCGATGCCGTGATGGAAAGCTCGAGTTCGCCGTTTTCCTCTTTGACCTTTTCGACCTTCATTACTTGGCCTGCTTAACAGAGGTTGCTTCTTTAGCGATCTCAGCAAGAGCAGCGAATGCCTGAGGATCGTTGATCGCCATGTCGGAGAGCACCTTACGGTCGAGCTCGACACCGGCATTCTTGAGGCCGTTCATGAACACGGAGTAAGAAAGGCCGTTGGTGCGCGCAGCTGCATTGATGCGGGTGATCCACAAACGACGGATCTCACGCTTCTTGGTGCGACGATCGCGATAGGCATACTGGAGCGAATGCTGGACCTGCTCTTTAGCAGCGCGATAGGAACGGGACTTTGCACCGTAATAACCCTTTGCGCGGTTGAGAACGGTATGACGCTTTTTATGTGCGGAAACGGCACGTTTTACACGAGGCATAACTGAATCCTCCCTTACTTATCGAAGACCGAGATTGCGTGCGATTACTTTTTTGTCAGCAGCAGAAACTTCAGTCTCGTGACGGAAATTACGCTTACGCTTCTGACTCTTTTTCGTCATGATGTGAGACTTATACGCCTTAGCACGCATGATCTTGCCAGATCCAGTTACGCGAAAACGCTTCGCGGTACCAGAATGAGTCTTCATTTTAGGCATTATTCATCCTCTCCTTTTTCATCTTTCTTGTTCTTCTTCACCGTTGTGGGCAACGGAGCGATGAGCATGTGCATGTTGCGGCCTTCCATCTTCGGCTGGTTCTCGATGACCGCAACGTCTTTCAGATCGTCCGCCAGGCGCTCGAGAATGCTCAGACCCTGTTCGGGATGAGACATCTCACGACCGCGGAACATGATCGTGATCTTGACCTTCGACCCTGCCTCAAGGAAGCGCAGCACGTGCTTCTTCTTCGTGGTGTAGTCGCCGATGTCGATCTTCGGGCGGAACTTCATTTCCTTGGTTTCGACCTTGCTCTGGTTCTTGCGCGCCTGCTTGGCCTTGATTGCCTGGTCGTACTTGAACTTTCCATAGTCCATGATGCGACACACGGGCGGTTCAGCCTGCGGGGCGATCTCGACCAGGTCGTAGCCTTCGTCATCAGCGATGCGCTGAGCTTGCTCGACCGGGTAGATTCCCATCTGAGTTCCGTCATAGGCGATAAGACGACATTCCTTGGCACGGATCTCGTCGTTGAGCCTTGGTTCTTGGGCAGCTATCGTGCCCACCTCCTTTTTCTTAACTTCTTCCTTGTGCGTAAATCACCTTCGAGCAAAACAAAAGCCCGCACACAGCAGGCCATAAGAATGCTCGTCCAAAGCGACGTTCTATTCGAATGACCCATCGGCGAAGTGCCGAACCAGGTGAAGGCGCATGCCTTACTTGTGTTTTACAGCTTGTGCATCATAGCACATGATGGCAGGAGTGCAAAGAGCAGCTTCTTACGAAGCGGAGCTGATCGCCACCTCAACGGTGCGAACGGTCTTTGCGAGGTTGTTCTCTTCGATCGCCTGGGCGTAGTCGTAGTCGAGCAGCACGCCCCAATCGAGGGCATGGCCCGCTTCGTCGGTGCCTGTACCGACGAACTGGAAGCGCTCCTCATCGATGGTCTTCCCCGTTGAATCGTAGTGCGCATACTTCTCTTTCTCAGGAGCGACCACCGGGTCGGGCACGATGCTCGTAAGCCCCGCGCCTTCAAGCAAACGTTCGATAAGGTGTGCCTCGTTCACGATGCGATCGAATGGCAGCGTAGCGCAGGAAAGATCGTTGATGTTGATGCGGTAGCTCGCTGAAACCACCACGCCTGCCTTATCAAGATAGAGATGCGTGAGCGCCATGCCCGTATCGATCGAAGCGCTCTCTTCGCCAAGGAGCACCGTAACCTCTTTGAGTCCTCCCGCGACAAGCTTCGGATCGCCATCGATCTCCGCGCCATGACCGATCTCGGTGAGCGCAGACGTAAGATCGAGCCCGATCAGCGCGCTCAGATCGACCACTTCGATGACATCGGTATCGTAGTAGCCCTCCTTCTCCGCTTCTTTGAGCGCTTTCTGCTCTGCCTCGACCTCGGCCTGAGCAGAATGCGAAGTGATAGTTGCGCTCGGCGTCAGAACGAGCACGACCACGAGCACGGCGAGCACCGCCACGAGCGCTGCGATCACGCCCACGAGAAGTTTGGTCATGTTCTTTTGGTCGCGTTTCATGAGAGCAGTCCTACCTGAAGAAGTTGAAGTACACGAGGAACACCGCGATGAGCACGATGAGGCAAAGGACGATGACCGACTGCATACGACGATACGGAACGGGCTCTTCGTCCTCTGACTCATCGGAGGTGAACGTAGGTGCCTCTTCCTGAACAGGCTCGTTGCCATGATACGCATCATGTTCGCGCATGGGCGCCTGCTCATCTGCGGCCTCTGCCAGATCCTCTGCCAGCGAAGCAGCATCCACCGTCGCAGCCGTTCTTCCCGCTGAAGAAACGCGGATGGTCTCTTCCCCATCTACGACCTGCGTGGTGGTAGTTACCCCCGCACGCTCTTCCACCTCGGTGGTCTCTACGGGCTCTTCACCCGTATCGAGCGAGATGAGCGAGTATTTCTGCTTCTCTTCTGCCACTGCTGCATCCCTCGCGAACTACTGAAAGAGCGCGTTGAGCGCTGCTGCAAGCTCGTCTCCTACCCCACGCGCGTCTTCCATGCTCGCGCCCGTGGTGAAGAGATAGACCTTGATCTTGGGTTCGGTTCCGCTCGGGCGCACGATCACCTTGCACGAATCCTCAAGATCGAATTCGATCACATTAGCGGGAGGAAGCGCACCTAAGCCTGGTTGATAGTCGAGCGTTTCAAGCACCGCCTTCCCCGCAACGCTATCGAGACCATCCGCACGCAGCGAATCCATGATTTCCGCCATGCGCGCTGCACCCGAAGCTCCTTCGAAGGTGAACGCAAGCGTGCGATTGTGGTGATAGCCGTACTTCCGGTAGAGCGTCTGCATCGCCTGATAGAGATTCATACCTTCGCTGCGATACGCGCGTGCCATCTGACAGATGAGCATCGAAGCCACGATCGCATCCTTATCGCGCGCATGACAGCCAGCCAAGTAACCATAGCTCTCTTCGAAGCCGAAGATGAAGCGGTCGAGCTCTCCCGCCTCTTCCAGCTCACGTTGAATGCCACCGATATATTTGAAGCCCGTGAGCACCCGCTTGAGCTCTACGCCATGATCAGCCGCGATCGCATCGACGATGCTCGTCGAAACAATGGTGGTGACCGCAAGCGGACGCGCGGGCATCTTGCCTAGCTGGGAGCGCATGCGGCAGATGTAGTCGAACAGGAGCGCGCCGGTCTCGTTGCCCGTGAGCAGCTGATAGTCATCGCCGTCCTTCACCGCAATGCCCACGCGGTCGGCATCGGGATCGGTGGCAAGCAGAAGATCGGGCTTCACTTGTTCGCAGAGCGCAATGCCGCGCTCGAGCGCTTCACGGATCTCGGGATTAGGATAGGGGCAGGTAGGGAAATTCCCATCAGGATAGGCCTGTTCACCTACCATGTACACATCGCGCACGCCGATGCGCTCGAGGATGCGATTCACGCATTCAAGGCCGGTACCATTGAGCGGCGTGTAGACCAAGCGCAGTTCGCCCTGCTCATCCGGCGCCTCAAGGCTCTGCTCGTAAACGGCATCGAGGAACGCATCGAGCACTTCCTCGTTGATATAGTGAACGAGGCCTTCGTCGATCGCACGCGCGAAGTCCATCGTACGTACGTCTTCGAACACATCCACCTGCGCGATGGCTTCGGTGATGGCATCGGCGATCTCATCGGTGATCTGACAGCCATCAGGGCCATAGACTTTGTAGCCGTTGTACGCGCTGGGGTTGTGGCTAGCGGTGACATTGATGCCGATCGCGCAACCCAAGTAGCGCGTGGCGAAGGAAAGCGCTGGGGTGGGCTCCAAGCGCGAATAGATATGCGACGTGATGCCGTTGGCCGCAAGAACACCAGCAGCCGTCTCGGCGAACAGGCGTGAATTGATGCGCGAATCGAAGCAGATCGCCACGATGCCATCCACGCCCACGTGCGTCTTGATGTAGTCGGCGATACCCTGGGTGGCTTTGCCTACCGTGTAGATATTCATGCGATTGGTGCCCGCACCGAGCACACCGCGAAGCCCTCCCGTACCGAACTCGAGTTCCTGAAAGAATGCATCTTCTATCGCCTGGGCATCGGCACGCTCGCGCATCTCTGCGAGCTGCGCCGCCAAGACCGGCTCGGATACGTTTTCACACCAGCGATCGAATTCGCTCTGGTAATCCATGGATTCCGCCTTCACTTCCTTATCTCTTGAATGGCCTTGATAAGCCAGGTAAAAGTATACGACAAGAACGAGCGCTCGCCGCCTGTAAACAGATTAGTACATCTTTTCTCGCTGGCTCTTGCTAATTCCTACTAAAATGGTAGTATTTATACAACTTGAGAGACCTGCACGTCAGGGAAACGAAACTGCTATAGTTTCAAAAGAAGCAATGAGAAGAACGCACTATCGCTTTGAGGAGTAACCGTGCTTGAATTACAAGATATCGTTTTTGAGGTTCCCCCTGCGGAAGGTTCGAGAGAGACGAAACGCATCATCGATGGCATCTCGCTTACCATCGATACCGATAAGTTCGTGGTAATCACCGGGCCGAACGGCGGCGGGAAATCCACACTTGCCAAGCTGATCATGGGCATCGAAAAGCCCACGAGCGGCAAGATCATCTTCAAAGGGCAAGATATCACGAACGCTTCGATCACCGAGCGCGCGCGTATGGGCGTAGGATACGGATTCCAGCAACCAGCTCGCTTCAAGGGAATGAAGGTGAAGAAGCTGCTCGAATTGGCAGCAGGAAAGCGCCTGCCCATGCTCGCTTGCAACGAATACCTGAGTGAAGTGGGGCTCTGTTCAGCGAATTATCTCACCCGCGAAGTCGACAAGAGCCTTTCGGGTGGCGAACTGAAACGCATCGAGATCGCGACCGTATTGGCAGCGAATCCTGATCTTGCTATCTACGATGAACCAGAAGCAGGCATCGATCTTTGGAGCTTCGATCGCCTCACGCAAACGTTCAAGCAGCTCTACAAACAGGAGAATGGCAAATCCATCATCATCATTTCCCATCAGGAGCGCATCATCGAGCTGGCAGACGAGATCATCTGTCTGCGCGCGGGCAAGATCGAGTCGCAAGGAAGCGTGGAAGAGATCCTTCCTCAACTCGGGCTTTCTGCCAAAGAGAACGACTACTGTTCGTTCACCGAGCCTCCCGACCTGCATCTGACCGAGATCTCCACCAACTGTTAGGAGCAACCATGGCTGTTGATCTTTCCCCTATCGACGCAGACTTGCTGAAAACACTCACCGACGTTCACGGCATTCCTGCGGGCGCTTATAACATCCGTAAAGACGGCGAACTGCTTACGCGCAGCAATTCCGCGAACATCGAGATCGCCACGAAAACCGACAACCCCGGCATCGATATCTTCATCAAGGAAGGTACGAAGGGTGAGAAGGTCTATATCCCGGTCATCCTTTCGAAGGCGGGGCTCACCGATGTGGTCTACAACACCTTCCACATTGCCGACAACTGCGACGTGACCATTATCGCAGGCTGCGGCATCCATAACGATGCGCATGAGAAAGCCGAGCACGATGGCATCCACACGTTCGAGATCGGTAAGAATTCGCGCGTGAAGTACGTCGAACGCCATTATGGCGAAGGCTCGGGTAGCGGCGAGCGCGTGCTCAATCCCGTTACCAAGGTCTATATGGACAGCGATTCCTACTGCGAGATGGAGCTTTCCCAGATCGGTGGCGTCACCTCTACCATTCGCGACACCGATGCTGAAGTGGGCGAGAATTCGAAGCTCGTGTTGCTCGAAAAGCTGCTCACCAATGGAGATCAAACCGCGATCTCAAACATGAAGGTCGAGCTCAAAGGCAACAACTCCAACGTGCAGGTGATCTCGCGCAGCGTTGCGCAAGATAATTCCAAGCAAACGTTCAACCCGCTCGTTATCGGCGAAGCTGCCTGCAACGCACACGTGCAGTGCGACGCGATCATCATGGGCAATGCCACAGTAACCGCGATTCCTGGCATCGAAGCGGCTCATGAAGATGCGCAGCTCGTGCACGAGGCTGCCATCGGCAAGATCGCGGGCGAACAGATCACGAAGCTCATGACGCTCGGTCTTACCGAAGAAGAAGCAGAAGCCGAGATCTTAGACGACTTCTTGAGCTAGGTGACGAACTACCCGGTCGTTCGACACCTTTTTCGTTCGACATCAGCTCGACCAGGGCAGGACATTGGGGACGTAGCCTATTGTCCCACCGGTCACCTATCGGGTGGGACAATAGGCTACGTCCCCAATGTCCCAATGTCCCACCTGATAGCAAGCAAAGCAAAAGCTCCCCAGCTGGGGAGCTTTTTCATGCTGCAACATTCATCGTTCTTAGATGACAAACGACCGGGTAGTTTGTCGTCTTTTGATCGCCTGGTCTACTCCTGAAGGCTTGCGACGTACGCGATAAGGTCACCGATGGTCTCGAGGCCTTCTGGCTCACCGAAGTCGATCTCGCACTTCTCTTCCAATTCACAGATGAGCTCGACCATATCGAGAGAATCAACACCAAGAGACTCGAACGTTGCCTCTTCGGTGATAAGCCCCTCTTCAACATCGAGGTTTTCAACGAGAAGTTCTTTGATGATTGCAAGCGTATCCATAACCGCCCTTTCTGTTTACGTGTAGCATGCGCGCAAGAACGCATTTAAGATCAAGACAGCATTCTAGCGCAAAGCACCCCGAACAAAAGAACAAAAGAGCCATCCGCACCGCCCGCACACAACCGTTGCGAGCGAGCATGCGCAAAAATGAACCACCGCTCGAAGGCTCTCCGATTGGCACGGTCATACTCGCTATAGTTAGGCTAGTTAGAGAATGCAAGCCGCGCACAAGGAGGCAGCGTGCAAGAAGAGATCGTAGTGAAAGCTCCCACCACCGAAGCGCTCACCCCCGCTCAGATCACCCAAAAAGCCGAAGACCTTGGCGTGACCAAGACCGAGATGTCCTTCGGACGAAGCTTCGCCCTCTCGATCATGGCAGGCGCATTCATCGCCATGGGCGCGATGTTCTTCTCGCTCGTGGTTGGTGACCCAGCACTGCCCTTCGCTATTCAGCGCGTACTCGGCGGATTCCTGTTCTGCCTTGGCCTTATCCTGGTAGTGGTTGCGGGCGCCGAACTTTTCACGGGCAATACCATGATCGTGATGACCGCCGCAAGCAAACGCATCAAGTGGTCAGCAGTCTGGAAGAACTGGATCGTGGTGTTCTTCGGCAACTTCCTTGGCGCACTGGTGATAGTCGGTCTCGTCTTCCTCTCCGACATGTCTGCGATGAACGGTGGTCAGGTGGGTCAGACCATGGTCAGCGTGGCGGCTGGCAAGATGCACGCCGATTGGCTCGTGCTCTTCGCGAAGGGGATCATGTGTAACTTCCTCGTGTGTCTCGGCGTTTGGATGGCCTACGCTTCGAAGACCGTTGCCGACAAGATCCTTGCCGTTGTCTTCCCTATCACAGCGTTCGTGGCCTGCGGGTTCGAACACTGCGTGGCCAACATGTTCTTCCTGCCCATGGGTGCCCTGCTCGCTTCCTGCGGCATCGCTCCAGCCGGCATCGATCCAGCAAGTGTGAATATGCTGGGTGCGCTCTACAATTGGTCAGCCACCGTGCCCGGCAATATCGTGGGCGGCGCACTCATGGTAGGCATGATGTACTGGTTCATCTATCGCAAGAAGAAGAATTAGCACCTGCTGCTGCCCGTTCAGGCAAGCAGCACACCCAAGGGGCACTTGTAATTACACGCTTTCGCTGTTCGCTTGTCTTTCGACAAGCTCATGCGCTTCGCTCCTTCGGACAGCCTAATACTAACTAAGTTTGCGGACTCAGAGTAATTTAAGTACCCCATGGGCTCAGCTGCTTGCCTCGCCCTCTCCGCTAATCGAACTCTAACCTGTTTGAGTCTTATTGATGGGCAAACTTCTTTTCTTACGCTTGACAAAAGGTCTATAGTTGCTAACATATGAACAGATGCTCATATGTTAGGACGTAATATGACTGAAGACAAACATACTGCAGAAAACCTCATGAGCGTGGTCGGCGAAGGTGAGACCCTGCCCGATGACGAACTGCTCTACGATCTAGCCGATCTCTTCAAGACATTCGGCGACACCACGCGCATCAAGATACTCTATGCGCTGATGAATGGCGATCTCTACGTGAACGATATCGCCGAGATCGTAGGCGTTTCGCAAAGCGCGGTCTCCCACCAGCTCCGCGTGCTCAAGCAAGCGCGCCTGGTCAAATTCACGCGCGATGGCAAGAACGTCACGTATTCGCTGGCAGATGACCACGTCTACGCCATGCTCTCGCAAGGCCTCACTCATATCTGCGAATAAGCACACCACAGGAAAGAAGCCCCCCTGCAAAGCTCACAAAACAACGATCACCCAACCACCCGTGAAAGAAGGAACCGCCATGAAGAAGTCATACAAGCTCGAGAACCTCGGATGCGCCAACTGCGCCGCGCGCATGGAAGACGCGATCAACAAGATCGATGGCGTGACGAAGGCGCAGGTGGTCTTCATGACCTCCAAGCTCAAGCTCGAGACCTCCACCGACAATATCGATCCGATCCTGGACGAAGCCCAGAAGATCATCACCTCCTTCGAAGACGACTGCGTGATCGCTGGCCGCTAAGAGAATCAACGCCCCAACAAGGAAGACACCATGACAAAACGAGGAAAAGAGATACTACGCGTAAGCATTGGCGCCGCACTTTTCGTGGCTGCGGTCATCATCGTTGCGCTCGCAGCGCCTGCGCTCGATAGCCTTCAGGCAACACTTCCCTATCCCTTCCTCTCGCTTGCCATCTTCCTCGTTCCCTACCTGGTGCTCGGTTGGCCTGTTCTCAAGAAGGCAGCCCGCAACATAGCAGCAGGCCACGTCTTCGACGAGAACTTCCTCATGTGCATCGCTACCATCGGCGCACTCTGCTTGGCGGAATTCCCTGAAGCAGTCGCTGTTATGCTGTTCTACCAGATTGGCGACCTTTTCGAAGACTATGCCGTCGATAAATCACGCGACTCCATCGCCGAGATGATGGACATCTGCCCTGAACAGGCCTACATCGAACGTAATGGTGAGATCGAAGCGGTCGACCCCGACGAAGTCGAGATCGGCACCATCATCGTAGTGCGCCCCGGCGAACGCGTTCCGCTCGATGGCATCATCGTGAAGGGCGAGACCGAGCTCGATACCGCCGCGCTCACAGGCGAATCGCTCCCCCGCAACGTTTTCACGGGCGACCCGATCGCCAGCGGCTCGATCAACCTGTCTTCCACCATCTATATCGAAACCACCAAGGAATTCGAAGACTCCACGGTCAGCCGTATCCTCGAGCTCGTTGAAGATGCTGCCTCCGAAAAAGCCCCCATGGAGAACTTCATCACGCGTTTCGCGCGCTACTACACCCCTATCGTATGCTTGCTCGCACTCTTGATCGCCATCATCCCGCCCTTCTTCACGGGCTTCGATTGGGCCGACTGGGTACAGCGCGCGCTCATCTTCCTCGTAGTGTCGTGCCCGTGTGCGCTGGTCATTTCGGTGCCCTTGAGCTTCTTTGGCGGTATTGGTGCTGCATCCAAGCGCGGCATCCTGATCAAAGGCAGCAACTATCTTGAAGCGCTCTCGCACGTGAAGACCATCCTCTTCGATAAGACCGGCACTATCACCAAGGGCACCTTTGCAGTCTCGAAGATCGAGCCCGTTGGCATGGGTCGCGAAGAGCTGCTGCGCACCGCAGCGATGGCAGAAGCCTACTCGAACCACCCCATCGCACTCTCCATCCGAAAAGAGCACGAAGCGCCGCTCGATCTTGACCGAGTAAGCGAAACAACCGAGATCGCAGGCCAGGGCGTCCGCTGCGTGATCGATGGGCAGGTCGTACTCGCCGGCAATGCACGCCTGATGGAAGCGAACGGCATCACGGCAGCCATGAACGAAACGAAGACGACCGTTCTGCACGTTGCGATCGATGGCGAGTATCGCGGTTCGATCGAGGTCGAGGACACCATCAAAGAAGATTCCGTTGAAGCCATCCAGCGCATCAAAGAGCTGGGTGTTGCCCATACGGTCATGCTCACGGGCGATCGCGAAGAGGTGGCTGCGCATATCGCGCACGAAGCCGGCCTCGACGAATACCATGCTGGCCTGCTACCTGAAGGCAAGATCGATTTCTTACGCAGCTACCTCGATGAAGCGCCCAAAGGCGAGAAGGTCGCGTTCGTAGGCGATGGCATCAACGATGCACCCGCGCTCATCCGCTCCGATGTGGGCATCGCTATGGGCGCCATGGGCTCGGATGCAGCCATCGAAGCAGCCGATATCGTATTCATGGACGACAAGCTCTCACGCTTGGCCGACGGCATCGGCATCTCGCGTAAGACCATGCGCATCGTGTACCAGAACATCGTGTTCGCACTCGGCGTGAAGCTGCTCGTGCTCGTACTCGCAGCACTTGGTGTCGCGAATATGTGGGAAGCGATCTTTGCCGATGTGGGTGTTTCTGTGATCGCGATCCTGAACGCTATGCGCGCGCTCAAGGTGAAATAGACGCGACTCCACACTCTCTCGACTTTTCATCTTTTCCATCAAAGAACAAAGAAGCCGCGAACACCGCCGCGGCTTCTTCAAAATTCCTTGAATGACCAATTCTTAACGAACAGGCCTCTTCAAAATCGAGCGTTTTCGCAGAACTCAACTATCTTGTCTTGTCCCACTTGCCGCTGCCATTCACGTGATACTTTCCGATCCAGGTGTTGGTAGCCATCACGCCATCAGAACCAACATAGTAGTTGCCGATCCATTTGCCATGCTGCATAACGCCAGACTTGTTGAAGTAGTACCACTTGCTACCAATCTGCTTCCAGCCAGTGACCATGGCCCCAGTATCGCTCTTCAAGTAGTAGCGCGCATTACCATCATTGAGCCAACCGGTCTTCATGGCACCCGTGGAGCGATTGAGGAAGTACCACTTCCCCTTCACTTTCTGCCAACCCGTTGCCATGGCGCCCGAAGACTTGTAGTAATACCAGGTGTTGCTCTCCTTGTTCCAGCCCGTCTTCATCGCACCATTAGATGGGTTCAGGAAGTAGGTCGTTCCCCCAATGGAAAGCTTACCGGTGAGCATGATACCGTTGCTTCCCAAGTAGTACCAAGTCTTCTTTACTTTGACCCAGCCGGTCCTCATGGCGCCATCGCTGCCCAGGTAATACCAGAAATTGCCGCTCTTATACCAACCGGAGTTCATATAGCCACTGCCATTGAAGTGGTAGCGCTTGCCTTTGATGGTGACCCATTCATTGGCTGGCCATTTCTTTCCTTGGGCGGCAGCCGACTTCGAATCGTACGAGAACCACCACTTGCCGTGCGATTTCTTCCAAGTGCCTGTGACCGCAGGAGCTTGAGGAATTGGCTTTGGCTTCGCATCATTCACATTCGTGGGAGTGTTCGGGCCCACGTTGATGATGTCATCGTTGGCTCCCGAAGAGCTGGAATTGCCCGAGTTGCCGCCCGTATTATCGCCCGTGGATGGCGCGGGGTCGATCCTGAATTCGAAGGTCTTCTTTCCTGTGTAGAGGCCAATGCCCTCAACCGTTACCTTTGCCGTACCTACCTGAACATTGTTCGTGAAGGTGACCTTATAGTCGACGCCCACTTTAAGCTTGCCATAGCCCTGAACCAGGCCCTCGGAAGTTACCTCGAAGGTCGGCCCGATGATAGTGACCACTGGCGTAAGAGGCTTACCGGTGTAAGTGCAATTGTTCGGTGCGGTCCAGGCGTAACCCTTCGTGATATCCACGGGGTCTGGCTGATCGACACGGATCTTGAAATCCAGCTGCGCATCGCCGCACTGCACTCGCACATTGCCCCAGCCGTATCCTGTTGCAACAAGCGTGCATTCGCTATTGCTCGAGAATCCGCCCTCGGAACCAGGGAGCACCTTGATCTTGTCGGGGTCGAGCGAGGTCCAGGTGATCTGATCGTTCGGCGCGCCCACTACGCGAACATTCAGACGCTGGCCCAGTTCAATGACAGAATTGCGCGGGTCTGTCCCGTTGAAGTCTTGAATCTTGAGCGTGGCCGCTGCTTTGGTAAGCGTGTCGCTCTTGCTTGTGCTGGTGCTTTCGTTTGCAGCTGCGCTTGCAACTCCGTTTGAAGCTGTCTGATCGCTCGCTTCATCAGCGAACGCGACCGAGGTCAAGCCAAGAGCAAGCACGAACGCTACGATGAACGAAACCAGATACGTTCTTTTGGTCATACCAGGTCCTTTCTACGTAAAAAGGATTGCGCAAAGCACTTGTTGCGCGATGGCTATCATACAAGAAACCCTCAGCAGAATGAACCTCTCCCACAGCTTCTTTAGAAATAGAATAAGACGTTATAACGTGTTATAATATACAGGAACGAAAGGAGCGAACATGATTACCACATCGCTCACCAAGGTTGGAAACAGCATGGCTGTTCTTTTACCTAAAACGTTGCGCGCTGAAGCAGGGATCGAAAGCGATACCAGGCTCTCGCTTTCCTCTCCGCGCAAAGGAGTGGTGGTCATCACTGCCTTGCAAAACAGCACCGAAGAAAGACTCAAGACACTTGAGCGCGCAGAAAAACGCATCGCAGAAAACGCCAAGAATATGAAACCCTGGCCTGAAGGGCTTACCGCTGATGATCTCATCAAGCAAGGAAAGGAGGCTCGCCTACATGAGTTCCTTTCTCTTTGATACCAATGCGCTCATTTATTGGACTTATCAGCACTCCCCATTTCATGAAGAAGTTTCAAAATTGCTAGAAGCATCTCTTCAAAGCAAGAATTCTATCTGCGCACTTGCTTCTTCTTTGAAGGACGTTTACTTCGCACTCTGCTCGCATTATACCGATGAAGCAACAGCGCGCAGATCGATCGCGCTCATCGCTGAAGTCTTTGATCTTGTAGATCTTTCAGGTCTTCTTGTTTGGGATGCCATCGACTCAGATGAACCCGACTATGAGGATGGTCTTATCCGCGCAGCCGCCGAAGCGCTCCAGGTTGATGCGATCATCACCTACGACAGGAAAGCCTTCCGCAACTCCCCCATCCCTAAGCTAACCGCCCAAGAAGCCATACAGAAACTTTTTTAAATACTAGAGCTCGACTTAATCCTTGTTTACGAGAAGGATGCGGGGGCGGTTGGTGAGGTCTTGGACGATGCGGGCTTCTGAGAAGCCGCTGTTGAGTGCGATTGTGCGTGCTTGGTCGAGCGATTCCTCGAAAAGTTCGACCGCGAGCACGCCGCCTGGCTTAAGGAGCCCAAGCGCATCGCCTATGAAGCGACGGAATAGATCGAGCCCATCCGCTCCCCCGTCGAGCGCCAACCGCGGCTCATAATCGTTCACTTCAGCATCGAGCGTATCGACCACCTGTGAGGGAATATAGGGAGGATTCGAGACGATCACATCGAACGATCCTTTGTTCTCTGGATCGGCAGCCGCAGCCGCAAGAAGGTCGCTCTCACGAACGCTTACGCGATCAGCGACACCCTGAGCCTCTACGTTGCGCTGCGCGAGTGCGAGTGCTTCAGGAGCGATATCGAGCGCGAGCACTTCCATGTTGGGATGCTCGGTCGCAAGAGCGCACGCGATGCAGCCCGAGCCCGTACAGAGATCGATCACGCGAATCGATTCTGGCTTCGGGTCTGATTTCGTTTCTGATGCAGTTCCCGCAGCTATCGTTTCGTCATCTTGCTCAACACCGTCAATCTGGCTTTGCGAGCTTTGAGCGCCATCCTTAAGCGCGAAGGTTTCCGATCGTTCAGATGCGCTGTCAATTCCGCCAGCTGAGACCTCGCTCGACACTTCTTCGCTGATGCTGTCTATTTCAACAACGGGAATCTTGGATGCAGAGTCTTCAACACCTTCAACCTGCCCAGAAACTGCCGAAAGGTCTTCGAACGCATGTGCACTGATCTGCTTCGGCGGCGGAAAGAGCGCGAGCACTTCGCTCACCAGCACCTCGGTCTCTGGACGCGGGATCAGCACCCCAGGCGCAACCTCGAGCACCATATGACGAAACGGCGCGGTACCGCAGATCAACTGGAGCGGTTCACCCGCTCCCCTGCGCGCCACCCACTCACGCATGGTCGAGCGCTCTTCATCAGTTAACGGCTTATCGAAATTGGTATAGAGTTCGATGCGCGAGAGACCCATGGCCTCCCCCAAAAGGTATTGCGCAGCATGGCGCGGTGCAGCGTCGCCCTTGTTGGCAAGGTAACCCTCGCACCAATCAAGGATCGCCTTGACCGTCCAGGTTTGATCGTTTGCTACCACGTGTGCTGCCGCCTGCGCAGGCGCGATTAGACCGCGCTCTCCAGTTTCGCTGCACGATCAGCAGCCTGAAGCGCGGTGATGAGCTCCTGCAAGCCAGCGCCACCCGAGCCGAGCAGCACGCCATTGTAGGTGCCGTTGTACCCGATGCGATGATCGGTCACGCGATCTTGCGGACCGTTGTAGGTACGGATCTTCTCGCTTCGATCACCCGTGCCGATCTGACTGCGACGTTCGGCACCTTCAGCAGCTTGCTGATCAGCGAGCATCTTCTCATAGAGACGCGCACGAAGCACGCTCATAGCCGCGATCTTGTTCTGCAGCTGCGACTTCTGATCCTGCGATTGCACCACCAACCCAGTCGGCAGGTGCGTGATGCGCACTGCTGAGTCGGTCGTGTTGACGCACTGACCGCCCGGGCCACCCGCACGATATACGTCGATGCGCAGATCGTTCTGGTTGATCTCGACCTCGACCTCATCGGCTTCCGGAAGCACCGCAACGGTTGCCGTAGAGGTATGGATACGCCCTTGGCTTTCGGTCTTCGGAACGCGTTGAACACGATGCACGCCCGATTCGAACTTCATGATGGAATAGACGCGGTCGCCCAACATCTTGAACGAGATCTCCTTGAAACCGCCCGCCTCAGAAGCGTGCATATCCATGGTCTCGCACTTCCACCCCTGATCAGAAGCGAAACGCGTGTACATGTTATAAAGATCGCCCGCGAAGATGGCAGCTTCATCGCCGCCAGCACCTGCACGGATCTCGACGATGATATCCTTCTCGTCCGCCGGATCGGACGGGATGAGCATGAATTTGATATCCTCTTCAAGCTGAGGCATGCGCGCTTCGATGCTCGCGATCTCTTCCTGGGCGAACTCCTTCATGTCGGCATCGCCGAGCATTTCCTTGGCAGCCGCCAGATCGTCCATGAGACCGAGGTATTCCTTGGCAGCACGTGCCAACTCACCCTGGTTTGCGTAATCCTTGGCAAGTTTGTTGTATTCGCTTTGGTTAGAAACGACCGCCGGATCGCCCATCTTGGCTTCAAGTTCACCATAAGCGGCCACGATCTTCTCGAGCTTTTCGCGCATTTCATCCTCTGCTAGATCAAAGAAAAAGCAGGCCCATCAGAGGGAGCCTGCTTTCATTACTCACGTACTGACAAATGAAAATCTTAGCACATTTTAAGAGGTGATATAGGCGATTGCCGCTTCCGCCGCCAGAGCGCCGTCCGCCGTAGCAGTGACCACCTGGCGCAGCGGTGTGGTGCGAACATCACCTGCTGCGTACACGCCTGCAAGCGAAGTCTTGCAATCCGAACCAGCCTCCACATAGCCTGTTTTATCGAGCTTCACCACGCCACGAAGCCATTCGGTCTCTGGTTTCGAACCAACCGCGATGAAGAGCCCCTCGCAGGCAAGCGTGTGCTCTTCGCCCGTCTTCGCGTTGCGCACGGTGACCGCTTCGATCCTTCCCGCATCGTTCAGGACAACGTTTTGAATCTCGTTGTTCCAGAAGATCTCTGCATTGGGAAGATGCTTGACCTTTTCCGCATAGATGAAGTGCGCGCGGAAATCCTCACGCCTGTGGATCACATACACCTTGCGGCAAATACGCGAGAGATAGATAGCCTCTGCGCAAGCAGTATCGCCTCCGCCTACGATGGCTACATCCTTATCGCGATAGAAGTTGCCGTCGCAGGTGGCGCAATAGGAAAGCCCTTTGCCTTCCAGGTTCATGCCTTCAAGTTGTGGGAGCTCGAGCGGCTTTGCGCCCGTAGCGATGATGACCGCACGCGCATAGAGCACGCCTGCATTGGTGTCGATCCTGAATTTCTCACGTCCTTCACCATGCGACAGGTGCTCGGCTTGCTCGCTCAAGAATTCAACGCCGAAGCGCTGAGCCTGTTGCTGCATAGCCACCGCGATATCGAAACCGTTCACGCCCCCACCAAAGCCGGGATAGTTCTCCAGCTCATCGATAGACGTAAGCTGACCGCCAGGAATGAGCTCCTCGAGCACGATGCAGCGAAAGCCTGCGCGCGCCGCATAGAGCGCAGCGGTCATGCCAGCAGGGCCGGCACCCACTACCACAATATCGGTGACGCGCGTTTCTTCGTCTTCGTTCGCTTGTGCGTTTGCGTTTGGCTGGTTTTCAGCTTGTGATTCCGTTGCCATGGCGATTCCTTTAAGAAAGCGCGTTTACCAAGACCTGCTTGGGTTGCACACCCACGAACTGCTGCACAGGCTGACCACCCTTGAAGATGATGAGGGTTGGTACGCTCATAACGTTATAGTGCTGCGCAAGTTCGATCTCGCGGTCGATATCCACCTTGTACACCGATGCCTTGCCCGCAACTTCTGCAGCGACTTCATCGAGTACAGGTGCCATCATCTTGCACGGACCGCACCAGGTAGCGAAAAAGTCCACCAAGACCGGCTCGCTCGCGCCCATCACTTTAGTCTGGAACTGCTCCTCAGTAAGTTGTTCTGCCATGATGATCCCTCCTTGAGATCCGTCTTATGTCGTGACGTTAGTTTTCCGTTGATGTGACCCATTGTAGGGGCGTCAAAAGAGCACCCTCCTTCGAGGATGCTCTTGGTTACAAGCCGTTACTAAACGAACAGGTAAACGCAATCAGATTTTCACAACCCCTGTCGTTCGTCATCTTTTGCTCGGCGAGTAACTTGGTGTCGAACGACCGGGTAGTTTGTCGTCTTAGAGAGAAGCCTCGCGGATGATCTCGAGCAGCTGATCGACTTCCCATGTACCCAGATCGCCCTCATGACGCTCACGCACCGAAATAGTGCCTGCTTCAAGCTCCTTGTCGCCCACCACGCACATGTAGGGGATCTTCTCGTTCTGCGCCTTCGCGATCTTCACGCGCATGGGCTCGTTCTGCTCGTAAACTTCAACGCGGCCGCCGGCTGCCTTGATCTTCTTCGCAATATCCTTGCACGCATCGAGATGGCGGTCAGCCAAAGGCAACAGCACCACCTGCACCGGAGCGAGCCAGAGCGGCAGCGCACCGCTGTAATGCTCGATGAGGATACCGAAGAAGCGCTCGATCGAGCCGAAGATAGCGCGATGGAGCATCCAGGGGCGCTCTTCGGTGTTGTCTGCCGTGCGATACGTGAGATCGAAGCGTTCCGGGAAGTTGAAATCGACCTGCACGGTCGAGCACTGCCAGGTGCGTCCGATCGCATCCTTCACCTTGATATCGATCTTGGGACCATAGAAGGCACCGTCGCCTTCATTGATCTCGTAATCGAGATCGTGCTGCTTGCAAGCCTCCACGAGCGAATTGGTAGCATGCTCCCACATCTCATCGGAGCCGATGCTCTTTTCAGGACGCGTCGAGATCTCGGCCATATACTCGAAGCCGAACGTCGACATGATGTGATCGACCAGATCGAGGATAGCGATGACCTCAGAGACCACCTGATCTTTCGTGCAGAAGACATGAGCATCGTCCTGCGTGAAACCACGCGCGCGCAACAGCCCGTGCACCGCACCCGAAAGCTCATGGCGGTATACCGTGCCGAACTCGAAGAGGCGCAGCGGCAGATCGCGATAGGAACGGATCTCGTTACGATAGATGAGCACATGACCGGGGCAGTTCATCGGCTTCACGCCGTATTCGGAAAGGCGCGGGTTCTCTTCGCTGCCTTCGTTGATGTTGAAGAAGTACATGTTCTCGCCATAGAAATCATAATGGCCCGAAGTCTTCCAAACATCCGATTTATACACATGCGGCGTGATGACCTCTTCGTAACCGCGCTCATAAAGATCGCGACGCAGCCATTCCTGGAGCAAGCGAATGACGCGTGCGCCCTTGGGCGGATAGAGCGGCAAGCCCACACCCGCATCCTCATCGAGCATGAAGTAGCCCAGTTCCTTACCCACTTTGCGATGATCGCGCTTCTCCGCTTCCGCAAGATTATGCAAATGCGTAGCGAGCTCCTTCTTCTTGAAGAACGCCGTGCCGTACAGACGCTGAAGCATCTCACGCTCTGAATCGCCCTTCCAGTAAGCTCCTGCGATCTTCATGAGCTTGAACGCGCCGATCTGAGACGTGTTGGCGATGTGCGGACCTGCACACAGGTCAACGAAGTTGCCATGACGATACACGCTAATCTCCGCATCGGGAGCCAAGTCATCAATATGCTCGACCTTGAAACGCTGATCCGCGAAGATCTTCTTCGCCTGCTCGCGGCTGACCACTTCGCGCACGAAAGGCTCGTTCGCGGCAATGATCTCTGCCATCTTCGCTTCGATCGCTTCGAAATCGTTCTCGGAGATGGAATGCGGCAACTCAAAATCGTAGAAGAAGCCGTCTTCTGTGGCAGGCCCGAAGGCGATGAGCACATCAGGATAGAGCGCCTGAACTGCTTCAGCCATGATGTGCGCGGCAGAATGGCGCATGATCTCGAGCGCTTCAGGCGATTTGGTCGTGACGATCTCGACCGTTGCACCATCGGTAAGCTCCGTCGAAAGATCGACGAGCGTGCCGTCCACCTTGCCCGCGACCGCATCACGCGCAAGGCCAGCACCGATGCTGGCTGCCAAGTCATAGACGGTCGCTCCTTCGTCGAGCGTTCTTTTCGAACCATCGGGAAGCGTGATTTCCATATCAACATCCTTTCAGGTGCCGGATGCATACCAAGCATCTGCACCAACTTGAATTGAACAACGAGGTTGGAAGGTATGAGGCGCTAATTGACGCGCGGACGCTGACCTGTCGTGTCAGCAGACGTGCGGCGCTCGCGCGTGCGAACTGCGCCGGTGCCCTGTGGGTCGCGCGGGGCGCTACTGTGGATGGTGGTCGTGCAATACGGGCAGATCGACCATTCAGGATTGAGCGCGTGGTGGCACGTGGGGCAAAGGTTCTTCAAGCGCTGGTGGCAATTGGGGCAGAGCACGTAATCATTCTCGACTGGATAGCCACAGTGAGCACACGTGCCATACTGCATGAGCTGACGGCGCTTGAGCGCCACGTCAAGATCCTGCTCATCGCGATCCTCGATCGTGAGCGGCGGACGAGCAACGCAATAAGCGATGAAACCGATGAGCGGAATAAGTGAGATGACCGCCCAAACTGGCCAGTTCGTTCCGCGATTTCGTGCGTCCTTGATCACATAGACGATGGAAAGAATATAGAGAATACCAACGACCACACCAGCGATCGTAACAACCGTTTGAATAGTTGAGCTCACGTGAAAACAACTCCCTTGTGCGATATACGAAAGCTACATCTCCGCTAATTGTACGCGAAGTTTCTCAAGTCGGTCGGTGATGTCGGCAAGCTTCGCAGAATCCTTATCGATGATCTCTTGGGCAGCCTTGGCCAAAAAGCCCGGATTGGAGAGCTTCTTCTGGAACTTCGCTTGATCCTTCTCGAGCGTTGCGATCTCCTTTTCAAGACGCTTGCGCTCCACCTCGAAATCGACCAACCCTGCAAGGAGCACATACACTTCGGTCTCCCCTGCGATCGTGACCGCAGACTCCTGGGGTTTCTCACAACCGATACCCAGCTCTTTCACCGTGATGAGCGCAAGGGCCTCGATGAGCGCTTGCTGGTCAGCGAAGAGCGCACGTGCCTCTTCGTTTTCAGCTGAAACAACTACCTCGAGCTGCACCTTAGGGGAAAGTCCATAGCGCGAACGCGTGGAACGAACACCCGAGACCGCGCTCATGACCATCTCGATCGCCCGCTCTGCTTCAGGGTCGATATAGCTTGCGAGCGCTTGCGCATCAGGCCAGGAAGCCATCATGAGATACTCGGTTTCCTTCTCGCCGGGAAGCTCCTGATAGATCTGCTCGGTGACGAACGGCATGATGGGATGGAGCAGGCGCAAGGCCGTGTCCAGCACGAAGATGAGATTGCGTTGGCACACGAGCGCATCCTCGCCACCTGCTTGAAGGCGCGCTTTAGAAAGCTCGATGTACCAATCGCAGAATTCATTCCAGAAGAACGCGTAGAGTTCGCGGGTGATCGCCCCGAAATCGTAGGTTTCATACGCTTCATCGAGCTTGGCAACGAGCGCTGCCAAACGTGAGAACATCCACCTATCGGCAAGCGTTGCCGGCTGCGGTTCACCTGGCGTGAAGCCTTCCAAGTTCATCATGACGAAGCGCGCAGCGTTGCGGATCTTGTTAGCGAAATTGCGGCTCGCGATGATGCTGTCTTCGTTGAACTTCATGGCTTGCGAACCGGTGACCTGCGTGAGCAAACCGAAGCGCATGCCATCGGCACCATAGGTCTCCATGAGCACCATGGGGTCGACGCCATTCCCGCGACTCTTCGACATGGGCTTGCCATCGGCGCCCATGACCGTGGGATGGATGATCACATCTTCGAAGGGAATCTCATCGCAGCAGTATTCGGATGCCATGATCATGCGGGCGACCCAAAGGCCCATGATGTCGCGTGCGGTAGAGAGCAGCTGCGTAGGATAGTATTTCTGCAGATCAGGCGCATTCATACCATCAATACCCCACCCTTGCGTAGCGAAGGGCCAGAGCTGCGAGGAGAACCAGGTATCGAGCACGTCTTCATCTTGGCGAACGGGCGCACCACAGACTGGACACACCTCAACCTCGTCGACGCACGCGTCTTCCCACCCGCAGGCATCGCAGTAATACATGGGGATACGATGACCCCACCACAGCTGACGCGAGATGCACCAATCCTTCAGATTGTCGAGCCAATCGAGATAGACCTGCGCCCAGCGTGCAGGATAGAATTGCACGTTGCCCTCTTCGACGACCTTCCTGGCCGGCTCCTTCAGGCGATCGACCGCGACGAACCACTGCTCGGAAAGCCAAGGCTCGAGCGTTGTGTGACAACGGTAGCAATGCATGACCGAATGGGTATGATCTTCGATCTTGTCGAGCAAGCCGAGCTCTTCGAATTCAGCGACCACCGCTTTGCGCGCTTCATCGCGCGTCATGCCGGAGAATTTACCGAAGCCATCGACCACGACCGCGTGTTCATCGAAGATGTTGATCTGCTCGAGATCGTTGCGCTGGCCTATGGCATAGTCATTCGGATCGTGAGCAGGCGTTACCTTCACGCAACCGGTACCGAATTCTTTATCCACCACGAAATCGGCAACGATCGGGATCTCGCGGTCAACGATGGGAAGCATGACCGTCTTGCCCACCAGGTTCTTATAGCGCTCATCTTGCGGGCTGACCGCGATGCCCGTATCGCCGAGCATGGTCTCAGGGCGCGTGGTGGCCACGACCAGGTACTCCATGCCATCAACGGGCTCCGTGAGCGGATAGCGCAGATGCCACAGGTGGCTGGCCTCTTCCTCGTATTCTGCCTCGTCGTCGGCGATAGCTGTGGTGCAATGGGGGCACCAGTTCACGATGCGCTTGCCGCGGAAGATAAGATCATCGTGATACCAATCGCAGAACACCTTGCGCACCGCGCGTGAGAGCGAAGGCGACATGGTGAACTGCTCGTGTTCGTAATCGCACGAACAGCCCATCGCCTTGATCTGATTGATGATGATGCCGCCGTATTCGTCGCGCCACTCCTGGCAGGCTTCGATGAATGCTTCGCGGCCGATCTCGTGACGGTCGATGCCCTGTTCGGCCAGATGCTTATCGACCTTTGTCTGGGTAGCGATGCCCGCATGATCGACACCGACGATCCAACGCGTCTGATACCCCTGCATGCGTGCACGACGAACGCACGCGTCCTGGATGGTGTCGTTCAGAGCATGGCCCATATGCAAAACGCCCGTTACATTCGGCGGCGGGATGACCACCGTGTACGATTGCGCGCCATTCTTGCCAAATCCTGGCGTACGCTCGAAGAATCCGTGCTCGCTCCACGCGTCGAAGAGCGGCTTTTCCCATTCGCTGTAGGGCTGTTTGTCTTGCTTTTGTTCCGTTGCCATGAATGATCCTTGCGGTCTTATGCGGACTGATCGTCGTTCTTAAGTTCTATTCCATCAGCTGCGAGAACGAAAACGCGCATGCGGCACGCACGTTTTCGCAGGTGATTATTTCTTTGCGGTTCTCTTCTTCGTGAGCAGTTCGATCTCGGGCTTCGTGGTGCCCTCGATGTCGCTACGACGCACCACCACGCGGGTGGGCTTGTGATAATCGGGGAGCTCGTACATCGCGTCCATGAGCACATCTTCGCAGATGGTGCGCAACCCGCGCGCGCCCGTCTTATGCTCGATGGCTTGCTCGGCGATAGCTTCGAGCGCCTCGGGTTCGAAAACGAGCTCGGAATTCTCGTAGCTGAACATGAGCGTGTACTGCTTCACGAGCGCATTCTTAGGCTCGGTAAGGATACGCACGAGATCTTCCTTGTTCAGCTGCGAGAGCGAGGTGATGACCGGGATACGACCGATGAACTCCGGGATCATGCCATACTTATGCAGATCTTCTGGCAGCACTTGCGCGAGCAAGGCGGCATCTGCTTCCTGCTTGGACTTGGGCATGTCGGAGCCGAAGCCGATGTTGGTCTTGCCGATGCGCTGAGCGATGATCTCGGGCAAACCGACGAACGCACCGCCGAAGATGAACAGGATGTTCGTGGTGTTGATAGGAATGAGCTCCTGCTGCGGATGCTTGCGACCACCTTGCGGCGGAACGCTTGCCTCGCAGCCTTCCACGATCTTCAGCAACGCCTGTTGCACACCTTCACCAGAAACATCGCGCGTGATCGAAACGTTTTCCGCCTTGCGCGCGATCTTGTCGATCTCGTCGATGTAGATGATGCCGATCTCAGCGCTCGGCACATCGAAATCTGCTGCCGTGATGAGCTTGAGCAGGATATTCTCAACGTCTTCACCTACATAGCCAGCTTCAGTGAGCGTGGTAGCATCGGCAATGGCAAAAGGCACTTTAAGCGTGCGCGCGAGCGTTTGCGCGAGCAGCGTCTTGCCCGAACCGGTTGGACCGAGCAACATGATGTTGCTCTTCGCAAGCTCGACATCGCTTTCCGTGGCTTCTTCACCCATGCTGATGCGCTTGTAGTGGTTATATACGGCGACCGAAAGCGCCTTCTTGGCTTCTTCCTGACCGACCACGTGCTCGGAAAGCTGTTCGTAGAGCTCTTTGGGCGTGGGCAGATCGGTGAGCATGTCGGGATGCTTCGAAGAGCGTTCCTCGATGCTCGTCACAAGCTGGTTGCCGAGCACCTGATTGAGCGCTTCGGATTCAAGCCCGCGCATAGAAAGATCGGTGAGCATGGCATCGACCGATACCGAAATGCACTCATCGCAGATGAAGATGCCATTCGGTCCGGAGATCATGGCGTTTACCTGCTCGGGAACCTTCCCGCAGAAGGCACAATAGATTCCGTCATGCGGTCCCGAAGGAGTTTTATCAGCCATGAAACGCCTTAGTTCTCGGAAGCGTTACGGGACGCAACGACCTGATCGACGATGCCGTAAGCGCAAGCATCCTGCGCGCTCATGAAGTTGTCGCGCTCGGTGTCTTTATGGATGGTCTCGAGCGACTGACCGGTATGGTCAGCCAAGATCTGGTTCAAGCGGTCGCGACAGTAGAGGATCTCCTTCGCGGCGATCTCGATCTCGGTCTGCTGGCCTTGCGCACCACCAGAAGGCTGATGGATCATAACGCGCGAGTTAGGAAGCGCATAGCGCTTACCCGGCGCACCACATGCCAAGAGCACGGCAGCCATGGAAGCAGCCTGGCCCATGCAGATCGTGGAAACATCGCACTTGATGTAGTTCATCGTGTCGTAGATCGCGAGACCCGAAGTGATAACGCCACCCGGCGAATTGATATAGAGCGAGATGTCCTTATCGGGATCAGCCGATTCAAGGTGCAGAAGCTGCGCAACGACCGTGTTAGCGACCGCATCGTCGATCTGTTCGCCCAAGAAGATGATGCGTTCGTTGAGCAAACGAGAATAGATGTCGTAGCTGCGTTCGCCGCGGGGCGACTGCTCGATAACATAAGGGATGAGTGCGGATTGATTAGGATGTAACAACATACCTGCCTCGCTGTTCTGCTTCATATAGATGCGTATTGAATTGTGAGAAGAAGGGGTTATTTTGCCTCTTCATCCTTTTCTTTTTTCGTCGTTTTCTTAGCCGTTGACTTTGCGGTGGATTTTTTCGCCGTGGTCTTCTTGGCTTCTTTGGGCTTTGCGGCCTTAGGCTCGACCTCGGTGACCGTTGCCTTTGCCACGATGTCGTTCAAGGCCTTCGTGCGGACAACGCCTTCAGCAATGAGCGGCAGACGACCCGCTACCTTCCATTCAGCCTCAACAGCCACGGGATCGTCGACGTTCGCCTTCTGGAATTCAGCGGACACCTCTTCTGTAGTTGCTTCGATCTTGTTGTGACGAGCCCATGCATCGAGTGCCATATCCTGACGGACCGTATCTTCTGCCTGCTGCTTCATGTCCTGCTTGAACTGCTCGGACGAGATCTTCATGGTGTCGAGATACTGGTCGAAAGTGTAACCATTCTGAGAAAGCTGCTGATAGAAGGATTGCAGCAGGTTCACTTCCTGAAGTTCGCACATAGCCGTGGGCATTTCGCCTTCAACGCGAGAAGCGATGGCTGCCAAGCACTCGTTTTCGACGCGGCGCTGCTTGTTCATTTCCTTCTGATCCTTGATCGACTGCGCGATCTGCGTGCGCATATCGGCCAGGTTTTCGAAACCGAAGTTATTGTGAGCCCATTCATCGGAAAGCTCAGGAAGAACCTTCTTCTTGATGGTGTCGACCTTCACATCGAAATGGATGACGCCAGCGTCTTCACCGAGCGTCTGGCCGAGCATAGAGGAATCGGATGAGAAATCGACGTCGAAGGATTTCTCCTCGCCCTTCTTCATGCCGATGAGCTCAGCATCGAACGCTGCCGGGAAGAGGTTCACGCCCAGTTCATAGAGGCGATTCTCAGCATTGAGCTGCGAGAGCTCGTTACCATCTTTATCGGTTGCTTTGATAGTGAGCTCCACGAATTCGCCCTGCTTGACCTTGGTGTTGGCGTTCGCGTCTTTGAAATCGGTGTAATAGTTACGCAGCTCTTCGATCTGGGCATCGATCTCCGCTTCAGTTGCTTCAGGCATCGGGATCTCGATCGATACGTTGTCATAAGAAGAAAGCTCGAAGGATGGCTTCACATCGATGGTGGTGGAGAAGGAGAACGGCTTGTTGTCCTCAACGATCTCCGTATCCATATCGAACTCAGGCTTGAAGAGCGGAACCAGATTGTGTTCATCCAGAGCGAGCGGATAGAGCTCGTTCACCAAGTCTTCAGTGAGCGAAGCTTTGACCGTATCGGCACCCATCATGTTGTCGACAACGGGACGAGGCGCCTTGCCAGGGCGGAAACCGGGGAAGTTATAGCGCTTTGCAAAATTCTTGTAAGCCTGTTTGATGCGCGTATTGACTTCTTTTGCATCGATCTCGAAAGAAAGCTTTACCTTGTTGTCCTCGAGGGCCTCTACTGTTGTTTTCACTCAATACTCCTTTTCGGATACTTCTTGAACCGAGGTGGTGCGGGTGAAAGGACTTGAACCTTCACGGGGGTTGCCCACCAGAACCTAAATCTGGCGCGTC